>Ga0302324_100000798_pt1 | contig 79423 bp, 71 predicted proteins | sample Palsa_T0_1_FD_201949 | JGI IMG/M metagenome (GOLD analysis project Ga0302324, IMG submission 201949) | Peat permafrost microbial communities from Stordalen Mire near Abisko, Sweden - Palsa_T0_1 | ecosystem: Environmental > Terrestrial > Soil > Palsa > Peat permafrost | place: Sweden: Abisko...
TCCATGTCGCGTCGTAACCAATCAAGTAGCGATGCAGCATCGCCGCCACCCTTGCAAAAAACGCAAGGATGGGGCACCCTCTGTCGGAATGGCGTACACAACAATCATGAAAGCTGGGCCACCCGCCGCGGAGTGCTGATTCGCGGGATGGAAGAGCAAAAGAGCCTCGTGGTGCATGCGTTCGCTGTGCCCATCCGTCGAAAACCTACTGATGAGGGTTTAGCGGGCGGCCCTGCTGCACCGGAGGTTCGATGTAGAGCGGTGCCGGACTCGGGGCTGACAGGGCCTGCCAGAACCAGTTTCGGTTCATGTCTATTTCCACCTGCTTCTTCGTGGGGTCGTCATTCGGAAAAATCAGGACGGTCGCAAATGTAGGGCGTTCGTCCGCCGCTCGAAACAGAATCTCTCTGCCCGTGACGTTTTCAAGCGGTGTGGTCTGGAGCGTGTCTCCCTTGAGAACGGGATCTCCGAAACCCTCAATGATCATACTACCGCCGGGTGAGCCTTCAAACAATGCGTATTCGCGGCCCGGGAACGTCAGTTTCAGATCCGAGAGGCTACCCGGCATAGTGAACTCCGGGAACCTAAGGTTTAGAAAGTTCGATTTCGCATCTTTAGTGCGCCTACTGTAGAAGTGGACGGCTTTCCCTTCGACGCGCCACTCATATCCCGGCGACTGACGGGCGATGCCGTCCAGTAGGTCCTTGACTATGTATGTTCCCTGGCTTACGTCGACGGCAGGGAGGGGCTGCGCGAGCTCAGCTATTATGGGCACGCGCGACAGCAGTGCTACGCGAACCAGCACGTTCGCCAGATCCGTGGAAATCGGGCCGCACTTGATGGTTTGGTTCAGGGCATCGGAGGCACCGAGCGCTCCGCAGATGAAGATGGCCAAAACGGCAGCGAGCAACCTTGGAACCTGAACTTTCATGGGGCACCTGTGGGAGGACCGATACAGGTGTCCGCCACGTTATCGCTCTTTACGGCGTACCCATTAACAGTCCAGGTCTGAGCAACGCTGTCTGTGCATGTACCGGCGGGGACCCCGCTGCTGTTAGCCGGTAGGCAGTTGACTGAGCACATCGCCAACATATCGGGAGCGGGGAAGTACCCGTTGGTACCCGTTACGGCGTTCGTCGTTGGGTTAAGCGGCGGAGTGTCGCAGCCGTTGGAGTTGTAGGCAAGGACTTCCGATGCCCTCATATTTAGCGCCTGCACGGCAACCGGCGGGCTAGATGTATCAAGCACCTGATACTGAATCAGGCGTTCCTGCGTAGTATACGAGCCGGGGAGATTGGCGCAAGCCAAGGCTTGGGTGTCGTTGCTGACAACGCCTAGGCTGCCCGGCTGCTGGACCTTCCCAACAGCCACAGCCGTGCCCGGCTGACTATTAACGGTATACGTCGCCTGAACTGTGAAGCTTCCTACTGCGACCGACTGGACTGTTACGGTCTGAGACGTGGTATTGGAAATCGTCACATAGCTCTGCCCGCTGATCACCGTCCAGGCGTAAGTGCCGCCCGATGGGGTTCCCGTGGCGGTAAAGGTCGTGGTGTTGCCGCCGCCGGTCGCTCCTGAGTTGAGCATCGCAAGATAGCCGGAGCCCGAGATCGTAACGGTGGGCTGCACTTGGGCGGGCCCGCTGGGACTGACCGGAGCTTGGGGACAGTGCAGCGCATTTATGTTGCCGATCGTCAGCGTGCCGGTGGCGGAGTTGGTGGTGCTCCCTACAGCCACCCCGGTAATCACTGCGTTACTGGCTGTGGCGATGGCGTGGTTGCCTGTGTTCCAGCTAGAGTCCAGGATATATTCCAGCACCGAGGTATCCTGCGACGTACAGTTATCGCGGTCCCAGACACCCTGCGTCGAGGTGGCGCCCAATCCGACGCCGATCGGGTCGTAGTACATCCACGGCGACGCGTTCCACCCGCAGCAGGTCGCACAGCCGTACGCGACATGCCCGTAGGTTTTGTCAACAATCACCTTGCCCTCGAACAGATTTCCCACTCCCCGATCAGTCAGATCTTGCAGCTCGTAGGATCCCATCGTCAAGTCCGGCGGCAGCAGCAGGCCGTTTTTGTCGGGCGCCTGATCGTGGATCAGCTTGCCCACATCCACCCACATCTGTTCGTGCGGCTTCAACACTTGTTCCAGGTCGTAGCGCTTTTTTCCGCTGTCATAGTAAATCGTGAACAGGGTCTTCGCCGCGGCGCTGCCTCCGTTACCTGCCGTAATGATCGAATTGTGCGTGGCGTCTACCCGCCATTCGCCGCCCTCCCAGTGGAAGGTGAGCTGATCATTGAATGGAGTCTGCGTGCCGTAGCGCAGCGTGCGGTCATAGCTGGCGGCGGTGGCCATAATGTCGTTGGGACGGCCGGATGACGAGAGTTCCACGGAAGCCCAATTGGCCTGATCCGGGATCGTGCCACTCCTTTGTAGCGCGGCAACATCGACAAGCCGCGTCTCATAGGGAGCGAGTTGTAGGGTGGGGCCGATGGAGCTGCCGTTCTTGGTATCGCTCCGCCAGTTGAATCGAAGCGCGACCGCAACTGGAGCAGCCGTGGCGTTGCGAACAAAGACCTCCGGCTGCAACGTTGCGCCGGCGGGAAAGCCAAGGCTGGGATCGGGATTGGTTAGCGCCAGCATCGGAGCGCGTGTGGTCCAGCTTTTTACTTCGGGAAATCCGAGGCGTTGTTCGATCTTGCCCTCCGGATTGCGGTCAAAGGTTTTCATCAGCGCGGAGAAGCCGACTATCTCGTCGAAGAGCAGGTAAGCCGTGTCCAGAGATCCTACCCTGGACCCTACGTCGATTTTAAACCCGCCGTAGGCGCCGGTCAGTCCAGCCTTCTGAATAAGGGTCCGCACGGAATTCCGGACTGTCGTCTTGGGTTGCAGGACGACCTGCTGGGTCGAGCTTTTCCCCGCCGCGTCGAAAAGGCGCAGCGTCGCCTGGAGCGGCCGCTGGCTTTTGTTGGTTAGAACGAGATAGTCTTTGGCCGTTCCATTGGGGAGCCACCAAATTCCCTCCCGGCTGCCGGTGTCGTAGTCGGTGGCTTGCGCAAAAGCGTCCATGTGGAATGCGATGGGATGGCCCTGGTCGTACACCATGACGGCCGCGTAGAGATTTCTCATGTCCTCCGAGTAGTAGCGGAAAACCACGGAGCCGTATAGCCCTTTCAGCTGGGGTGCGGAGTTGGTAACGGCCTCGGAAACGTCGACGGACTTAATCTCGTTCGATGCAATCGTGACCGGCGGGAGCGGAAACTCGGTGCCATCCGCGGTGCGCAGAAAGGGAGTTACCGTGAGATCCCCGTGGGCGAGGTTATTGCGCATCTGCAGCTCGGTGCGCCAACCGGCTTCCGCCGTCCAGTAGGGAGCGAATAATTCATGCTCCGCCACAGCGGGATGATGTTTCGAAGCCTGTGGGGTCTGCGCCGCCGCGAAGGCAACCAGCAGAATTGAAATTGTGGCGGTAATGGTGCGAGAGATGGGGGCCATGAAAACCACTCCTCCGTGAAACCTAGAATCCCCGGACTCGGCCCGATGTTAGGGCACTTCTTTTACAGCAATAGCTTCCCACATGCAACAAGAAAATTTATTTTGTTAGGAAAACGGACGGGGAGGACCGGCGGTTTCCTCCTATAAGGTGTTAGGCCTTCGCGGCTTTCTTCTTTTCCAACGCGGCGTAGATGGCGGGGTCGGTGCAGATTTCGTAGTAGGTGCGGTCGGTCCAGCTTTGGACGGAGAAATCTTCCGGGTTGACTTTTGGGATGCGGCTTTCGCGGACGACGATTTTGCGGAAGATGTCGCGGTCGACGGGGACGGTGCCGCTGGATAGGCGGTATTCTCCTTTGTCGGAGGAGGCCGACGGCGGCAGCTTCACGGCCAGCGGCACCAGAGAAATCTCCTGCTCCAGCTTGCGGAATGCGGCTTCGTTCATGCGAATGCCGCCCAGGTTGTAGCTGACGACGGAGTCTTCGGGAGCCGCCGATTCACTCGCACCTTCCGCATCGGCCGCCTGGAACACGTATACGTGGAACGGGCCAGCCTGCGATTCCATGACTTTGCGGGCGCCCTTGTTGCAGGAAGAGAGCCGGTCGCTCTCGTTGAGCGCTTCGGAGATCATGATCTGGCGCTCGCCATCCATCAGGTAGAGAGGAGCGGACTCCTGCAGAGTGATGCCAACGCCCAGTTCGAGTCCCGGCATTCCCGAGCGTTGCATCAGTTCGTTATAGCCGCGCACGATCTCGATGATCTCGCGGGCCAGCACGCAGGCGCGGCTCACGGCGAGTCCAGGCTCGCCGGCGCGTTCCAGGATGGCGAGGATGATCGCGTCGCCTTCAAGAAAAACTTTCTGCGCTCCGTACTTGCCGAGCAACTTGTTCACCGGATCGTAAAAATTCAGGCTGAAGTAGGACGCGGGATTGAGACCCTTGTCCATGAGGGTGCGGGTGAGGCGGGTGGAGTCGCGCACGTCGGCCTTGAGGACCACGTGGCGCAGAACGCGTTCTTCCTCGGGCTGCTGTCGCTCATCGGGCAGAAGAAATTCGTATAGAGTACCGTTCATGCGGGAAAGCTCGCGCAGCTTGTCGGTGGCGACCAGGTTCACCGAGTCGAACGCCGCGTTGAGCGTCTCCAGCCGGCGCAGATCGCGGTGGTAATGAGAGAAATCCTGAAGGAAGCGGGCCGCAACCTTGGCGCGCTCGGCGCCGCGGCAACCCGCGACCTTAGCGACCGCCGCATAGAGGCTGGCGGGCGAAAGCTTGCCATGCTCCTGAATCATGCGCTCCACGCGGTCGCATTCGGGCCGCGAGATGAGCGCGTTCTTCAATTGCTGCGGATTGATTCGCGGCGCGTACTCGCCGAGCAGCGGCACGGCGTGGTAGGAGGCGATCACATGTTCCATCACCTGCTGGTCTTCGAGCAGGCGCACCCACTTGGCCAGGCGTTCCTGCTGGGCCGCGCCCTCCGGAGTGGAATCGTCGGGCGTGCCTGTGCCGACCAGGGAGCGGGCATTCTCCGGGGCGCACAGCCAGGCATCGACGGTCTCGGTAGCGGTCTCTTCTCCGTAGAGGGAGCGCAAGAAACCCCAGACGACATCCCGCAGGCGCGGGTAGCGGTCGGGATCGCGGTCCCAGTTGCCGAGCATCACGTAGTGCTCGGCGCAGAGGTAATCGTCGCGGCCAATCTCGGAAAACGCCAGGCGGTTCACGAACAGGCCGTAACTGCTAAGGCCTGAGCTGCCGGGATCTCCGGGCTTTGCTTCTTCCGATCTGGCTTCTTCCGATCTGGCTTCTTTCGATCTCGCTTCTTTCGATCTCGCTTCTCCAAACAAGGACCGTCGGGTGCGCGCCAGTGTTTCTTTCTCGATGTCGCGCAGGGTCTGGAAAAGCTCCTGTCCCGCCTTGCGCAGAACGATTTTCTTACGTACCTGGAAGGCGGCGACGCGCTCACGATACTCGACCGCCTTGCCTTGCCGCATGCCGTCGTAGCTCTTGAGCAGGACGCGGCAGCGCTCCAGCGCTTGCGCGAACTGCTGGTTCATCTCGGTGCGGAGAAACTTGGCGATGGCCAGCCGCGCCAGCAGGTCGAGGGAAAGTTTTTCTTCTTTCTTGGCGCGATTCAGCGCCGCCAGATGCAGTTCGGCCAGCAGAGGCTTCCAGTCGGAGGGTTCAGTCAAGCCGCGCTTGGATCCGACGGCGGCATTTCTCATCCAGGACGGCCCCTGCGCTCTCTGCGGAGCCTCGGCCGCCAGCAGGCCTTCCAACTCGCCATGGCGCACGATTAAGCGCATAATCTGCGCCCGCGCCGCATCCACGAAGCGCGGGCTCAACGCTACATCGTGCCGCAGGTTATCGACGCCAACCGCCAAGCCCTCAAGCACGATTGAGGGAGTCGCGGCAACCAACTCTGGCAGCGCCAGTTTTTCTGGCTCTTTGCCGAGGCGGAAGATGGGAAATCGGGGCATTCTTGAATCGCTCGAAATTGCTGGAAGCTACTGATTACACATGTACATATCGAGGCTAGCACGGGCATGGCGGCGGCTAAAGTTACCTAGGTTATGGGGACGATCTCTTGGTCTGATTCCGTGCTTGCAGGCTCGGTGGAAAACTTGGCCTGGCTCGCGATGTAAAATCGATGGCACCGCGGCGGCTAGTCCGGCGGTTAGAGGTTTTGCCGCAGCGACAAATCAGGAGACTCATGATGATCGGCTTCTCGGTGAACGGCAAACGCGTCGATCTCGACGTGGATCCTTCCACTCCACTACTGTGGATCATTCGCGAACAACTGGGTCTCACCGGAACGAAATACGGGTGCGGCATGGCACAATGCGGGGCGTGCACGGTGCATATCAATGGAGAGGCGGTGCGTTCGTGCGTAGCGCCAGTATCGCGGGTTGCGGGCAAGGCCGTGACAACGATCGAGGGGTTATCGCCGGACCTCAGCCACCCGCTGCAACGCGCGTGGCTGGAGGAGGACGTTCCGCAGTGCGGCTACTGCCAGTCGGGACAACTGATGAGCGCAGCGGTGTTGCTGCGCGAAAAGCCCAGGCCCACCGACGACGACATTGACGAGGCGATGACGGGCAACGTTTGCCGTTGCGGGACGTATCCTCGCATTCGGAGAGCGATCCATCGGGCTGCCGAGATAGTGGCGAAGGAAGGTGCCCGATGATCGGACTAAAGACGATCGGTCGAGAGACGAGCAGCCGAAAGGCGAACAAGGGAATCGAACGTCGCGACTTCTTGAAGATTTCGGTGGCGGCGAGCGGCGGCTTGCTGATCGGCTTTCAGTTTCCGGCAATCAGCGCCCTGGCCTCAGCGGAGCAAGCGTCCGCGATTACGTTCATGCCCAACGCGTTCGTGCGCATCGGAACCGACGAACGGGTGACGGTCATCGTGAACCACTCGGAGATGGGGCAGGGCGTCTACACCTCGTTGCCGATGCTGCTGGCTGAGGAACTCGATGCCGATTGGACCAAGGTTGGGTACGAATCTGCGCCGGTCGACCCCAAGTACAACCATCCAGTTTTCGGCATGCAGATCACGGGGGGAAGCTCCAGTGTGTGGTCCGGACTGAAGCAATTCCGGGAAGCTGGCGCGGCGGCGCGCGCCATGCTGATCGCCGCGGCCGCCCAGCAATGGAACGTGGATGCGACGAGTTGCCGCACGGAATCAGGCGCAGTGTTCAACGGATTGAGCCGCAAGCTGACGTATGGCCAGCTCGTGGGCGCGGCGGCCAAGCTGACTCCGCCCGCGCAAGTCCAGTTGAAAGATCCAAAGACATACAAACTGGTCGGGAAACCGATCAAGCGGCTCGACACTCCCGAGAAATTGAACGGTAAGGCCGTTTTCGGAATCGACGTTAAATTGCCGGGAATGCTGACCGCGGTCATCGCGCGCCCACCCATCTTCGGGGCGAAGATGAAGAGCTTTGACGACACGCGTGCGCGTTCGATGCCGGGAGTGCGCAAGATCGCCGCCGTTCCCTCGGGCGTGGCAGTGATCGCAGATTCTTTCTGGCAGGCCAAGATGGCGCGGGACGTCCTGCGCGTGGAGTGGGATGAAGGAAGCATGGCCGCGTTCAGCACAAATCAGATGATGCAGGACTTCCGGGAACGAGCGAAGACGCCGGGCAAGAGCGTGCGGAAAGACGGAGATTCGGCGAGTGCGCTGGACAATGCAGCCAGGAAAATCGAAGCGGTTTACGAAGTTCCTTATCTCTCGCACCTGATGATGGAACCGTTGAACTGCGTGGTGGACTTGCGCGCCGACTCGTGCGAGGTCTGGACGGGATCTCAGTTCCAGACGGTGGATCGCGCGAACGCGGCAAAGATCGCGGGTTTGCCGAACGAGAAAGTTCAGCTCCACACGACGTTTCTGGGAGGAGGTTTTGGACGCCGGGCGAATCCGCAGTCGGACTTTGTGGTGGAGGCGGTACAGGTGGCCAAGGCGGCGGGGGTTCCAGTGAAAGTAATCTGGACGCGTGAGGACGATATGGCGGGCGGCTGGTACCGGCCCGCGTTCCTGCATGCGATTGAGGGCGGAATTGATGAGAGTGGCAACCCGGTGAGTTGGAGATCGCGTCTGGTGGGGCAATCGATCATGGCAGGGACGCCGTTCGCGGCGATGCTGATGAAGGGCAAGGATTACGATCCTGCGTCCGTGGAGGGGGTTGACGATCTTCCCTACGCGATTCCGAACGTGACGGTTGAATCGCATCAGGCGGAGATCGATGTTCCGGTGCAGTGGCTGCGGTCTGTGGGACACTCGCATACGGCCTTCGCGGTGGAGTGTTTCGTGGACGAGCTGGCGGGCTTGGCACAGAAGGATCCTTACCGATTCAGACGCGCGCTCTTGCAGAAGCAGCCGCGATATCTTGGCGTGCTCGATCTGGCGGCGCAGAAGGCGGGTTGGGACAAACCTTTGCCGAAGGGCATGGGCCGCGGGATCGCGGTTCACTTTGCCTTTGGCAGTTACTCTGCGCACGTGGCTGAGGTGTCGGTTACGGACGGCAAAGTGCGGGTACACCGCATGGTGTGCGCCATCGACTGCGGCGAGTACGTAAACCCCGGCATTATCGCGGCGCAGACTGAAGGAGGCGCAATTTTCGGCGCATCGGCGGCGCTGTTCCAGGAGTTGACGTTTGAGAACGGGCGGCTGCAGCAGACCAATTTTCATACTTTTCCGGTGATGCGGATGAACGAGTGCCCCGAAATTGAGACTCACATTGTGGAGAGCAACGAGAAATCCGGGGGAATTGGGGAGCCGGGGGTTCCATGCGCTGCGCCAGCCATCGCGAATGCCGTGTTCGCTGCGACTGGGAAACGAATTCGCCGGTTGCCCATCCGTATGACGGAGGCCGTATGAAGCGCGCGCATGGAGTGGTTCGATATTGCCTGGCGAGTTTGATTGTGTTGTGCTCCGGCGGGGCGCTGTGGTCCTCACACCCTGTGGCCGCTGCCGAACCGCCTGCTGATCCCAAGGCAGTTGCGGCGCCGGCGGCAAGCGGCGATGGAGCGCTTTTTACCGCGTTCGTGCCTGTACTGCGAAACCCGCGATGCATGAACTGCCATTCGCAGGGTAATTTTCCCCGGCAGGGCGATGACGGCCATCCGCATACGATGAACGTACAACGTGGCCCAGTGGGATTCGGCGTGACTTCGGAAAAATGCAGCACCTGCCACCAGGACCACAATCTTGCGGGCGCGCACTTGCCGCCCGGCGCGCCCGGCTGGCGCTTGCCGCCGCCCAACATGCCGATGATCTGGCAAGGGTTGACCGACGCGCAGCTTTGCGAATCGATCAAAGATCCAAAGCAAAACAGAAACCGGAACCTCGGTCAACTCGTTGAGCACCTTACGGAAGATAAGTTGGTGATGTGGGGCTGGGATCCGGGTGAGGGTCGAACTCCGATTCCCATGCCGCACGAAGAGTTTGCCGCGAAAGTAAAGCGATGGCAGACGGCGGGCGCGCCTTGTCCGGCGAGGTGAGGCTGGCTCGGTACCCTGCAAGTACTGGTTACTGGCTTTTGAGTCTCGCAACCTCGAACTCATCGCCCTTTTGCCAGCCGATGAGCCGCGAGAAGCTTGCCGCTTCCCAGCCCAGAGCGAATCCGAACCGCGCCATGGCCGCGTCGCCGACGAAGTCCATCTCGGGATGGTATTCATCGCTCGGTTGGTGGTAGTGCTTCTCAACGTATTCTTTTTCCTGCGCTACTCCCCAGGCCTCATCGTGGCCTTTGAACTTCGTCCCTTGATTGATCGAGAAGGATGGAATACCCACGCGCGCCAGGCTGAAATGATCGGAGCGGTAGAAGTGTCCCGCCTCGGGGAGCGCATCGGGACGGATCGTCAGGCGGAATTCTTTCGCGGTGGCCTGCACCCAGGGATAAAACGTCGTTCGCTCGGCGCCTGACACTTCGACTTCTTCCGGAGCTCCGCGCGGTTGCACGTCGTCGTAATTTAAATCTAAAGCGATTTTTCCCGCCGGAATCGGCGGATGCTTGCCCAGATACTCCGATCCCAGCAGGCCTTGCTCCTCCGCCGTGACCGCGGCGAAAATGAGCGACCGTGCTGGGCGATCTTTGGCGATGCTGAAGGCGCGGGCCAGCTCCAGCAGAATGCCGCAGCCGGTGGCGTTGTCGGCGGCACCGTTGAAAATGTTGTCGCCTGGCATATCGGGACGAATGCCAAAGTGATCGTAGTGCGCCGTGTACATGACCGCTTCCTCTCTCATTTTGCGGTCAGAGCCGGGCAATATCGCCACCACATTGTTCGACTCAAAGTTCCGCACCTTGCTCACCATGTGCGCCTTCAATCTTGCGCCCAGATTCGCGGGATGAAAGTCGCGCGTGCGCGCATCCGCCATCATCTTGTCGAGATCCATGCCGGAGGCGGCGGCCAGCTTTTTCGCCACCTCCAGATGCACCCACGATGCCACTTTGAGCACCGGACCTTCGAGCTTCAAATACGACTTCTCCCCCGAATTCGAGTTCCGCACCACTTCCCACGGATAGCTCGCCATGTCCTCCTTGTGGATGAGAATTACGCCGACCGCGCCCTTGCGCGCCGCTTCTTCGTACTTGTAGGTCCAGCGGCCGTAGTAGGTGAGGGCCTTGCCTTTGAAAAACTTAGGATCATCCGAGGGCGGCTCGTTCACTAGCATGAGCAGCACTTTGCCGCGCACGTCCACGCCCTTGTAGTCATCCCAGTTATATTCCGGCGCCTCGATGCCGTAGCCGACGTAGACGATTTCGGCGTCCACATCGGAGAGCGCCTGCTGCGTCTGGTCGTAGGCGACATACTCATCGAGAAACTTCAGATTCATCGCCGGGCTTTGTCCCTGCTTCGGCACCAGCGAGAACTGCGTGTCGGCTAGCGTCGTGATTCCCACTAGCGGGACCTTCTGCAGGTACGAGCCGTTATCGCCGGCGGGCTTCAATCCATATTCGGCAAATTGCGTTGCTATGTATTCCGCCGCGATGTCACCGCCGCGCTGGCCAGTTCCGCGGCCTTCGAGCAGATCATGCGAGAGATAGCGGACGTGCCAGCGAATGTGTTCGGGATTGATGGTCTCCATGGCGGCGAACGCGGCTCCCGGCAGGCGCACCGAGATGGCCTCTCGCCTCGCCGCGGCTGGCGCAGGCGCGGGAGCCGCGCCGCCTTCCGCCCATGCCATCAGGCTTAGTGTCGCGATCACACCGGCAAGAACACTTCCTCTTACGATTGCTTGCATAGATCGGTCTTCTCCCGACGAAGCAGCGTATTCGCGCAGGAACGATTACGGCCAGGAATGCTCGCTTTTATGACTGAGGGAATTGTAACGGACAACGGGAGTTTGGTTGTAAGGGAGTGGCAGGGATTACCAGTACGGTAGGTCACCTGGCGTCTGGACCTTCAGCCCAGCGCCGAGTTGTACCTGCGATGTTCCCTTCCGTGTGGCCAGTAATGTTTGGATGTTTTCAGGTGTCCCGCGACCGCGGGATCAATTCTTCGAGCCTCAGCCGGCGCGGAAGTCGCGAACGTCTTCCCCCGGCTTGAATAGCGCGGCCGGCGCGATGTTTCCGAACTCGGCCATCTTGCGGTTGATCTCTGTGAACTCGGCCTTCACCCAGCCCACGCTGGAGACCTCAATTTCGCCATCCTGCGCGATCCAGAAGATGCTCGGGACGTTGGTAAGGCCGTAGGCATTCGACGCGGGATATGAATCGGAATCGTCGAGCAGCACGGGAAACGTCACTCCGAATTCTTTGGTGAAAGCCGCCGTCTCCTTGGGATGATTTTGAGAAACGCCGACAATCCTGACACCTTTGTGTCCGTAGGCCCGCTCCAGCCGCTCCAGAAATGGAAAGGCATACTGGCAGGTGGGACAGGAGACCTTGAAGAATGCCAGCACGACCGGGCTATGCGCCAGTTCGTCGCGCAGGATGAAGCGCTTGCCGTCCATGGCTCTGAGTTCGAAATCAGGGGCGTGGGTGCCCGTGGTTAGTGCCGACATGGGGTGGTCCTCCGGTTGGTCGTTTCAGGATGCTTCCCAGCCAGCGCATACGCCTCCGCCCTGACCTGGCTTTATTTTAGATGATGCGGGACTGGAGGATCGGTTGCGGTGGCCGGTTGCCAGTTCGCAGGCTGCTCATTTATCTGCTGCATCGCGGAGGCCGCACTTCCACAAATAGAGACACTTCGCGGAGCGAACTTTGATCCTCGTAATCGTAACCGAAGGGTCGCAAGTACACTCCGGTTCGACGGTGATCGTGATTTTGTGCTGCGACTGCGTCACTTCAGGCGCGCGCGGTTCAATAGACTCGCAATTCGGACCGAAACGGCAGTTGCCCTGGATTTCAAATGTGTAGGTCAATGGATATGAGATCACAGCTTCCCGCACGCTCGGCATTCAAATGTCGATTTCCGGGCGCTATCCAGAGCGGCCTGCGCGAGCATGGGATGACCGCTGAACAACTCCGCTGATGCTACACTCCCGTCGTGCCGAATTTTGACAAATATTTTTACATCGCCAATAATCCGCGCCTGTCGCGCCAGCGGAGGGTAAACCGGCGGAGACAGCTTGGTTAATACGACTCCGGCTTCCGGCCCTGAGCTGCCAGTTGCGCCTTGAGCTGGAGCGTTCTCAACAGCGGCGAGAAAACATACGGCCACCGCGACCAACGAGAGCGTTAGTGACGACAGGGGTTTCCTCATGCCTGGGATTCTAGTCCTGGAAGCTTCCTCAAAGCATCTCCGCTTTGCGGAGAATCTTCCGAGCTAGTCCCGTGAGCGCAACTTGCCCGAGCCGCGCCGCTGGAGTCCATTTCCCCACGATAGTCGATTGCGGCGGATCGCGCCAGACTCGCACCGTGTAGTCCGTCACGGTGATCGAATGGGGTAAGGTGAACAACGGGCCGGCAGACCCGTTGATGCCGGACAGTTCCGGCAATTCCCACATGCCGGCCATCAGCAATGCGGTTGGCGAGCGCTGAATCAAGAAGACTTCGCGGGCGCGACCGCTTCCGTTGCGGCAGTTTAGGGCGTAGTGGATTTCACGTTTTTTTTGGGGCGTGGACTTGGCCAGCGCGGGTAGTTCTCCGCGGGTTGCACATAGTGCAACGATTGGACAAGTTAAACAGGCCGGGGTTCGCGGGGTACACACGACTGCGCCCAACTCCATCATGGCCTGATTGAAGTCGCCGGGACGATCTTTGTCGAGCAGATCGTTGGCGTGGCTCCAGAGTTCTTCTCCGGTGAGGCGTTTGCCGGTAACGCGCTGGAGAACGCGCTCGACATTGCCATCGACAACGGCGACCGGCTCACCGAAAGCAATGCTAGCGATGGCGGCCGCGGTGTAGCGGCCGATGCCGGGCAAGTAGCGCAATTGCTTTTCGCTCGCGGGGAATTCGCCGCCATGCTGGCGCACAATTAGCTTGGCTGCGGCGTGAAGCATGCGAGCGCGGCGATAGTATCCGAGGCCGCTCCACGCGGCGAGCACTCTGGCTTCGCGAGCCGCCGCGAGTTTCTCGACTGTGGGAAAGCGCTGCAGAAACTCGTGGTAGTGCCCGATCACGGCCGCTACCCGCGTCTGCTGCAGCATGATTTCGGAGAGCCACACGCGGTAGGGATCACGGCTGGCGCGCCAGGGGAGATCGCGCCGATGGCGGTCATACCAGACGAGGATGTTTTTCCGAAAACGGCGCTGCTCCGGAACCGAAAACAAGCTCTGAATGGATTGCCGCCTCTTCACGTTCCCCAGCTTACGCGAGACCGGAAGAGAGGAATGGATTTCTTACGCGCACGGTGCCGTATCTGCGGTCGTCTGCGAAGTCTTCCGAAAGAATTTCAGACAGGCCGTAGCGTTCAGCGTAAGCCCAGAGATGAGCGTCGAACCACGACAGCCGATACGCAGCCATGCCCCGAAGGGCCGTTCTCACCATGAGTTCATCGGGATACAGGATGGGAAACTCGATGAGCAACTCCTCGGCTTCGCGAAAAACCTCCTCTGCCGTCAAGACAGGCTGTCCCATCCAGCGCAATCTCGGCGCTACCGCCATGAACTCCACGATGGCTTGGTGCGGAATGTACAGCACCCCAGCGCACACGGATTCGCGCAACAAATTTTCCGCAGTCGACTGTTTCCGCGGATCGCGAGGGTCCCAACGGTAGATCAAGATGTTGGTATCAACGAGGGAAGCCACGCGGTAAGCCTCGATCGTCGTTGTAAAGTTCCTCTCGTGTCCATCCTCTAGCCGAGGTTTCGGGCTCTGGACGTGGCTTTCCCTTTAGCAGGGCCTGTTCGCGCTTCCGCCGTCGTTTCGTGGCCTCGTCGAACAGCTCCAATCGTTCCTCCGGGCTGAGTCTCATTGCGTTCTTCGCTTTGCGTCGCATTAATTCCACACGAATGCTCTCGCCCGCGGGAATCCACTCCAGTTGATCGCCGGGACGGATGCCGTACTGGTCGGCAATGGCCTTGGGGACGGTTAACTGCAGCTTGGAAGTCACCTTTGGCATATCCTTACTCTATCAAGGATTCAATCCTTACCGCAAGCGCTTGTGGCGTGGCCGGGGCTAGTTTTCAAATCCCGCGTGGTCTTGCGTTAGCATCCGCCGTGTGACATCGTAGAATCAGTTTTGCGAGGTGCAGCGATGATCGATCATGAAAAGCTCCAAAAAGGACGAGGCTGGGCGTATTTAGTTGGAATCGTCATTTTTGTTGTGGTTGCGGCGTGGAAATTGGTAACCCGCTGAAAACGAGATTCCTGCTTCACCGCCGTGACCGGAAAACTTTGTTCGCCTGAGCCCACGGAATCCGATCCTGCCGCCGGTAGTTGCCTCGTCCGCCATTGACGCGGCTCTTTTAGCACGAAATAATAGCTGGGCCTGGCATCCGCAACATCCGCGTGAGGTGGTTCACGCCCAGCAGTATCGAGGAGCATTATGACCGACTTCAACCGCAAGGTGGAAGACGCGTCGGCGCGGGTCAGCAAGACTGTCGCCGAGGCCGCCGAACGCATCGAGAAAGAAATCCCGGAGTTCATCAAGTACCTGAACGACGAGGTTGTGCCCGCCGTGCGCCAGCACTCGACGAAAGCCTTGCGCGTGGCCTCGGAGAAGCTTTCCGAATTCGCCGACCACATGGAGAAACACCCGCATCCTCCGAAGTAGCGCGCTTGGACGCAACCAAATGCTCTCGCAAGCAACGGCGGCGCCATGAGTTCGTCCTACCGGCCGCGATTCTCATCCCTCTACTTACGATCCTGCTACTCACCAGTTGCGGCCATCCGAAGCAGGCACGCGTGAATGTGCCTCCGCCGCCTTCTGCCACATCTGAGCCTTCCTCGCCAGGGTCGTCCGCCGCGCCGCGTGCTGAGGGCGCCAAGAGTCGCGATGAAGGAAACAACCCCGACCTCGCTGAGCCTGCAATTCCGGCCGGGGCGACGCCGCTGGCCACGGAAACGGGCCGCGCAAGCTGGTACGGTCCGCCGTATCACAATCGCGTGGGATCGAACGGCGAGGTCTACAACATGCACGCCATGACGGCGGCGCACCGCACTCTGCCGTTGGGATCGATCGTGCGCGTCACGAATCTCAAGACCGGACACACGGCGCTAGTGCGCATCACCGACCGCGGCCCCTTCATTCCCGGGCGCGTGCTTGATTTATCGCTAGCCGCGGCCCGCCAGCTCGACGTTTACCGGCCTGGAGTCGCTGAGGTGAAAGTGGAAGTGATGCAGACTCCGGCGCCCCTTGAGACCGGGGGGAAGTGGGCGGTGCAGATTGGCGGTTTTCCCGACGAACACACCGCTGCGAAACTGGCCGACCGTCTCACCCGCCGCTACCGTATGGCCAAAGTGCGGCGCTTCGCCAGCCCGGCGGGAGACTGGTGGGTGCGGGTGCGCGTGCCAGACGACGACCGCGAGCGGGCCCGGCAACTCGCCGATGAGACCGAAACGGCAGAGGGAGCGGTATTCCTGGTGAGACTGGACTAGAGGCGCGGGCGTTAGTCGTTAGCCGGCGGTCGGGGGTATTTCACAACGGGCAAGGAGCACAAAAACTAAACACCTGAAAAGAATTCGATTTGTTTTTCTTGGATGCCGTGGTGGAATACGAACGACCAGCGGCTAACGACCAGGATGACCCAGCGATGACCGATCCCATCAGCAACTGCCTTTTCTGCCGCATTCTCCGCGGTGAGATTCCCGCGAAGAAAGTTTACGAGGACGAGCACGTGTTTGCGTTCGAAGACATCAACCCGCACGCGCCGACGCATGTGCTCGTCATCCCGAAGAAGCATTTCGCGGGATTGAAGGAAGCGCAGGCGGAAGACGCCGAAGCGATCGGGCGCTGCCACCTGGCGGCGGCCGAGATTGCGCGCCAGCGCAACATCGAGCAGGGATACCGTACCGTGCTCAACGTTGGCCCGGGTGCGGGGCAGTCGGTGTTTCATCTTCACGTCCATCTGTTGGGCGGACGTTCGCTGAGCTGGCCTCCGGGGTGAGGGACAGTTCTCAGTTTTTCCGGCTTCTGCTTTCCGAACGCCGGTGACGTCTTTCAGGGGCGGCTTGACCTGATCTCGTGTCGTAATTACAATGTAATTACTCACTCGGAAAGGTCTCGCATGCGACTGGAACTCACCCGCATCGGCAACTCGCGCGGCATTCGCATTCCCAAGCCGATTATCGAGCAGTGCGGCCTGGGCGAGGTCGTGGAACTTCGCGTCACTCCGGATGGGCTTGTCATCGCGCCTCAGCGGGCGCCGCGCCACGGCTGGAGACAGGCCTTTGCCGAATCGCCCGCGGCGGAGCGAGAGATGCTTCTCGATTCGGCCTCGCCGAATGCGTTTGATGGCGAGGACTGGAAATGGTGAGCTATCCCCGGCGGGACGAAGTCTGGCTCATCGCTCTCGACCCGTCGAAGGGATCGGAAATCAAGAAAACCCGACCTTGCCTCGTCATCTCCCCTGACGAGATGAACGAACCGCTCCAGACGGTACTGGTGGCGCCAATGACGACTACACTGCGCGGCTATCCCACGCGCGTGAATGTCACGTTTCGACACAAGACCGGGCAGGTCGCTCTGGATCAGTTGAGGGCAGTCGATCGGCAGCGTCTGGTGCGGAAGCTCGGCGTCGTCTCGACTAAGACAGCGGTCCAGGTTTCCGGCGTGCTGGTGGAGATGTTCGTTCGCTGATCAAAAACGTCGCGCCAGGACGTGCGGGGGGTTTGTCTACTGGACGGTAGGATTCTCGTCTTCTGCCGCTCCATGGCGGCGCAGAAGTTGGGGAAGGTTCTGGGAGAACGCCGAACGGGGCAGGACCATGTCGCATCCCACTTCGTGCGCCTTTTGCTTCAGATCGCCCTGCACGTGCGAGAGGAATCCGATGATTGAGGTTCCCTTCTTCAGCTTCGACTTCAGCTTGGGGATGAGCGTGAGCGGCTTGGCGTTGGCATTGTTGAGGTCAAAGATGATCAGCGAGGGCTTCTCTTCGCCGTTCTGCTGCATGCGCTCGGCCAGGTCTTTGTCGTTTTTGGCGAACTCGACTTTCACGTTGAGCTTGCGCGCGGTCTCCTGAATTTTGGCCGCGAAGAACAAATCGTCGACGAAGGCGAAGATGCGCGAATTGGAACCTTCACGCATGGGCAGGGGCTCGGGATCGACGGGTGCGAAGGGCGCGGCGAAACCGGGACGGGTGCGGCGGGCGCCCTGGCCGTTATTGCCCGCCAAAGCGGCGCGATAACTGTGATCCATGGGCGCAGTGTAGATGCCATCCTGATTATGCCGCGACTGGCTGGGGCCGGCGGGGCGGGGCCCGCGCGGACTGTTAGGACGGCGTCCGCGACGCCGACGGTTTCTGCCTCCGCCACCGGCGGGTCTTCCTGGTCCTGCGTTCATATTCCCCTCAAAGCTGCCCGGCGGGGTCTTCGACCCGGAGCAGTGCTGCAAAGCATTGCGATTTCAAGGTTCCCCATTGGTTGCGGAAGTATCTGCCAAACGTTGGCGCACAGCCACTTTCTTGCCAGGACATCCGCACTGGCTCAGGAACACCCTTCACTCAACAGTCTCGCGAACCCGTTCGAGGAGCATGGCCTACTTAACCCCTGCGGAACTGCGGGTTGGGCTGGAACACAGTCGTGGACACAATCCTCTGACGCCCTGGTGAAACAACTCGCACTGGCAAACCCATCTAAATTTTGCGTATCGGTTATCCGTTGTCGGATCCGTCGCGCCGCCGGGAACGGCCTAGGGGCGCGGAAGGCCTACGCGGGAACGAGGCCAATGAGAACAAGTTAATGGTACTCGTCCGAGTGCAAATAACGCAAGTGGCAAAGTGGCGGATTTTTGCACAAGAGGACACTGCCGGAAGTTTTGAGCGGCGTGTCCGCCTTCCGGGGTTCGGTTTTCGGATGGATCTTAAAGCTCTGCTCACGGAGGTGCGGAGTTGGTTGCCGAAGCCGGATGCAGGACTCCGAATCATGCTCCGCTCGAGATTTCGCGGGCCCACCGAGGAATCGGGTACCAAGGAATAATCAGCAGGTGGAAGGAAAACTCCAGCGCAACCACGAGCGTCGTCACGCGGCGGGATGAGAGGAATCTAATCGCGGGCTGGATTACCGACTCGACTTTATTTTACGTCGGTCCCTTCCGCTTTTTTCTCGTCGTAGACGCCGAACTTCCTGGCCACCGGCTTCAGCGTGGGATAGAACTGAACGAACGTGTGCTCAACGGCGGCGTGCTCGTCATGGCAGGACCAGCAGGGGTTTCCTTTGGGCATGGCATCGGCCGTCTTGCCATCGGCGTCAAAAACGAAGTAGGCCCACTTTTCCGGGAAGCGGCTGGAGTCTTTGACCTCGACCACCAGGCCCATTAAGTCCGTCTGGAAGTGTCCGGTCTTGTTGATTGAGCCTTTGCTTTGCGCGTCCCTTTCGTCGATCACCCAGATGGTCTGCTCCGGCCATTTGCCGGAATTCATGAACTCCCGATAGGCCCAGCGCGGGACGAAGACGTTGGTGAACATTTCGTGGCTCCCCGGCGCCGGACTGTAGTTCATGCCGTAGCCGGCGGAGAGGAAGATCCATTCGCGGTAATCGTCGGGACGAAGAAGCTGACCCTTGGCGTCGAATTGCGGCTTGGTAGATGCTTCCTCGGGAGCCGCCGCCAACAACACGCAGCAGACGGCGAAGAGCAGAGCGGCGAAAAGAATGCGTTTCATGCATGCCTCCGGCAAATGTTGGAAGCGATTGTAAGCGCTTCGGAGGCGCGCGTGTTGCACAATCTGAACACTGGCGGAGTGACCGTTTGAATCGGTGGTTTTTCGGGCGAAGAAAAAGCGCTCCGCGGATGCGGAGCGCTTCTCAGTGCGGCCCTTAGTTGGAGACGGTGAGGGTGATCGTTAATGGTGTAGTGGTGAGCGCGGTTCCGCCGGTCGGGGTGTTGGTGGTGGTGGCGTTCACTACCACGGAATAGGGGCCCGCTGGCGTCCCGGGGTTGTTTTGGCTGCTGTTGCTGCCGCCGCAGGCGCCCAGCCACAGCGTCGAGACGCCGAGAACCACGATCAGGCCGAGCAGCCGCGCGCCGCAGGTGCGTGAACCCGCTGCGAAAACAACGCCGAACAAGCCGGGCAGCAAGAAGGCGTAGAAGATGCGGCTGCCGCCGCCCAGAGGGGGACGCAGTTGCGTTACCGGGGCTGTAGTGGTGATGTTGAGGGTGACCGTGGTCGCGCTGACCGCTTGGCCGTTGGTGGGGCTGAAGGCGCAAGTAATCTCCGCGCCGGTCGGAATTCCGGTGCAGCTATAGGTGAGCGGGAGGGCGGTGGTGGCACTCGTGCCGGTTCCCAGGACGAAGCCAGTCATGCTGCTGACGGTAATCGAGACCGTGGCTGTTGCCCCGGCGCTTTCCTGGAAGTTGGTGACCGTAGACCCGATGGTGAAGGTCTCGGTCGTCTTGGTTATGGTCAGGCTGACGGTTGCGGTGGTGTTCGATGAGTTAGTCGGAGTAATACTGATGGTCTGCGCGCTCGAGGGAATTGCCATGTTGGCCTGAGTGGAGATCGTCACCGTTATGGTTGCAGGATCTACCCCGTCGAAGTTGACACTAGGCTCGCTAAATTTGCAGGTCGCTCCCACGGGCAGGCCCGTGCAACTGCTAGGACTGAAGTTCACGACCATCCCGGTGGAGCCGGTTACCGGAGTGATGGTCAGAGAGACCGTGGCAGCTTGTCCGGCAGGGAGGCTTAAGCTGAGCGGACTCGCCGTCAATTGAAAGTCCGGCTCCAATGTTGCCTTCCATGCGAGAGCCAAGTTGTTAGCATCTACGGAGCCGAGGCCGGTTACGAGGTTATAGCCCGTGGCGGTATCAGCATTCGATGCCTCGTAACCAAAGGATCCGGTGGTGCCCGTTGCTCCGGGGCATTGCAGTGCGGTTGGCCAAGGCGCGGGGGGCGTGCCGCCCTCGCAATAGACAATGTTATCGCCAGTGGTGACCTGGTGAAACGCACCGTTGGACGGGGTCTTGGCTAGGGTGTAGAGCGTGGGGTTGATGTTGCCCAGGCCGTTGGTCCCGAGGTACTGATTGAGCAAGGTCACAATGGCGGCGAAGACCGGAGAGGAAGCCGAGGTTCCGCCAACGACAGTCGGGGCGGGCTGGTTGTCATTGCCGGGATCGGTGAGGGCGAGGGCAGCGGTAATGCCAGCCGCGCCACCGGGAGCGCAACTGCTCGCCGCGCTGGTACTGTCAGTAAGCCACTGATCCAGCGGCGTACAGAAGATGTAGCCGGGGAAGTTCGGCGACCCCAGAAGAGAAACGTCAGGCACAAGGCGGGTGCCGGACTGGCCGGAAACCGTCACCGTCTGCCAGGAGGGCTGAGGGAAACCGGAGACACAATTCGAGTTGTCGGAGGTTTGCACGGAGCAGTTGCTCGCACCCCCGCCGCTCTGCACGATGGCGTAGTTTTCCTGCCACAATAGGGCGGTGTTGAACTGGGTAGAATCGGCGAGAGCGAGTTCCACGTCGTCATTCCACGAAGTTTCGGGAAGCGGCGGGTTTTGGGCGGTGCCTCCATTCGTGGGATTCGTTGTGCCCCAGAATGTGCTGCTGAAACCGGTGGGGTAGACGATCGCAGTGCCGCCAACTCCGGTAACTTCGGGGCTGCTGGCGGGGTAACTCACCGCCAAACCGCCGATGGCAAGATTATTGGTCGCGGAATTGGAGCCGCCGTCGCAGCTGGCGGCGCCAGAGTCGCCGGAAGAATTCATGAATGTGATGCCGAGGGTGTTCGCTTTGGTGAGCTCGATTTCGTCGTTGGGAAGAGCGTTCTCGTCGAACTCGCAGGGCGCCCCGTAACTCATACTGATTACAGGTGCAAGATCGTTATCGATGGCGTAGTAGAAGGACGAAAATACTCCGTTGCCGCCGCTAAGTATTTCGGTGCACGCGGTATTGTAGGTAACAGGAGTGTTGACGTAGATAATCTGGGCATTCGGTACGATTGCTCCGGACCACTCGAGGTCGAGGTCTGCCTCAGTTAAGTCGCCGCAGGTGGAGGGCGTGCCCAGATCGGTGACGCCCGTCGGGAGCACGTACTGGAAATAGGTGGACGTGCAGGCCGTGATGATACCGCTGGTGTTTGTGGTGCAGCCGCTGATCGGGTTCAGCCCGAAGCCGGAACGAAAATCTACGAGGTCCGCGAGGTAAACATCCGTCTGGCCCACGATCACCATTTTCTGGCCGGTGCCATTGATGCCGGCGTTGTAGAGGGGCGTGAGGTCGTAGATGGTCTCTATGTCGCCGGGGGCGACAAAGTCCGCAGGAAAGCTGCTGTCGTAGTAATCGGAGCGAGCGCTTCCAGCTTTGGGCGCGGCTTTTCTGACGCTCGCCGGCTTCGGGAGGAAGTCATCGAATCCGCGGATGCCTGTGACAATGCCTGACAGCGCCGCCGGGACCGAGGGCGCGGTGGCATTGGCGAAGTGTATTTCGCCATTTATGTTGTAGCGGTGGATCTCGGTGCGGAAGGCGGTCTCGACTTGGGCGGCCGTACCGCTGAAGACGATCCAATTGCGGCCACGGGCCACGCTGACGACGCTAAGCCCCTGCGACTTCAGCCACGCCGAAATCTTCTGAACGTCGTTCTGGCTCAGGCCGAAACGGTCGGCGTACTGCTCGGGCGTGAGCCACTTGTGATAGTTCGCGGACGAGGGATTCTGTTGCTCCGCCACCAGAGCGCTCAGGGCCTTCTGCTGGCTGGGCGTGGGAAGCGTGAGGAGCGTCACCTGGTTCAACTGGAACGAGGCTGACACCGCGCCCTGGTCGTACTGCGGCTTTGCCCTATGTTGAATCTGGCCGGCCACAGCGACCATCTGGCCGGAGTCGATAGTTCCGGTGATGCGGTCGGGTTGTGCGGCGAGGCATAGGGTTGAGGCTAGGAGCGGCAGAAGCAACTTCCAAGATCGCATTGAATACTCCATGCAGCTGGTCGGGGTTAAGTGTTAATCGTTCCTTAGCTTATACGGCTTTATTGCCATCTGATCAAGTTTTGTGGCACGAAGGTTGTATGGCAGCCCGAAAGTAAAAAACCCGGCGTAGCGGCGTTAGTCGCGGAATTACGGAAGGAATCACATCCCGAGCAGGTTGGGGCGGAGTTTGGCGTATCCGTGCTCCTGCGCCCAGAGGTCGAGGGGGATGCTGGCGAGTTCGTCGACGAGAGGGTCGGCGAGGCCGCTTTTGGTCAGGTCGATGGACTTGACATAGGTGTGGCAGGCGTCGCAGCACTCGACGCGAATGTGGGGGAAAGTCTCGGCGGTGTAGACAGGAAGTTTGGCGTGGTCCTTCTGGCCGCAGCCGGGGCAAACGATGCGGCGGAACTCCCATTCGGTGAGGCAGAAGCCGCAGAGCAGGCTGCGGCGGCCGCCGTCCCCTTGCGGGCGGAGGATGGCGAGCGCGGGATCGCGATTGCAAAGAGGACAGAGCGCGAGGGAGTAAGTTTCGAGCTGCAGGGGAACGCGCGCGCGGAGGAATTCGGCGTAGGGCTGCAGGAAGGCGAAAGCCAGGAATTCCGCGGGATCGGCGGGCGGGTCGAGGTTGATCCAGCAGCGGGTGAGCAGGTCCGTCCAGGAACTTGAGGATGAGCTGCGCAGATCGTGGGCGACTTGGGCGAGGCGCACGGGGCCATTCTCTTCGACGACCGTAAGAAATGGCGGGAAGCTGGCGATGAGTTCGGGCGAGTCCGGGGGAGCGGACAGAGAGGGTGGATTCTTATTGGATCTGCGTTCCAGTCGCTGGTGGAGGCCTTCCTGGAAGCGCGCGGCGTGGATGTAGAAACCGAGGATCTCGGCGGCGAAAGGATGCTGGGCGGCCAGGTGTTCCGCGCGCCGGATGCGCCCTTGCCAGGGAGTTTTAGCCACGGGGCGATTATGGGGCTTGGGCTTGGCGCTGGCAACTGTATTGGCAAGCGAAGCTTAATCGTGGCGTACCGGTTCCCCGACATTGACGGTGGTGCGGAGCAGCGTTATAGTTCTAGGCAAAGTTGGGCGCAGGGAAGTTTAGGTTTTCGTTTTTTCGATCCGGTAGCTTTGGCGGTGCGATCGAAGTTAGTCGGAGGATGCGCAATGGAGCTTTCCCGCAGAACCTTCCTCAAAGGCGCGCTCGTTGGTGGAGCGGGCTTCTCTCTTCTCGGTTTCGATCTGACTCCCGCGGTGGCGCAGCTAAAGGAACTCAAGATTGCGCGCGCGACGGAAACGCGATCGACCTGTCCATATTGCGCCGTAAGCTGTGGCGTCCTCATTTACACGATCGGCGACAAGGCGAAGAACGTGACGCCGCAGGTGATCCATGTCGAAGGCGATCCGGACCATCCCATCAATCGCGGCACGCTGTGTCCCAAGGGAGCGTCGCTGGAGCAGGACATCCTCAATCCGCGGCGGCTGCTGAAACCGCAGGTGCGGCGGCCCGGCTCCGATCACTGGGAAGACATTGCGTGGTCGCAGGCCATCGACGAAATCGCGCAGCGGGTGAAGAAAACGCGCGACGACACCTTCATTACGCAAGACGCGCAAGGCCGCACCGTGAACCGATGCGAGAGCATGGCCTGGATCGGCGGCTGCACCGACACCAACGAATTTAATTATCTCGTGGTCAAGACCATGCGCGCTCTTGGCCTGACGTACATGGAAAACCAGGCCAGGGTTTGACACGGCCCTACGGTCTCAAGTTTGGGACCAACATTTGGACGCGGGGCCATGACCAATGGCTGGATCGACATCAAGAATGCCGACGTGATGTTGGTCATGGGCGGGAACCCCGCCGAGAACCATCCTTGCGGCTTCAAGTGGGCCATTGAAGCCAAGCGAACCCGCAATGCGAAGTTGATCGTGGTGGACCCGCGGTTTACGCGCACCGCCGCCACGTCCGATCTCTTCTGTCAGATTCGCGCCGGAGCCGACATCGCGTTTCTGGGCGGAGTGATCCGCTACGCGCTCGAGAACAACCGCATCGCGAAGGAATATCTCGTCAACTACACCAACGCCGCATTCATCGCGAAGGAGGGCTTCAAGCTGCCGGAAGATGGGTTGTACTCCGGCTTCGACGAAGGATCGAAGACGTATGACCGTTCCTCATGGACTTACGAGTACGGCGATGACAAAGGCGGAGTTACCGCGGCGCCTCCCGCCGCACCGGCCGCACATGCTAAGGCAGCTGCCGCCCTCGCGGCGCCTCCGAGCCCACCGCCCGTGGGATCGGCCAAGCCGCTACCCGCGCTGCCGGCGCAGGTCGCTTATGACCTGACCTTGCAACATCCGCGCTGCGTGTTTCAGTTACTGAAGCAGCAGTATTCGCGCTACACCCCGGAAATGGTCGAGCGCATTACCGGCATTCCGAAGGACCAGTTCCTTAAGGCTGCCGATCTGTTCACCTCCGTGCGCAAAGATGGCGACATGAAAAAAGTCGCCACCATCATGTACGCGGTGGGTTGGACGCAACACAGCTTTGGCACGCAGATCATCCGCACCGCAGCCATGTTGCAATTGCTGCTGGGCAATGTGGGACGCGCGGGCGGGGGCGTCAACGCGTTGCGCGGGCACTCCAACATTCAGGGCGCGACGGATATGGGTGGGATCTTCGACGTCTGGCCGGGCTACCTGAAGGTGCCGAATCCGACCGACGTCGACCTGGCCGCTTATCTGAAGCGAATCACGCCAACTTCTTCGAAGCCGGAACCCTGGGATTCGTTCAATTACTGGTCGAACACGCCGAAGTTTGCCGTCTCCTTTTTAAAGGCGCTATATGGCGACGCGGCCACCAAGGAAAATGATTTCGCCTTCGACTACATGCCGAAGGTGGATCGCAACTATTCCTGGACGCAGATCTGGGACAACATGTACCGCGGAACGGTGAAGGGGATGCTCGCGTTCGGCATGAACGGAGTGGCCATTGGGCCGGACTCGCAGAAAAACATCGATGCGCTGAAGAAGGCCGATTTCCTCGTTGTCGGTGAGATTTATGCCGACGAGACCAGCGAATTCTGGAAATCCCCCGGAATCACGCCCGAGGAAATGAAAACCATCAATACCACGGTCTATCGCCTGGCCTGCGCCGGGTTCGCCGAGAAAGATGGGTCGATGACCAACTCGGCGCGCTGGCTGCAGTGGAAAAACGCCGCCGTGCCGCCTCCGGGCGAGTGCCGTCTCGATCAGGACATCGTGGCGCAGATTTTCCTCAAAGTACGCGAACTCTACCAGAAAGAAGGGGGCAAGTTCCCCGACCCGATCCTGAATCTGACGTGGGGCTACACCAATCCGCAGCATCCGGCGCTGGGCGAATTGTTGAAGGAGCTCAACGGCAAGGCGCTGGCGGACCTTACCGACCCGAAGACGCAGGTCGTCATCAAGAAGGGCCAGCAGTTGCCGGGATTCGCGTGGCTGAAAGACGACGGCACGACTTCGTGCGGCAACTGGATTTATTCGGGAAGCTGGACCGAGGCGGGAAATCAAACTTTGCGCCGCGGCACCGAAGATCCCTCAGGCCAGGGCATCTACCAGAACTGGGCGTGGTCGTGGCCGGCCAATCGGCGCGTGCTGTACAACCGCGCTTCATGTGATCCAGCGGGCAAGCCGTACGATCCCACGCGCAAGCAGGTCTGGTGGAACGAGTCGGCGCAAAGCTGGGCGGGCAACGACGTGCCCGACTTTAAGCCGGACTCGAATCCCAAGGACCACATGGGCCCGTTCATCATGAATCCAGAAGGCATTGGCCGAATCTTCGCGCCGCTGGGCGCATTCGCGGATGGACCGTTCCCCGAGCACTACGAGCCGATCGAGAGTCCCGTGCAAAATGCTCTGCACCCGAACCAACAGAATAATCCCGTGGTCAAGAAGATGAAGACGGCGATGGATAAGTATTCGACCATGGGCGATAGCTTCAATGTGATCTGCACTACCTACCGGCTTACCGAGCACTACCACTACTGGACTAAGAACAACGAGATGAACGTGCAGCTCATTCCCGAAGCGTTCATCGAGATTCCGGTCGAACTGGCGGCGGAGTTGGGGATCAAGGGCAACGACAAGGTGAAGGTCACGAGCGCGCGGAGCTACTACATCGCGAAGGCGTTCGTCACCAAGCGCATCAAGCCGATGACCATCGACGGCAAGAAGGTTTACCAGATTGGCATTCCGATCCATCAGGGTTATCGCGGCATTCAGGAAGACCAAGACAAGAACGCCAGGACGCTGCTGAACCGGCTCACGCCGACGGTGGTCGACCCGAACGCGTTCACGCCGGAGTTCAAGGGATTTATGGTGAAGGTGGAGAAAGCTTAGAGGATTTTAGTAATTGGGTAATTTAGTAATTTGGTAATTTGAAACGCTTTTGCATTAAGGTGCAGGTTTTCAAATTACTCAATTACTAAATTACCAATTACAAAATGATTTTATGAGCCAGGCAACACTCGCAATCCGCAGAATTTCCGGCCACGCCGGGCCCGCTCCCGGCGACGACGTGGAGCGCGATTACCAGGTCTGCAAGCTGATTGACACCACGACCTGCATCGGCTGCAAAGCCTGTGAAGTGGCCTGTCTCGAATGGAACGGGTACACCTTCACCGACACGGTGTTCGACAACAGCTACCAGACCATGCCGCAGACGGCGTGGAATTACTGGAACCTGATCAAGTTCAACGAGCACGAGCGCGAGGATGGCAGCATCACGCTACTGATGCGCAAAGATCAGTGCATGCACTGCGCCGACCCGGGCTGCCTGACGGCGTGTCCCGCGGATGGCGCGATCGTGCAGTACACCAACGGCATCGTCGATTTTCAACAGCAGAATTGCATCGGCTGCGGCTATTGCGTGAGCGGCTGCCCCTTCGATATTCCGAAGTTCAATCCGACGACCAAGAAGATGTTCAAGTGCACGCTTTGCGTCGACCGTGTGAGCGAGGGACTGGAGCCGGCATGCATTAAATCCTGCCCAACGGGCTGCCTGCACTTTGGGACTAAGGACGACATGGTGGACCTTGCCGAGACTCGCGCCAAGCAACTGCGCGAGAACTACGGCATTGAGAAGGCGGGCGTCTACGATCCGGCGGGCGTGGGTGGAACCGGTGTCATCTATGTGCTCCACGATGTTACGAATCCCGAGGCGTATGGCGGGCTGCCGAAGAATCCACGCATTCCATTTCTTGTCCGCTTCTGGAAAGGTCCGGCGAAGTGGATCGGCAATCTCGCCATGCTCGGCGGAATCCTGGGCGTGACTCTGCACTACTTGCGCTATGGCCCGAAGCAAGTGGATGCGGAGCATGAGAACGGAGGCAAACCGTGACTGCGTCGCGCGTTATTTCGCCTCGTGAGCCTGCGGGCACCGTTCATCGCGAAGGAATCATTCTTCGCTATACGCTGAGCGAGCGGGTTCACCACTGGCTCGGCGCCTTCTTCTATATCTATTGTCTGGTCACCGGCCTGGCCTTCTGGTCCCCCTACATGTTTTGGTTGGCCGTGCTGGTGGGCGGCGGACCGACGGCGCGCTTCTGGCATCCCTGGTTCGGCCTTGCTTTCACGGCCTCCATGTTCTGGATGTACAAAATGTGGGACCGCGACATGCGCATCACCGAAGTGGACCGGCGCTGGTCGAAGGCGATGGAGTATTACATCAAGAATGAAGACGAGAAACTGCCGCCGGTCGGCCGCTTCAACTACGGCCAGAAATTATTTTTCTGGCTGATGTTGTACGGAGTCATTCTGCTTGTGATTTCAGGAATTGGACTGTGGTTCGTGGAGGGCATTCCGTGGAGCCTGCGCTGGCTGCGTTATCTGGCGGTGACGGTGCATGTTGCCGCGGCTCTGGCGACCATCGGCGGCTTCATTATTCACGTCTACATGGGCACGGCCATGGTCCGAGGCGGGTTCACTTCGATCATTCGGGGAGAAGTTTCCACAATCTGGGCAAAGACTCATCACCGGCTTTGGTACGAGCAGGTCACCGGGAATCGGACCAAAGAAAAATAGCGGACCAATCCTCACCAGGCCCAAGGCGAGAGAAAACCGATCTTCCTTCGCGTCCCAGCCCAACTCATTTGCATCCAAAGTTTTAGGGTAATGACTCGAGAACACAAACGTCTCTGAGAGGATTCATGCGCTCACCCGCTAGTTCTTCCGCCATCATCGCCGCAGCAATTTTGCTGGCTGCACCCTCCCTCATGGCGTTCGATGCAGACACGAAGTTCCACAACGCTCCGGTTTCGGCCCAGGCGGCAAAGAATCCCTTCGAGGGCCAGGATGCAGCGGCGCTCGCCGGAAAGCGGCTGTACGCGCGCAATTGCCTGTCGTGCCACGGGAAGATGGGGAAAGGGACGGGCAACGTGCCGTCTCTGGTGGATGGCAAGCTCGATTCGGTCACGCCGGGTGAAGTGTTCTGGTTCGTCACCCGGGGCGACAAAGATAATGGGATGCCTTCGTGGGCGAGCCTGCCGGCAAAGCAACGTTGGCAAATCGTCACCTTTGTGAAGTCGATGGCAACGTCCCAGACTCCGCAGGACGCAAACGCGCCGGCGGCGCCGCCCGACATGAGCCCGTCGACGTTCAAGGGACCTCCGCCAACGCCGCCATTCACTGACTTCCGCTACGAGAAGCCGGGCACGGTGCGGAAAATCACGGTGAACGATCTGCCCCAGCCGTACGCGACCAAATCGGCGTACAACGGTCCGAAGTTGGTGGCGCGGCCAGAAAATGTATGGCCGGTAGCTCTTCCCGGATTCAAAGTTCAACTCTATGCCGCGAATCTCGATAGTCCCCGGACCTTGCGAACGGCTCCGAACGGCGACATTTTTCTTGCGGAAAGCGATCCTGGGCGCATTCGCGTGTTTCGCGGGCTGACCCGCGAAGGCAAGCCCGAGCAGGCCGCCATTTTCGTCACCGGCCTGAAACATCCGTACGGCCTGGCGTTCTATCCTCCGGGACCAGATCCGCAATGGTTATATGTGGGCAGCGAGGGCGAAGTGGTTCGCCTCCCATATCACAACGGCGACCTGAAGGCGAGCGGCGCTCCGCAACACATCGCCGATCTGTCGTGGACCTGGATGGGGCACTGGACGCGGGCTGTGGATTTCTCGCGCGATGGGAAGAAGATGTTTGTCGCGGTGGGCTCGGGATCGAACGTGGATGATCCTGACACTCATCCCAAGGAAAAAAATCGTGCCGACATTCTCGTCTGTGATCCCGCGAATTGCGTGCTCAGCGTGTACGCCTCCGGCATTCGCAATGCCGGCGGCGGCATTGCGGTGAATCCGCAGACGGGAGAGTTGTGGTGTTCGGTGAATGAGCGCGATGCGCTGGGCGACAATCTGGTCCCCGACTACATCACGCACGTGCAAGAGGGCGGATTCTACGGCTGGCCCTGGTGGTACATGGGCGGGCATCAGGATCCGCGGCATCAGGGCAAGCATCCCGAGTTGAAAGACAAAGTGATCGTGCCGGACGTTCTGCTGCAGCCGCACAACGCGTCGCTGGAGTTCACTTTCTACGAGGGCCAGCAATTGCCTGCCGAGTACAAGGGGGACATTTTCGCGTCGGAGCACGGCTCCTGGAACAAAGCGGTGCGGGTGGGCTACGAGCTAATCCGCGTGCCGCTGCATCAGACTGGCCGTGCCAGCGGCGAGTATGAAGACTTCCTGACTGGCTTCGTGCTGCCGGATGGCAACGTGTGGGGACGCCCGGTGGGCGTGACCGTGGCTCCGGATGGCTCGCTGCTGGTGAGCGACGACGGGTCGAACTCGGTGTGGAGAGTCAGCTATACGGGAAAGTGAAGGTGACTTGCTGCGGGCCTGCAGGTCGGATGAAAATGTGGGCGGCCATTGATTCGCAACTATCTGTATAAGCAGACAACTTTGTGACTTAACCGGACACGGCTGGCTATATTAGTCATCGTGAGTACGAAAACAGTCCGGGAGCGTCGCACGATTCATGCCTGCAGCTACTTCGCAGCCCTCAGCGTATGAAAGACACAGAGCGCTCTACAAGCGATCATCCCAAAGGCGCACAGGCCTCGACAGGAGCCGAGGCCTGTGCGCAGGTGCGATTGCCGCGCCCAGCGCTAAGCCAATGTTAACAGCACGCGACGCCCTTCCCGGCTGTGCAGATACTCGCCGGGCCACAGGCAGTTTTGATTTTGGTAAGAGTCCCGCCTGCCATTTCTTGTAGCGCCGTCTCATCCAAGTTCCGCAGGGTCACTTTCTTGATTCCAAGTTTCTTAAGTTTCTTCATGTTAGTCTCCTTTGGACTCAGCAGTAACCTTCCAACCGGCGCTATGGTACTTTCGGAGATAAGAACCGTCAAGGACCCAGGTTGCTAATTAGAACGAGCGCATTAAAGCAATTCAATAGTATTGTGCGCGTCCCTCATATCTGCCCGACTAACTGTAAATGCACCCAGGATTCCAGGCGCTAAGTCGCAGGGCATAGGTTTCGTAACGAGGACTTAGATCTCTGCTCTCGAACTCTGGGTTAAGCTGCGGGGGGCGTGGCTGTCTCTCTGAAAAGAGAGTCGCTTGAAACGAGCCCGGAAACCAAAAGGTGTTCGTACGATTCCCGGCGCTCGTAATTCGTCGAGACGACGGTTAGCGCTGTGCGGATCGAACCTACGACCCGTGGTCAACTACCTGCCCCAGCCTGATTGCATTTATGCCGCTAGGCTTCCGTCGTCCGCAACGCCAACCGGGTGGCTGTCGTCAGTTGGATTCCCGAGGCCATCGGTCGGAACCAATTGCTGAGTGAAGGCCGTAAAATATGCCGCCAGTTCGGGCTCGCCGAGATCTACGATCACGGCCCCGTCCTGCCACACGTCGTTATGATCGTTAAGGTCATTTCCGTTATTGAGGAACGGGGCTTTCGATCCCTGATTCATGTGCACGTCATGAATGCCCAGCCCATCAGTGTATTTCCGGCCGAACACGTAAACGTCGCAGTTGCCGGCGCGGGCCTTGCTGAGCAAGCGCAACAATGAGGCCACCGGTTCCACCGCCTCACTTCCATCCATGATGTCGCTGTTTCGCCACGGGCCCGTTTCACCCAAAACGTCGCTGCGGAGGAAATCGAGAGCGGGCAATTGCGCGGTACCCGTCAAATCCGCGAAACCAGATTTCGCCGCCTTCAAGCCGCTAACCATAGGGTGCTGAAAATCAAAAATCAGCTTGTATTGCAGCAAATCGTCTGAGTCGTTTGTTCCGACGTTGATCGCGCTGTCCCACTGAGTCGCTGAACCGTTCGCGGCGGTGATCACCAGGGTCGTGTGGAGGTGGTACTGGGTTTCATTCTTTCGCCGGGTGGCCTGGAGAACGGGAACCGAACCAATCTTGCATTTCAAGAATCCATAAGTGAGAGCCATGGTATTTCCTTTAGCTGTACGTAGTGTCACTAGCGGCTGATGGGCGCGGCCTCATTTACGGAAAAACAATTTGCGATTCCCCCGAGGATGCACCCTCCATCTCGATGCAAACCTGCCCATGGCCGAACACTCAAAGGGCGAGGATGGTGGGCGCTGTAGGATTTGAACCTACGACTTCCACCGTGTGAGGATGGCACTCTACCGCTGAGTTAAGCGCCCACTTTGGTGCGGTAAGTTTGTCATTATACACAAGGTTCTCGCCTTCAATCTTGCTGGCGCGCCTCAGCACTTTCGAGCCGCGTAGCTTCGACTCCCTCTTAGCGCAGGGCACGCTAGCGCTGGTCAGGCCGCGGGTCGCGAGCACTTCAAATCCCAAAGCACTTCGAGATTCCGCAGGACCGTGTCAGGAGTGGAGACTGGCGATAAGAGGAAGTTCTGAAAATCGTTTCGGCTAAAATCGAACCGGGACACGCGGATGAATCCCGCAGGCGTGATCCAGTAGGGCTGATACTGCAACGATTCGACGATGTTTCGAGTTCGCTCATTCCGATGGGCACGCGGCAGGACCTCGCATACGATGAAAGGCCGGTCTCTCTCGACGACGGCCCGCATGCCTGCCAGAACATCCGCCTCAAGGTCCTCGACGTCGATCTTGACCAAGTCCACCCTCATCGGCCGGCGCTTTTCATAGTCATCGAATCGCACCGTCTCAACCTCAATCCGAGGAGAATTTTTTCTCGCCTGCCAGCCGTCTGCAACTAAGGTCCCGGCGCTGTCCAGGTCTTGCCCTTCTCCATCTGGCAGGAAAAAAGCGGCCTTCCCAGCGTTGTCGGCCAGGGCTAGGTTTTCGCAAACAATGCGGTCTTGTAGCCGGTTGAGCGCTACATTCTTCCGAAGCCCTTCATGGATTCGCGGGACCGGCTCGAAAGCTACGACCTGCAGGCGGGGATTCCAAAGCGCGCCTAGAATGGAATAGATGCCATAATTCGCTCCAACATCGACAAACGTGGAGGACCGCTCGAACAAAAAGCGCAGTGCGCGTGAGGTCTCAGGCTCGTGGCCATCCAGTCCATTCCAGAAGAGGGCCGATGCAATCCAGATGCCGTTGTCCCTCGCGATTCTCATGGTCTGGCCGTTCGGCAGTCGAATCGCGGCGCCGTTCCTGTGCACGCTGCGTTGAATTTGGGCGGCCGTCGCGGTGCAAACGGAATGGAGCGGCGCCGCGAAGGCGGTGATCAGGCGGCTGACATAGTAGTTGTCGCGCGCACGTTTCAAGAATGCTGTTAGGCCGCTCACGGTTGAGTCTGCTCCCATCGCCAGAATCTCGTGGCCTGCAAACTGTATCACGCTCAAAAACAGATTTGCGTTGTTTGGAGCGCGTTTGGACACCGCCACCGGGCGTGGTAGCCTATCGTCGGCGGAGTAGGGGCGGGTTTGGTCCGCCGCCAACCACCTGCCCAAAGAACCCTTCATGCCGGACGAAACCAGGCCCCTTCGACCTGCCGCATCCCCTCATCTGCGGGGACTTCCGAGCCACAAAAAGAACAACTGCCGGTGGGGATCGGATCCAGATAAAAAAATCACGGATCGATCCAGCTAAATTATTGAAAGCAGAAGGCTTATCGAAAAACGATCTGCGTCGAACTCGCTAAAATATTGCTTCTAAAGTACTTAGAGGTAAAATATTGAGCGTACAGGAGTTAGCTCCGATTTCGTGGAGCAAACCCCTTTGAATTCAGCGAGACGCTCGCAAAATATTGAGCCACAGGAACTTACGAGATCAACACCGCGATTCCTGAACGCGGACGGTGCCTTTCGGTTATCAAAGAGCGGAGACGTTTGCGCCTCAGCGCTAACGATGTCTTTCACAAGTTTAGCCTGCGATTCTGCGGAAAAGATGTGACGGATGACCCAGGAATGCCTGTGGAAAAGGTTTCGCGCGATTCTCGTGAATGGGGCGCGAGCATAGGGAGGCCGGCGCTCCGGTTGACCTTAAGTATGCGTCGAATCACGATTGGGCCCTTGAGAGGTCAAAGCTTTTTCACATGTACAAAAGAGCAGGGGATTCAAAACCGGATATCGAAATCTTGCCGGGCGTGGACCCATCGACGCCTCCCTCGTGGATACTGTCCTGCCTCAGCTGGAAATGGAGAAAGCGTTCCTCCGTTAAGATAATGGAGCGAACGTATGAATAGAGAGCGCAAGCACTACACTGCAGAGGAAAAGGTTGCGGTTCTGAGGCGGCATCTTTTGGACAAGGTCCCGGTTTCGGACCTGTGCGAAGAACTGAGCCTGAAGCCGACGGTATTCTACCGCTGGCAGAAGGAGTTCTTCGAGAACGGAGCCTCAGCTTTTCAGGCTCAGGAGCGTCCCCACCGCCAGGTGGAGGAGAAGCAGAAACGGATTGAGTACTTGGAGAAGAAGGTGCAGACCAAGGACGAGGTCTTGGCCGAGTTGATGGCGGAGCACGTCGCGCTAAAAAAAACACTTGGGGAACTCTAACTGGCAGCTGGGTACCGCATGACGTGCGGGACCAAGTGGTGGATTTCGTCCGGCGTTGGTCCGAGAAGACCGAGATCGGCGTCGGACGATTCATTCATTGGTTGGGCGTGACGGCCAGCAAGTTCTATGACTGGCGCGAACGCTACGGGTGTGTCAACGAGCACAACGGTTGGGTTCCTCGGGATTTCTGGTTGGAGCCGTGGGAGAAGGAAGCGATCATCGATTTCCATCTGAAGAATCCGCTGGAAGGCTATCGGCGGCTGACGTTCATGATGCTCGACGCTGACTTTGTGGCGGTCAGTCCGGCGAGCGTTTGGCGAGTGTTGAAGCAAGCTGGGCTGCTATCCAGGTGGAAAACCAAGCCTTCGCGCAAGGGAACCGGCTTCGAGCAGCCATTGCAGCCCCACCAGCACTGGCATATCGACGTTTCCTACATCAACGTGTGCGGCACCTTCTATTACTTGTGCAGCGTTCTGGACGGGTTCAGTCGTTTTCTCGTGCATTGGGATCTGCGGGAGTCGATGAAGGAAGCCGACATCGAGGTGATTCTGGAACGAGCCAAGGAGAGACACCCGGAAGCGAAGCCGCGAATCATCTCGGACAATGGGCCGCAGTTCATCGCTCGGGATTTCAAGGAGTTTATTCGCATCTCGGGCATGACGCACGTCCGCACCTCGCCGTACTATCCGCAGTCGAACGGAAAGCTGGAGCGCTGGCACAAGTCGCTGAAACGGGAATGTATTCGGGAGAGGACCCCGCTGTCGTTAGAAGACGCGAAGCGCCTGATTCAACAGTATGTGGATCACTACAACCATGTCCGACTGCATAGCGCGATTGGGTACGTGACGCCGGACGACATGCTCATGGGTCGGCAGGCCACGATCCACGCGGAGCGCGACCGGAAGCTGGAAAAGGCTCGCCAGCAGCGCCACCTTCGACGGGGCAGGCCGACTGCGCCGATGCTGGTCTCCGCGCCACGGAGCCGTTCGTGAAGCAAGGGGAAGTGCAAGTCTTTGCATCTTGACACCGTCGGCTCCTGGCGCAATAATCCCGTCGGCATCACTAAGGAGATATGACATGCCGCGAATTCGCTTGTCTCTCCTGCCTTTGCTTTTGGCGTTATCGTCGTTCGCCGCCGCGTCGGAGCAACCGTCCGCGAGAGCCACGATCCAAGGTAACGTCGCTCCCGCACTGCAAGACGCGACGTTTGTGGGCCACAGTGATCCCAACGCGGTGCTGACTATCGTTGTCGGTCTCAAACGCCACAACGAAGCAGAGTTCCTTGACCTGCTCAATCGCCTGTACGATGCCAATTCTTCGGACTATCACCGCTGGATTACACCCACGGATTTCCTGAGCAGATTCTCGCCGAGTCAAGGTGACGTTGATGCCGTGCGTCAGCATCTGGAGTCCCACGGACTGACCACCAAACGTGTATCGGATAACCGGGTGCTGGTGCAAGCCATCGGAACGGTCGCTCAAATCGAAGAAGCGTTTGAGGTCAACATCAATGTCTATAAGCTCGGCACAGAAACTCACTATTCGAATGATCGCAATCCGAGCATTCCATCCAACTTAGGGGATTTGGTGGAATCGGTGGCGGGACTGTCCTCGCTGGAAACGATGCATCATGCGCCCAATTTCCAGCCGTCGCCTGCCGCAGTCGTCGTCTATACGCCGTGGGAGATAGCCACCATCTACAACTTCCCCAGCCGCCTCAACACATTTCACGGCAAAACGATTTACGACGGAACTGGCGAGACGATTGCCATTGCCACCGCCTATACTTACCTCACTTCCGACGTGGACTACTTCTGGACGTACTACTACCAGATTGATCGTACCGGAACCCTTACCAACATCTGCGTCAATGGTTGCACCAGTACTTTGGATTTCGAACCGACCTTGGACGTTGAATATTCCGGCGCTCAGGCTCCCGGCGCAAACTTACTCGTGTACGAAACACCTTCGAGTTTACTTTCTGATTTCTCGCTGATGTACAGCCAGATGGCCAGCGATAATGCAGCTCAGGTCGTTTCCATTTCCTGGGGTGCCTGCGAAAGCATTGCTGGAACCTCGGTCATGAAAACGGAGGATGCTTCATTTGCGCAGATGGCCTCCGAAGGCATGACTATATTTACGGGATCGGGCGACGGCGGAGCCTACGGTTACCTGTATCAAACCCCCTGCGACGCAAAGAAACCACACCTCCAGATCGGTTTTCCAGCGAGCGATCCGAACGTGACCACTGTCGGGGGGACGACGCTCAATGCTACTGCCCAGTATAGGTACAAGAGCGAATCTGCATGGACTGACTCCGGGGGCGGCATATCGAGTTACTTTGCGCACCCAAGCTGGCAGGTCGGCCCTGGTGTTCCAACCAACACGAAGCGGGACATCCCTGACATCGCAGTTTTTTCCGCAGACTGCACCAACTCTGTGTACAGCACTTACTATGAGGGGGAATGGAATGACGGATGCGGCACCAGTTATGGGGGCCCGAACATGGCTGGCTATTGGGCGTTGGTGCTTGAGGCGCTTAAAGGGAAATCTACGGGTAATGCCGCTCCGCTCTTCTACAAGCTGGGCGCGTCATCTTCTTACAAAACCGACATGCACGACGTGACCACGGGCAACAACGGCGCAGGCATCGGCCCCGGCTACAAAGCCACCGTCAACTGGGATTACACCACCGGCTGGGGCAGCATAAACGGCACCAGCGCCCTGAGCTACTTCGAGGCGAACCCGTAAGTAGTCGCCGGGCAGGGCCCTGAGTCCAAAGGCAATACGGAATCTACACTAACGGAGAACGCTGCTTCTCCATTTCCGGCTGAACCAGCACAATACCAGTCTCCTGGGGCACAGCTATTACAGCAATTCACGGTCGGTGCTTTCGAACTTGTACTCTGTAATTCAGACCAACATGCCTCCTGATCGGAGATTCTGATTGACGGTAAAGCAGAACAGTATGGGGAAGTACTGGGTCATCCGACCATTAGGATGTCGGAGCAGATTCATCTAGCGACCATGGCTTTGGGAGTTTCAACCTCGATGTTGTCGTGGTAGCCTATGCTCGGGCGGGGCGCGGACGGGTTCGGGTTGCCGCAGCGCCTGTGCCTAGAGTAACCCTTCATGCCGGACGAAACCAGGCCCCTTCGACCTGCCGTATCCCCCTCATCTGCGGGGACTTCCGAGCGTCCGGCAGAGCCACAAAAAGAACAACTTTCTTCCCAGAACCGGGTTCGATCTAGTGTGAGCACTGCCGCCATGGGCCGGAGCGTTCTGATGGCCGCAACGGGACCGCGCCCGGCGGGCAGTTTGCAGCCCGCGATGGCTGGCGCCGAAACCTACACCGACGCCGAAGTCATGCTGCGGGTGAAGGCTGGGGATCAGTCAGCTTTCGACTATCTGGTGCAGAAGTATCGCAGGCCGTTGGTGAGCTTTATGTACCGCATGGCGCGCAACTCGGCGGCGGCTGAAGATCTGGCCCAGGAAGTTTTTCTGCGGGTGTACCGCTCGCGCCAGACTTACGAAGCCAGCGCCAAGTTCACCACGTGGCTGTATCGCATCGCGACCAACCTGGCGGTGAACCACGCGCGCGACACGCGCCACGAGCGGCCGGAGGTGACGGTCAGCCTGGACGAACCCGACGAGGAAACGGGCACCACGCTCGATGTGGCCGACGGTACGATTACCGCCGAAGCAGCGTTGGTAAGGCGGGAGCGGATGTTGGCGATCCGCAGCAAGGTGGAGGCTTTGCCGGAACGGCAGAAGCTGGCGGTCATCATGCACAAGTACCAGCAGATGGATTACAAGCAAATTGCTGAGGCGTTGAAGTTGAGCGAGTCGGCCACGAAATCGTTGTTATTTCGGGCTTATGAGGCTTTGCGGGAACAGTTAAAAGAATTTGTCTAAGACGCAACGCTGTCGCTTGAGCGAAGCGGCAGCGGCGAAGAGAAGTTTGAGGGGAGATGGTTATGAGGTGTGAGGAGATTCGCGACATGATGCCGGACCTGGCGTCCGGTCTGATCGAGATGGCGCCGGAGATGAGCGGACATCTGGCAGACTGCGAGGCATGCGCCACGAAGATGGAAGAATTCCGCCAGACGATGGCGTTGCTGGATGAGTGGCGGGCGCCGGAGCCGTCGCCGTATTTTGATGTGCGTTTGCAGGCCCGTCTGCGGGAAGAAATGGCTAAGCCGCAGGCCGGTTGGCTGGGTTGGTTCCGGCGTCCGGTGCTGGCCTCGGCACTCACCGTGCTCCTGGGAATTGGGGTGGGCTTGTTCTTCACCAAGGGCGGCGGGATGTACAAACCTAACGATGACGTGGTGGCGGTGGTGGATTCGCAGGGGCAAGTGGCGGAGCCGGGCACTGCGGTCAGCGATCTGCAGGCTCTCGAAAAGAATCACGACTTGTACTCGGACTTCGATTTGCTGGATGACCTGGAAGTGCAGAAGGATGTGCAAGCGAATCCGTAAGGCGAAGACGGAAACCGGAATCGCCAAGGCAGGGACGAACCCAAGGGCGGGGAGAATGCGGCGGGCGAATTTGAGAACCGGATGGATCACGACGGCTGTGCTGGCGGTAGCGACCGTTGCCGCGTCTCCATGCCTGGCTCAACGCGGCAACTTCCGTCCTGTGCAGGGACGGCAGGGCGCGCTGAATCAGAATCGTCCGCAGGGCCAGGGCCAGGGGCAGGGTCATGCCGGCGACTGGCTGCGGCGCTACCAGGGCTTGCCGCCTGGCGAGCGGGAGCATGCGTTGCAGAACGATCCCGGCTTCCGCCGTTTGTCCCCAGAGCGCCAGCAACTGTTGCGGCAGCGCCTGCAGCATTTCTCGAGCCTTCCACCGCAACAACAGCAACGCATGCTGAACCGGATGGAAACCTGGGAGCACCTCACGCCGGGTCAGAAGCAGCAGGCGCGAGAATTGTTCGGCCGGATGCAGCAGCTTCCACCCGACCGGCGGCGCATGGTGGGCACGGCTATCCGCGATCTGCGCGCCATGCCCCCGGAGCAGCGCGAGCAGATCATCGATTCCAACCGCTTCCGGGGCATGTTCTCGCCCCAGGAGCGCGACATCATGCGCGGAGCCACCCGGCTGCCGCTCGCGCCACCGGAGAATGGCAGATCCGAAGAAGCGCCGCCACCCGAGCGGTAAAGCGGTTCCCAAGTTTCCAGCTTCTTAGAGGCCAAACCGGGTGTATGACTGTGCCGGGAATCTGATCAGTGGAAATCGTGCGGAGGCGGTTCCGGCCTTCGTGACGAACAGCGGCGACACACGTTCCGCTTTGAGTGAAATCACATTGTCCTGATTCTGCAGAATGCCTGCGATGGCCAGGAACCGCTCTGACGCCAGCAGCAAGCGGTTGCGGTGAAAAAGATCGGGCGTGATGATCGCGTTGGCTACTCCCGTTTCATCTTCCAGACTGACAAACACAAAACCTTTGGCCGTTCCCGGACGCTGGCGCGTGATGACGCAGCCTCCGATGCGGAGGCGCTTGCCGCTGGGAATGTCTCGGAGTTCGCTGGCCCGGCGAATGCCCATGGCATTGATGCGGTCGCGGCTAGCCGCGATCTGTCTTGCTCAATAACTGCCGGAGACGAACGCTGGACCTGTAACGGCTGTCTTCGAAACGATTATTGTTGTTCCAAACTATCAAGACTTCGTGGTTCGTAACAAACACAGGTATTACAGCCACTCTTTTAGTCATCGACCGCGAAGACCTACAGCTACCAGCACAATAAGCAAGTAGCTATTGCGCACAGTAGGTTATAGTGCGCTTTGGCCGGGCAACACAGGTATGTCTGTTCGGCTTTCGTAACAGACTATCGATTTATGACCTTGACTCCTAACTACATGATAATCTTGCTGCGCCTACAGTCTACAGTGTACTCAATTACGGCTCATGGCACACAGGCTTACAAGGAGGTGTCCATAATGTTTAATTTCGTGACCGACTCAATCTCGTCCGGCTTGTCCACCATCAGCGGGTTCGATCAGAATCAGTCGTCTCTGCCTCACTGGTACTTCGTACTTGGCAGCGGCTACGTCCTAGTTGTCTCAAGCTAACCATCCTAACGGACAGGGCTTCTCACTGCAGTGAGAAGCTTAGTTCCCCGCGCAAACACGGTCGTAATCCTTTGCCACTGACATTTCTGACAAAGTGTTGACCCGCCGAGACGCTCGCATTCCATGCGATTCTCATAAGTGGCAGCTTGAATGCGTTTCGGGAAGCCACTAACAAGCTAATTAAGGTGACGAGCCCGTCGAGTTAGTTAGTGCAACTAGCCCGCCGATGGCTTCGGAAGGAGCAGTGTCCCATTCGATACTTCGAAGAGTTTGTGTTCAAGAAACGCGTGAAGCACGTCTCAGGTCTTACCTTGGACTGGCTTTGGAAACATGCCGAGGAATTTGGCGTGTCGTCTGAGCCCGAAAGAGAGAACGCGCTGCTTTGGCAGGTAAAGCACATCGTCGAGCTAATGACCATGCTGACTACTTTGGCGAACCACGATATTCGCGGCGGAACAATCTCAAAGTTGACCGCACGCGCTCTCACGCACGGCGCTGAATTTGATTGGCACCAGCTTGCTGCCTATGACGCCTCAGCGGCAACCGTGGTTGCGATAGTGGCCGACTTTTTTGCATGCAACCAGCTGCCACCTCCATTTGAGGTCGAATTTGTTCACTTCCTTCATGCAATTGGCTTTTTTGAAGGCATGGACCGGGTTCCGTTTCGTGAAATGGATCTCGCCTATAGCCTGTCGTTAATGATTTCGCCCGAATTTCGCAAGGACCTGCCCGTCTGGTTTGAGAGTACTACCTTCGGACAGCGACAGCACCTGACTCGCTACACCACGGACGATATTTACTCTGTGACTCATGCCGCCTTTTACCTGACTAACTTTGGCCGGAATCCACTTGCCGACCTGCTCGACGAGGAAACTGCTGAACGTCTTAGAAAGGAGCTAGTCGCCCTCACCGTAGTGGTCCTGCGTGCCGATAACATCGACGTGCTTGGCGAACTGCTTCTCAGCTGGCTGTTCTGTCACGTGGAGAATACGTTTCTAAACAGAATGCTGTTCCACCAGGCCTTCGAGCGGTTGCTGTCCGCAACTACTCCCGAGGGGCAGGTCGTTCCTACAATGAAACTGTTGCAGCGCGCCCAATCAGGCGAGACGAGCTTTGCCGACGTGTATCACACGACGCTTGTGTGCTGCATGGTGTTTGCTGTGGCCGCCAAAAGGATGCCTTATGCTGGCTGAAACGATCTCGGATCCAATGTTACGCCTCTGTCAATCGGAGTTTGAGCGGCTTATCCAAGAGGTGGAGTCTGCGCCATCGCGGACAGCATTTTTCGATGTGGGAGCTGTAGCGGAAGTGGTGGTACTCACAAACGGCATCCCCGAAGCGGAAGGCTTGAGGCGAATGCTATGCGACGCTTCTGCCAGGTGGCTGAAATCAGGTTTGCTCGAGGATCTGCTAATGGCCCGGGTAGAATTTGCCTACCATGTCGCGTTACTGACCTACTTAGCTCAGAGCGCTGCAACTTTCAGGCCGTCTGACATCGAAGTTATCAGGAATCTTTCGGACGGGCGGCTGGTGGCAAGAAGCGAAATTCCAGTGCTGCGTCAGCATCTGATCGCTGCCTACTTTTCGGGTTGCGGCATTCACACCGACTTTGGCCAGCTCGGCCGTCGTAATCTTACTCAGATTGTCGATCGACGCGTGTTGCGCGCCCGGTCCGATGAGTTTGATTTGCTGGTGCTGCTCATGTGCGCTCAGCTTCTTCAGCTTGACCGCAGCCGGGGATACCAAGGGCCACGAACCTATCCTCAAGCGCAACTGGTGCAGGCCATGCGTTCCGGAAATACGAACTGGCTCCCCGTGTTAGCTCTTCTATGCTCGCGGTTCTTTGGTTTTCCGGGACACCTGTGCGGAGCAGCTTTCAAGAGCATGGAGGAATCCATTCCTGCTCCAGGGGAACTGTTGCCCGCTCCACCAGGAAATCAGATTGACAGTGAATACATCGAGCGAACCGAGCGGGGACTGCGTCTCCGCAGCACGATTGCGTTAGCTCTATCCCTTGCTTTGCCAGGAGAAACTTATGACATCCCACAAGTCAGACCGGCTTACAACTGAACAGATTGCGCTCACCAGCAAGTATCTGGCGGAGATGACGGAGCGGTTCGCTAGTCCCATCGCTGCAATTCAGCCGCTATTCGGCAGGTGTTGCCTTGCTACACTCCCCTCGTCTATTCCTTGCTGGGATACCCTTACGCGCGAGGCTTCTTGGGTCGCAGCCGGGATCTTGAGCCATCCGGACCCGGCAAGCTTGAGCCTGGACCCCTTACCTATTATTGAAATCTACACGATGATCAAGCAGATAGACCGGGAGGTGCCAGAGATGCGGCAAATCCTGGAGCGGGTTGGCCCCGATCTCGAAGCGCTGAGCCCAGAAGTACGCTCGACGGGTCGAGTACGGCAGATCACATCCGCGCTTTCGAAACTTGGCTTCCCAAATGAACTTGCAAGGCCTAGCAAAGAAGCGAAGAACTTACTAAATGAAAAGGAATCCTGGTTCAGCGCACCTGCTCTCCAACTGGCGGATCTAGCCGACCACCTGTTAGCCGACGATATTCCACTCGATGAGACCGACACGAAGATTCTCTCGCTGATTGCCCTAGGCGAACTGCGAAACTATCACCTCGATATCGGCTGTAAGCTGCTTCGCACAGTGCTCCAACTCGGAGTCCCCGGTGAAGAAACGCGTGACGGGGTTGACTTCATCGCGCTCCAGCGCAGGCGCGATGGCCGCTACGGATTCCTGGATCGCCTGGCCGAGAAACCAGAGCAGACCGCCGATCCGGATACGACGTTGTTTTTGCCGATGACGCTCAACGCCGCCTGGTTGTTCAAGACTGAGGCCGCTTCCATGGCCATGTCTTCGGCATTGGCGGCTGTGGGGGAGGAGGTATGAAAGAAATTGTCAGCCTGCTAAAGCTTACGCGGACTCAGTTGCGAACCTATGGCATCGCTCTCCTCGCCTTGACGGTGGGAACCGTGACTGTGCTGTTCGTCCCGCCTTTGTTCGGGCGCGTTCTTAACGCGTTCCCGGGCCTGGCAGAGGGAAAAAATGTACTGGTGGTTCGGCATTCTCTACTGCTTATTGCGGGCCTGATCTCGCTCGACGCATTGGCCACAGTGGCATACTCATTCCTGGTCGCCATCGCCTCGGAGCGGATCATCAATGAACTGCGGGCCCGATTCTTCCGAAACCTGCTGGGTCAGCCGCTCGATGAGCGCTCTGCCAAACAGCTTGGCCAGATCGCTTCCGAATTTGCCTCTGACCTGGCTCTGGTGCAGGACGGCTTCTCCGGGACTTTGCTGAATTTTTTGCGTCATAGCATGTTTACGATCGGAAGTATCTGTGCTCTTTTGTACATCGATCCTAAGTTGACTCTGGTAGCCTTTGCAGGCGTGGCCATGTTCGGAGGGTTGATCGTCTATTTCATTAAACGAGCCAACAAGGCCATTGTTTCCGTCCAGCAATACCGCGCCAAGGTGATGAGCCTGTTGCTGGAAGGCGCCTACAATGCATACATCGTACAAGCCTACGCGCGAACCGACTACCTTAGCCGGCGCTTCAACAAGGGGCTGGCTGAGATGTTTCGGCGTGTGCGCAGCTTCCTGCTGGTAACCTCTTGCATCAGCCCGGTGTCGCTCGTGCTCTTTTCGCTGGTGATGACTGGTGTGGCGTTTTACGGAATACGCGAGTTGAGGATGGACTCCATCACGGTGCAGGAGTTGGTCACATATTTTTCCTACGCGCTGGTCCTGATCTTGTCGGCCAGTCAGGTCGGGTACCTGGGTGGGCGGCTGCGGCAGGCGAGTTTGATGTTCGCCAAGCACCAAGCGTTGCTGGTTTGCGCCAGCGGGCCGGATACGGCGGCCAAAATCATCAACCCCGCTGCGCGACTGGCATCCAGCGGGCCGCATGGCTTCATCGTCGAAAACGTCACGTTTTGTTACCCGGACAAGCAATCGCCAGCGCTCACCGATGTTTCTTTTACCATTGAGCCGGGACGGATCAACGCGATCATCGGCGAAAGCGGGGCGGGCAAGTCCACCATAGCGGCGTTACTTTGCGGAGTATACCGGCCGCAGTCGGGGTTGCTCCGCCTTACCGCGGAAAGCGGATCTGCGATCGATGCCGCACCCGGAGATTTCCGTCAGGCGATCGCGCTGGTGCCGCAGGAGCCCTTTCTGTTCGCGGCGAGCATCACCGAAAACATTGCGTTCGGGCGTGAAGGAATTTCCGAAGCTCAGGTGCGCCAAGCCGCGATGGCCGCCCGCATCCATGATTTCATCATGACGCTGCCTGAAGGGTACCGCACGGTGATTCAGGAGGGCGGGAAGGATCTCTCGCGGGGCCAGAGGCAGCGAATCTCCATTGCGCGGGCGTTAGCCGGCAGCCCGAGCATCATGATCCTGGACGAAGCGACGGCATCTCTGGACGCGATCAGCGAACGAGCCATCAAAGCGGCGATCGAGGATTTGCGGGGACGCGTCACGTTCGTGGTGATCGCCCATCAAGGCGCGCTGTTGTCCGATGTGGATCACCTCGTTGCGTTGCAACTGGGTGAAGTGCTATTCGAGGGCCACCCAAACCAAATTGATACGAACAGCAGCGTACGGGTGCTTTCCACCGCTTTCCAAGGGGTTGTAGCAAACACGCTATGTTAACTCAGCAAGAAGTGTCGAGCGCGGCATTAAACCTGGAAGGGCTCTCTGTATCGGCCCCAGACGGTCGCGCACTGATAAGTTCGGCGAACATGTCGTTCGACCCTGGCGTGACGGCTTTGACTGGGCCGAACGGGTGTGGAAAATCCACCCTGCTGCGTGCCATTGCGATGCTGCACCCTGTAGATAGTGGCACTATTTCGCTTGGCCGACTGCAAGGAAGCCACGACCGGTCGGGTTTTCTGGCGCAACTTGTCTTCATGCCGCAGAATTTCCCGGTCTATCCCACAATGACGGGGAAGGAGTTCCTCGAGTACGCGCTTCGTCTTCGCGGGGCGGCAACCGCGCAGGCACGGGCAATAGCGGCGGAATGGCTCGAGACGGTCGGCTTACAGTCTGTCGCAAAAGCGCCGTGCGGCACCTACAGTCAAGGGATGCGGCAACGCCTCGGCCTGGCCTGCGCGCTGCAACTGGATGTGCCGCTTTATCTTCTCGATGAGCCTTTCGCTGGAGTTGATGCCGAATGGCGCGAGGTCATGTTGAACCTGCTGTTCCGTCTCTGTGCGGATCGCATTGCCCTGATCAGCACGCACCATGTCGATGAGGTGCTCGGGCGTGGCGCCAATCATATTCAATTATCTCAGGGACAGTTGGTGATGGCATGTCCAGCCATGCAGTGAAACAATTCAATATTCCCGAAGGAACTAAACCAGCCAGCAACTTCCGCTCCGCGTACGCGGTCGTGTGGGCAGAACTCATTCTGAATCGGCGCAATACGAATTTACCTGTAATTCTCGCAATTCTCGCGGGCCTATGCCTGTTGCTGACTCCGGCCGCGAGCGCTGCTTACGCCATCCTCACTTTTGGCGGGCTGAAACCGGTAATGTCTGCCGGGACTCGATTGATCACCGCCGGAATTGTGCTCGATCTGCTGCTGTTTCCTTTTCTATTGTTGAGGCTGGGTGCGGGCTATGTGCGTGACCGCCAGCTTGGGATGGCTGCTTTCGTCAGCTCTTGTCCCCTGGATCGCTCCCGGATGGTTGCGGCCAGAATCTTCGCGAACACGATACTCGTCTTTGGGTTCTACGCCGTGCTGTTGGTCTTGCTCACGTGCGCAGTGGCCTCGCGCGAGAAACAAGCGCCCGCTGTATGGGCAATAGCGGCATTTCTTCTCGTCACCATTCCGTTGGCTTTTCTGAGCCTGCCGCTGGGGGCGGCGCTGGACCGCTGGCTTGGCGGAAACCGGCTTCTGCATACAGCAGCCGCCTTTGCTGTGTACGTGCTATTGCTCACGAGTGCTGTATTCGCGGGGGCCGATGCCTTTGGCTTGCTCCTGCTTAAGGAGAATTGGCCACCGTCGGTGAGTTCGACATCCTTTTCCATCGGTCTGGTGACCGCTCCACGGGGAGGCGGCATTTCTTGGAATATCGAGACGATTCCGCGCGCATTTATTTACCGCCAAGGGTTCCTGGTTTTTGTGGCCATTCTTGTGGCGGCGGCGGTCTCATGGCTGGCCCGTTTCAATGCTGCCGGCAAAGATGTGCGGACCCAGGGCGCGGAGTATTCACCAGACTCGGCCCCGAGCGTCACTCGGGATATGGTTCGGCTTAGGCCGCGCAAGATAGGGCATGTTCGAGGAGCTTGGGCATTGGCTCGGCGCTGGTTCACACGATCAGCTTGGAGCTGGATGGCCGCGGTCGTGGCGCTCCTTCTATCGGCTATGTATCCCCACGCCCTGAGGACCGGCGCGGTTGCGGCGCTGCTCATCCCATTGTTCATCGCAAATCGCGGTCATCTCACTACGGATGGTGCGCTTCGCGATCTGGAACTCTCTTCAGCCGCCTTGTGGCGCCCGACTCCTGCTCTGTTTACCAGCATCGTGTTGGCCAGCGTCACCGCCCTGGCAGCTCTGCCGGTGTTGCTTGCCGCGCCAATATTTGTGAGCCTGCAATTGCTCCTGGGAATATTCACAGCGTGTTTGTGGTTGACGTGGACGTGTGCTCAAGTGAACCGTCCTTTGCTCGGAATTTCAACCTATGCGTTGGTTTGGTATCTCGAAAGCTTTTCCGATCTGCCACCGGGGCTCGATCTAATGGGCGTGCGCGGAAGCAACGGGCTGGCTTTTGGAATTACCGCGGCCGCCTGCCTGGTTCTCGCGATAGCTTGCTTTAGAGGGGATCAAGCCACCTCCCAGCGATCAAGATCCTTTGGCAACGCACTCAAGATATTCCTCAGGAGGGCCGGGTGATTAGGACAAGCTCCAAAGCCATTGCTGCCTTGATACTCATCCCCGCGGCCTACTTTGCGGCCGTAGCCTATCTTCTTTCACGCAGCACGCTTCAGATGTACGGGTTCCCGGTCGCACCGGACTTGCGCACCGCCATCGAGATCGCCCTTCAGACGTGTCCTATGTTGGCTGCGCTGTTCATGATTCTGGGCTCCTCATTTCGAGAACGGTTGATCAAGCGCCTGGCGCTGCTTTTCTCGCCAGCTAACAAACGCGCCTATACCGCCGCCATGCTGACGGTGAATGTGTTCCTGGCTGCCGCAACCACATTTCTGACCGCCGCCGCGATCGTCAGCGTCTGTGGCATGCGGCGAAGCGCGGTGCATCCAGGGACCTTGCTTTGGGTAGCTTTTGAATTTGCGGTTGACCTCACGCTCATCGGAATTTTCACCGTGTTCCTTTATTCCCTCACCCGCCGAGTTTGGGCGACGTTTCTGCTATTTGGCGCATATGCCACGGTAGTGGTTTTATTCGGCACCAAGTGGGGAGTCACTTCATTTATCGGATTTGCGTCCTCGGTACCGGTGCAACTTACCAGTTACTCCAGCTTGCCTCTGTACGACTTGGCGGGATGGCTCTTTCGCTTCTATTGGATCGCAGTGGCAGGCGTACTGGTAGCGATCTTGCACCGGTTTTCGCGGCCCCCGGAACCGCTTGTCAAAACGGTTCACCAGCAGTGGCCGGCCCCGGAGACAAAGAGATGGAAACGCGCGATCGCAGCCGCATGTGCCGGTTGCCTGGCAATCGCGGTCTGTCTATTTCAAGTTCAGCAGTACGGGCTGTCCAAGTACCGAGGCGTTTCGGCGCGGAGGCTCGACGCTATGCTTTCTGAAGTTCCCGGCGATGCCCGGTTGCGAATTACTGACTACGATCTTCAGCTTACCTACCGGCCGGATCAGCAAAACGTCCGCGTTACCGGCCGGCTGATGCTCGATAGTGAGGAAGGCTCGACGCGAGTCGCTTACTTCCTGCTTCCTTCGGTGATGACCCTGGACCATTTCGAACTTCAGGGAACTGGAGCCTACCAACTTACCAGCTTGGGTAGATATGTCCGTATAGAATGGGCGGCTTCCTTCCCCGCGGGCAGTCGAGCCGAGCTTCGTTACTCGGGAACCATCCGCCCGGCAGGACCATTTGACCTTACTTTGCAGGCCAAGCTTCTTAAAGAAGCATTTTTCTTTACAGATTCCGACATTCTGGTCGCTCCTCGACGGTCTTCCTGCCTCATTTCAACTTCATCCGTTCAGCCTGAGCGCACACGTTCCTGCGAAACCGAAAACTACACGATGAGTGACCTTGCAACCGGTACGATTCGAGTGGCTGCACCTGCCGGCTTTATCGCGGTTGGCCCTGGCGACCGTCTCGGTGAATCCGAGGGGCAATCGACGTTTCGTGTGGCCACGCCTCAGATGACAACGTTTATGGTCGCCTGTGCCCGCTTTGTGGAAACGCCGACGGCTTCCACGGATGGGCTTCCCGCCGTGCACCTGTATCGGGCGGCGCTTGATGGCAGGGAGCAGGCGTCGATAGCGAGAGCGGTCATTTCCTTCTATCAGAAACATTGGCCTCGTTACCAGTTACCTGAGCTTCGGATCGTCGAAACTCCAACCCCGCTGGGTGAAGCGGTCTCATTTGACGGTGTCGTGGAGATTAGCGACCGGATCGTACGGAGCCGCGATCGGGTGTCTGGAGAGAGCAGCAATCTGGTGCAATTTGTCCTGGCGCACGAAATTGCGCATCAGTGGTGGGGCTATCAGGTAATACCCTCTAAGTCGCCGGGTCGGTTATTTGTGCTTGAATCATTCGCACAATTCGCGGCGTATAAGTATCTGGAATCCGGCAGGATCATGAATGCCGAGGCTGCGATCCAAAGCGAGAAGAATCGCTATGTGCGGGCGCGCGCGCATCTGGCGAAGAATGAAGTTCCTTTACCGCTGCTGGGGCAGGACCTGGAACTCGCTTATCACAAGGGGCCATTCGTGCTGCTTTCGCTCGACCAGACCTTAGGCAATTCCTTAATGGACCGTTTTGGCGATTTGATCAGACTCTACACCCAGCAATATCGCAGCCCCGCGCCACCACAGCAGATTGTCGAAGCTCTCATTGATGGGCTGCCTGCGTCAAGCAGAGAGAACGCCCGTTCTGTGCTATATGCCACGGCCGCGCAACCTCAAGCCGAGGTTGTGTCGGCGAAAGCCGGCAGTTCACAAATTCCGCAAGGTAATAAGGATCGCAAGTAGTATGAGCATCAATCAGCAAAAGGCAAGCACCGGGCCCAGCCGCTCTTATTCCTGGATATCTGACATCGGTCGGGACATTGGGTCAGCCTTCGCGTCCTGATCAAGCATCCCACGCTGGCTGCGATTCCGATGCTGTCGACAGCAGTGGGAATCGGTGCCTGCTCTCTGATCTTCGCCATAGCCAACTTCGCCCTGTTTCGGCCCTTACCGGTCGCTTCAGCGCCGACGGTGATGAGTGTCTGCCCCGGGTGCCCTTAACTCGTCAAGCCTGGGACCGCTAAGAAGCGTCTACGCCCGCAACAAATTGCGCGCGATGAACAAGACGTTGGCCGGGCGCTCGCCCAACCGCCGCATGAAATAGGGGTACCACTCGCTGCCGAACGGAATATAGACCCGGACGCGCCAATCTTCGCGGACCAGACTCTGCTGGAGGTCGCGGCGGATGCCGTAAAGCATCTGAAATTCGAACGAGTCGCGGGAAAGTTTTTCGCGAGCGGCGAAGGCCTTGGCCTCCTCAATGATGGCCGCATCATGCGTGGCGAGGCCGTGATAGATGCCGCTTTTCATCAGGATCTTCATCAGCTTGACGTAATTGGCATCGACGTCGGACTTGGCGGCGAAGGCGATCTCCGCAGGTTCTTTGTATGCGCCTTTGCAAAGGCGAATGCGGATACTTTCGCCCAGGAGTTTCTCGATGTCGCTCCCGGAGCGTTTCAGGTACGCCTGGATCACGGTGCCGACGGAGTTCGCGCTTCCCGGCCTGCGGTGCAGTTCGTGCACGAAATCGAGCGTGCGCTGGGTATAGGGCGAGCCTTCCATGTCGACGCGGACAAAGCCGCGAGGGTTCATGGACGCCGCTTTGGCGACTAGGCCGCTGACGATCTCGCGGGCGAGTTTCTCGTCCACGTCGAGCCCCATGTGGGTGAGCTTGAGGCTGATATTGGCGTTGAGTTGGTTGGCGGCGATGGCGTCTAGAATTTGACGATAGAGCTGGGCGCTGTGGCGGGCTTCGTCGGGATTGGTAACATTTTCGCCAAGGTTGTCGATGGTCACGCTCATGCCGGCGCGGTTGACGGCTTGCGTGGCGCGAACCGCGTCCGCGATTTCCGTGCCCGCAACGAAGCGGCCGGAGACGCGGCGGCCGATCACGGAGCGCTCGGCAAAGTTGCGCAAAGATTGGTTTTCGGAAAGACGGACGAAGAGCGTTCTTAACATTCCGCACCTGGAAGATCACGAGCCCCAGCGACCGGCTGGCGTGTGAAGCGCACAGAAAGTTGTATCACAACGAGAGAGGAGGGCAGCCAGAACTGCGATCATTCTATGGAGGGAAGGCAGGACTTGGCGGCAGAGTGACAGGCCGAGACTAAAGCGTGAATTTGATTTCGATAATCTCGTGGGTTTCGTGCGGCGCAGGCTCCCACTTCCACTCCCGCAATGCACTCTCGGCAGATTGCACAAGCAAGGGGTGGCCACCTTTTACTTCGATGGACTTGACCGTACCATTGGGAGCAACCAATACGTCGGCTTTCACGCTCCCCTGGACGTTCATGGCGCGGGCTAGGCTGGGATATTGGGGAGACACCCGGGTCACAACTTTGCGTGTGCTTTCAGAACGTTCTTGTGAAAGAACGCCGCTGGGAGCGAGCGCCAAAATTGGCGCAAGAACAAGTAAAGCGACAGCAATCCGGTTCTTCATGAGGGCCCGTGTTACGAATTCAGGATAAGACGAATGTAATCTGCCTCGTAGATTACGTTGGTAATGCGGAAACGAAATTCTTGGCAAAGATGGCCCAAATGCTTGTTGGTCGTGGGCAAGCGCGATGGCAGTCCGGTTTTTCGTGGGGACCGTGTTACGAATTCGGAACAAGACGAACGTAATATATGCGTCGAAAGATTACCCCGGTAGTGCGGGAACGCAATTCTTGGCAAGGATGGCCGGTGCTCGTTGGCCGGGGCAAGCGCGAGGGTGCACCAGCCTTCCAAGGTTGTGGAGTGTTCAGGCCCCGTGTTCCTCCAGGAATTTCTCGACCTCGATGGCGGCCATGCAGCCGGTTCCGGCCGCGGTGATGGCCTGGCGGTAACGCCGGTCTTGCACATCGCCACAGGCGAAGACGCCATGCACGCGCGTCAAAACATAGCTGTGCGTCTTGAGATAGCCGTCGGCATCGGTCTCGAGCTGGCCGTCGAACATTTTGGCGTTGGGTTCGTGGCCGATGCCAAGGAACATCGCGCTGGTGGGGAAGTCCCAGACTTTGTCTGTCTTTACGTTGCGCAGTTTGAGGCCTGTGACTTCCTGCTTGGAGGGATCGTAGACATCTTCGACGACGGTGTCCGTGAGGAACTGGATCTTCTCGTTATGTTTGGCGCGATCCAGCATGATCTTGGACGCGCGGAAGCTGTCGCGACGGTGAATCAGCGTCACCTTGCTGGCAAAGCGAGTGAGGAACGTGGCTTCCTCCATGGCGGAGTCGCCGCCGCCGATCACCACGATTTCTTTTCCCGAGAAGAAGAACCCATCGCAGGTGGCGCACGAGGAGACGCCGTGGCCGATGAGCTTCTGCTCGTTGGGCAAGCCCAGCCATCGGGCGGAGGCGCCGCTGGCGATGATGAGCGATTGCGCATGTACCTGGTGTTTGCCAAGATGGAGCAGAAACGGGCGCTGGCTCAGGTCAACGCTGGTCAGGTGCGCCATGCGGTATTCCGCGCCGAAACGCTCCGCCTGCTTACGCATGTTCTCGACCAGTTGCGGTCCCATGATTCCTTCAGGAAAGCCGGGGAAATTCTCCACCATCGTAGTGAGTGAGAGTTGGCCGCCGGGTTCGTGGCCCTCGATCAGCAAAGGCTTCAGATTGGCGCGAGCTGTATAGAGTGCGGCCGTGTGTCCGGCGCAGCCGGAACCGATGATGACGACGTTGCGAGTTTCGCTCATGATTTTGAGTGCTAGCCGTTAGATTGCGGATTTCAGTTTTCGATGCATGACAGCGCTTGACTGCCAACCAATCGCCTAGCCATTGAAGGCGTTTACAGAGGAATTGTTAGTCATTTCTTTTCTTCGACGGGTTTAACGGATTTCGCTTTTGTTCCGGTCTGCCTCTTCTCGCCCGAAGTAATCTGGGCCAGCTCCTCGGGCACGGTGCGCCTCACGCCCAGCAAGCCGCGGTAGTTCGAGAGCACTTCGGAGGCGCTGCGGAATAACGGATCATAGGCCGCCTGATCGACGGCCGCACCGCCCTCGGAACCCGTGCAGCGAGCCAGCGCCACGGACGACTTCCCGAAGCGCTCCAGCCGAATGCGGCTGGCCGGAGTATTGGCTGCGAGCATGGCCTGCGCGCTGCCGATCGACGATGCGCTGTCTTCCATCGAGACCTGGATCAAGTCCTTGGGATCGCGCACGTGCAGGACCAGTGTTTCTATCATGTTCTGCCCATCGTCGCTGAAGGAATACTGCACGCTGGAAAACAGGGCTTGCACGGCGAATTCGTGGCGAATGCGAACATAGCGCGCGACCGATGGCTCACCGGCCATTTGCGCGCTCCGTCCAGGCTGAAGGAAGTTAGGTGCGTCAGTCAACGTGGAGCGGCCATGCGACACTTCGAAATCGGGAGCGAACAGCGGTTGTTTGGGGATGCGCGCCAGGGCCGCGGCGATTTCCTTTTGCTCTTCGGCGGATGGCGTGCAAACGTTCAGCACATTGACCTTCACCTGCGGCTGAGTCGAGGGCGGCTCGGATTGTTGAGATGACGCCTGCTGAGATACGAGCAAAGCTGCCAGAAGGCCAGCCAGGGTCAAAATGAGTTTTGAGATCACTGCGGAATTCTAAATGATGAGGGCGAAAAATCTTAATCCCCAAATGCTGTAAAGATTTCGCCAGGGCCGCGAAGACGGTTAGAATTCATGGCATGGCGAATCTAACGCTGGTTTATGGCATGCGGTTGCTGCCCTCCGACGAAGTGGCCGAGGTGGGCCAGGCCCCGCTGAAGCTCACCAACGGCCGCGAGGCACACGTCACCATGCACGTGCTCGAAGGCAGCAAGGAAGAGATCGAAAAGCAGTTGCGCACCAGCCTGGAAGCGTTCTTCGATCTGTATCCGGAAATCTAGGTGCTCCTAAGTACTGGAAGCGTAGGGGCAGGTCTTAGGTGCTAGGTCTTGGGTATTAGGTCTGGAGTTGTTGTGTTGGGCCTCCCATGACCTAAGACCTATCACCTGGGTTCCCACAGCAGACGGGCGAGTCGGAAATCATGCGGGAGTTTTACTGGAAATTGCGCGCGAGCATGACGGCGGCCGGTATGTGGCCGCAGGGATGGATCGCGCACGGAGCCTGCTATTCGCTGGGCTTGGCGGTGGGACTGTTCATCCTGCAAATGCTGCTGAAACTGGTTGCGCCCAAGGCCAGCGACAGCCTTGGGGGATGGGTCAAATTTCTCGTTTTCGACGCGGCTGTGCTCTTTTCTATTCTCGCTTTCCGGTGGCTGAAGCGAAGACTTCTGTGGCGTCTGCGCAACCGGCTCATCGTAACTTACGTCTTCATCGGCGTGATACCCGCCGTGCTGCTCGTGGCGATGGCAGGCATTACCATCTACCTTTTCGCCGGGCAGTTCGCCAGCTTCGTGGTGACCTCCGAGATCAACTCTCAGTTGCGCAGCATGCAGGCGGCAAATGCAGCCGTGGGTAATGAACTTGCGGTACGTCTCGAGAAGGGTGAGCTCCCGACGGCGGAGTCCTTGGCCGGTCTGAGGAAGCGTGACCGCGCTTGGGGAAGACGACAGCTCGGCGCCTGGCGCGGCACGACGGCGTTGCCCCTTAAAGGCGCAGAGATCGCGCCTGTACCGTTCCCTGATTTCGTCAACAGGAACGATAACGATCTGGCAAAAGTGATTCGTGAAGGTCAGCCCTTTAAGGAGATTGTTCGCGACAAAGACGAGTTGTACCTGCGCGTGGCCTCATGGTTTGACGTGGGACCGGAGAAGCTCACGGTTGTAACCAGCGAACCGCTGGACAAGAACCTGGTTGCAGATATCGCAGCGAACCTGGGAGAAATCACGCTCTACTCCGCCGACGCCTCGCAACAGAATGATCAGAATGGGAGCGCTGCCAAAGGACAGGGCTTTCAAACCCGTCTTTTTGGCGATACGGAGAAGAGCCACAGCGAAACCGGCTTGCACGAAGGGAAGACCAGCACCAGTTCCCAAGGCGATGCCCAGCACTTCCATCCGACGTTCACCGTGGGTTCGCTTGCCGCACCTGCGGGCATGATGGATCGTGAGATCAACTTTGGGACTCCTCTTCCGGTTGTCGACTGGACGACTGGCGCAAGGGACCGAGGCGGCGCGATCGTGTGGGTTCGCACGCGACCATCAGTGCTTTATAGCCACTTGTTCGCGGCGCTGGGAGATATCGCCCGAGGGGTTGAATACATCCTGTTGGCCATCCTCATCTTCTTTGCCGTCATCGAGTTCGTCGCATTGATCATCGGCACGCGCATGACCCGAACCGTGACGGGCGCGGTGGCGCAGCTCTATGACGCGACCAAGCATGTGGATCGCGGCGACTTCAGCCACCGCATTCCAGTTAAGTCCGCCGACCAGCTAGCGCAACTTTCGTTGTCCTTTAACTCGATGACCGAGTCCATCGAAAAGCTGATTCTGGAACAAAAGGAAAAGCAGCGGCTGGAGGGCGAACTCGCCATTGCGCAGGAAGTGCAGGCGCAACTATTTCCGCGTCAGGTTTCGGAACTGGAGTCGCTCGAAGTGCATGGTTTCTGCCGCCCGGCGCGCACGGTAAGCGGCGACTATTACGACTTCCTCACGGCCAGTTCGCACAAATTGATTCTGGCGGTTGGCGACATCAGCGGGAAGGGAATCTCGGCCGCACTGCTGATGGCGACGATTCACTCGGCGGTGCGCGCCTACAGCGTGGAGAGTCTGCCGCAGATGCGGGAGCCCGTAGCCGTGGGCGCGGTGGCCGGCGCAGGCAGGATTATGGCGGCGTGGCCCGAGGGCGTGGAGGTTTCCCCCGGCGCGTTGCTCGGCTTGCTCAATCACCAGCTTTACGAGAGCACGCCGCCGGAAAAATATGCCACGCTGTTCCTGGGAATCTACGACGGCCGATCGCATCAATTGACTTACAGCAACGGAGGACACTTGCCCCCGATTCTGATCGGCGAAGACGGCAAGGTGCGGCGACTGGAAGCGGGAGGAACGGTGGTTGGCCTGTTCGACAACGTGACGTATGACGAAGGCGCGGTAAAGATGCAACCCGGCGAAGTTTTCATCGCTTATAGCGACGGCGTCACGGAGCCGGAGAATGAATTCGGCGAATTTGGCGAGGAAAGGCTCATCGACCTGGTCCGCGAAAACCGGCGCTTGCCGCTTGTCCAAATCAGCCAGGCGGTCACAGCAGCCGTCGACGGCTGGATCGGAGATCAGGAGCAGCCGGACGACATCACGCTAGTGCTGGCGCGGGCGCGGTAGTTCTCAGTTCTCAGTGGCGAGGCCTGATTTGATGCTTGGATTCTGAGATTGCCGAGGATTAAATCTTTTGTTTTTTCCAGCGGCCTTGCTTGAACAGGATTGCGCTGACGGCGGCCATCGCGCATTCGGCGATGGCGATGGAAAAGAAAGTTCCGTTCGAACGCATGTGCAGAGGAATCGCCAGCCAGTAGGCCAGCGGAATCTCGAACAGCCAGAAACCGAAGAAATTCACGATGGTGGGAGTGATCGTGTCACCCGCGCCATTGAAGGCCTGCATCATCACCATAAAGTAGGCGTACCCGACGTTGCCGTAGCTGACGATGCGCAGGCAGGCCACTCCCAGCGGAACAACGGCTGGATCTTGCGTGAACAGCCGGATGATCGGTTCCGGAAAAAGCACGAAGATGACGCCGACCGAGCCGAGAAAAATCACGTTGTAGAGTCCCGTGCGCCACACGGCCTTTTCCGCGCGTTCAGGATGGCCGGCGCCCAGGTTCTGACCGACCAGCGTGGCCGCGGCGTTGCTCATGCCCCACGATGGCAGAATCACGAAAATCACGATGCGGATGGCGATCGTGTACCCGGCGAGAGCGGCAGCGCCAAAGATGCTCACGATGCGCACCAGGCCGACCCAACTGGTGTGCGCGATAGCGAACTGGAGGATGCCGGTCAGTGAGACGCGCATCAGGCGCAGAAGCACATCCAGACGCAGGCGAATTTGGCTCCTGAGAATGCGGAGACGCTCGGTCCCGCGCATGAGGCGATAGAACTGGTAAAGGACTCCGATGCTGCGTCCGGTAAGAGTTGCCAAAGCCGCGCCGGTCACGCCCAGGCGCGGAAACGGTCCCCATCCAAAAATCAGGCAGGGATCGAGCACCAGGTTGATGATGTTCGATACCCAAAGAAGGCGCATGGCGATGGCTGCATCGCCAGCACCGCGGAAGATGGCGTTGTTGAGAAAGAGCAGAAGCACGGCAAAGCATCCACCGAGGCAGATCCTGGTGTAGCCGCTGCCGATGGCGACGATCTCGGGGGTTGCGCCCATTAGGCGCAGAAGGTTCGGCGCAAACAAGAACGACGGCACGCCGATGGCCACGGAAACGGCCAGACCGAGAGCGATCGCCTGCACGCCTGCGATGGCGGCGCCTTCCGGGTCTTTTTCTCCGATGCGCCGCGCCACCATGGCGGTGGTCGACAAGCTCAGACCCATGGCCACGGCAAACACCAGGCTCAGCATCGACTCGGTGAGCCCCACGGTGGCTACCGCATTCGCGCCCAGGCGCCCGACCCAGAAGACGTCCACCACGCCGAACAGCGATTCCAGGACCATCTCCAACACCATGGGAACGGCGAGCAGCAGGATCGCGCGGTTCAGGCTGCCGGTGGTGTAGTCCTGGTGCGAGCCGCGCACGGCTTCGACCAGGGAGGCCCATAATGTGTGCTGCTTCTCCGCAGCGGGGGCTGTGGCTTCCATAGGTACCTGCCGAGGTTTCGTAGGCAATCGTTTCTTAGGTCAATTTCTACGTGTGCCGATCATTTTCCATCCAGTTGCAGAACGCAAGGAAAAGTGATCTCATTTTCCCTCTTGACTTCGCCTCCACTTCCGGCTAATCCTGTTATCTAGGGTTCGCTCTTTGACAACGAAATGGCCTATAACTCCTTTGAATGGAAGATTTTACCCGTAGATTATTGCAGCTCTTAGATCTTTCGTCATTTTCCAGCTAAGTCGATGATTCCAATAGACCAAGGGGGGGGTATACCCCTTGATAACGAAAAAGTAAATACCTAATCGAACTACGCCGAATTCGTGACTCGCTGCCCCATCAACCCATGAAATCGGTAGCAGTAATACCGGCTCGACTAGCGTCCACGCGGCTGCCGCGCAAGATGCTGCGCGAGATCGCGGGCAAGCCGCTGGTCGGTTGGGTGTACGAAGCGGTTCGCTCATCACCGCTTCTCTTCGGCGTAATCATCGCCACCGACTCGGAGGAAATCCTGGAAGCCTGCCGCAGACACGGCTGGAATGCGCAAATGACTTCCGCCACTCACCGCAGCGGGACCGAACGCGTGCACGAACTGTCAAACTCTATTGCGGCAGACGTTTATATCAACGTGCAGGGCGACGAACCGCTCGTGCGCCCGGAACAGATTGCCACTCTGGTCGATGTAATGAAAGATCCCGAAGTCCAGGTGGGAACCGTGAAGACTCTCTGCCCGCCGGAAGAAATCCCTAATCCCAACGTCGTCAAAGTTGTGACGGCTTCGTGCGGCCGCGCTCTCTATTTTTCCCGCGCTACAATCCCTTTCGACCGCGACGGCGCCCGGCCGCGCTACTTCAAGCATCTCGGCCTGTACGCTTACCGGAAACCCGCGCTTGATCACTTTGTAAGCCGGCCAGAGTCTATGCTCGAAAAAGTTGAACGGCTGGAACAGCTTCGTTTCCTTGAGAATGGAATCCCCATCTACGTCGGCGAAACGCCTTACGACTCCGTGGGCGTGGATACGGAAGAGGATTTGCAGCGCGTAGCGGAGATTCTGCGCCAGCGTTGATCTGTTTTGGATTCGAGGCTCAATCCTTGGCCTGCGGCCCCGCACTTTGCGCGCGGCTCCACGCTTCCGCGGCCGCAACCCGTTTCGAAATTGCGGGATGCGAATGGAACAACCACTCCACCCACTTCGCAGGCGTGCGCTCCGCCAGATTCTGCTTTGCCAGCTTGTTCATCGATGAAATGAAGGGCTCGACGCTGACGATCGATTCAAAAGCATACCGGTCGGCCTGCCGCTCGTTGTAGCGCGAGTAGGCATTCAGCGCGGGCATCAGCAGGAGCGAAAGAACGGTTGCCGTTACGGCGAGCAAGGGCAGGTTGGCGAAGTCGGAAAGCTCCTCGAACATGCGACGATCGACCGCGTAGTGAAGCACCCAGTTCGCTACCCAGAAGCCGAGCAGCGTAATTCCGGCTTGCACCAGAATGCTCTTCAAAATGTGCTTGTGGACGTGATGGCCGAGCTCATGCGCGAGGACCGCTTCGATTTCTTCGGGGGCGTAATTATCCAGCAGCGTATCGGCGAGGATGATGCGGCGAGTGCTGCCGAGACCGGTGAGAGCCGCGTTCGCCTTCCTGCTCTTTTCCGAAAGCTTCCAGCGATAGACTCCGCGCACGCGTGTGCCCGCGCGTTCACTGAGATGAACCAGCCGGCGACGCAGGTCTTCGTTCTCCAACGGCTCGAACTTGTAGAAGATCGGCAAGAGCACCACGGGAGCCAACTGGGCCAACAAGATGAACAGCCCCATGAACAGTGCCCAGGTGATGAGCCACCAATGCTGCGGGAATTGGCGAATCATGAAATACAGCAACTCCACCACAATTCCCGCCAGAACCAGTCCCACCAGAAAACTCTTGGTTTCATCCCACAGCCACGAGCGAACTTTTTGCGTGGAAAGTTGGAATCTTCGCTCCAGCCGGAACCCGTAGTAGTCAATACCCAGACCCAGCGTTTTGCCGATCAGAAGCAGGAAGAACAAATACACGAAGACGGCCAAGGCGTAGTTCTGAAATCCGCGGCGTAAGGCAAGATCGCGTAACCAACCCGTCCAGCCTGTGACCAGCAGAAGAACCAGGAACGCGGAGCCGACTATAAAATCGGCGACCCCCAGCCAGCGGTGGATCCGATTGTACCGGCGCGCCTCAGGCGAGTCCGCGGTTGAGGGTGTGCTTTCGGCGAAAGTCATGCTCAGTGAGAAGTATCGCATTACGGCCGCGTCAAATGTGGAATTTTGGGCGGGATGAACGGTTTTAACTGCCACTTCCAACAAAACTCTCCGCGGATGCCAGGATTTCGTCGACCAGCTCCGGAGACGCGGCCTCTGCGTAAGCACGCAGCAGCGGCTCCGTTCCCGAAGCGCGGAAAAGAATCCAGGCTTCCGCTCCTTTGCCATTTGTCGGCGCGTCCAGAAAAAACTTGATGCCGTCGAGATTTTCTTTCTTCAGTACGCGATAGCGCCCCAGGCTCTGCGTGCTTTCGGCGCGAGCCCGCCGGATCGCGCTCTGCTTGAGCTCTTCTGGAATGTGCAGGTCGCGCCGGCCGTAGTAGTGCGAGCCGAACTCGCGTTGCAGATCCGCAACCAGTTGGCCCAGCGGCTTGCCTTCCTCGGCCATAACGTTGGCCAGCAGCAGGCAATTCAGCACACCGTCACGTTCCGGCAGAAAGCGGGAGTAGCCGATGCCTCCGGATTCTTCCCCCCCGATCAGGATGTCGTGCTCCATCATCAAATCGGCGATGTACTTGAATCCGATCTGGGTTTCATAGAGCCTGCGGCCGTACTTGGCGGCGATGCGATCGAGCATGCGCGTGGTGTTGAACGCGCGCACCACGTCTCCGGACCACTTCTTGCGCTCAAGCAGCCAGCGCAGCAGGACGCAGAAAATCTTGTGCGAGTCCACGAAGCTGCCATCTTCGGCGACCGCGCCGATGCGGTCGGCATCGCCGTCGGTGGCTAGTCCGGCGTCGCATTTTTCGTTGGCCACCGTTTGCTGCAAGAGAGCGATGTGCGGCTCGATGGGCTCGGGATTGATATCGGGGAAAAGAGGATTTACTTCCTGGCGGATCGCGACGAACGGAACGCCGCGATCATGGAAGATACCGGCAAGAATTCCGCAGCCGGAACCGTACATCGAGTCGATGGCAAACTTGAACTTGGTTTTGCCGATCAGAGCCATGTCGGCAAAGCGGCAAATCGCGGCGATGTACGGAGTCTTAAGGTCGGCCTCTTCGATGGCTGCCTTCGCTGCGTGCGGCGTCGCACCGGAGCGCAACTCTTCTTCTATCCTTTTCATGATCGCTGGCGTCGCGGAGCCGCCGAACTTTCCTTTGAACTTTACCCCGTTCCAGTTCCAGGGGTTGTGGCTTGATGTGATCATCACTCCGCCCGCGGCGCCGTTGTTTTTCACCGTATAGGACACGGCCGGCGTGGGCGTGTAGTCGTTGGACAGCTTCACCGGGATGCCTGCGGCGGCGATCACCTCCGCGACCACTTGCGCCGCGCGTTGCGAGGCGAAACGAGTGTCATAGCCGATGATTACTCCGTGTTGCGCGTCTTCATACTTCAGCACATAGGATGCGATTGCACCGGCGACACGGCGCACGTTGTCGAACGTAAAATCGTCGGCGATGATGCCGCGCCAACCGTCGGTTCCGAACTTAATTTCTTGAGCCATAGAAATTCAGTGGCCAGTGATTAGTGATCAGTGGTCAGCCTTCCGTGGACTTGGTTTTACTGGCCACGAATCACTGAACACTGGCCACTGTTCTTACGTCAGTTTGTGCAGCTTTTTTTCGTCCAGGTGCTTCACCACTTTACCCACATCCTGCGCATGCTGGCGGGTGGTGATCAGCAAAGCGTCCTCGGTGACGACCACCACCAGATCTCTCACCCCGACAGCGGCGACAAATTTGCCCGGCGCATGCACATAATTGCCGTGGGCATTCAGAACAAACTCTCCTGCGCCGGTTACAAGGTTGCCTTCCGGCGGACTGCTCTTCGCGGTGTGATGCTCGTGCAGCGCGGTCCAGGAACCGAGATCGTTCCAGCCAAAATCCGCGGAAAGGCAAAAGATGTTGCTGGCCTGTTCGCCCTTCGCCGAACGCGGCTCCAGCACGGCGTAATCGACGCTGATGTTCTCGCACTTGGGATATAGTGTGCGGAAAGTTGCAGCAAACTTGCGAGTGCCGAAGGCTGCAGCGATCTCTTCCAGCAGGGGAGCGGTCTTGGGCAGATGCTCGCGCAGAGCATTGGCCAAGGTGCGCGCACTCCATAGAAACATTCCGCTGTTCCAGAAGTAATTTCCCGCAGCCACGAATGCCGCGGCCTTTTCCGAGTCGGGCTTCTCGGTGAAGCGGCGCACGCGGAGAGCGCTGCCGCCGAACCCGCTGCCGGCCTCAATGTAGCCGTAGCCGGTTTCCGCGCGATTGGGCCGGATGCCGAGGACCACGATGTTTTCGCCGGCGGCTGCGATCTCTACGCCACGTTCGATGGTTGCGCGATAACTTTTTTCATCGGCAATCACGTGGTCGGAGGGAAACATTCCAATGACCGCATCGGGATGTTCGCGCAACAGAAGAAACGCGGCAAGGCCGATGGCAGGCGCGGTGTTCCGGCCCAACGGCTCGGCTAGCACTTGCGGCTTCGGCAACTTAGGAAGCTGCTTAAGGATCGCGGGGCGAAGATCGTCGTTGGTGACGATCCAGAATCGTTTCGGCGGAGCCAGCGGCAGCAGGCGCGACACCGTCTGCTGGATCATGGTGTGCTTGCCGTCGAGCGCCAGTAGCTGTTTGGAGCGTTTCTTGCGGCTTAAGGGCCAAAAGCGCGTGCCGCGTCCGCCGGCGAGGATTACAGGATAGAAGTTTGAATTCTTAGCCAAGTTTTCTCGATTCCATTCGCTACATGCGCGTTTCCGGTTCAGACAGCGCTGCGCCGGGAACTCGCGCTCGCAGAAACTCCAGCGTCCACTGCGGGCGCACCGTGAACGTCTCTACCGACGCAGGAACTACAACCGCATCGCCCTTCGCTAGAGTCACCGGCTGTGCTCCGGGAGCTTCGAGGGCGCCGCAACCCTCCACCGCCACCAGAATCTGCGCCGAATTCTTGCCGGAAGCGTCGCGCGTGTTCAGTTCCTGCGCGTCCTTCATCTCAAACATATCCACGACAAAGTAAGGGGCAGACACCAGCGGAGCTTGCCGGTTATTGCTGCCCGCGATTTTCGCCGGAGCTGCCCTCACCACTTTTCCGGACGCGACCTTCAACCGCACCGCGGCCAAGCCTTCTTTCAGATGCAGCTCGCGCGGCCGTCCATAATCATACAAACGATAGGTTGTGTCCGATTGCTGCTGCGTCTCAACGATCACCGAACCAGGCCCCAGGGTATGCACGGTTCCTCCGGCGACATAAATCATGTCTCCGGTGTAGACGTTGAGCCAGTTCAGCACCTCTTCGGCGCGCTTCTCATAGATCGATTGCTCCAATTGCGCAACCGTCACGCCCGGCTTCAATCCTAAAGCGATTTGCGATCCTGGCTTCGCATGCGCAACGTACCAGCACTCGGTCTTGCCCCAGGGCTGACCCATGCGACGAGCCTGTTGGTCATCGGGATGAACCTGCACCGAGAGTTTCTCATGCGGGAAGAGAAATTTCAGCAGCAACGGGAATCGCCGGGGATCGCGGGCGGCGTCGCCCACAAGCTCCCGCTCATACTTCTGGCTGATTTGCGCCAGTGTCTGCCCGGTGAGCGGCCCGTTGGCCACCTTGCAATCGTCGCCGGTAAGCCAAGCCTCACCAATCTTTTCCTCGAACTGGCGATTGGGATAAATCGGCGACAGATCGTGCGTGCCCCACGGGCGGGGATCGAATTTTGGAAGCATTAAGAGTGGATATAGATTGCTCATGAACATGGAATCGATAAAAAAGGCCGTTCGCAAAAACGGACGGCCTCGGCCGAACCTAATCAATCCGCGACTACAGCGCAGCGAAGAACTTGCCCATGCGTTCCAGGCCGCGATCCAACTCCGCCTTCGAGGTGGCATAGGAGATGCGGATGTGGTCGCGGGTGCCGAATCCCTCTCCCGGAACAGTGGCCACGTGCGCTTCCCTGAGCAGCCTGCCCGCCACATCTGACGCCGACTTCACATTGCCGCGTCCCAGGAACGCCAAGATGTTGGGGTAGGCGTAGAATGCGCCTTCGGGCAGCGTGCAGGTTATGCCCGGAATCGAGCGTAACCCTTTCACGACGTGGTCCCGGAGTTCGATATACTCGCGCCGCATTTCTTCAACGCACTCCTGTGGGCCCTTGAGCGCCGCGACGGCCGCTTTCTGCACAATCGACGTTGGATTTGACGTGGATTGGCTCTGCAACTTCGACATCGCACTCACCACCGCCGCCGGACCAAGCGCATAGCCCAGCCGCCAGCCCGTCATCGCGTAGGTCTTCGAAAGCGAACCCAGCACCACGACGCGCTCTTTATATTCGCGCAACGACCCCACCGAAAAATTCTTGCCGGTGTAATTCAAGTAGACGTAACACTCGTCGGAGAGCACCCAGATTCCGCGTTCGTGTGCGAGGCGGACAACTTCGGTCAGATCCTGCGCACTCATTACCGCGCCAGAGGGATTTGACGGCGAATTCAGAATGATGGCTTTGGTCCGGGGCGTGATCAGGCGGGCAACCATTTCCGCCGTTACCCGGAAGCCTTGCGATTCATCCGAGTGCAGCAATACGCACTGGCCGCCGGCGTAGCGCACGATGTCCTTGAACGAAACCCAGTAAGGAACCGGCAAAATCACTTCATCGCCATGATCCACCAGCACCTGAATCGCATTGAACAGCGCATTCTTGCCGCCGGTCGAGGCGATAACTTCTTCGCGGCGGTAATCGGAATCGAAGTCCACGGCATGCCGGTGCACGATGGCGTCGCGTAACTCGGGAGTGCCCGGAACGGCCGTGTACTTGGTGAAATTGCCCTGAATGGCGGCAATGGCTGCGTCCTTGATGTGCTGCGGCGTGGCGAAATGCGGCTCACCGGCGCCGAAGTCCACGACCTCGATGCCCTGAGCGCGCAGTTTGTCGGCCTCGGCTACGACCGCCATGGTGGCCGATAGCTCAATGCGGTTAATGCGTTCGGTGAGTTTCAACGCTTCGGTGGTTACCGTGGTCATGCTTTCTTTTTCCTTTTCTTTTCTTTTCCGCCTCGGATCGTCACTGCCTGCATCTCGTCGTGGAACTTGTACGCCGGCTCGAGTTTTTCGCGCAGCTTCTGTTCGACAACGTCCGGCACTAACCCTTTCACCGGTCCACCAGCCTGCGCTACTTCGCGCACCAGGCGCGAACTGACATAGGAGTATTTGTCGGCGGGCATCATGAAGACGGTCTCCAGCGTGGGCTCGAGTTTGCGGTTCATCAGCGCCATCTGCAATTCGTATTCGTAGTCGCTGATGGCCCGGATGCCGCGCAACACGCAGGTCGCGTCGATGGACTTGGCGTACTCGACCATCAGTCCGTGGAAGGCCTCGATGCGCACATTTTTCAAATGCGCGGTGAGCGTTTTCAGCATCTCCAGCCGCTCCGGCAGGCTGAACATGGGGCTCTTTTCCGAATTCCTGAGAATTCCCACCACCAGTTCTTCAAAAAGCTTGGCACCCCGCTCAATCAGATCGAGGTGCCCGTTGGTGGGCGGATCGAACGAACCGGGATAAAGGGCGCTGACTTTGCTCAATGGTCCTCGCAGAAAGCTGCCGGGCTGAATACAAGATTCTATGCGGGTGGGAGTGAGGATGGCAATTGAGGAACGAACGTTTGCAGGACTGTCGTCCCGGCGCGGTGACCGGATAGCGCGGGCATGCCTGCTGCAGCGCCGAAAAGGCCGCTGGGCAGAGCGCTCGCGCCACCCGGCGAACCCTAGCGCTTCGCCGCCATGGGAACCTTGGCCGCTTCAGGCGGGGCGCTCGGCATCGTGGTGACGCGGGCACCCTGGGGCAGAGTCTGTGCCGCCGCGGTTGTCGGCTGCGCCTGCGCGGGAGTTGGAATCAAACCCAGCGCCTTGCGCACTTCGGTGTCGAGCTTGGCCATGGTGTCTTTGTTGTCTTTGAGGAACTGGCGGGCGTTTTCGCGGCCCTGGCCAATGCGCTCGCCCTTGTAGCTGAACCACGATCCGGACTTTTCGAGAATGTTATTGTTCACCGCGAGATCGAGCAGGTCGCCTTCGCGTGAAATGCCTTCGCCGTAGAGAATGTCGAACTCGGCCTCGCGAAACGGCGCAGCCACTTTGTTTTTCACAATTTTTACCCGGGTGCGCGAGCCTGTGACTAAGTCGCCTTCCTTGATGGCTGCGATGCGCCGGATGTCGATGCGCACCGACGAATAAAATTTCAGCGCACGGCCGCCGGTGGTGGTTTCGGGATTCCCAAACATCACGCCGATTTTTTCGCGGATCTGGTTGATAAAAATCAGGCAGGTGCGCGACTTGGAGACCGTCCCCGTCAGCTTGCGCAGAGCTTGCGACATCAGCCGCGCCTGCAGCCCCATGTGGCTGTCGCCCATTTCGCCGTCGAGTTCAGCCTTCGGCACCAGCGCCGCCACGGAGTCGACGACCAGCACGTCGATGGCGTTCGAGCGCACCAGCGCTTCCGTTATCTCGAGCGCCTGCTCGCCGTAGTCCGGTTGCGAGACCAGCAGGTTGTCCACGTCGACGCCCAGCTTCTTCGCGTAGCCGGGATCGAGCGCGTGCTCGGCATCCACAAACGCAGCCATGCCTCCGGTCTTCTGCGCCTCGGCAATTACCTGCAGCGTGATGGTGGTCTTGCCGGAAGACTCCGGCCCAAAGACTTCCACCACGCGCCCCCGCGGAAAGCCGCCCACGCCAAGCGCCGCGTCAAACGAGATCGCGCCGGTCGAGATCACCGAGATGGGGACAATCGCTTCCTTCGACCCCAACCGCATGATCGAACCTTTGCCAAACTGCTTTTCAATCTGCGAAACCGCCAACTCAATTGCCTTGCCCCGTTCATCCGCCATGGGAGTGTGGCTCCTTTAAGAGTGCAGAACTGATCTGGCCGGATTATACATACAGATCGAAGCGAATAAAAGGCGAATCTTGCAAATTGTTGTGAATAACGTTCCGAAATGGGCAACCAAGCGGCAGCAACTTCCGCTTTGTCATCCTGAGGGCCGCGCCTTTTGCGGACCGAAGGACCTACTGTCAGTATAAGGCTCATGCCCAAAACGAGGAGGGTGACTGACTTCAGCGGGCCACCTAGTCTACTTCCGCGGCGCAATCGCATTTTCCAGCGCCAGGCGGATGAATCGCTGATACGGCAATCCTGCATGGGTGGCGCGCTGCCGCACAGCATCATAAAGTTCTTCGGGGAGGCGCAAATTAATGGATTTGTCCTTGCGCTTCATCTCGAAGCGTACCGTTTGTGCGCCCGAGAGGTCATATTGTGACAAGTCGGCCTTGTCGACAAAGGCCGCCGCCGCGCGGGTGCTCTTAAACGCCGGAATTTTCTTTTTCATAGGATTCGATCTCCTTCTTGTGCATGTAACGGGCGCTGATCGGCCTGATCAATTGCATATCACCCCCGTGCTTATCGCCCTTGCGCCGCAGCGTGAAAACAAGAAATACTCTGCGGCCATCGCCAGTTTGTCCCACAGCACAAAATCGGCTTTCCTCTCGCGAATCCGCCGCGCCGGGAATGATGGCAAGAGGCCGGGCGAACAAGCTTTCAATGAGTGCAATGGAAAGCCCGTGCCTCTGGCACTTGGCTCGGTTACCTCGATCCCAATCAAAGCCATCGAATTGCAAGACCATGATAACGGACTAGGTGCTCAAATGTATAGGCAAATGTAACCACCTACCTCTGCAGCAAATCCACCGGCGCCGTCACATCGTGCACGCGAAAATACTTAGCCAGCGCCGGATACTTCCGCGCCACGGCTTCATACATCGCATACGCGACATTGCGGTAGGAAACATGGCCGGCCGGCGTGGTGCGCAGTTCGGAGATGTAGACGGCCTCGGCGAAGTCCATCTTGAACAGGGCGCGCTTGCGATAGGCCAGCGGAATCGCGTATTGCGAATTCTCTTCCGCTTCAGGCGCGTTGCGCGCCGCCAGCTTCTCCACCGCCGATTGCACCCGCCGCATGGCCGCTTCGAATTGCACCCGCATGCCGGCGTCTTCCACATCGAGCAGCATTTCGTAACCGTGCTGCGTAGTGAACCCTTGCATTACCTGAATGCAGCGCCGGTGACGGTGCATGTCGCGGAAGCCGCCCGTATCCATGAGGATATCGAAGCGGAACTGCTGCCCAGCGCGGAAGGCGCGCAGCATTTCGTCGTGCTTGCCGCGATGCCGCAAGCCAAGATCGATAATCTCGCGCCGGTATCTTTCTCCAGAAACCTGCAAAGCCTGCCGCACCTGCCGGTATGAATGGTGGCAGTGCTCGTAGAGCAAAGTGGTCGCAATCTCGACTTCGAGCGGCTCTTCGTCGAGCAGATCGACAATCGCCTTCGACGGCGCAACCGACTCACTTTTCATGAGTTCGCGCGCCGCCTGCCGCAGCTCGCGCCGCGTTTCCATTTCATACGGATTTGGGTCGGCATACTTCACCAACGTCGGAGCAACCCGGACCTCGTGCAGCAATTCCTGCTCGGCCCGCGCGCCCAGCTCGGGATTCGCCGCGCGAATGTCCTCTACTAATTTCTTCAACGACTCAGCATTCACGTTGTAAGCCGCCGAAGTCGCCGCCTTTTTCAGCGACTCGCCCAGAATCCGCACTTCCTTGTGCGTGTGCGAGAGCAGGTGCGCAACCTGGGTTTCTAATGTCCGCGCGTTGACGATCTCACCCAGCGATGTATTCGTAGCCAGCGGCAGCAAATAGCGCGTGATATCAAACGCCCGCGCCTTCAGCGTGCGCTCGTACGTTTCCTGCTTCATGTCGGCAGGCTTGGGCGTGATGGTGATCAGGTGTTGCGTCATGTGCGCCGAAAGCACTTCATACTCGGCAAAGAGAAAATCCAGCGTCTCGCAATAAAGCTTGCGGGCTTCGCCGTCCGAGCCAAAATCGGGGATGTAGTAGCCACTTTTCTTGAAGTCCTGATAGCGGGTCGAGCGTTCCTGACCATCCCAACGCGGCTCGTCGGCCAGTTCAATCGCCGCCAGAATCGAAAGCCGCTCGACGGCCAGCGCGATGTGCGCCAGGTCAGCGATCGAGCGGTGACCGTACTGGAAATAGAACGTGTTGAGGAATTTCTCCGCCTTCTGCGAGTTGATCTCGCGCAACGACTCCTTCATCGAGAGAGACGAGCGCGAATACTTGGCCATGGCATAGGCCTGAATCTCGGGCTCAACGCCATAAACCGCGAAGACTTCGGTGGAAGGCGCTTCGGAGGGCAACGGTTCAGGAATCGTGGGCTGCTCGGTAGAGGAAGCCCTCTGCGTCGAGCGATGTCCGGTGCCGGACGAAGCCGAATCTGCTATGGATGATTTCTGGTTGGAAGGCTCGGACATGGTCATCACATCATTCGTCACAGTTTGAGTCATGGGAGTGTTCGAATGTTAATCGGCGGACAAACAATGTGCAATGCGCAATCCGACAGAGACGTGACAACTCATATTGCACGGGAGTTGTCCGCGCTGCTCCTGTACACGTCGTTAGCAGCGCCGGGATATGCCCGGGCGCATCGGTATCTCAGCCTGGCGATGCTCGCGGAGTATGCGGCACCCTGGCCAGTAGCGCTGGCCTGTACACCTGTACGGTCGCGGTCGCCGGAACCATGCTTGCGCTCGTTCCCCTTAGGCGCGGCGAACGCTGGGCCCTGTGGACGCTGCTAGCCATGCTGTTAATCCCTGTCATCACGCGTCTCGCAGCCGATCCCCGCTGTCTGGTCGTGCTCGATCCGCACCAGCACGGCTGCCATACCTTCATGATTGCCGTCCTGCTTGGCATCGTTGGGCTGGCGCTCGCCCCCTAACCCTGCGGTGTATTTTCTGCTCGAGTCGCAGCGGCGGGTATAATTCCACGTTCTGACGTAAAGTTCTTAACCGAGACTCGAGGCAGACTCTGGAGAATCTCATGTCCCTTTCAGGACGGGTGGCGTTCGTTACAGGCGCGTCGCAAGGCATAGGCCGTGCCTGCGCGCTGAAGCTAGCCACAGCGGGCGCGGCCGTTGCCGTCGCCGCGCGCAATCAGGACAAGCTAAACGAACTGGTCGATGAAATCATCGCCGCGAGTGGCAAGGCTGCGGCCTTCGCTCTCGACGTCACCGATGAAGAGCAGGTCAAGTCCGCGATCAAGGCCGCTATCGCCCAGTTCGGCAAAATCGACATCCTGGTCAACAATGCCGGCATTACCCGCGACCAGCTCGTCCTGCGCATGAAACGCGCCGACTGGGACGCCGTTCTGCAAACCAATCTCACCTCCGCTTATCTCTGCATCCAGCAGGTCACCAGCTCCATGCTCAAGCAACGCTGGGGACGCATCATCAACATCGCGAGCGTCTTCGGCCAGATGGGGCAGGCGGGCCAGGCGAACTACTCCGCCTCAAAAGCCGGCCTGATCGGCCTCACCATGGCGATTGCGCGCGAACTGGGATCGCGCAACATTACTTGCAACGCCGTGGCTCCCGGATTCATCGAAACCGCCATGACAGACGTGCTCGGCGACGAGTTCAAGCAGACTGCCGCCAAACAGATTCCGCTCGGCCGTGTAGGTTCGCCCGCCGACGTGGCCAGTGCCGTAGCCTTTCTCGCTTCGGATGAAGCGTCCTACATCACCGGCCACGTGCTGAATGTGAATGGCGGGATGCTGATGGGATAACAAAGAATGCACCGCCGAGCGCGCCGAGCGCGCTGAGAAAATGAAGACCGAATCGCACGGAGAGCCGAAGTCCCTAATTCACTCGGTGTCCTCTGCGTCCTCGGCGGTAAAAGGCTTTTCGATTTTCCAAGCGGAGACATCGGCCCAGATCGCGCAAGCCGGCGAACTATTCATGGAGTATGCGCAATCCCTCGGCTTCAGCCTCTGCTTTCAGAACTTCGACAGAGAACTTGCCGGACTTCCGGGCGACTACGCTCCGCCGGAAGGCCGCCTGTTGCTTGCAGAAGACAGCGCTCAACTCGCGGGATGCGTCGCGCTCCACAAGCTGGAGCCTGGTATCTGCGAGATGAAGCGGCTCTACCTGCGTCCACAGTTTCGGGGCAGGGGAGTCGGGCGCGCCCTGGCTGAGCGCATCATCGCCGAGGCGCGCGTGATCGGCTATCGGCGCATGCGCCTTGACACCGTCGAGCCGCTGATGAAACATGCGGTCGCCATGTATCGCAAGCTGGGGTTCAAAGAGGTCGCTCCGTACCGCGCGAACCCGATTGCGGGCGCAGTGTACATGGAGTTGGAATTGTGACCGGGCGTTTTTCGCGCTCTTTGCAGCAGTTTCGGCTCGACAGGAGAAAGCCATGAAGAGAATCACCGTCTTTCTGCTCGCCACTCTATTCGCCGTCCTGTTCGCCTCTACAGCCTTTGCCGCCGACGGCAAGTCGGTCTCCTACAAGAGCGGCGACGAGACCGTCCAGGCCGTGGTCTACACTCCTGCCGGCAAAGGACCGTTCCCCGCGATGATCGTCATCCATGAGTGGTGGGGGCTAAACGACTGGGTCAAGGATCAAGCTGGGAAGCTGGCCGACCAGGGCTATGTGGCGCTCGCGATTGATTTATATCGCGGCAAAATCGCAACTACGCCTGACTTGGCGCACGAAATCATGCGCGGAGTGCCGGAGGACCGAGCCAAGCGCGATCTGCACGCAGCTTTTGAATTTCTACAGTCTCAACCCAACGTCAGGAAAGACCGCATCGGCTCCATCGGCTGGTGTATGGGTGGCGGGTATTCTCTGGACGTAGCGCTACAGGAGCCCACCCTCGCTGCCGATGTCATCAACTACGGCCACTTGGCCACCGACCCCGAGGCTCTTAAAAAAATCAACGCTCCCATTCTCGGACTGTTTGGCGCTCTGGATCAGGGCATTCCACCCGGCGACGTTAAGAAGTTTGGGGAGACGCTGGAGAAGCTGGGCAAGAAGATCGACATCAAGATCTACGACGACGCCGGCCATGCCTTCGAAAACCCGAACAACAAAGGCGGTTACCGCGCCGACGATGCGGCTGACGCATGGAAACGCACCGTCAGCTTTCTCGCGGAAACCTTGAAAAAGTAGCCCCGAACCGCTGCCACCGAACGCCGGGTCGCCGATGGTTATTGCTTGCACGCTGTCCAAGGAGACCGCCGCTCCGGCTTTGTCAAGTCCTAGGAAGAAAGTGGTCTTGCCTATGGCACGAATTTCCACTTGCCAGAAAATGCCGATCTGGTTAATATGTCGCATCCTGCAATGCTCCCCCAGATCAACATCGGCGAAACCATAAGAAACTACCGGCTGCAGAAAGGTATGTCTCAGGGAGACATCGAAAAACGCACCGGCCTGCTGCGCTGCTACCTGTCGCGCGTAGAGAACGGCCATACCATCCCTTCGCTCGACACGCTGTCGAAGATTGCCGGGGCCATGGAAATTGCGCTCTCGCAGTTCTTTTCCGAATCTGGCCACAACAACGGCGCCAAGGGCCTGCCGCAACTTTCCGATGACGAAGTCCGCTTCCTCAGCCAGGTCCGCCGCTACGCCACCAACCTGAATGACAGCGACCGCAAGCTGGTCCTGGCCATGGTGAAGAAGATGGCCGCGAATTCCGCGAAGTAGCTGTCAGCTTACTTTCGTACCATGCCCCTCGGTGACCGCCGGGTACCTCGCCGCCGCCCCGGATTCTCCATACACTGTTGACTTGGAGACCCCTGCGTGACCACCGACGAAGAACTGAACGTGCTCGAGACCCAACTGCGCCGGCTGAAGATCGAGTATGAGGTTTTTTTCAGCAACCCGACCAAACGCCCTCCCACCGACATCGAGTGGAAGGTGCTCTCCCTGCTGCGCAAGTTTTCCGACGGCGGACGCATGAGCTTCTCCCAGCGCTTCCGCTACAACGAAATGGCCCAGCGCTACGCCATCTACAGCGACCTGTGGCGCAAGAAGTCCCGCATCCGCGAAGAAGGCTACCGCCGCCCGCAGGACGCGCTACTCGCCGTGCAGGGAGTTCGCCCCGAAGTTGAGGAGCACAAGCCCCACCACAATCCAGTTTACGGCTTGAGCCACGCCGCCACAGCTGCAGCTCCCGCGCCGGCCACATCGCAGCCCTTCACCATGCACGAAAGCGAAGCAGGGCGCGAACAGGTCGAGCGTCTTTACAACACGCTGGTCGCGGCCAAAAAGAAAGCAGGAGAAAATGTCTCCGGCAGCCTGGATTCTTTTTCTGTTTTCGTGCAGAAAAAGACCGCGGAGATTCGTAAACAGTACGGGTGCCAGGACGTGGAATTCTCCGTGGAACTCGCTGGCGGGCAGGTCAAGCTGAAGGCCAAGGCAAAGGCGTAGAAATCTCAGGGCTCACGAAGCATTAGGAAATCATTCGCATCAATGAGGCCGAGAATTATACGCACTATGAGTGGGAAACGACGCCGGGACGGGTCATGCACAATAACCGGCGCGGAAAGTTGATGCATCACGCGGCGAGTCTCAAGCTGGCAGCCTCCAGCGGCCAATACATTCTTCACCCAACCGCTATCGCTCCCATAAGTCAGCGCAATCCGAAATCCGCCAGGCTCTCTAAAAACGTTCACTGGAGTCCGGTAGATGGTGCCTGACCTTCGACCGACGTTTGTCACAATGCCAAAACCGGGCAATCGGGAGGCGAATCGGGTTGCTATGCGATTCGTAATAGCTCGGTGGAAGGCCGCCACTTGCCGCTTGCGGAAACGTACTAGAAGGATATGAGCTAATAGGATTGCGAGGAGTGCGATAACCCATTCCGCAACTACCACGCCCCATTCCCCCAGCCACTCTCAGAAGTGACGATTAGCCGTCCGTTGTCGTGCTCGATCAATCTATCGCCCTCTGCGAAACGTGCCAGACAAAAAGACCGATATAGCTCGCTGCGAGGAAGGAAAACAGAAGGGTCAGAAGCGCGTGCCCCACAATAAAAATCGTTCCCCTGGGCCAGTCGGCATGGGAAAAGTAGATCGCATCCACGAGAATCCTCGTGGTCCAGTAAATGCCGATAAAGCAGGCAAGTCCCAGGGCAGAGCGGTCACCTCGTAGAAGTTCCGTATGGAGCGCCAATGTCAGCGTGCCAAAGGCAATGATCGTCAACACAGTGAATCCGCCTTGCACCCAAAGCAGCTTCCTGTTGAACGGTATCAATTGCCGTAGATCCCGCTTCCAGTCCAGCCGATATGGCACTTGAAAGCTGGCAAACAGGATCACAAAATGCGCTGCCCCGACCAGCCAGAGGTCGATGTCAAACAGCCGATGCGGGAGTGAATTCGTCATAGCGCGTGAATCGCGTGCATGAATGGCAGTATCACACGCATCACAAACCACGGGTGAAAGAGCCAAAAGACCGGCACTGTAAGAAACACCACCATGAAACACCAGCCGCGGATTCCCCGTCCCAGCCCGAAGCGTTTGCCGAGCCGCGAACGCTCGACAGCAACTCCTGTGCCTTGCAGTGCGAAATAGATCGTGGGGAGGCCATAGCCGCCGCCAGCTGGTAGCGAAATCACAAGGTCGTGGATGATCCCAGACACCACGAAGACCAAGAAACCAGCGGTACCTGTCCCCACGCTTCGATACAAGGGCCGAAAGATTAACTCATGGGCGAACTGACGGAAGCCAAGGTTCCACCGTTTTCCCCAGAACTCTCCAAGTGATGTGGAGCTAAGGGGTGCGGACATGATGGGTTCGGCTTTAACGCCAATGCTCTGCCACATGAGTGCGGCTATCTGGAAAGTACCGAAGTGAAGAAGCAGGATCAGCCCCACCATCCCCACCCAACCGCGCAGAAGGGATTGCCCCGAAGGAATCGATCGCGCCACAAGCCAAAGTAAGGTTATACCGAGAATTGCTTTGAACATCGCCCAAAACCATGTTGAGGGCGAGGGCCGCGGTACATGTTGTCTCACATCCAGGAACGTGTCTGCATCCATTCCCGGCCAGGCAAGAAGATAGGCGACGGAACGCCACGCCGGATGGGCGACTCGTGATCGCGCACTGCACCACGTCAGCCATTTGAGGCCCAGATAGATCGCGAACGAAAGAATCCACATGAATATCCAAGGCGCCATCAGATTGCGGCACGTCACCGCAGTCGAGGGCAAGACTACGACCGGTAGCCAACGGTAAACTTGGTGGGTGGCGTGAACCTTGTCCACGTTGAATTTCTACCAGATGCCTTCTCGGATGGAGAAGTGTCTCTGAAGCTTATAGGCGGGAATGCCTTTTGGGGCGATTCTGGCCTTTGGATTGAATCGCCGGTCAACGCTAGCGACCTGGTTTGCTGATAGAATCTTCGGTCGCTCCGCAATCATTCATATCCGAGGCCGATCATGTCCCGCAGCACTTTCCGCATCCAGCGTGCCATCCTTAGCGTCACTGACAAGACCGGCCTCGTCGACTTCGCACGTCAGCTTTCCGGGCTCGGCATTGAGCTTATCTCAACCGGGGGCACGGCCAAGCTTCTGCGCGAAGCAGGCATTCAGGTCGAAGACATCTCGGAGCTCACCGGCTTTCCTGAAATGCTCGATGGCCGCGTCAAGACGCTGCATCCCAAGGTGCATGGAGGAATTCTGCATCGTCGCGAGAATCTCACGCACACCGCAGCGGTCGCCGAGCACGGCATCCAGCCGATCGACATGGTCGTGGTCAATCTCTACGCCTTCGAAAAAACCGCCGCCAAGCCGGGCGTGGCGTTCGAGGAGTTGATCGAGAACATCGACATCGGCGGACCATCCATGATCCGCTCCGCCGCCAAGAATTTTCACGATGTCGCCGTCGTCACTTCTCCGGCCGACTACCCGGCCATCGCCGAAGAACTCGCCCGCTCCGGCGGCGCACTCTCGCTCGAAACCAAGTGGCACCTGGCGCAGAAAGCGTTCGCGACAACCGCCGCCTACGATTCCGCCATCGCCTCAACGCTGGAACGCATCCCCACAAACTTTCATCTTCCGCCCGCAAACGAAGCCTTCCCGCCCACCCTCCGCCTGTCATTCCAGAAAACCCTCGACCTACGCTATGGCGAGAACCCGCACCAGAAGGCCGCCATGTATTCGGACGGCTCCGGCGTGGGCGTAGCCAACGCTCGCCAGCTTCAGGGCAAAGAGCTTTCCTACAACAACATCGTCGACCTGCAAGCCGCCTGGGATCTCGCTCAGGAATTCGACGAGCCCGTATGCGCCATCATCAAGCACACCAATCCCGCCGGCACTGCGACCGGAAAAACTCTCGCCGAGGCGTATAAACGAGCCTTGGAATGCGATCCCGTCTCTGCGTTCGGCGGAGTGATCGGCGTGAACCGTCCCATCGACGGCGAAGCCGCCGAAGAGATGCACAAGCTCTTCCTGGAAGTAATCGCCGCCCCCGCATTCGATGAAGCCGCCAAAGCCCGGTTTGCCACCAAGAAAAATCTCCGCCTCGTCGAAGTGAAAGCCGCGCCCCAGAAATGGATTCTGAAAAACATCTCCGGCGGAATCCTCCTGCAAGACAACGATTCACGCCCTCTGCAGGACATCGATCTCAAAGTAGTAACCCAGCGCGCTCCCACGCCCGAAGAAACCCGCGCGCTTCTGTTCGCCTGGAAGGTCTGCAAGCACGTCAAGTCGAACGCCATTGTCTACTCCCGCGATGGACAGACGGTCGGCGTCGGCGCCGGCCAGATGAGCCGAGTCGATTCCGCCAAAATTGGTGCCATGAAAGCCCAACTCCCGCTGAAAGGAACGGTCGCCGCTTCCGATGCATTTTTTCCCTTTCCCGACGGCGTCGAGGAAATCGCGAGAGCCGGTGCAACCGCGATCATTCAACCCGGAGGTTCGCAGCGCGATCCCGAAGTCATCGCCACCGCTGACCGCTTGGGGCTCGCGATGCTGTTCACCGGAGTGCGCCACTTCCGCCATTAGCGATAGCGTCGTCGCCTCGCAGGGGATGCGGTTCAGAGCCTTGCCCTTTTACCAAACTTGACAATCGGCGCTAGCGGTCCCTGTACTTCCGGTTCCGCCGCTGCCCCACGAAGCCTCAAGTTGTTTCCCCACTCATCTCGCCTGGCGGGGTAGAATAAAAGCACCCCATCCTCGGCGGTTTTGCATCCAAATCGCTATGGCTTCGGGGAAGCGCCAGGAAGTGCGCATGCTTATTGCAGTCAATTCCGGCAAAATCAAGTCCAGCTTTGTCAGGTTTAAGCAATGAATAGATTTTTTCGCGCTGTTTTCGTGATGTCGATTCTCGCCGCGGCCGCCGCCGCGCAGACCAGCCCATCGGCGACTGAGGATTCCAAGCCAGCCCAGTCCAAGCCAGCTTCTTCTTCGCCGCGCAAAGTGGACCGCGCCGCTGCGTACTACCACTACACGCTGGCGCATTTGTACGAAGAGCAAGTGACGGCCTACGGCCGCAGCGAACTGGCGAATAAAGCCATGGAAGAGTACCGCCTCGCCATCGAAGCCGACCCGTCTTCCGAATTCCTAACCTCCGGCCTCGCCGAACTCTATGTGAAGACCGGACGCATTCGCGATGCCGTGCTCCAAGCGCAGGACATCCTCAAGCGCGATCCCAATAATCTGGAAGCCCACAAGCTGCTCGGCCGCATTTACCTGCGCTCGCTCGGCGATATGCCCGGCGGCAACGGCAGCGATAACGTGCTCAAACTGGCCATCGAGCAATACGAAGAGATCGTCAAAATCGAGCCCGGCAACGTTGACGACCACCTTCTGCTGGGCCGCCTCTATCGCCTCAACAACGACTTGCAGAAGGCCGAAAACGAACTCAAGATCGCGGTCAAGCTCGATCCCGACTCCGAAGAATCCGTCACCACTCTCGCCCTGCTCTACAGCGACGAAGGCGACACCGCTCACGCCCTGCAGGTGCTCAGCTCCGTGCCCGACACTGGGCGCTCCGCCAAACTGTATGCCGCCCTCGGCGCAACCTACGAGCAGCGCAAGGATTACAAGAGCGCAATCGACGCCTACAAACATGCCATCCAGTTGGATCGCGACAATCTCGATGCCATTCGCGGCCTGGCGGAAAATCTTTTGAACGACGGCCAAATCGACGCCGCCCTCGATCAATACAAAGTCATCGCCGACGCCAATCCCGAAGACGCGCAGACCTACCTCCGCATCTCCGAGATTTACCGCCGTCAGGGCAAGTACGATCAGGCGCTCGAAAGCCTCAAGAAAGCCGAAACGATGGTCCCGGATGCTCTCGAGGTTCCCTACAACGTCGCGGTAGTTTACGAAGCCCAGGCGCGCTACGACGAAGCGATAAAGATTCTGCAGGATCTGCTCAAGAAAACGGAAAAGCCTGACACCAGCTACTCCCAATCCGACCGCAATAATCGCGGAATCTTCATCGAGCGTCTCGGAATGGTCTATCGTGACCAGGAAAACTATCAGGCCGCCGTCGACGCTTTCCGCAAAATGATCCCCCTCGGCGATGACAATGCCAAGACCGGTTATCAGGACATCATCGATACCTACCGCGAAGCCAAGCAGTGGCCGCAGGCTACCGCCGCCGCCAAGGAGGCTGTGCAGAAGTTGCCGGAGGACCGCGAGTTGCGTATGGTGCTCGATGCGCAACTTGCCGACACTGGCGATCCGGACAAGCCGCTAGCCGACGTGCGCTCCATGCTGAAAGGCAAGCCGGAAGATCGCGAGGTCTATGTCCGGCTGGCCATCATGGATACGCGCCTGCAGCGCTGGAGCGACGCCCAGGAGGCGCTCAACAAAGCCGAGCAGCTCTCCACCAAGTCCGAAGACAAAGAGTACATCTACTTCCTGAGAGGCACCGCCTACGAACGTCAAAAAAAATACGACGAAGCCGAAGCGGAATTCAAGAAAGTGCTGCTCGCCGATCCGCAGAGTGCCGTAACCCTCAACTATCTCGGCTACATGAATGCCGATCGCGGCGTGCAACTCGAAGAGTCGCTGAACTACATCAAGCAGGCGGTAAACTTCGATCCCACCAACGGCGCTTATCTGGATTCGCTGGGATGGGCCTACTTCAAACTCGGCAAGTACGACCTGGCCGAAGAAACCTTGACCAAGGCGTCTCTGCGCATGGGCTCGGACCCCACGGTGCAGGATCACCTGGCCGATCTCTACCAGAAAACGGGTCGCCTGAAGCTTGCCGCCGCTCACTGGGAGCGCGCAGTCGAGGAGTGGAATAAGACCGTGCCTGCGGACGTGGACACAGATCTATTCGCGGCCACGCAGAAAAAACTCGACGCCGCCAAAGTTCGATTAGCAAAGGAAGAGTCGGGAAAGCAATAATCAGGACCGAGTCCCGAGTACCCGGTCCAGAGCTAAAACGACTCCGATCTGCGGCGATAGGCGCCAGCCCTTTTTTGCTCGCAACTCGGTACTCGGTACTCGCAACTCTCTGCTAGACTCGCCCCATGCTGGCCGCCTATGCCGTTCATGTGGAGCATTCCCGCGGACGCCGCTTCCCGGAGCCGCCGCATCCCTATCGTAACGCCTTCCAGCGCGACCGCGACCGCGTCATCCACGCCCGCGCCTTCCGCCGCCTGGAAGATAAGACCCAGGTCTTCACCCGCCGCTATTCCGACCACTTCCGCAACCGGCTCACTCACACCATCGAGGTGGCCCAGATCACGCGCACCGTCGCGGGCGCGCTCGCTCTCAATG
>Ga0302324_100000799_pt1 | contig 79421 bp, 60 predicted proteins | sample Palsa_T0_1_FD_201949 | JGI IMG/M metagenome (GOLD analysis project Ga0302324, IMG submission 201949) | Peat permafrost microbial communities from Stordalen Mire near Abisko, Sweden - Palsa_T0_1 | ecosystem: Environmental > Terrestrial > Soil > Palsa > Peat permafrost | place: Sweden: Abisko...
CAAGCATAAGCCCCGCAATGCTACTAAGTTACGAGGCTGAACAGTGACGCAGCTGGCCAGACCCCTGACACAAGGTTATTCCGCATAGCGACCCTACAAAACCGACAATTACGACGGGATGCCAGACTAATCGGTTGAAAAGCTCACAAGGTCGCGTGCCTTCAGATGGAGAATCTGACGGGGAATACCCTCTAAAGTGCGGCGCACCAGTAGCATCTGTCGACCGGCATCCACGCTGGCCACGCCTGAACCAGCATCGGGTTACAATGTCTGTTTAAGCGTTGCCCGGAAAAAGAAGCAATAGACCTGAGCTTTACGGGGACCTGACGCCAGGGTTTTTCGCTAGGTGACTTATGAACGCAACCGACAGCCCAGTGCCAGATTTGCCTGTGGGCCCTCCTGTGGATGGGCTGGATTTGGTTATTCAGGCTCTCGATCACGTTCTGCCGGTATTCTCTGACAGGCTAGAGCTAGGCGTCAACACAGCTTATTGTCGGCCTCTTGCGAGCGCCCTGTTGACCCAAGCACATACCATAGCATTCACTACGCAAAACACCAGGCGAAAACAGATCATTCCGGCGGCGCCCCGACTTTATAGGCTAAAAGAGTCGGCGGTCAAAGCGGCCGGGCAAATTGATTCTCTGCAGCGCCAAGAATGGGCATCAGAGAATGTAAACAAAGATGGGCGGTGTTTTCTGGTTGGAATTGCACAGGGGCACGTTGGCGAGCTTCTCAACGCAGTCACAAGGCTCGAATCACACTGGGGATCTTTCCATATCTGGCTTAGGCGGAGGAAGTGGGCGCTCTGTAACAGCCTGACCCGGGCGTGGCAAAAGCGTGAGTTGGATTCTGAAGAGTTCCTCGTTTGGTTCCGTGAACACGAGCTCGGTTTGCGCGAATCGCAACTCGATCCCTACATTTCACAAGTCCTGCTCGGTATGCATGTTTCGGGCGGTGAGATCCGGCTACCAGGCGATCTTCAAAATCTTGCGCACCTGAACGAACACGAAATCTACGGTGCCATCCTGCGTCAAGCGCGTGGCCGCAAACAGAAAGATGAAGACGGTCGCCAAGATCGGGTTCGGCTCACGGTGGGACATGACACCGCCGGAAAGGAAATTAGGCGCTATGCTCGATCCCTGGACGCGGAAGACCAACAGGGTATGACCTTAGAACAGAAACTGCCGGACATCATACGCGATCCAATTGAGTTCCTTTGCTCTAGCCGTCAAACAGTCAAACTTGTGGACCTCGCCGCCATGCGTGAGGACCTGGCCGTCGATGAGCGCATGTCTTGCTTGAAGTTGACCCTTGATGAATACAGATACGTCAGACTCCACTACGGCCTGGAAATGACTCAGCAAGAGGTTAGGGAATACCTAAAATGGGACGCTTTGCGGATTCAGGCGGTGCGGCGAAGTGCGGATCTGAAGTCGAAGAAGTACCGGAGAACTGGGATTGCGGAAGACAAGCGAAAAACTAAGAAGATTTAATGTTGCTAATTTCCCAAAGGCTTACTTTTCCGCCCTGTATAGCGTAGGCAACTAATTCGAGGCCACTGACATGAGAGCCAGGGTTCTAATCGTGTACGAATCTGCCAATGGAGAAAAGGCCTTTCCGCTGGCAGAGATTTGCAATCATGGCGTGTTATTGGCCGCAGCTCGCTCTGCGGTCGATGAAAAGCGATCGGAGGCCCGCAGCATCGCCGCGCTCGACAATGTCCTGGGGACTGTGGTGGCGGAAGAAGCAAGCCGCCTTGAGCGCACACTTAAGGCGCTAATCCCAGGGTTCGGACTCGACAGCGATCCACCCCTGACGCGGGCTATGTAACTTTAGATCCTTACTCCTGATCACACTGAACAGTTTCGAATCCCTGCGAACCGCCCGGCTAGTCCGCTTGAACCGCTAGCCGAGACGATAACACTCGCTCCCAACACCCCATCGTCGGAGAAGATTTCGGGTTGGCAGTCTGCCGCACTTCTGCTTCGAGCGGACACCAACTTCGAGTATTCGCGACTCCATTTAAGCCCGCGCCTGCTCATTGCTGTTTGTTTACAGACGATTGCGTCTAAGTCGCTGTACTTCAAAAACCGGCGACAGCGTAGACGGTCCACAAGGCTCCCATGAACTTCTCGCCCGCAAATGGAGGTATCGTCCCACATGACCGGGACGATATGGCGCGAAGAAGACTCCAGCAGAAGGGTGACCTCTACCGTCGTCGCGGTTACTGGATGTTGCGATGGCACGAAGACCAGTTCAGGGCCAATGGAGAAATCAAGCGAGGATGGAGCAGGTCCATCTGCATCGGGCCATGCGAAGGTCCCGGCCGCCTTACCGAAAAAGAGGCCCGTCGCCTGGCTTGGGAGAATCACCTTTCCCGCCTTGATCAGAACAATCGCACTCCCCAGTCCATCATGACTGTGCGCGAGTTCGTAGAGCACAAATTCTTACCAGGGCACGTCGCCTACCAGAAGCACGGCGGGAAAGCGTACTACGGGTCACAGCTCCCCTTCGTGCTCGACGGCGTACCAGATACGAAACTTTCGCGAGGAGGAAAAACGAGGTTCAAACCCGGGGAAAAGCCACCGCCGATTCCAAGGAGATATGGAATAGGACAAATTCGCCTGCGTGATGTTCAGAGGGAAGATCTGCAGAGATTAGTGGGAACGATGTTGCTTCGGGGGTACAGCGTTCAAGCCGCCAAACACGTGAAGACGGTGGTTTCGGCGATATTTACTCACGCCGCACGGGAAGGATGGTTCACGGGTCCTAACCCGGCCAAGTTCGTTAGGCTGCCGGAAATGACGCGAGTCACGCCGCACGCGCTGAACTTACTGCAGGTGGCAAGCTTGCTTCCGCTCTTGCCGAGAATCGTCCGGCTAATGGTTTTCTGGCGGTAATGACGAGCATGAACATTGCCGAGATTTGCGGTCTGAAGTGGAAGAGAGTCAATCTCACCGCGGAGCCAATGATCATGGATGACGAACTACTGCCCCCTTTCATGGCCGCCGTGCGCGAGCAATGGTATAAGGGCCAATGGGGTTCAGTGAAGGCAAAAGCGCGTCGGCGCTACCTTCTGCTTCCGCAGTGGGCAGTGGAGCAACTGAGGGAGCTCCAGCAGCGTGAAAAATGGATCGGGCCCGAGGATCCTGTATTCGCCGGCATACGTGGCAGGCCGCTGTGCGAGAATGCGATCATACAGAGGCACGTCAAGCCGGCCGGCGCCAAGTTAGGTATGCCGTGGCTGAGCTGGCATGACCTGCGCCGCACCTTCGCGACGCTTGCGGATCTCGAGAAAATTTCCATCGGGGAACGGAAAGAACTGATGGGACACAGTCGCGCCGAAATGACGCTCCACTACACGCACGTCCCTAGCGAGCAGGTGTCGGAGGTGCTGGAACGGCTATCGGAAAAGATCGTCGCAGAGGCGCACCTGAGGCCAGAAGAGACGAAAGAGGTTCGCATGAGAACGGCGGTCGCGAGGCGAGAATGCGAGTTTCTGTCCACTTAGCGTCCACAAACCGCATGCAAGTGTTTGACAACACGGAGGGGATCTTTAGCCTCCGGAGCAAAAGGTCGTAAGTTCGAATCTTACCGGGCGTACCAATTCCTCCACCTAGCCTGGCGGCAATCCGAAAATTTCAGCCGGATGTCTCGTCGGGTTTCGGATTGTGCCAACCGCCGTCGGAAGCAATGATAGTGTCAGCCGCTTTCGGGCCCCAACTGCCGCGCTTGTAGGGGCGCACCCGGTGGTGTTTCTTCAGGACCGGATCGACTACCGCCCAAGCGGCCTCCACCGAGTCCTCTCGAGTGAAGAGCGCTCCATCGCCCACCATGGCGTCGCCCAGCAGCCGCTCGTAGGGCGATTCCTCGCCTGCCTGGCCTTCCAGCAAGTAGAGCTCTCGCTGCTCGCCGACGAACTCCTTGCCTGGCAGCTTGACCCGCGCGGCGAGGGCGATGGCGGCGTTAGGGGAGAGCCGGAAGCGGTAATAGTTGGTCCGGCCCGTGGCGGGCGCCGAGTCGGCGAAAAGCCTCTGTGGGGGCGCCTTCAACTCTACGAGAACCTCGGTGGCGGTATCGGCCAGGTATTTGCCGGAGCGCAGATACCATGGGACTCCCGCCCACCGCCATGAGTCGATGAAAAGCCGCAGGGCGCAGAAGGTTTCGACGTCGGAGTTCTTTGCGACGCCTGGCTCCTTGCGGTAGCCCGCATACTGGCCGCGCACCAAGTCGTCGGGCGCCAGCGGGCGCATGGATTGAAAGACACTGGCTTTTTCGGTGTGCACTGCTCCGAAGTCCCGATCGGACGGTGGCTCCATCGCAAGCAAAGCGACTACCTGGAAGAGATGATTCGCCACCACGTCGCGCAGACATCCCGCGCTTTCGTAAAACGCCCCACGGTCCTGAACGCCGAAATCCTCGGACATGGTTATCTGGACACTGGCCACGTAGTTGCGGTTCCAGATCGGCTCCAGGAATGAATTGGCGAAACGGAAATAGAGGATATTCATGATCGCCTCCTTCCCCAGGAAGTGGTCGATGCGGAAAATGGAATCCTCCGGGAACACCGCGCGCGCGGCTTGGTTGAGCTGCCGCGCAGAGGCCAGGTCACGTCCGAACGGCTTTTCGACGATGACGCGCGCGTTCCGGGCCAAGTTCGCGGCGCCCAGGCTTTGGATCACTGTTTCGAAAAGCGAGGGCGGGATCGCCAGATAATACGCCGGGCGCCGGGCGCCATCCAGCGCGCTCTTTATCGCCCGGAACGTATCCGGATCTTTATAATCCCCGCTCACATACTTGACTAAGGACAAAAGCTGGTGGAGAGCACGCCTGTTATCGATGCCCCCCGATCGCCGAATGCTGTCGGTGATGCGTTGGTGCAGACGCTCCGGATTCAACTTTGGGAGGGCGACGCCAATGACCGGGACCGTGAGCGTCCCTTTTTTCACCATCGCATAGAGGGCCGGGAAGATCATCTTGTGGGCGAGATCGCCCGTCACACCGAAGACTACCAGAGCATCTGAACGGGAAGCGGCCATCAGGCAGCTCCTTTCTTGGGAGCGGCCTTTTCAACGGGACCGCCGAACTTGAATCTCATCGCTCTAATTTTTTCACGTTCACCCGGCTCTTGTCGAAGACCATGGATCAGGCGAGGTCTTAGATCTTTGCGCTGCGAATCGCAAAGTCCGCCGCTCGAAAAGCCAAGGCCTGAATGGTGGCCGTCGGCTGTTGCCGCCCGGAGGTGAGGAAGCTGCTGCCATCCACGATCAGCAGATTCGGAACATCATGCGCGCGGTTGTAACGGTCCACTACGGATTGCTTCGGATCGTTGCCCATCCGGCACGTGCCCATTAAGTGACGTGACGGCATGGTGTCCGGAACCGAGATGCCGGTCTTCCAGATTTTCTTGGCCCCGGCCGCTTCTAGAATCTCGACTTGCTTGGTGAGGATCCATTCAATGGTCGCGACATCATCGGGATGGTAATCGAACGTGACGCGCGTTGCGGGCAGGCCCCAGGAATCCTTCACATCCGGGTCGAGCGAAATGCTATTGCGCAATTGGGGCAGGGAACTGGTGTGCGCCAGTAGTCCCATGGTGTGAGTGAAATACGCGCCCAGCATCTTCCTATATTCGGCGCCCCATTTTGGCGCGTCCGGCGGCAGGCCACTCAGCGCGAAACTTGCGGGGTAGTAATCGAACCGCGCGTCAATCCCGCCGCCTCCGTAGAAGCCGCGCTTGGGATCCGCGCGATAGTAATCGTGGATCACGCGCGTCACCTGAATGCCTTTGTATTCGTTCAAGGGATGCTCGAATAAGCCGCACGCGAAGCCGCCGTTATCCCACATCAGATACTTGCCCACCAGGCCGCTGGAGTTGGCCAGGCCATCCGGGAAGAGCTTCGATTTCGAGAGCAGCAGCAATCGCGCTGTCTCGGCGCCGTTGGCGCACAGCACGACGGCTTTGGCTCGCTGGAAGATCTCGCGCCGGTTGGCGTCGAAATAAACCGCGCCCGTCACGCGCCCATGCGCATCGGTTTCAATCTTGCGGACGTAAGAATTTGGCCGGATTTCGCAGCGCCCGGTTTTCTCGGCTGCGGGAATCACCGAAACCAGCGTGCTCGATTTCGCGCGCACTTCGCACCCAAACGATTCGCAGAAACCGCAATGGACGCAGGCCGCGCGGCGCTGGTATGGTTGCGACAGAATCGCCACGGGCGCCGGGTACGGGTGCAGCCCCAACTTTTTGGTCGCGCGATCGAATAGCACGCCGGACGATTTCACCGGCATCGGCGGCAGTGGATAGGGCTTCGACCGCGGCCCTTCGAACGGATTCGCGCCGCCCAATCCGGAGATTCCGAGATCGTATTCGGCCTTTGTGTAATAAGGTTCGAGATCCGCATACTTGATAGGCCAATCGGCCAGGCCGGCGCCCGGCACTTCACCGAACTGGCTGCGCTCCTCGAAATCGCTTTCATGAAACCGCCAGTAGTTGGCCGTGAAGTGGACGCTGCCGCCTCCCACCTGCCGCCCGTACTCGATGGCCTTGATCGGCCTGGCCGGCTCAGAATCATTCTTCCGATAGGTGATCGGCTGGGTCTTTGGATCGTTGGTGAGGCCGGGCCGGTAGGTGAATTTGATCTCGTCGTGCGTGTAGGCTTTTTCAGTAAGATAAGGACCCTGCTCGAGCACGACAACGCGGAAACCCGCCGTCGACAGCTCCTTCGCCATCACGCCGCCAGCCGCGCCCGCGCCGATCACCAGAAAATCCACCGCGTCGGAAGGCCGAAATTTTGCGCCGCTCATTTACTGTTACCGGCGCCGGTGGCCAATCGATCCACCTTCTTCACATCGTCGTCCAGAGCCAGCAAATCCCAGCGCTGCAACGACAGCGGTACGTTGCCGTTGCTCCATACGTAATCGTGAAACTCGCGCAGGGTAAACTTGCCGCCCTGCTCGAGACGCCGGTCCGCCAGCATCCGCTGGATCTGCAGCTTGCCAATTTCATATGCGATGCCCAAGCCGGGCGCGGTGGCAAAAGACGCGGCTTCGCCATCGGCCGTTTGGCGGTCCATGGGAACGGTGCGCGCCAGGTAGTCGGCCGCTTGGGCGATGGTGAACTGGCCGAGCGCCAGTTTTACATCCACCTCCACGCGCAATGCTCGCAAGCGCGCGAAATTGTAAATGATCTCGCGCGATCGCGGGCTATCGTCATACAGCCCGGCGTCCAGCATCATCTCTTCGGCGTAGAAGCCGATGCCTTCGTTTGCGCCCGACTCGTAGTATTGGCGCCGGATCGGGTCGGGATTTCGCCAGGCCAACGACAATTGGAAGAAATGTCCGGGCACGCCCTCATGCACGCCCGTGGTGCGGGGAGCTTGCGCGTACGCCTTCCAAAAGTAGGGGAGATCGTTTGCGGGCGGCTGGATCCAGCGCACCCCATCCTGATGCAGACGCGAGGGGCCGGTGAAGTCATCCAGCTCGCCAAAGCCATCGAAAGCTGCAATGTAATCCGGCGCCAGCTCTATGGTCCAGTGCGGCAAAGCAGCCGGGACCGTCAGGATTTCATGCTCCGTCATATACCTGCGAATGTTTGCGTCCTCGCGCGTCATGCGAGCGGACTCCTCTTCCGCCGTCGCAGGCAGTTTCAATTCCGGTGCGCTGAGATCACGCTGGCGTTCATAGCTCTCCATAGCGAGTACGCGCTCGAAATCCTGACGCGCCATCGCTAGCAACTGCTCCGGCGTGTAGGGCAATAAGGCAACCTGGTGCAGGAAAAATCCGTAGGCCTTTTCGCCCAGAACGAAGTCCTGCCGCATATTCGGCAGGTTTTGTTTCAGCCATTCACGATAGCCAACCAGAGCCGCGCTCGCCTGTGCAATCGCGGTTCGAAAGCGCGCGCGTTGATCGTCGCTGGTCAACAACGGCGAGACTCCGCGCTGTACGCGGACCAGTCGCGCATCGATATCGGAAAGCATCGCGACTGCAGATTGCGCAAACGTCGCGATGGCCTTCAAGTTCAGCTTGGCTTGTTCGAGTATGGCGGGGATATTTTCGGTACGCGCCACAATGTCACGCGAACGCGCCTCGTTCAATGGCGCGGGCGGCATCAGTTCTTCCTGCAGCGCATCTACCGTCTGCTCGACATAAAACGCGGGATCGCGCTGCCAGCGCGGATTTACATCCAATTCCCAGCGGACGCGCGCCAGAGCCGACCCTAGCAGCCGGTGGTCAACCAGCCGCGCAACCGGCCATCCGTCCGTGCGCATTGCTTTCCATCGACGCTCGAACGCGGCAAGATCGGCCTGTTGTTTGGCGACTGTTGCCGCGGACCAATCCCGCATTCCAGGAGCGTGTTCGATGCGCGGAACGTCGTCAAATGTGAAGGGTCTGTACTGGGCGCGCCACGCCCAGAATTCGGACGCAAACTGATCCAATGAGTCTGTTTTCGCTTGGCCGAAGGCAAGAGCGGAAAACAATAACAGCCCAATGATCGCGCGCACCATAGGACTCACAGGATAGCATCATCGTTTCGTGGCGAAGAGCGGCCAAACTCAAAATTCCAATCGAGCTTGGAAAGCGATCATGCGCGGCGAGCTGTCGCCGCCCAATCCGACTCCCAGCAATCCCGTCGGCGGCGAAGCCGGATAGCTAAGCGCTCCGAATCCGGTCTGCGTCGAAGGCTTGCCCAGAATCCCTGCGTAGACCAGATTCGGGAGTCCGAAGCTCGGATGATTGAAGACGTTGAAGAACTGGCCGTCGATGCGCAGCTTCAGGCGATCCGTCAACTGAAACCACTTGGTCAGATACAGATCGCTCCACACGAAATCGGGACCGCGCAATGCATTTCGGCCGAGATTGCCGAATTGGCAATTCGTTGCGCTGTCGCCGCCGGCACATGCGCCGGTGCTTGGATCGACAGCCGAAACAAACGCGTTCGGGTTGAGCCACTGGATGGTGCCAGGTTGAGTGACGCCGGGGATTGCATTGTGGTCGTACAGCGGCACGCCAGGGACCACGCTGGCGTATTGCGGGCCGCCGCCTTGCACGACGCCGTCTCCGTTCGCGGAATATGGCGCGCTCAACACCGTAAATGGCAAGCCGCTATGCCAAAACGCGGTGCCGGAGACCTGCCATCCGTTCAGCGCTCGAGCCAGCAACGGATTGCGGACCTTGATCGGCAATTGATAAACGTACTGCGCCGTGAAGTTGTCCCGCACGTCGTAATCGCACGGGCCGTATTGGCGGCCCAGCTCACCGGGCAGCGGTGAAAGGATGGCGCCGGAGGCGAACGGAAGAAATCCGCCGTTTGAGACTGTGTCCATGCAGCGGCTCCAGGTGTAGTTGGCCTGAACTTGCAAGCCGTGGCCGAGCCGTTTTTCGGCAGTCAACTGTAGGCCGTTGTAGTGGCTGTTCGCGCCGGTATTCAACTGCGTTACCGCGCCGAAGCGCGGATCCACCGGCTTCGCGTAAGGGAATGGCGCGAAGCAGCCTTCGCAAACGGTTTGATAACCGTTCACTTGTGTTTGGTAGGGCTGGTTGACCGCGCGCGTTCCGACGTATTGCGCTCGCAGATGAATGGAATTGCCGATCTGGTGCTCCAGGGCGAAGCTCCACTGCATGAAGTAAGGCGCATGCAGCTTGCCATCCGGAACGGCGGTAATCGAAATTGGCGGAAGGCAGGAGCTCGGATTCGCGATCGGCGATGCGCAGGAAAGTTCGCCTTTCGCGAAGCCGGAGATGAATTGCTGGTTAGCGGCAACTGCGGCATCGATAGCGCTGTTCGGAACTCCCGGCGCGATCGCCGTTCCACCAACCGTTCCGAGCAGCCCGCCCTGGAATGTGTTCGAATACGGCGGATTCACGCCCACCAAATCGACGACGCTACCCGGCAATATATCGCTGAAGAGTCCGAATCCAGTGCGTAGCACGGTGTGCGGCGCGAACTGCCATGCGATCGCGGTCCTGGGTTGAAGGATGGCCAACGGCGTTGCAGCAAACACGTTTCCAAGATGCGTCTGGATGACTTGGTCCAACGGTTGATTCACATTGTGCGAAATGGAATCGAACGACGCAGCCAGACGCGCTACGTCGTCATGCGGATTCAACGGATTCGAATTGTAGGTATCGCGGATGCCAAACGTCCAGGTCAATGTGCGCGTAATCTTCCAAGTGTCCTGCGCATAGAAATCCAGGTTGAGGAAGTTGTAGGGCTCCGAATCAGCGAGCGGGAAGGTTTCCGAAGCAGTGGATGCGACGCCATAGATGAATTGCGGCAGCGTCGTGTAGGTGACCAGCGGGACCACACCTTCACCGAAATCATAGTCGTTCAGGCGCAGGATGCGTATGTTGGTTCCGAATCGGAATTCGTGCGAGCCGGCCGTCCAGGCGAGATTGTCGTTGATGAAGAAGCGCGCGGCGCGCCGCCCCTGCACCCAGGTATTGTTAAGCCCTCCAAGCGGGCTGAACGGCGCATCCGAGCCGCTGCCCTGGAGGACGATTGGAAACGCCGCCAGGGTCTTTTGAAAATCGGCTGGCCCGAATAGGCTCGAATACCAAGAGAACGCGGGGTTGAAGTAGTTCACCAGATGTCCGGAGAATACGTGCGTGTAGCCGGCGGCGAAGGAGTAAAGGGGTTGCGAAGAGACGGCGTCAAACAGCGGGTTGATCGGATCGGTGTAGGCATCGGCCAGTCCGGTGTCGGATTGAAACCGGAACCAGGCCATGTTATGAGTATCGATGTTGTAATCGATGCGAGCCGTTTGTACCTGCTCGCGATCGTCGCTCGAATGCGAAATGCTCTGCCGGTTCGCGCAACCGTTTCCATTCGGTGGACTGCCGGCTGCGGCGGCGCCGTTGCTAGTGAACGGACAGCCGAGAACGGCGAGCGGAGTTCCGACGGTGTTGCTGTAAAGCGAAAAGAGCTTCTGGTAGAACGGCACCAGCTGCGGCGCCGGCTGATAGGCGGATCCGGTTATGGCATCCATGCCACCACGCGGCAGTTGTTGCAGCACGTAGTTCTCAAACGCCGGCGTGGGCACCGTGGTGGCGGTGACGATGGGGAGCGCGATCCGAACCCATTCGGAGTCGAAGAAGAAAAATAGCTTATCGTGTATGACCGGCCCTCCCAAGCTTCCTCCAAAGTGATTCACCGTGGAGCGCGGCTTATGATTTCCAGGCGTGGCGTTGGTAAAGAAATCCGCCGCATTGAACTTTGAGCCGTTCCACAATTCGTACAGGTTCCCGTGAAACTGGTTGGCGCCGGATTTCGTGACATAGTTGACCTGCGACGCGCCGTACCTGCCCTGATCGACAGCGTATGAGAGCGTATTGACTGTCACCTCGGCGATCGAATTTAATCCCAGGACCAAGTTAGTCGCAAGGCCGCTGTTCAGATTGGTCAGCGGGTCGTTGGTTTCCAGGCCATCCACGATGTAGCCGTTCGAAAGAGATGGCAAACCATTGAACTGCACGTTGCCGTAGCCATTTGTGCCGCCGACGAAATCGTTTCCGCTGCCGGCCGTGTTGATGAGAGCACCCGGAGCAAATTGCAGCGGGTAGGTCAAGTCGCCGCCCGGGTTCGGAAGGTCTTCGAGAGAGCGGGCGGTCAGGGTGGTCGAAGTATTGGGGTTATCCGGGTTGAGCAACGGCGCTTGTTCCCGGACCACGATGGTCTGGCTGGCGGATGCGATGTTGAGTTTGAAATCGATGGTTTGCTTTTGCCCCAGTCCCGCGGAAATGGCGCTGTTCTGCTGAGCCTCGAAGCGGTCGGCTTCCGCCTTTACCGAGTACACGCCGGGTTTGAGCTGCGGAAAACTGAAGCGTCCGGACTCGTCCGTTGTCAGGGATCGCCTGAGCCCGTTCTCGATGTTGGAGACCGTCACCGTGGCGCCGGGGATGGGCGCGCCGGCCGGATCGATGACCGATCCCACAATCGCGCTGGTGGTCTCCCCTTGAGCCACGGCCAAGGCGCGGAAGACCAAGAGCGAAACCGACGCGAGGCCTATAAATTTAGGCATGGCTAAATACTATGACAGGCGGATCGGTGTCGTCAAGCATGATCGTAGACAGGTGATGTTACTCTGACAATTAGTGCCGCCTAGAATTCATGCTCCCTACACCACGGAATCCGTAGACGATTACCTGAAGGCGATATTGGAACTGGGAAGCGCCGATGAGGAGCAGGTGCCCGGCAACGCCCTGGCGCAGCACCTAGGTGTCCGTGCCGCGTCCGTCACCGGAATGCTCCAAAAGCTCGCCGCCCAAAAGCCGCCGTTCGTGAAATACGAGAAGCATCACGGCGTGCGTTTGACGGCGGCCGGTAAGATGCGCGCTTTGGAGGTGATTCGTCACCATCGCTTGCTGGAGCGTTTCCTGCACGACTTTCTGGACTACTCCTGGGACGAGGTTCACGATGAAGCGGAACGGCTGGAACATTTCATCTCGGAGCGGCTGGAGGATCGTATCGCGGCGAAATTAGGCGACCCTGAAACCGATCCACACGGGCACTTGATCCCGGAGCGCAACGGCGTACTCCCGGCTCGTGAAGAGGTGCTGTTATCGAAATGGGCTTGTGGCATCCCCGCCGTCATTAGCAGCGTGTCGGACCGCGATCCGGCTGCCTTGCGCGAGATGACGCGGCTTGGATTGAAACCCGGCTTGGCAATCACGGTGGAAACGGGAACGCGGAATGCTTCGCTGCGGGTCCGCATTGGCGATCGCACGGATGCAGTGCGCATGAGCCAGGCGCTCGCTTCCGGAATCTGGGTAGTCGCCCGTCCGAATGGTGCAATCAGGAAGTCCTGAAGTCAAACGCCCGTTGCCTTTTCTAATTAATTATATTTCTCGACGTCATAAAAGGTCTCGATATTGTTCAAGAGCCACTCGAACGAGTTGAGCGCGTGTACGGACGGTAGTCTTGGCGAAAAGTTGCTGCAGCGTATTCTTGATGGTACTTTCCGAGACCTCCAGGCGGGTCGCTATTTCCTTATTCGAGAGACCCTGAACCAAAGAGCGCAACACGTCCATCTCACGATCCGACAAGGGGGCGCGTTCCTGACGTTCGGACGGCTGCATATTGGAGCTGTCCGCGGCAGCCTCATCGGTGACGTCCGCGATAATCGCGGCCAGCTTTGGCATCGCTCCCTCCTTATACGTTGAGAACCAAACGTCAGCCGTGAACGATTCGCCGTTCCCGCGATGGCCTCTGCATTGCATCGATGCGCGGAACTGGGGCGCTTCTTCCCAACGCAGAGCGTGGTGGAGTTCAGGGAGGAACGCCGACACGGGATTGCCGATCAGTTTTCCATCTCGCGGCGCCATGAGTTCGACCGCGGCCTGATTGGCGAGCTCGATGAAGCCGCGCTCATCGACGGTTACGATTGCGGCTGGACTGGTTTCCACCAGCGCCATCAATTTCTCCCGCCCTTCCAAGGTCAACCGGCGATTGCGCACCAGCTCCGCGACGAAGAGTCCGCAACCGGCCAGCGCCAGCGTCTCAAAACCCAAACGAACGGTTGACCGATCGAGTGAACTGAAAACCTCGCTAAGCACTGCGCAGCCGACGCCGAGCAAAGCGATAACCCATCGAGGCACGAGCCCCGCCACCAGCATGATGGGGAACAAATAGAGAACGCCAAACGCTACAAACGGCTTCGTCCACCAGTCGGCGATGGCGATGATCAAGATAATGGCAGCGCTCGCCAGAAGGACTCCGGTCCGATTGCGTTCTTCCCACACTCGTTCCAGACGCCACATTGGGTTTGGATTGGGAGGGTCCATCATCTCGCTGCCATTTCGCTTTGGCTTTACAATCAAACGATTAACCTTAGGATCGTCACCGGGTGGGACCGGACTGGTAACGGAGGGTGGACTTCCGAGTCGGGGATCGGAAAATTCTTGGCTTCCCATTTTACGGTTCCCTATGATGCGAAAGTGCGCCCATAGGTTAGGGTAGGAGAAAAAGCTTCAGAAAGGGATAACAACGCCACTATCTTGTAGCTAGCGAAGTTCGATCTTCCGGCCATCGGTCTTCGGGGGAGCTACCACCGGCTAGCCTGCTCGCGCGGTTCAGCCTCGCTTGCCCAGAATCCCGACTTCTTTTTTGGGCAAGCGATCGAGCAGGTCTCTGCCGATCCCGAAATTGCTGGTCAGCAGCGAATTCGGATTGCCGCCCAGCCAGTTGGTCAACGAGATCTCCTGGTACAGGCCGCTGTTGAACAGGATCAGGATTTCAGTGGGATCGTCACCCACCTGCTCGACAAAGTGCCCGTAGCCTTGCTTGATGAAGGCCACGTTTCCGGGGCCGAATTCTTCGGTCTTCACGCGGCCGTGCGAGCCGAAGATGGTCACTTGTCCGCGACCCTTGGTATAGAATTGCCACTCGTCGGCGTGCGGATGCCAGTGCAATTCGCGCAACGCTCCGGGCTTCAGATTCATTCGGACCGCGGTGAGCGAGGTCTGGATGGGGAATTCGTTCTGCGTCACGATCCGTTCCTCGCCGCCTTCGAACACCTTGGGCGCGATCTTCGCCAGACGGAACTTGTGAGCGGATTGGCTGGGTTGCAATTCCGAATTTCGAATGTCTTCCATCGAGGGCGGAACCTGTCCGGGACCGATATACAACTCCTTCTGCGGAAACTGGCCGAATGCCGATTCGGGAAGATTTAAGTTGCGCGCCAGAACATTGCGGGGCGTGCGCGCGATCCAATCGGTGATGCTGAACGTTCCGAATTCGGAGAAGTGTCCATTGTCGAATCCGAGCAGAAAATGACATTCGCCGGGGCCGAGCGCCTGGATGGCGTGGCCGTGGCCTCGCGGAAAATACCAGGTGTCGCCCACTTCGAAATCGTCTACTTCGGCCTGGCCGTTCGGCGTGATTACGGTAGTTCGGCAGCGCCCCGCGATCACATAGGCCCACTCGGCGGCCAACGCGTGCCAGTGCAGTTCGCGAATGGCGCCCGGCGCCAGCCGCATGGAAACGCCCGCGATGCTCTGCGAAACGGGCAGTTGCTTGACCGTCGCTTCTTTAGCGGAGCCGCCCGGGCCCACCCAGCCCTTCTCGCTCTCGATATCGTATTTGAAGGGCTCCAGCTCCTCGGCCTTGGTCTCCTCGGACGGGGCGGCCTTCACTTGTTCGGCAATGACCGCGGTAGCGGCCAGGCCCAGCGAGACATTGGATAGGGCGCTAAACAGCGCGCGACGGTCGATCCCGCGTTCATCGGACATGGGTTTCTCCTCTGTGCGTACAATGCTATCAAATGTTCATCCGACCCCTGCTGTTCTGCTTTTCCGCCATTGCGCTTTTCGCTCAGAATACGGACCTGGCGGAAGCGCTCGAACCGTCCCGGCAGCGTATCAACGTCATTGACGATCAGATCGTTAAATTGCTCAACGAGCGGGCGCAGGTGGTGCGCGAAGTAGGGCTCATTAAAAAGCAGTTCCACGCTCCCGCCAGCGCGCCTGGGCGGGAGGAGCAGGTGCTCCAGCGTGCCGGCGGGCAAGCCCGCGCGCCTCTGAAAGCCTCAGCCGTCGAAGCCATCTATAAGGTCATCCTGGTTGAAATGTCGGCGATGGAACAGGCCGAGATGGAAAAATCTCCCAAGCCCCAGTAAGGACCATGTTACTCTGAACCTCATAGCAAGCTTGCGATCGTTGGACCAAAGTTTTGTCCTTCCTCCCTGCCGCATAGTTCGCGGGCGCGCACAATAGAACCGTACTATGGCAACGCCCTCCGCCCGCCCCGCTTCCGCTCCCAATTCGCTGGTGCGCGCGCTCGGCGTGAGCGACTTGACGTGGCTCTACCTGGTCGCCGTCCTGAATCTGAACGTCGTGCCGGTGGCTGCCGTGGGCGGCTTCAAAATAATGTGGCTATGGGCCGCAGCCATTCTGCTCTTTTTTGTGCCGCAGGGAATCGGCGTCATCGAACTGGCGGAATGCATGCCCGGCGAAGGCGGTCTTTATCTCTGGACCAAAGAAAGCTACGGCGATTTCCACGGCTTTATCTGCGGCTGGTGCTATTGGATGACGAACATGTTTTTCGTGCCGTCGCTGCTGTTTTACATAACCGGCGTCACCACCTACATCGTGGGCGGCGCCGTGGCTAGCCAACTGAACGAAAGCCGCTTCTTCTTTTTCTTTCTCACCGTGTCGCTTTTATGGATCACGGTCTTCGCCAATGTTCGCGGGCTGGGCGTCGGCAAGTGGGTGAACAATGTGGGCGGCATCGGCGCACTGACCATCGGTGGCGCGCTCATCATCATGGGCGCCGTGGTGGTTGTGGAGCACCACGGGCTGATGCACTGGAAAGATCTCGCGCCGGGCGGTCTTGGCGCTGTGCCGTTCTCTTCGTTCGGCGTCCTTTGTCTGGCGGTGGTCGGACTGGAACTCGGCCCGGTCATGGGCGATGAGGTACGCAATCCGCACCGGACCATACCGCACGGCGTCGCCTGGGGCGGCAGTCTTTCCGCGTTGCTGTACGTCGGATGCACGCTGGCGCTGTTGACGTCCGTGCCGCAATCGGAAATGGCGGTGGTGCAAGGTTTGCTGCAGGCCATCGACAGAATGAGCGCCTCGTTCAGCCTGGGATGGATTCTGCTTCCGCTGGCGGTGCTGATGGCCGCTTCCATCGCGGGATCGACGTCGGCCTGGGTCAGCGGCTCGGCGCGCATCCTGTTTGTTTGCGGGTTGGATCGCTATTTGCCCAAAGCGCTCGGCAAAATCCACCCGCGCCATCACTCTCCCTACGTCGCGTTAATCATGTTCGGATTCCTCGCATCGTGCATCATCGCCATGAGTTTCATCGGCGCGTCCGTACAGGAGGCCTACCTGACGATGTTGGATCTGGCGGTCGCGCTGCAGATGATTTCTTACATGTATCTCTTCCTTTCGCTTCTCAAACGCGCCTTTTCAAAATCCTGCGCGCCCCGCTATTTCCGGCGTACGGTGTTGCAGTTGGCCTCCATCAGCGGTCTGCTGATGGCGACGCTGGGATTCGCGATGGCGTTTGTGCCATCCCGCCAGATCTCGTCCATTGGATCTTTCGAATTGAAAATGGTCTTTACCCTGGGATTCATCCTGGCCTTGGCCAGCGGATTGTTCCTCTACTATTCGCGGCTTCGGCCGGCGACCGAGCCTGAGCCGCAACCATCCACTGCGTAAACCAGATCGAGCACAATAGAACTAAGCGGTCGCTGTTGACCCGCCATGGAAGGAACTCGTGAACCAGAAACCGACATCAGAAGTTGAAAATCGATGCATCAATACTATCCGCATGTTGTCCGCCGATGCCGTGCAGAACGCCAATTCGGGCCATCCAGGAATGCCGATGGGCGCCGCCGCCATGGGTTACGTTTTGTGGACGCGATTCCTGCGGCACAATCCCCGCAACCCGCAATGGTTCGATCGCGACCGCTTCGTGCTGTCGGCCGGACACGGCTCCATGCTGTTGTACAGCCTGCTGCATCTGACCGGTTACGACCTCCCGCTCGATGAGCTCAAGCGCTTCCGCAAATGGGGCAGCAAGACACCCGGCCATCCCGAGCGCGGCGATACGCCAGGCGTTGAAGTAACCACCGGCCCGCTGGGGCAAGGCTTCGCGAACGGCGTCGGCCTGGCGATTGCCGAAGCGTGGTTGGCGGCCCGCTACAACCGGCCGGGCCACAAGTTGGTCGATCACTACACTTATTCGATTTGCGGCGACGGCGATCTCATGGAAGGCATCTCGCAGGAGGCCGCGTCGCTGGCGGGGCATCTCCAGTTGGGCAAGCTCATCTACTTTTACGATCAGAATCACATCTCTCTCGCGGGCGCCACCGAAATCGACTTCACCGAAGACGTCGCCAAGCGATTCGACGCCGACGGCTGGCACACTCGCACCGTGCTTGACGGAAACGACACCGAAGACATCGCCCGCGCGATTCTGGAAGCGCAAGCCGAGCACGCCAGGCCTTCGTTGATTCTGGTCCGTACGCATATCGGCTATGGCAGCCCGCACAAGCAGGACAATTTCTCCTCGCACGGCAGTCCCTTGGGTGAAGAAGAGCTCGCGGCGACCAAGAAAGCGCTCGGCTGGCCCACCATGGACAAGTTTTATCTTCCGCAGGATGCCGTTGACTACTTCCGCCAAGCCGTACCGCAAGGGGAGAAGCTCGAACAGGAGTGGGGTAAGACGTTGGATGCGTATCGCAAGGAATTTCCAAAGGAAGCCGCGGAGTTCGAGCAAATCGCCAGTGGCGCTCTTCCGGAAAACTGGTCCACCGATCTTCCGCATTGGAACCCCACCGACAAGCCCATCGCCACTCGATCGGCCGGCGGGGCCGCGCTGAACGGGCTGGCCAAGCGCATCCCCAATATTTTGGGCGGGTCGGCGGATTTGAACCCGTCCACCGACACGGCTCTGAAAGGTTGGGGCGATTTCCAGCCATCGGAATCGGGCGGAGCTGGCACGCTCGGCGCCGTCGGCGGCGAATGGAGCTATGCCGGACGCAACATCGCATTCGGCGTGCGCGAACATGCCATGGGGGCCGCCGTCAACGGAATGGCCGCGCATGGCGGCGTGCTCCCGTTCAGCGCGACCTTTTTTAACTTCTCGGATTACATGAAGCCCGCCATTCGCTTGGGCGCGCTGAGCCGCCTGAAGGCAGTTTACGTATTCACCCATGACAGCATCGGACTCGGCGAAGACGGCCCCACTCATCAGCCGGTGGAACAGCTGGCTGGATTGCGCGCCATGCCGAACCTGACCGTTATCCGGCCCGCGGATCCGAACGAGACCGCGGAAGCCTGGGCGTTTGCGGTCCAGCACCCGGGCCCAACCACGCTGGTACTCACGCGGCAAGTGGTCCCGCATCTGGATCGCAGCCGCGCCACCGAGCCGGGCGTTGCGCGAGGCGCTTATATCCTTTCTGAAGCCGAAGGTGGCGTCGCGGATGTGATCCTGATCGGGACCGGCTCGGAAGTGGGTTTGTGTGTGAAAGCGCAAGAGGCGCTGAACAAGCAGGGCGTCAAAGCCCGAGTCGTCAGCATGCCGAGCTGGGAATTATTCGCCGCTCAGGACCAGTCCTATCGGGACAGCGTGCTGCCAAAACAAATGAAGAAACGCGTCGCGGTGGAGGCCGCCTCGCCGCTCGGTTGGAGCCGCTGGACGGGGGATGAAGGCGCCATCATCGGCGTGAACCGTTTCGGTGCATCCGCGCCCGGTGAGGAGGTTCTGGAGCACCTCGGCTTCACGGTGGATAACGTGGTGGCTACCGCTCTTCGCGTTTTGAATCGCTAATCCGAACCGCGCACGTGAGCAACAGGATCTGCCAGCGCTGCGCTGGGTTGAATTACAAAGCGATAGAGCGCGTCGAGCTGTTGGGCGACGCGACTTACGTCGGCTTCGGCAGCCGCTTTTTCGATTTCCCGTCCCAGCTCCTCGATGGCCGGGAATCCATAGCCGCGTCCGGTGCCTTTCAGGTTATGGCCGAAGCGCCGGATGGGCCCAAAATCGCGTGAAATGAGGGCTTCTCGCGCTTCTTCGATTTGCTTCTGTTTGGACGCCAGATACTGAGGAACTAGCGCCAGCACTTCCTTGGAAACGGGAAATATGGTGGCCGAGGCCTGATTGGGACGCGAGCGATTGCCGTTGGCATAGCGCTGAATGGTGCTGAGGAGCGTGCCCCGTTCCACCGGCTTAGCCACGTGTGCCACGCATCCCGCGTTCAGACTGGCATGCACGGCATCGCTCATGGCGTCGGCGGTGAGGGCCACGATCGGCGTGGCGCCGGCATGCGACTCTTCCCACGCCCGTATGGCCTTGGTCGCTTCAATGCCATCCATGACCGGCATATCGATGTCCATGAGAATCAGGTCGAACTTTTCGCCACGGCGGACTGCGTCCAAGGCCTCCTGGCCAGTGAAGGCAAACCGGAGTTCCACCAACTCGGACCTCAGATAGTGCTCGATCAGCAGCCGGTTGTCTTCGGTGTCCTCGGCGATCAGTATCCGGATCGCATCGCACGACGCGGGAAGCTCGACGGCGGCCGGCGCGCCGGAGCCAGCTTCTGGAACGGCCGGCGCTCCCGATTGGGCCGCTTCGAGCGGCAGATTGAAGTGAAAGTTACTGCCGCCGCCGACATGGCTGGACACTCCCATTTCGCCGCCCATCAACTCTACCAGTTCGTGGCAAATTGCCAACCCTAGGCCCGCGCCCCGGTGGCCGGCTGTTTGATTCGGCAACTGCACGAACTTCACAAAAATCTTGTCCAGATGTTCCGCCGCGATTCCCGGGCCGGTGTCGACGACTTCGTAGCGCAGCCGCCGGCCACTCGACTCTTTGCCCGAAGGCGAGCCCGGGGCCGAAGCCACGCTCGAATCCAAGCTTGATCCCGCGGCGGCCTCCAGCACCTTGACTCTTACGTCAATGCGTCCACTCGTGGTGAACTTCAGTGCGTTGCTTAATAGATTCACCAGCACCTGCTGGATGCGCAAGGAATCGCCTATCTGCCACCCGGGCGCGCGGGGATCGATATCCACTCTGAGCTGGATGCCCTTTCGCGCGGCTGCATCGCGGAACGTCGCCGCGGCGTCGTCGACGACCTCGCGAATTTGAAAAGGCGCCCTCTCAATGCGGATCGCGCCGGCTTCGATTCGCGAGAAATCCAGGAAGTCGTTTATCAGCGCCAGCAGACGGCGGCAATTGCGCTGGAACATGTGGACGTATTCGCTCTGATCGAAGCTCAACGAGGTCTGCGATAACAGGTCGGCAGCGCCCAGGATCGCATTCAGGGGAGTACGGATGTCGTGGCTGATCTTGGCCAGAAAATCGGTCTTAGCGTGGTTGGAGGCCACCGCGGCGTCTTTGGCGCGTACCAGCGCGTTGTCGGCCGCCCGGCCGCCTCCGGCGTCGCGCAGGAAGACATGGAAACCCGCCCCAGGTGGTCCGGGCATCTGCAGGAGTGTCATGTCGACTTCCAGCGCCGTTCCGCTGCGCGATTCAATGTGCGCGGCCACCTCGGCCCGGCCGCCGAGATGCATGATCCGCAGCGCCTCCTGGATCTTGGGGCGGTCCGGCGCTTGCATGGTGGCCTGCAGCGTGGAGGGCCAATGAGGGCCCGTCAGGCCGGCGATTTCGGCATAGGCTTTGTTCAGCCAGCGGTAGCGGCCTTGGCCATCCATTTCCGCGATGCCATCCAGGGCGCTCTCCAATGCGGCGCGCTGTTGGCCTAAAATACGAGCGATCTGGACCAGGCCTTCACCCAACGTTCCAATTTCATCCCGCCCCGGCAATGCCTCGATGTCGGCCCCGGCGCCCAGTTGCACGATGTTTCCACGAAGCTTTTCGATCCGGCTGGTGATGCCCTGCGCGAACAGCAGCGTCATCGTGACGCCGCCCGCCACTCCCAGGAGCAGGCAAATCGCCATGATGCTGTTCTGCCGGGCGCGCAGCTCATCGGCGCGGACCAGATATGCAGCGATGGACCTCGCGTTATCGGTTTCCATGTTTTTGAGAATGCGCTCTATTCCCAATCGTTCGGCATCGGCCGCGTTCAACGCCTCCGAGAGCCGGCCCCAGGTCAAAGCGTGGAAGCGTAAGCGCGCTGTATCCTTGAAGACCAGCTCCACGCGCGCGCGTTCCAGCGCCGCGACTTGGGCCAAGCGCTGCCGCTGCAGAGCGTCGTCGGGGATGAGATCGGAAAGGTTCTGCCAGGCGGAGTCGAAGGCCGCCAGGGCTTCGCGCGCTTTTCTGGCAAACGGTTCATTGGCGGTGACCAGGTAGGCGCGCGCCTGAGCGCTGGTCTCGATTTCGGTGGCCATTAGCCGTTCGATGGCGTTGCCGATTCGCAAGCTGGCGCCGAGTTTCTGTCCGGCGGCCGTGATCCCGGTTCCTGCCAGGTAGGACGCGCCCGCCATCGCAACCGTGGCCGCCGCTGGAACGGAGATCAAAAGCAGACACTTGGTCCGCAGACACACGTCCAGCCATTTTCTCAGCCAGCGCATGGCTACCGATCCAACACCACGTGCAATAGCGGGCACAGCGCGCCAATTTTCGATTTGTCGAGCGAAGCATCGGCGCCCAAATGGGATGACACCGTCAGATAGAGCGCTGAGTCCGCGGCGCCGGAAACAGCCACGACGCGGATTTCGGGGAACAGTTCCTTCATTTCCCGCAGCGCTTCGAAACCATCGCGTTCCGGCATGACCATGTCCAGGATCACCGCGTCGACGGCCTGTTCGCGCAGTTGCTTGAAGCAATGCGGGACGTCTTCCGATTCGAGCACTTCAAAGCCGGCCGGTTCCAGGATCGCGCGCGCTAACGCCCGGAAGCTCGCATCGTCGTCCAGAACCAACACCTTGCCGGTCAAACATGCGTTGGTCGTAATCGGTTGTAATTGGGTTTGGGAGGCCTCGGTAGCCATGCCCTGCGTATCGGCGGCGCGCGCGAAAGTTTGAGCCGCCGGCCGCTCTTGTCTCTCCTGCCGTGGCCGATAAGCTTTCGTGCGCATAAGTTGTACGTGGAGGCATGGGTGTTCTTAGCCACGGTTTCATCGGATCCTGATTTTCATAAGGATGTGCGGGCTTCACTCGATGGGCACCTGCGCTTCGACGCCGCCTGGGACCTCGGCTTCGAGGAAGCTGCTCGCTTGCGCGGTATTGGCGCGGAGGAAAAATGCATCCTGGTCCTCGATTTCTCCGATCCCGCGGGGGCCCTACCCGTGGCGCGCGCCGTAGACGGACGCCCGCAGATTTCGAGCATCGCGGTCAAGGGCGGCGGCACCCGCGAGGATTTGGTGCAGCTTATGCAGGTGGGCGTCCGGGACGTGCTGGTGAACTTCACGTCGCGGGAGATGCGGCAGGCTGCCGCGCGCGCCTCCGCCAAGCTGGCCTGCGCGCAGGATATTCTGGGCGACCTGTTTGCCTTCATGCCCGCCAAGCCCGGCTGCGGCGCAACCACCATCGCGACGTATGCCACCGCCATCGCTGCCCAAATGGGCCCCGAGCCGACTTTGCTGCTGGACTTCGACATTCGCTTGGGGGTGACCTCTTTTCTTCTGAAAGCCGAAGGAATCCACACGATTGTGGACGCCTTGCTGCAGACCGATCAGATGGATCCCGATTTGTGGTCCAGCCTGGTGGTGCAGCTCGGCAATCTCCATTTACTTGGCTCGGGGCCCGTGGATTTCTCGCGCCAAGTCCCCGCGGACCGCTATACCGCGCTCTTGGATTTCGCGCTGCGCCGTTATTCGCTGGTCACCGTCGATCTGCCCGGTACCATGGACGACCAGGAATGCGAGACGCTGATGCGGGCGAAGCGCATTTTCTTGGTGTGTACGCCCGATATAGGCGCTCTGCACGTAGCGCGTCGTAAGGCCAGCTGGCTGCAGGAGCTTCGCTTGACCGATAAGGTTGTGGTGGTACTCAACTGCGTGGATCGGCGTTCAGCTCTGTCGGTGGACGATATTCAACGCATCATTCAATTGCCGGTGGGCCATATCCTGCCGGCCAACACCGGCGATATTTCCCGCGCCGTCCAGAAGGGCGCGATTCTCGACCGTTCCTCGGGGTTGGGCAAGCACATCGCCCGGATCTCCAGCGAACTCGCCGCCGGACGGCCGGCCTCCCAGAAGCCCAACGCGGTGCGGCGCTTTGTGGAGTATTTCTCCATCAGCGCGGCGCGGGATCCAACCTAGCAACTCGGACCAACTCATGACCAACCAAACCATCCTCAGTCTCTTGGATTATCTGTGCAACGAAGCCAGGAACTCCGTGCATGCCACCTTCGGCCTTATGACATTGGGCCCGGACCTGACGTCCGATCCGAATTGGAAAAGCTGTTTGGACGCCAGCAAGTGCAGCGCCGACCGGCTGCTTGGCTCCATCGACGACATTCGCGAGTTGTTTTCGACGGAAGCTCCCGTGGCGGATCTGGCCGAGGAGTTCGACCTCACACTTTGCCTGGGGGAGACCATCGACGTTCTGAACCTGGCATCGGGCGATCAGTCCAGCCGCTTGATTCTCCAGCCGTCCACGGCTCCGGTGGTGGGACGCCAGGATCGCCGCGCCGTGGAGCAGACGCTTACCCGGGTGTTGGGCGCGATTTCAAAGCTCAGCCCCAAGGGCGAGTCGCGCGTGGCTGTTACCGAGTTACCCGCGGAAGGGCCAGCCTCGAGTCGCGGCGTGCGATTCGAGATCATTTCTCCGAATTCCAACGTCGCCCTGCGCGTGGCCGATTGGTTGAACGCCAGTTTAGAGGCGGTGTACTTCAAGGATGCCGATGACGTGCTGTTTGGCGTCCCAACCCTGGTTGCCGGCAAACGGATCCGGGCGCTGGGCGGCACGGCCGAGTTCCAGTGCGATGCCAGGTCGCCCATGGGGCTCGCAATCTCGCTGCCCTGGCGGACGGATGCCGACCGAGGTAGCGCCGGCGAGACCTCCGAGCACGATTGCGCGGCCCTGAATGTCTTGGTAGCCGAGGATTCCGACGAAAGTTTCGTGCTTACCAGAATCCTACTGCAGCGCGAGTCCGTGTGGCGCGCCCGCACTGGCCAGGAAGCCATCGATTTGGTGACGAAGCGGCGTTTTGACGTCGTGTTCATGGACGTGCACATGCCTGGAATGGATGGCTACAAAGCCATTCGCTCCATCCGCGATTGGGAAACCCAGACCGGCAATGCGCGCACTCCCATCGTGGTCCTTTCTTCGGACGATCTGGATACGCAAACCCGCGGCGCGGCGCAAGCCGGTTGCTCCGGCTTTCTGCGTAAACCGCTCGACAACCACGAACTGCTGGATCTGCTGCGGCGTCTCAAAGAAGTGCGAACGCTCTCGGACTAACTCAGCCTGCTGCGACGGTCTTCAGCGACCCGCCGACCGGAATCGATGGCCACGTTCCGCGCGTGCCGGTTTCACACGAATGATCGCCATCATCCCGGCGTCCTCGTGCCCGAGGATGTGACAGTGGTAAACGAAATCGCCGACTAGCGGGCCGCGAAAATCCATTCGAACCTTGACGCTCGGGTATGGACCGCTGCCCGACCAATAGGGGATCTGGATCGTATCGAGATATTGCCCGTTGTTCACTGGAACGCCGTTTTGCTCCAGGACCAGGAAGTGAATCTGGTGGATATGAAACTCGTGGTTCTCGAGCGCGCGATTCTCGATGGTCCAGTCTTCCACCGCTCCCTGTGTGGTGACGATGGCCGGCGGATTATCGGGGCTGAACAGCGCTGGCGTCTGGCCACCCACGGTGATGTAGAAATTCGTGGGGCTGTTCGGATCGCTCGGGTCCGAGAGCACCTCGGAAAAATAGAGCTTGCGTTCGGCCGTTGGTTTTTCCTGGTCCAATTCAGCGAAGCGCTGCCGGTGCGGCGGCTCGAAAGCATAGGGAATGCTGAGTGGCGGCTCGGGAGCATCGGCGCAAACCTTGACGTTTGCAATCGGGCGCGTGGGATCATTGTCGCCGTCCGGACCGGTATCGATATTTAGGCTCATCAATGTTGCGTTCTTAATGTTCGACGATGGGCCGGTCACGATGAACTCTGCCCGCGCCGCCGGCGCCAGCAGAATGTCGGTCTCAGTGATGCGCTTGCCCCGTGACGTACCGTCCTGAGAGCCGGTGGGAACGCCGTCGAGAGCTACTACCTCCAGCGACTGAGCGGTGCCGTCGTATTGCAATTGCAGATCGATGATCGTGTCCGCCGATGCATTCACGACTCGCCAGAACTGCTTTTCAGAAGGCTTCATTTGAATCACGGCAGGAGTGAACGCGGGTGATGGAACCGGAACGTAGTTCAGCGAAACGTCCCAGGACGGGATGTTTCCTCCCGGTGTCGGATTCCCGGGCACCAGATTGTCTCGGATGAGCAGAACCTGCTCCGGCAGTCCGGCAACTTCGGGGTTGACGTTCTGAATCCCGTCTACGATCAGTGCTCCGGAAGCGCCGCCCTGCACGGCCGCCTCGGAAATGCCGTGGATGTGCGGATGATACCAATAAAGTCCCGGCGGCTCGTCCAGCGGAAATTGCACGTCGTACTGAAACGTTTCGCCCGCATTAATCATGGTGCGGATCACTTCGTCCTGATGGCACGTCGGAGGCGTGTTTGTGCCGTGGTAATGAATGTTGATGGAGGATGCCGTCATCGTCACGGCTCCGCACGTGCTGGATGCTTTTCCCGAAATGGCCATGCCGGGCATCGCTTCCATCGCGGATGCCGATGCCGGCAGATTGTTCTTGAGGTTGATGAGCAGCCGGTCGCCAGGACGAACGTGCAGCGTGGGCGACTCCGCGCCGTTTTCGGTCATGAAACAGAAGAGCGTGTTTCCGTTTGGATCGACCCTGGTTTCGTAGGTAAAATTAACGCGCAAGACACCCAGCTCGCTAAAGAGATCCTGGGGTTGAGCGATCGAGCTTCCCGCAGGAAAGCGCGGGCAGGGCGCAGAGCCCTGGGCAAATCCGCAAATCGCAATTAGGAACGTAGTTATGGAAATGAAAGTCGACTTCATGGATTTTTGCTCGCTCAGAATATAAACTTCGCGCCCAACTGAACCAGCCGGGGCGGGGCTGCGCTCACTACCTGACCAAACGTTCCGCTGCTGATGTTGCCGTCGACCGATTGCGGTCCAAAGAACTGCGCGTGATTGAAAACGTTGAAGGCTTCGAGCCGAAATTGCAGGGACTTCGATTCGGTCAGGCGAAGATTCTTGAGCAGCGCCATATCGAAGTTTTCCATCCCCGGGCCGTAGAAATAGCGCCGCGAGGCATTGCCCGGAGTGCCTAGAGCGTTGTTGCTGAACAGCGCGGCATTGAAATACGGCAGCCCGTTGCGAGGATTGTGATTCAGATTGAGAGAGCCAGGCGAGACGTCCGGCTCATCGACGCCGTAGTTATTGATCCCGTTCGGCTCCGCGCCCAACAGCGAGTTGTCGCCGTAGTTGATCAGCGTCACTGGAAAGCCGCTGCCGAAACGCGTGATCCCAGACAATTCCCATCCCTCGGTCCAGCGGTTGGCGGCATGGAACAGATGTGTAAAAGGAAGTTGATAGTTGTAGCTCACGACGAAGTTCTGCGTGATGTCGAAAGCCGACAAGGCTCTGCTCAGCGACGGATTCAGCGGGTTCACCTCTTCGCCCAGATTGGAGGATTGATCGATGGATTTGCTGTAGGTATATGCCGCGAGCAACTGCAGCGGTCCGCTGGTGTGCCGCAACGTGACTTGCAGAGAGTTGTAATTGGCGTTGCCGATGGTGGTCTCTAAAGTGTCGCTTCCGAAGTTCGGACCCAGCGGCCCTCGCGTGCCGTTAATCGTTTGACCTGACGCAGTGACGAAGACGTTGCTTTCGTTGAATGGTCCGCAGGGTGTCTGGCCTTTCGCGAGGTTGGCGGGGTTGCTGAGATAAAGGCACAGCGCGGGATTGCCGGGGTTGGCTTCCTCCAACACCAGCAGATGATGCGACTGGCTGCCGACGTAGCTACCGCTGAGCACGGTGTTTTTTCCTAACCCGTGCTCGATCGACAGCATGTATTCCTCGGTGTACGGAATCTTGTTGGTCGTGACGTAGTTCGGTATTCCGCTGATGGGTTCAAACTGCGACCAGTTGATGTTCGCGTCCGGGTGGCTTGCGCTGGTGTTCAACGGGGCGAGTGAAACGGGGAAATACTGGCCGTTATTTTGGCCGGTGGATGCGGTAACGAAGGGCGTCGCGAACAGTGGCGGCGCGGGGCTGGTGTAGGTGGTCCCGTAGGGCGCATTCGCGCTGCTCACTCCGATCGCCAGCGCCTCGATTGCGGTATGGAACATGCCGTAGCTGGCACGGATGCTGGTTTTCCCGTTGTCGGGCGAATACGCCAACCCGACGCGCGGCGCAAAATCCTTATTGCCGGGCGGCGCCAGCGTGCGCGAAACTCCGGGATCGGTCGGAAACAGGATTCCGGCGGGCGCGCCCGGGAAGACAACGGATTGCCGGCCCGGCTCGAACGTTGCGATCTGATTGTACTCTTCGTACCAGGGCTCGATGCGGTCCCAGCGCAGTCCATAGTTCAGCGTCAGGTTTTTCGTCACGCGCCAGCTATCCTGCGCGTAAAGACCCACATATTTGTTGCGGCCGTAGAACGACTGCAACTGGCTTTGGTTGTACTGGCTGGGAATGCCGAGCAGGAAGTCCGCGAAATCGACGCCGGTCTCGCTGCCGAAGAATAGGAAGTTGCCGTTCAACTGCGCGATCGGATTCACATTGACCTGGTCGTAGTGAAACTCGCCACCCACTCGGATGGTGTGTGTGCCCACCACCTTGGAAAAGCTATCGCGCCATTGAAAGGTGTTGTTGACTTGCTTCAGCTCGTTGGTATTGGTCCCGATCGAAAAATTATTGAAATCGACGCTTTCCACGCCCTCGGTTTTGGGTGACAACGGAACGATGCCCGGCGTGTTCTGGCCCACCTCGAATCCTTGAGAGGCCAGGCTGACGCCCACGCCGCCAATGGGCTGGCCGAGATCGGTGGCGTCGCGCATGAAGCTGAAGTGAAACTCGTTGACGGCCGTGGAACTGAGCGTCTTGGTGTCGCCCAGGGCAATCAATTGCGCGCGGCCGGAATTGAGCGCGTTAAAGCCGGGAACATTCGCGCCACCTTGCGCTATCGGGTAAGGGCTGTTCTGCGACCAGCCGTCCAGAAAATAGTAAGCTGACAACATTCCCCAGCGCGTGGCAGCGTCCAGTTTGTACGCGCCTTTGTCGTCTTGCAAGGTCTGGTTGTAGGCAGACGTAGAAAAGGTTCCGTTGGCATTATTGGGAGCCGGAATGTACTTCAAAAGATTGCCGGCCGGCGCGGACCAGACGCTTTGAGGAATCACCGCGTTCGGAAGAACGCACTGCGCCGAGCTGTTGCATCCGGCAAAATAATACGGCTCGCCTTGCGTCACGTTGTAGCCGAGTTTTTGCGCGAGCTGGCTGGCGAAATACTGGCCGCTGACGGTTCCGGCCAGCGAGCTGGCAACATCACTGAAATTGCCGCTGCGCTCCGCGAGTGAAGGCACCGGGATCTCGCCGGTATCGATTCCCTGTGTCGAGCGCGTGCCCTGATAATCGGCGAAGAAGAAAACCTGGTTCTTGCGGATGGGGCCTCCGAGAGTTGCTCCAAACTGGTTCTGGTCGAACGCGCCGCGCGTGGGAGAAAAGTAATTGCGGGCGTCGAAATCGGTGTTGCGCAGGAACTCGAAGAGGTCGCCGTGGAATGCATTGGTCCCGGATTTTGTCACCACCTCAATCTGCCCGCCGCTGAACTCGCCGTATTCCGCGTCGAAATTGCTCGTGAGAATGCGGAATTCGCCGATGGAATCCAGGTTGGGAACGATGGCCGCCCCCATGTTGACATCTTCTTCGACGTCGCTTCCGTTCAGCACAAAGCTGTTGGCGAATTCCCGCTGGCCGTTAATCGAGATGGTGCCGGGATTCAAATCGCCGGAGGGTGACAACGCGGCCGCGCCGACATCCTGAACCGTGTCGGACGTGATCGAGCTGACCGGGACCACGCCCGATTGCAGGGACAGCAGGTCCGTATAGCTGCGGCCCAGCAGCGGCACCGCCGTCATCTGTTTACCCGTGATCACCTCGCCCATCTGGGTGTCAACGGTCTCGACATGCGCGGCCGACTCGGAGACGGACACCGTGTCGGTCCGCTCTCCGATCACAAGCGACGCGTCAACGACCACCTTGCTATCGACGTCGATCACGACACCGGTGCGCCGCTGCGGCTTGAAACCGGCTGCGTCCACCTCGACGTCGTAGCGACCAACCGGCAGGCTCTGGAACGAATAGAAGCCCCGGCTGTCGCTGGTAATCGTATGGTGAACGGCTGTGGCGATTTCCGTAGCCGTGACTTTCGCCGTCGCGACTGCGGCGCCGTTGGGGTCCGTGATGGTTCCTAACAGGCTGCCGCCATCGCTTGCCGACAGGGTCCAACCCAGCGCGGCAAACAGCACAAGTCTTGCAACAGAATCGCATTTCGATGCTAGAGGCCTTGAAAAGTTTGAAGCTAAACTTCGGAATGTCGATTCGTTACAGCAAGATAACAAAGTCATTGTGGATATCGGATCTCTTTGGTCTCATATTACGTAAGGGGACAGTTCAAGTCAACAAAAAACAGCAAGTGAGTTGCAACTGTACCCGAAAGGCTCTCATCCGCATTGAATGGCGAACTTTGACCATATTCCGCCGCCTGACTGCGGGCGGTCACTGGACGGCAAGCGGTACTTGCGGTGGTCTGTGCGCGGGGCGTCGAGCATTTTGGCCGCCCGCGTGCCCGTAAGCGGAGAGAAGATTGAGGATGCCGCAACTAAACGCAATGGATGCGCGGACGGCGCAGGAGCGGGGAATGCGGAAAATGACTCTTTCCGGATAACAGACCGAGGAGAAAAAATGCTGAGAAACGCCAAAGATCTGCACGGTTTTACGATCCGGGCCACGGATGGCGAGCTTGGAACCGTCGATCAGCTCTACTTCGATGACGAGACCTGGGCCATCCGCTACCTCACGGTAGAAACCGGCGGCTGGCTGGCTGGCCGGCAAGTATTGATTTCACCCATCTCGGTAATTCATGCGGACTGGCAAACCAAGCGAGTGGATGTGGCGCTGACCAAGAAGCAGGTAGAGAATAGCCCCGAAATCGATACGCACCAGCCGGTCTCCCGCCAGCACGAAGCCGCCTTCAACCGCTATTACGGGTATCCCTATTATTGGGGTGGTCCCTACTTGTGGGGCGCGGCCCCGTACCCGGCGGATTTGGTTACGCCGCCCATGACTCCGCTGCCCGTCGTCCCTGTTGAAATGACCGTCCCGAGCGATCCGGCGGATTCTCATCTGCGCAGTACCGAAGCGGTCAGCGGCTATTCCATTGAGGCGGCGGATGGCGAAATCGGCCACGTCGACGGATTTGTCGTGGACGATGACGTCTGGGCCATCCGCTACATTGAAGCGGCAACCCGCAATTGGTGGCCCGGCAAGAAAGTGCTGGTTTCTCCGGCGTGGATTGAGCGGATGAGCTGGGAGGATTCCAAAGTCTACACCGGCCTCACCCGGGAAGCCATCCAGAATGCCCCTCCGTACGTCGAATCTGCACCAGTCACCCGCGAATATGAAAACCGGCTCTACTTTCACTATGGCCGGCCGCCCTATTGGCTGAACCAAGCCGAAGACAGGGTACCCGTGCCGGTGAGCGACAGGCATTGATTCTATGACTGAGACTAAACTTCTATGACCGAGACCAACTATGGCCACCACGGGAACGAAGGGCCGGAACGCGAAAAGGAACACGGCGCCGCTCCCCAGAATGCGCGGCAAGCTGAGCAGCAGGCGGCGCAACAAGGGCAGCCTCCTCCCTACTGGCTTCGCATGCATCGAGACTGGCGTGTGTGGGTCGGCCTGGTACTGATGCTTACCGCCATCACAATCTATATACTGAGCGAGGATCTCGCGTGGCTCCCCCACCTGCAATGAAAATCCATTCAAAAGACTTCCGCGTAACCGGAAAAAAAGTCAAACTCGATCACTGGCCGACTCTTGTCAAGCCCTTTTGCAAATCCAAGAAGGAATATCAGGAACTCCTGCAAGGGCACGTGCAGAAGCTAAGTTCGCTGCAACAGCTTCTTTACGCGTCCGGCCGCTATGCTCTGCTCCTGATTTTTCAGGGCATGGACTCGGCCGGCAAAGACGGCGCCATCCGACACGTCATGTCCGGAGTGAATCCGCAAGGCTGCGAAGTTTTCAGTTTCAAACAGCCCAGCGCAGAGGAGCTGGAGCATGATTTTCTCTGGCGCACTACGCGCTCCCTGCCGGAACGCGGCCGGATCGGGATTTTCAATCGTTCCTACTATGAGGAAGTGCTGGTCGTTCGCGTGCACCCGGAGCTTCTCCGCAGCGAAGGGCTTTCCTCGGAGGCGCGGAATGACAAGAGCTTCTGGGACCAACGCCATCGCTCCATCGTGGAGTTCGAGGAGCATCTCTATCGCAACGATACCCGGATCGTCAAGATTTTCCTGCATCTGTCCAAGGAGGAACAACGCAAACGGTTCCTCGCGCGCATTGACGAGCCCGAAAAGAACTGGAAATTCAGCCTGGCTGACATTCACGAGAGGACTTACTGGAAGGATTACGTGCAGGCGTACGAAGAGTGCCTCCAGGCCACCAGTACCCATCACGCGCCCTGGTACGCGGTTCCTGCCGACGATAAAGAGAATGCGCGGTTGATTGTTTCCCAAATTATCCTGGACGCCCTCGGCGAGCTGAAGATGGCCTATCCCAAGACCACCTCGAAGCGCCGGAGTGAGTTGGAATCTATCCGCAAGCACCTCAGGAAATAACGGCTGAATTGTGGCCTCGCATTGGGTAGACTGAAATTGCCGCCTGACGACTTCACTCCATGCGTATACTGAGCGGTCTCTTGCTTCTACTTGTAACTGCCGGGGCTTCTCCGGACAAAGTGCGCCGCGCCAACGAACTTTACGAACGCACCGAGTATCAGGAGTCGCTGCATGTCTTGGCCGAGGATCCGGCGCCCGACGCTGCCAACTACCTTCTGAGCGGCAAGAACTACTTCATGCTCGGCAATTATAAGCGAGCGATCGAATTCCTGGACAAGGCGCTCGCAATTTCACCCAGCAATTCCGAATACGAACTTTGGCTCGGCCGCGCCTGGGGACGGCGCGCGGAAACCGGCGGCTGGCTGACAGCGGCGGTGCACGCATCCAAGGCCCGCCAGAGTTTCGAAAAGGCAGTTGCCTTGGACCCGCACAACCGCGAAGCCAAGAACGATCTGTTCGATTTCTACCTCAATGCCCCCGTCTTTCTTGGCGGCGGATTGGAGAAGGCCGCGGCGCTTGCCAAGACCATCGCCAACGAGCGGCCCCCGGAGTACGAGTTTGAAGAAGCTCAGATCGCCGACCGAAAAAAGGATTACGCCGGGGCCGAGGCGCATCTGCGCCGCGCCATGGAGCTTGCGCCCACCGAAGCCGGCCGCGTCCTGGACGTGGCGCGATACGTCGCCAAGCGCGGGCGTCTGGCTGAAAGCGACGCGCTATTCGAGCAAGCTAGAAAATTGGCGCCCAGCCAACCCCGGGTGGCCTTCGCGGAAGCTAGAGTGGATATCGAAAATCATCGTAATCTGGAGCAGGCGCGCGGGCTCTTGCAGGGTTATCTGCACGCCAGCCTGACTCCGGACGACCCTCCCCGGCAGGAAGCCGAGAAACTTTTGCGGCGCGCAGGCGGATGACGAAGCTCACGCGCTCCTCCGGGGCCCTTCTCAAAACCTACCTCGTTCTGCTATTTTTCCTGGCGCTCAAGGCCGGCGGAAATTCCGCGATGGCCTGGGGAATGAAGCAGGTTCCCGAGAGGATGTCCATCAATCCGGCGCTGTATCTGCGCGCCATGCTGAACCCGTTCGTCGCCATGGGAATTGCCGCACTGATCCTGGCATTACTGACGCGAATGGCGCTGCTCAGCCTGGCGGACCTGAGCTTTGTGCTTCCGGTGACCGCGGTCGGCTACGTCCTCGCCGTGTTCCTTGGGAAAGTGTTCCTGCATGAAACCGTCACGCGCCAGCGATGGCTTGGGACGGCGCTGATCTTTGCGGGCGCGGCGTTGGTCGGATCCACTTCGCGCAACACCACTTCCAACACCGCCCCGGTACCCCAGGAGCCGCGATGAAGTGGGTCCTGGTAGCGGCAATCGTCTTCGCGACTGTGTTGGGCGACCTGCTGCAGAGCCACGAAATGAAACGCGCCGGGGAACAATCGGTAAGCGCGCGCGGCTTCGCGCGATTGCTGCACGTAATCGCCCAGCGCCGCTTGCTGATCCTGGGCATCGCCTGCAACGCGGTATCATTCTTCGCGTTTATGGCCCTAGTGCAAACCGAACCCCTCAGCTTCGCGGTACCCGCGTCCTCGGCGAGTTTTGTCCTGGAGACACTCCTGGCCAAGTTCGTTTTGCACGAACGGATCGGTGCGCGAAGAGCGGCGGGCGCTCTGGCGGTGCTGGCCGGCGTAATTCTGGTGGGCGGATAACTGCAGGTCACTCAAATGACCGGGTGATTCGTCAGGAGCAGCTTTCCTCCGCTTTGTGCGACGACGATCAGCACTTTGGGCTCCACTAATTTCCTCAACCGCTCGGCTGATTCCTGGCGGATCACCAGATAATACCGGTCCGGCTGCAGCCACAGCGTTCTCCATTGTGCATCGTCGATAAAGACATCCGGCGCGCCGGGCGCGTAGGACCCATACACCAGATTGTTGAACCGGCCATTGAGCAGCAGCGCATCGCGGTTGGTATAGAAGAAGACCGACGAGAACCAATAGTAGTGATGATCCACGATGAGCTCTCCCGTGGGCGAACGAAGTAAGGCTTCCGCGAGCGGCGGCGATGAGAGAAAGGGATCGAACGCCGCCATGGCGATCCGCGCCGCTTGAAAAAACAGAATGGCCATCAGGGCAATGGCGAGGAAAGCGCGTTGACCTCTGCCGCGAAAGGTGCCAGCCGCTCCCACCAGAAACGCAAACGCAGCCACCAGAAGCGGGAGTCGAAGATAGGCGAAGGAAGCGATCGTGAGATCTTCCATATGGCCGAGCGAAAGCGTGTAGGCGCCCGGATGTGGACTCAGCGCGGAGGAAATATCGCCGGGCGTCGGGAAATTCCACGCCAGAAAATACAACGTGAGCACGGCCCCCGCCGCCAGGATGAATATCCCGCAAAGAACGCGCGTGCCGTATCGGATCAGATTTCCGCCCGCGGCCAGCGCCGATCCCAGCAAGAGCGCGAGCGCCGGGTAACAGGGCATCGAATAATATTCCTGAGTGGTGGAGAAAGTGAAAAACACAAGAATGAAGCCGGTCCAGCACAGCGCGAGCAAGCGTGCCTTTCCCGCGCGGTCGAGGGGTTTGTAGTTTAACTTCAACACCGCGGGAAGGTAGACGCTCCAAGGAAACAGCCACAGCAGATGAAAGCCCCAAAAATAGAGGCGCGGGACCGTGTCGTAATCGCGCGGGTAGCGCATATTCAAAAACCGCAGTAGCTGCTCGTTGATGAAATAGAACCACAGAAAGCCGTGGTATTCGCCCGGAGCGCTGCGCATTGTGAAATCGAAATAGGGAGGATTTCGCAGCGTGGCCAGGACGTGCCAGGGCGCGGCAATGAGCAACACCACCAAGAGGCCGGTGATCGGATGAAGGCGCTTCCAAACCTTGGCGTCGAACAACTGCCGGGTCACGCCCAGATAAATTAAGGCCGCAGCCACCGGGAACAGGACGCCGATCAGACTTTTGAACAGCAAGCTGATTCCCAGGCTCGCCGCCAGCAGGAATGCCCACCAGCGCGGGTGCTTCTCCGTTTCGTCCAAGGCTCGCAGGAAGGCCCACATAGAAAGCGCGATACACGTGGTGAGCATCACGTCGGGAATCAAAATGCGCGTGAAAAGAAAGAGGCCAAAGCACGTCGCTATGCACAGCCCAGCATAAAACCCGGCTCGGCGGCCGAACGCCCACATCCCAAATGCCGTGGTGAGCCAAGCGAGCGCAATGGCCGCCAGGACCATGGGAATGCGGGCGGCCCAGTCCGTCGCTCCGAAGACTTTGAACGATCCGGCGATCAGCCAGTAGATGAGCGGCGCTTTTTCGAGATAGGGAATTCCATCCAGCCGCGCGGTCACAAAGTCGCCGGACTCGAGCATGTTTCGCGCGATCTGCGCCTGCACCGCGTCTACGTCGTCCATCAGCGATGGCGGTGAAATCATGCAACCCGCGTAGACCGCGGCCGCGACGAGCAGAACTATGAGGTAGCTGTGAAAGCGCGTTCCATCGTCTCGCGCGCCGACATCGCCGGCAGCGCTGGCACTCTGGTCTGGATTCCCCATTTTTTCATCCAAAGGAATAGCATCATCAGTCCCCACAGATGATAGCCCAGGTTGGCGCGCCGGTCGAGATGGGCTTGCACATGAGCTTCGATTCTTGCGATCTGAAAGAACTCGCCATGTTCGGCGGACGCAAACGCGACGGCTTCCTCGATCAGCGGCCGCAGCGGTCCACGGAACCAATCGTGGGTGGGAATATCAAAACCGATTTTCTTTCGATTGAGGATTGGCGGGAAGCGCTTCGCGCGCATCAGGTTCCTCAAGATCACTTTTTGCTGGGAGCCCTGGATTTTCAGGCTCGCCGGGAGCGAATTCGCGAATTCCACGATGCGATGATCGAGAAACGGCGGCCGCACCTCCACAGCGTGCGCCATGCTGGTGTGGTCGACTTTGGTCAGGATGTTATCCGGAAGAAAGTATTTCTGGTCGAACCACAGATAAGATTGCAGAACGTCTCCCGCTGCAGCAAGCTGGCTCAAGACGGAATTCAGTGCTGGAGTAGAGGTTGCCTGAAGCAGTGAACGCTTTTCCTCATCGTCGAACGTTCCGCTCCAGTAGACATGCGCTCGCGCCGGAGGCATCCGGCAGCCTTCCAGAAACCGTTTCAGCTTGTATTCGAATCCGATTTTATCGTTCGAGACCGGCCAAAGTTGGGCGGCCGCGAGCAGAGCCCGGAGCGCAATGGGAGGCAATTTGCGGGCCGTGTGCGCCAACAAGCTGGCTCGCTGCATCAGGTAGCCGCCGAACAATTCGTCCGCGCCTTCTCCGCTGAGAGCCACGGTCGCGCTGGCCTTGGTGAGCTTGGAAAGGAACCACACCGGCAGCGCGCCGGAATCGGCGTTCGGCTCATCACCGTAATAGGCGAGCGCGTGGATCGCCGCCGGTAGATCCTGTTCGGGATTGAGGTCGAGCTCGGTGTGTTCCGTGCCGTACCAGTCCGCCACTTGGCGCGCATAGCGCCTCTCGTCAAAGCTGCGGCCGCGAAAGGTAATCGAAAAAGTCTTGAGACGCGAACTGGAAGCTTCGGCCGCATAATGCACCAGGCTGGACGAGTCCAAACCGCCGCTCAGCCAAACGCCCAACGGCACGTCGGACTCCAGATGCTCTCGAACGGATTGCTTCAAGAGGCGATCCAGCTCGGCCTGTGCCGTCTCCGGCGTCCAACGCTCGGCATTTTCTTCGTTGCCGGCCGGCAAACGCCAATAGCTCTCCGTTCGGACTGTGCCGCGTCGCCACTCCATCCAGTGGCCTGGGAGCAATTTCTCAATACCCTCCACCAAGGTCCAGGGCGCGGGCACATAGTTCAGCGATAGATAACAATCCAGGCCCTGGGGACTCAGCCAGCGCTCGATCTCCGGGTGAATGAGAATCGCCTTTAGCTCGGAACCGAAGTACAAGTCATCACCCTTACGGGCAATGTAGAGAGGTTTGATTCCCATGCGATCGCGAGCCAGCACCAGACGCCGGTCCCGCTCATTCCACAGCGCCACCGCGAACATCCCGCGCAGCCGCGTGAAACAATCGGTGTCCCACTCGAGGAACGCGTTCAGAACTGTTTCGGTATCGCAGTGCGAGCGGAATTTGTATCCACGCTGCTCCAGTTCCCGGCGCAATTCCAGATGATTGTAAATTTCGCCATTGAAGACGATAACGGTGTCGCCGTCCTGCGATAGGATGGGCTGATCTCCGCCTTCAATATCGATGATCTTCAGACGGGCCGCTCCGAGGGAAACCGCCTCGGACTCAAAGACGCCTTGCTGGTTCGGACCGCGATGGATTATGCTAGCAACCGCGTCTTCAATTCGGCCCGGCGCGGCGCGATGTCCGTGCGTAAAGCCTGCGATGCCGCACAATTCAGCTAGTCTCCCTCATGAGTCTACGTTACCTTATCTACGAACGGGCTGCAGTGCTTGACGCTCTCCATGCTTGGCGCGCCCCTGGAAACATACGCGGCTACTTTTTCTTCGCATTCTTGTGCGCCTGAATGCCGCTTTTCAAAAACTTCAGCGCCTTTTTCGGTCCGCCGGTACCGGTGACCTTAAATTTTTTCGCGCGTTGTTTGTTGTAGGAGACGAAAAACTCCTCGACTTGGTCGAGCAGGGTCTTGCTCACCTCGCTGATCGATTGCAAATCTTCGTGTTCATAACTATGGACCGCCACGCCAAGAAGCCGGTCGTTCCTTTCGGTCTTGCCGTCTTCGGTCTGTTCGGCCGAAATGATTCCGATGATTCGTACCTCGATGAGACAGCCCACATGGGCCGGGGCATCCATGAGAACCATTACGTCAACCGGGTCGCCATCCGCTGCTAGGGTGGACGGGATGAAGCCGAAGTCGAACGGAAACATCATTCCTTCGGGCAGCAACCCACCCAGCTTGAAAAGGCCGGAATCCGGATCATAGTCGAACTTATTTCGCCAGCCCTTGGGCGTCTCTATGATCGCCTGGCAAATGCCTGTCTCGGTGTCGAGATGGTGGGGAAGATATTCTAAGTTGGCCATGGTGCTATAGAATTAGACTCCGCAGGGACGAAACATGCAACAAGTTGAGCGTTTATGGAATCTATTCGACAGAAAAGGAGTTCTGCACATGGCGGCCACAGTTTGGAAGGGCTACATCAGTTTCGGACTCGTCTCTTTTCCGGTACGGCTTTTTGCAGCCGCGCGGCCGGAGACAGTCCATTTCCACATGCTGCATAAGAAGGATCAGTCTCGCGTCAAAGAGGTCTGGTACTGCGCTGAGGAGAACAAGCCCATCGAGCGGTCGGAAATCGAGAAGGGCTATGAAGTAAGCAAGGGCGATTACGTTGTCGTCGAGGACCAGGAATTGAAGGAGATCGCTCCGCCAACGGCGACGACCATGGACATTCTGCAATTCGTCGGCAAGGACGAAGTGGATCCCATCTACTTTGAGAGCTCCTACTACGTCGCGGCCGAGGACAAGACCGCCAAGCCCTATGTGCTGTTCATGGGCGCACTGACAGACAGCAAACAGAACGCCATTGCGAAAGTTGCGATGCACAACCGGGAGCATGTGGTGCTGATCCGTCCGTCCGATGGCGGCCTGGTGCTGCACACGCTTTACTATCCGGATGAATTGCACAAAACGAACCGCAGCGAAGCACCCAAAGCGAAGTACAGCGCTAAGGAGCTTGAACTAGCTAAGAGCCTGGTTAAGAATCTCACGGCGCCATTTAAGCCGGACGAGTTCAAGGATACGTACCGCGAGAATGTCGAGCGGCTGATCGAGCAGAAGAGCAAAGGCCAGAAGATCACCAAGGTCACCCAGCCGCGCAAGGCGCCCGTTATCGATCTGATGGAAGCGCTCAAGCGCAGTCTGAAGGCTTCGTCGCCGGCGGCGTCCGCGAAAGGCGCGAAGAAGGCGGCAGGCCGTCGCAAGGTGGCTTAGGGCCGGTTCCGCCGGCGTTGATCCCGCGGCTCACACAGAGCGAGCATTGTGTATACTTCTCCCAGCGAGGAGGTCAGCCGTATGAAACGTTATTTGTTTCTGGGCGCCGCCGCGGTCATATTTGCCGGCGCGCTGGGAACACTGCACAAGCGAGCCGTGGTTCACGCCGCCGCAGTGATGGCGCCGCGCTTTGAGGTGGACCCGTTCTGGCCAAAGCCGCTGCCCAATCACTGGATTCTAGGGCAAACCATCGGTGTTGCGGCCGACTCCGCAGGTCATATCTGGATCATTCATCGCGTCGGGTCGCTCGAAGCCGGCGAACAACATGCCACAACCACTCCGCCCATCTCGCAATGCTGCGCAGCGGCGCCGCCGGTTCTTGAGTTCGATCAGGAAGGCAACCTGATCGGGCATTGGGGCGGTCCGGGACCCGGTTACGATTGGCCCGAGTCGGCGCACGGGATCACGGTCGACTACAAGGGCAACGTTTGGCTGGGCGGCAATGGTCGCGGACCGCAAAGCGCGCGTGGCGCGATCAATGGACAGGATGAAGAATCGAAGGCCGGCGACCGTGTTGACAGTTTCCACGACAATTCCGTCCTTAAGTTCACTCAGGACGGCAAATTCCTCATGCAAATCGGCAAGCCGGGCCGCAGCAAAGGCAGCAATGATGTCGAAAATCTCCGGCTGGCGGCTAAAACCTTCGTCGATCCGAAAACTAATGAGCTGTATGTCGCCGATGGCTACGGCAACCATCGTGTGATCGTATTCGACGCCGACACCGGCCGCTACAAGCGCCACTGGGGCGCTTATGGCCACAAGCCCGACGACGCCGACCTCGGCCCGTACAATCCGAGCAGCCCGCCGGCGCAGCAATTTCGCAATCCAGTGCATTGCGCCATGCTCTCCCACGACGGTCTGTTATATGTCTGCGATCGGGTGAACGACCGCATCCAGGTTTTCCATCCCGACGGGACTTTCGTCAAAGAGGCCTTCATCGAGAAGCAGACGCTTGGTTCCGGATCGGTTTGGGATATTGCCTTTTCGCACGATCCGCAGCAGAACTATTTATATGTCGCGGACGGAGAGAATGACCGGGTGCACATCGTGGACCGCGCATCACTCGATGTTCTGACAACCTTTGGCGAAGGCGGCCGCCAGCCCGGAGAATTCTACGGCGTGCATAGCATTGCCACCGATTCGAAAGGCAACATCTACACCACCGAGACCTACCGGGGCCAGCGAGTGCAGCGATTCGTGTATAAAGGTCTCGCGCCGGTTACCAGCAAGGACCAGCGCGTGTTGTGGCCCCAGCATTAGTCAGGAGAGAATGACCATGCGAATCGATTGGAAGATGCTATTTCTGGCTGCTTGCGCCTCCGCGCTTCTGGCGCAGGACACGCAGCCCAGCTGCAACAAATGCGCGGGTACCTATATCGCGAGCGGCGAGATTCAGGCGTACCTCAAGCGGGCGCCGGCCGACGCCGTCGTCACCGATCAGCAGGTTCGAGCCGTGGATGTAGGCAAAAGCAACGTGGATATCGGCGTGGTCTATCGCAATAAGACGGCGGGCGGCGCGGTGGCCGAGCACGATCTGGTGAGCGAGGTTTATCACGTTATCGACGGGTCGGCGACTTTGGTTCTGGGCTCCGACATCACGGATTTGAAACGGCGGCCCGCGGACGATCGGGCGGTTCGGCTGCTGAACGGACCGGGCGGCAACGGCGCCTCCATTCGAAACGGCGCCACGTACCAGCTCAAGCCGGGCGACGTCGTGATCATACCCGCGGGTGTCGGGCACTGGTTCACTAAAATCGACGACCACATTGCGTATTTGATGGTGCGCATCGATCCGGATAAAGTGACGCCGCTCAAAGACGAAGCCGCATCCAAAGCCGATTTAACGGGAGCCCGATGAAAAGCGCGACTACTTTCGCAATGTTGGCGATCCTCGCGGCCATGCCTTGCGCCGCAGCGGTTTCAGGCGAGGCAATCTATCAAAAGCGCTGCGCCGCTTGCCATGACACCGCGAGCGAAAGGGCGCCCTCACGTGAGGCGCTGAAGCAGTTGTCCGTCGCGCGCATTTTGCGCACGCTAGACTTTGGCGTAATGATCAACATCGCCTATGTTCTGAATCGCGAGGAGCGCGAGGCGGTGGCGAACTACCTGGGTGTCCAGCGGGTCGATCAACCAGTGCCTCCGCAGGCTTACTGCAAGGACCGGACGGTGAACATTGGCGCGTCACCGAGTCCGATATGGAACGGCTGGGGGCCCGACCTGTCGAACGCGCGGTACACCACCACCAGCGGCCTCACGCTGAATCAAGTGGGCAAGCTCAAGCTGAAGTGGGCTTATGCATTTGACGGCGACGTCACCGCGTTTGCCGCTCCCACTGTGTTAGGGAGCACGTTGTTTGTCGGCAGCGCGGGTGGCGCCGTGCAGGCGTTGAGCACGGATTCCGGTTGCGTTCGCTGGGTGTACCAGGCGAGCGGGCCGGTGCGATCCGCCCTGGTGGCAGTCCCCAATGGCAAAACGCATGTTCTGGTGTTCACCGATCTCACGGGCTGGGCTTACGGAGTGGAGGCCGAAACGGGACGTCTGCAATGGAAAAAGAAACCCGAGGAGCACGAATCCACGCGGTTGACAGGCTCCGCCGCGGTTCAGGATGGCGTGGTGTTTATTCCAGCCGCTTCCTGGGAAGAGACCCGATCGAGCAATCCGGATTATCCGTGTTGCACGTTCCGTGGCAGTGTGACGGCGTTGCGCGCGAAGGATGGAACCGAGGTATGGAAGACCTATACCGTTCGTGAGAAGCCGCACGCACTGGAAAAAGGCCCGGGCAGCGTTGGGACCTTTGGACCGTCGGGCGCGGGCATCTGGGGGTCGCCGACGCTGGATTCCAAGCGCGGCTTGCTGTATGTCAGCACGGGTGACAACTACTCAACGCCCGCCACCGACACGAGCGACTCGATACTGGCGCTGGAATTGAAAACGGGACGAATCGTGTGGTCCAAGCAAATCACCCCTGGCGATGTGTTCACCGGCTCCTGTACCGCCGGCGGGTGTCCCGGGCCGGACTACGATTTCGGATCGTCGGTGATTATCGAGAAGCTGCCCGATGGCCGTGAAGTTTTACTCGCGGGACAAAAATCTGGAGTCGTTTATGCGCTGGATCCGGATCGCAAAGGCGCCATTCTGTGGCAGACTCGCGTCGGCAAAGGCGGCACCGGCGGCGGCGTGCAATGGGGCATGGCGAGCGATGGCCAGAAGGTGTACGCGGCTGTTTCCGACATGGTGAGAAAGGCCGCTCCGGGTACGGTCATCCAGGTGGGATTGCCGCCCGATCCTACACAGGGCGGCGGGCTCACCGCGCTCCGCATATCGGACGGCGAAAAAGTCTGGTACGCTGCACCGGCCGCGTGTGGATCGAAGCCGTTGTGCAGCCCGGCGCAGCCTGGAGCGTTAACGGCGATACCCGGCGCAGTATTCTCCGGATCGGACGATGGGCACCTGCGCGCCTTCGCCACTGAGGACGGGCGAGTGCTATGGGACTTCGACACGGCGCGCGATTACCAGTCCGCGAACGGAATCCGTGGCAAGGGTGGCGCGCTCGATGGGGCTGGTCCCGTCATCGTTGGAGGCATGTTGTTTGTGAACTCGGGCTATGCACGCAGCGGCGGCATGCCGGGCAATGTCCTGCTGGCGTTCGCGCCGGACGAGTAGCGATGCGCCGCTACGCTTTTTCATCTTCCCAAGGTTTCGCCGGACGCCGCATGATCTGCTCCAGGCTCGCTGGCTTGGGCCGCCACGCCGCGCCAAAGTGCTGATCGACGTCTTCCTTGTAACTCATCCGCGGCCCCGGATATCCGATCAGCTGCCAGCCGATCAGCCCCACGTTCCCGCCATGCATCGGATCCGAGAACATGCCCTCCACTGTGTGCGCCCGCAGCAACTGGAAGAAATGCGTTTTCTCCATCGACTGCAGTTTCTGGATTTGCGCCTCCACGGGAAGTTCCGCAAAGTCACTCCCCAGTTGGATGATGCCTTGATGATAGGTCTCGCGCGGATTTTCCTTCCCCTGATAGCCATGCTCCGGATACGAATCCACGAAAGGCCCCTTGGTGTAGCGATATTTGTCGGCGCCGTACGGGCCGGCCAGCTGGCGATCGATGTAAATGACGACTCCGGCTTCTTTCGCGCCCGGCCCGTTGGCGTCGCTGGGGAAGATTCGCTCGCAGGCCGCCCCGATCACACGCGCTTCCGCTGCTGTGAAAAAGCGAAGCGGAACTTTTACTGTGCCGTCTTGCGCCTGCAGGCGGAACGGCTCGCGGGCTAGCGTGTACAACAGCGTGCCGCCCAGTGCGGCTGCGGGAATGGTTAGAAATTCGCGGCGCTTCATACCAGCCTCCCAGGGTGCTTGAGATATTTGTCGATCATCGCGTCGGCCGCCCAGAAGGTCAGCGCCAGCACCGTCAGCGTCGGATTTCCCGATGCAGTTTGCGGGAACGAGGAGGCGCCAATCACCCACAGATTCGGCACGTCCCAATGCTGGAGGTAGGGATTTACCACGCTCGCGTCGGGCGTGGCCCCCATCACGACGCCTCCTTGAATATGCGTGCTCTGATAGTTGATTACGTTGTATCTGGCTCGCGAGGGACGCGTGGGATCGATCTTCGCTCCCATGGCCGGCGCAATTTTTGCCGCGAGCTCGTAAGCGAATTCGCGCTGCTTGTGCTCGTGATCGGTCCAATCCAGAGTGAAGCGCAGTAAGGGATCGCCGAATTTGTCGGTGTAGGTTGGGTCCAGGTCGATGTAGTTCTGGCGATACGCCATATGTTCGCCATACATATTCAGTTGAGCAACGCGGTCGTGCCATTGGAGCGAAGCGGCTTTCCACTCCGCGCCCCAATTGGATTTTGTCGAGCCCGGGGGTATCGCGCCGAAAGCACCGATGGGCAAATCGCCGTTGCCGTTCAAGCTCAGCATGCCGTACCGAAGAAGCCCGTCCGAGCCAGTCAGGCCGTGGTCGCCGTCAAAATCGGAAATGCGTCTGCCCAGCGACCCCGCGCCCATGAATGCATTAAGCGGCTTGTCGAAAAAGATGCGTATTCCGCCTTCCACCTGGTGTGTGAGATTCCGGCCGAGTGTTCCCTTTCCCGCCGCTGGATCGTAAGGCGTGCCGATTTTGGAAAGGTACAGCAGTCGCGAATTGTTCAACGTGAAAGACGCCAGAACAACGGTTTCCGCGGGCTGGAAGAACTCTTCGCCGTTCGCATCGGTAAACTGGACGCCGGTAGCACGGCCGTTCTCGTGCACGATGCGGCGAACCCAGCTTCCCGTTCGCAGTTGAAAGCTCTTATGCTTGCGCAGCACCGGCATGAGCGTGTTCGTCGGTTGCGACTTCGCTCCGATCATGCAGCCGAAGCGCGAGCAATAACCGCAGTAGGCGCAAGCGGGACGCGTAACGCCATCCGGATTCGTGTAGTTTTCGCTCAAGTTGGCCGCGGGAGTTGGATAAGGATGGTAGCCCAGCTGTCGCGTCGCTTCTTCGAACAGGTGGGACGCGTAGGAATGCTTCAGCGGCGGCGTGGGGTATTCGTGCGAACGCGGGGACTCGAAAATGTTTCCGCCGTCGATCAACTTGCCGCGCAGGTTGCCGGCCTTGCCGCTGACACCCATCATCTGCTCGGCGTACCAATAATGCGGCTCCAGTTGATCGTAGGTCACGCCCCAATCCTTGACCGCCAGATCCGCCGGCAGCCGCGCCGCCCCGTGCTTTTCGGTCAGATGCGTTCGCAGCGTGAAGACATCCGGCAGAAATCGGAAGCACATGCCGGTCCAATGCTCGCCCGCGCCGCCTACTCCGGTTCCGGGATGGAAGGAGCCGTACTGCCGGACAGGAACCGCCGCATCGCGCGCAGAATGGCGATGCGTGACAGTCTCTTCGGCGATGTTCTGCATCATGCGCAGGCGGATGTTGTAGTCGAGTTCGTCCATGTCCATCGCGTAGTCGGCTATGCTCTGGGGCTTGCCGCGTTCCAGCGCCAACACATTGAGCGAGGTGCGGCTCACCAGTTCTTTCGCCATGGCGAGACCGGTCCAGCCGCCGCCGACGATGGCGACATCTACGGGTTTGAGGTTGGTCATGGGTGCCTATATTCTATGTCGTTCCGGATGACTTTTCCGCCCTTCATCACAAACTTGACGCGCTGCAGCTCGGTGATGTCAGCAAGCGGGTCGCCGGAGACTGCAATCAGGTCCGCGTACTTTCCTTTGTCGATGGACCCGATCTGGTCCTGCCATCCTAGCGCTTCGGCGTTGATGGTGGTTGCAGCCTGAATGGCGCGCGCCGGACTTAGGCCGCCACGCTTCACCAGCGCTTCAAAGTCCAGAGCCTGCGTGCCGTGCGCGTACGTCGAGCCATCGGCCCCGCTGCCCAGCATGATTTTCATTCCTTTGGTGGCTGCGGCCATTCGAACAGCTCTTTCGAAAATTGGAATCATGCGGTATTTGCCGCCGGTGTTTTTGGCATCGTTGTCGTCGATGCCGGGCTCCAGGTATCGCACAAAAGTCGGATCGTAATACAGCCCCTTCTGTACCATCAAGTCGGCCTGCTCCTGATCCAGGCCGAACGCGTGCTCGATGGTATCGCAGCCGGCGATGATGGCGTTCTTCTGCCCTTCGCCACCGTAGACGTGGCAAGCGGTCTTCTTCCCGAGCCGGTGCGTCTCATCGATCAACGCCTGTAATACCGGCATCGGATAGGTGACCACGTACTGGGCGACACCCGCGTCAGTGAAAGAATAAGCGCCAGTTGGAAACAACTTGATCCAATCCGCTCCGCGGCCGATTTGCTCCCGCACCGCCGCGCGCGCCTCATCGACCGAGCGAACCATGGTGCTCGCCAACGGGTTGTCCGGAGCCGCTGGATTAGGGGGCGCCGCTCCCCAAACAATGCCGCGAGTTGATACCTGATACCGGGGGCCATCGATGCGCCCTTGGTTGATGGCATCGCGGATCGCCACGTCGCCGTATCCATTACCATGGGTGCTCATGTCGCGCGCGGCCGTGAAGCCCGCACGCAAGTCTGCCTGCACGTTCGCGACGGCAATCAACATGGAGCTTTCCGTGGTTCCATTCGGTCCGCGCGCATCGAACATGTGAGTGTGCGCGTCGATTAAGCCGGGCAAGACCGTCGCCTGGCTGAGGTCGATCACTTGCGCTCCCGCCGGGATCTTGACTTGGGCTTGAGGTCCAACTTCGGTGATGCGCTCACCGGAAAGCACTACGACCTGTTTCGTCAACATCTGGCCGGTCTTGCTATCGAACAGGCGCCCGGCGCGGATCGCGATCACTCGCGCCGCCGGAGGACACTGAAAGACTCCGCCGTCCGATCCGACGCACGGAGTTGGCCCGGCTCCTCGCCACGGAGTTTGTGGCTGAGCTTGTGCCAGAACGTGGGCCGCGCTCAGTGCTATTGCTAACGCCGTGGTTAGAACAGATTTGCACCGCATGTATTGCCGATGATTTGACTTTACCCCAGTTGCTTCTTGATCGGCAGATCGCGAATCCGCTTGCCTGTGGCCGCAAAGATCGCATTGCAGATGGCGGGCGACATGGGTGGAACTCCGGGTTCGCCGACGCCGGCCGGCGGAGCATTGCTCGGCACGATATGAACGTGCGTCTCCACCGGCGCTTCGTTCAGACGCGCCACCGGGTAGGTATCGAAATTCGATTGTTGAACGCGGCCGTTGGCGGCCGTGATCTCGCCCATGAGCGCGATGCTGGCCCCGAACACCGACGCGCCTTCCAACTGTGCGCGAACGCGGTCCGGATTAATCACTTTGCCGGTATCGAGCGCGATGTCCACGCGCGGAATCCGGATCTTGCCGTTGTCCACTTCCACTTCCACCACCGTCGCGACATACGTAAGGAAGCTGCGGTGAACGGCGATGCCGAGCGCGCGCCCGTTGCCCGGCTTCTTCGTAGCCCATCCAGATCGTTCGGCGGCGATTTCAATCACGCGCCGCATGCGCGCGATGTCGAGCATGTACGGATCGGGGCCTTTGCGTTCCGCCGGCGGACGCAAATCGATCTTGCGTGGTTTGCCTAAGACATCCAGCAAGTATTCGACGCGATCCCGGCCGGCCGCGGCCGCCAATTCATCGGTGAACGATTGAACGGCGAAGGCGTGCGGGATGTTGGCGACCGAGCGCATCCAGCCAATTCTGATCTGTGTGTCGGCTGGTCCGCATTCAGCGCGGAAGTTGGGAATATCGAACGGGACGTCGGTCCAGCCCATGTCCAATTCGAATGTTCCGTACTTCGCCGTGACATCGTCCTGCGATCCAATGGGCGGGAACACACTGCGCTGCAGCCACGCCGTGGGACGTCCCTTTTCGTCCGTGGCCGCCTTAATGTACATGGCCGCGACCGCGTGATAAAAGTCGAAGCGGATGTCATCCTCGCGGCTCCATACCACTTTCACCGGCTTGCCCAGTTGCTTGGAGAGAACGGCCGCTTCAGCGCAGTAATCCGGTTTTGATTTTCGCCCGAAGCCGCCGCCCAGCAATGTCACATGGCAAAGAACGTCGGCCGGCTTGATGCCCAGGGCCTTCGCAACAGTCTCCTGTACGGCCTGCGGATTCTGCGTCGACGCCCACAATTCAACCTTGCCGTTCTTGAATTCGGCCACGGCCACCGGCGGCTCCATGGATGCGTGCGCCAGGTGCGGAACATAGTATTCGGCTTCGTGTATTTTCGGGGCCTTCTTAAATTCGGCCTCCACGTCGCCATCGTTGCGCGCGACCTTGCAAGCTTTCCGCGCTGTCTCCTGCAGCGTCTTCTTGTACGCCACGGAATCGAGACTGGCGTTCGGCCCGAGCTCCCAATTTATTTTGAGCTTCCTGCGGCCTTGCATCGCCGCCCAAGTATTGTCGGCGATGACCGCAACTCCGCCCAGAGGTTGAAATGCATAGGGCGGCTTGAAAGGCGGGATCGTCAGCGTTTTCGAAACGCCGCGAACCTTGCGCGCTTCCGCATCGTCATAGCTCTTGAGCGTTCCGCCGAAGACCGGCGGGTGTTCAATGGACGCATAGACCATGCCCGGCATCCGCGCGTCCATTCCGAAGACCGCGTGACCGGCCAGAATGTCGTCGAGATCGGTGATTGGAACCAGCTTGCCAACGTAACGATATTCGGCAGCGGGCTTGAACTTCAGTTGCTCCTTCTTGGGCACGGGCTGCTTCGACGCGAGCGGCACCAGTTCTCCAAAACTCAGTTTGCGATTCGTCTTGGCGTGCAGTACCTCGTGATTCTTCGCCCGGCATTCGGCGACCGGCACGCTCCATTTCGAGGCAGCCGCGGCTTCGAGCATCATGCGCGCGCTGGCGCCAGCCTCTCGCATCGGGTCGTAAAAATCGCGGATGGATTCCGAGCCGTCGGTGTCCTGGCTGCCGTACTTGGCGTCGCCGATGGCCTGTTTGATCTTCACCCGCGTCCAATCCGCTTCCAGTTCTTCCGCCACAATCATCGGCAGGGAGGTGCGAATGCCGGTGCCCATTTCCGAGCGATGAGCGATGATGATCACGCGGCCGTCGGGTTCCAGGCCGAGGTACACGTTGGGCTGCCAGGTGGCTTCGGCCGCCACGGCGTTGACGGGCAAGAATCGGGTGCCGAGCACGAGCGCGCCCGCGGAGAACGTGGTGCCGAGGAAACCGCGCCGGGTGACCACCGTTATCGAATTGGCTTTCATGCTCTTACTCCCGCGGCCATCTTCACCGCCTGTCGGATCCTTTGATACGTCCCGCAGCGGCAGATGTTGCCCTGCATGGCTTCATCGATTTCGCGATCCGTCGGCTTGGGCTTTTGCGCCAGCAGCGATGCGGCCTGCATGATCTGGCCGCCCTGGCAATAACCGCACTGCGGGACGTTCACTGCACGCCAGGCTTTTTGCAGCGGATGGTTGCCGCTCGGGTCGAGACCTTCGATGGTGGTGATGCGCTTGCCGGCAACGTCGCTCATGTTGGTGACGCAGCTGCGCGTCGCTTTGCCTTCCACGTGCACCGTGCAGGCGCCGCACAGGCCCATGCCGCAGCCGAACTTTGCGCCGGTCAGCTCCAAAAGATCGCGCAAATACCAAAGCACTGGCATGGCGGGATCGCCATCATACTGTTTGACGGATCCATTGACGGTGATTTCAATCATGCTTTCTCCCTTGCCCGCTTGCTTACGCGCGCGGCTCCGTTTCTGTGTGGATCGGATCAACCCAGCGCACAGGGCTCGGCTCCTCGACCGGTTCGATGTTCAGGTTCACTACCACGGCTTCGTTGTCGCTGCGGACCAGTACGCACTCCAGAGTCTCGTCGCTGGACGCATTGATCTCCTGGTGCGGCACGTAGGGCGGAACAAAGATAAAATCGCCCGGGCCAGCGTCGGCGACATATTCCAGACGATCGCCCCAGCGCATGCGGGCGCGGCCGCGCACAACATAGATGACGCTTTCGAGCGCGCCGTGGTGATGAGCGCCGGTCTTGGCGTTGGCGTGGATGCTGACGGTTCCAGCCCAGATTTTCTGCGCGCCGGCCCGGGCGAAGTTGATCGCCGCGGCGCGATTCATTCCAGGCGTCTGCGCGGTGTTAGTGTCGAGAGAATTCGCGGGGATCACTTTCACCCCATGAGTTTTCCAGTCGACCTTCTCCATATCGATCCAGTTTAGCCGACTTTGCACGATTTGCATAAGTCCATGCTAGCCTTTCAGGATGGCGCCTCGGCTGGCGGTTGCACTCCTTGTTTTAGTTTCAGCAAACGGGGCAGTTCCGGACTTCCAGTTGCAAAAGATCGGTAACGGAGTCTGGGCTGCGATCGTGAATGACCAGGGGTTGGCAGGCGGCAATGCCGGGTTCGTCATCGGCGACGACGGCGTTGTGGTGATCGACACCTTCCAGGATCCGCAGCCCGCCAGGGTGCTTCTTAGTGAGATCCGTAAGCTTACGCCTTTGCCGATCCGTTTTGTAGTCAACACGCACTACCATTTGGACCACGTGAATGGGAACGACGTGTTTGCTGCAGCCGGAGCCACCATTGTGGCGCATCGCAACGTGCGCGCCTGGATTCGAACCGAAAACGTCAAGATGCTCGATCCCCCGGTGACACCGGCGAAGAAGGCGCGCGTGCAATCGCTCACATTGCCGGCGGTGGTTTACGACACCCATATCGAACTCTACCTGGGCTCGCGCCGGATCAACGTTCGATACTATCCTGGCCACACCGGCGGCGATTCCGTTGTTTCTGTTCCGGACGCTCACGTCGTGTTCTGCGGCGATATGTTGTGGAAGGAACATATTCCGAATCTGATCGATGCCACCACGAAGGCGTGGGTGGAATCCTTGGACGCGATGCAGAAAGATTACGGGCCATCCACCTGGGTTCCGGGGCACGGCGGTGTCGCCAATGCTCAGGATGTTCTGACCTTTCGTAAATATCTCGCCGATCTGCGAGCTGGAGTTCGCCGTGAGCAAGCCGCCGGCAAATCGGGTGATGCTCTGGTGCAGGCGCTGCTGCCGGGACTCAAATCGAGCTACGGAACATGGGGCTTCTTCAGCGACTACGCCGCCGCCGATATCGAACAAACCGCCCAAGAGCTGGCGGGAACGAAGCGGCTGCCGCCTAATCCCCAGCAGTAGCTTCTAGGGGCCTGGCTTTGGCTGAATCCAGATAGATGGTCTGGTGCGCGATGCGAGCCAGCGTGGCGCGGTGCGTGATCAGGATCGCCGTGCGTCCCTCAGCCACGCGGACCAGCGTTTCCGCGATAGCGCGCTCGTTGGCTTCGTCCAGGGCCGAAGTCGGTTCATCGAGAATCAGCACTTTCGGATCGGCCAACAACGCCCGAGCCAGCGCGATACGTTGGCGCTCGCCGGCGGAAAGGGTCTGCCCGCGTTCAGCGACGATGGTGTCATAGCCCTCCGGCAAAGCCAAAATTCGCTCGTGAATCGATGCGGCCTGGGCAGCGCTTACGATCTCATCGAGCGTGGCCTCGGGCCTGGCGTAGGCGATATTCTCGCGAACACTGGCGTGAAAAAGATACGGCGACTGATCCAGCAACATCACTGCGTGCCGGAGATCGGCCAGCGGAACATCGCGCAGATCCCGCCCGTCGATACGAATTGCGCCCGCGTCCGGATCGTAGAATCGGACCATTAGATCCGCCAGCGTCGATTTGCCTGCTCCGCTCGGGCCCAGGATGGCGCAAATGGTGCCGGGCGCCACTCGAAATGAGAGCTCTTCCAGCACGGCATCGCCACCGTAGCCGAAGGAAACGCGATCGAACTCGATTGCGCCTTGAACCTTGCCGAAGGGTTTCGCCCCAGGCCGGTCAACGATCTCGGCGCGCGTATCGAACAGCTCCCAAACTCGCGAGAGCGAGACGCCCCCGGTTACCAGATTGCTATACAAGCCCATCAAGTTCTGCACTGGCGAGAGCAGGCGCAGGTGGTAAGCCATGATGGCAACCAGAGAACCCAGTTTTAGCGAGCCATCGATCACCAGCTTGCCGCCGTAAAGAAAAATCGCTGCTGTGGAGAGCGTCAAAATGGTTCCGGGAACGGCGCCGGACAAGAACGCCGTGAGTTGCATACGCATGAGCGCATCCAGGAAGCTCTGGTTGCGCGCGCGAAACCGCTCCACCTCGCGCTTTTCAGCTTGCGCCGACACAACCAGGCGAATGCCCAATAAGGTTTCCAGCAGAAAGCTGCCGATGTCGGAGCTGCGCTCGCGGACCGCACGTACGCGCCTTGCCAGGCGATGTTGGTAATGTTGCAGCGCCCAGACGCTGGCCGGAACCGCGGCCACGCTCACCAGAAACAGCCGCGGGCTGAGCGTCAGCATGATGGCTGCGCTCCCAACTAGAAACACGACGTTCGAGAGCACGCTCAACAAGCTGTCGGCGGAGACGCGCTGCACCTCCGCTATATCATTATTAATGCGCGAAACCACATCGCCCAGTTTTCGGCTGGCCCAGAAGCGCGGCGAAAGCGTTTGCAGGTGCCGATACAGCGCCACGCGCATGTCGAAAAGCACGGAGGCCGAAACGCGGACGTACTGATAGCTGGACACGATGTTCAGCGCGAATCCCAGCACGGTAACGCCGAGCATAAGCCCGCTGACAATCAGCAGCATGCGCAAATTGCGCTTCAATAGCGCGTCATCGATCAGAAGTTTCGAGATGTAAGGCTGCAGCAGGCCGAATCCGGTGGCGGCGATGCCTGCCAGGAGCACAAAAATCAGGCGCGGCCAGTAGGGGACGATGAATCGCAATGCGCGGCGATAGCCATCCAGAGGGATGCCCCGGTCCAGGGGAATGCTCCGGTCGGGAGGAACGCCGCGCCCGGGCATGAGTTCGTCCGCCATGAGTACTTTGTTAATAGCACAGGTCGCGCGAATCGAGCAGCGGCGGCATGATGCTCATAAAGAATTTTTCTATACCGGCGGCGGGGCAACCGTGTATGATATTCGAATAAGGTTATGAAAATCCTGCTTGCATCGATTCTGGTGTTACCGTTCCTCGCTCAAGCCCAGAAGCCGCAAGCTGCCCCGTCCGCAGTGCCGGCTAGAACTGAACCCGTACAAGGCATCCCGGTCACAAATCAATTGGTAATCTCCAAGTGCGGAGCCTGCCACACCAAAGACGAAAAGGGCAACATGCTGCGCATCTCCTGGGAGCGCGCCACGCCCGAAGGTTGGGAAGAAGCCATCAAGCGCATGGTGCGTTTGCGCGGCGTCAGTCTGACACCGGACGAAGCCCGGACCATCCTGAAATACCTGGCAACTTATCATGGCTTGGCGCCCGATGAGGCGAAGCCGATCATGTATTACGCCGAACATAGGGTGCTTGACGAGACCAATATCCCCAATGACGACGTGCGCGGCGCCTGCGCGAACTGCCACGTGTTGGCTCGGCCGCTTTCATGGCGGCGTACGCCGGAAGATTGGAAAGATCTCGCCAATTTGCACATTGCACTGTATCCGCAAGCCGACGAGGCATTCCGTTTGGGACTCGCTGCCGGAGGCTTCGATGAAAATCGTCCGCATCGAGATCCGGGGGCACCGCTGCCTGTGGACAACGCGCTCGCATTCCTTGGCAAGACCGCTCCACTCGAAACACCCGAGTGGGCTGCCTGGCGCGCTCGCATGCGTGCGCCCAAGCTCGCTGGACGGTGGCTGGTGTCTGCCTACCTGCCGGGCCGAGGCAAGTTTTATGGAGAGATGGACGTGGACCCGAGTAGCGGAAGCGACGACGAGTTCACCACGCGCGTGAAGCTGATGTCGGTGAAGGACGGCTCGACCATCTCCCGAACTGGCCACAGCGTGGTGTACGCGGGCTACGCGTGGCGCGGACGATCGAAGGGAACGCCGGCGGCGAAAGCGACTCCCGACGATCTCGGGAGTGAAATGCGCGAAGTGATGTGGGTGTCGCCCGATCAGTCCACCGCCGAGGGCCGCTGGTTTTGGGGCGAGTATCAGGAGTTCGGTTTCGATGTGAAGCTGCAGCGCCCCTCAGCCGATCCCACTTTGATCGGCGTGGATCGCACATTGCTGAAAACCGGCTCGCAGGGAACTCACGTCCGCCTGCTTGCGGAGAGCCTGCCCGCGCAGGTTGCGCCCGCCGATCTGGACTTTGGAACCGGTGTCACCGTGAAACGCATTGTTTCTCACACGCCCACGGAAATCGTGGCGGAAGTGGACGTCGCAGCGGACGCCGTGCCGGGAAAACGTGACATCGCCTTCCGCCGCTCGGTGCTCCAGAGCGCGATTGCCGTTTATGATCGGATCGACTACGTCAAGGTGACGCCGGACTCGGCGCTCGCCCATCTGGGAAGCCAACAGCATCCCAAGGGCTATCAGCAGTTCGTGGCCGTGGCCTACCAGCGCGGCGCCGACGACAAGCCGCACACCGCGGACGATATCGAACTCGGACCCATCGACGCCAATTGGTCGGTGGAGGAGTTTTACTCCGTGTATGGCGACGATGACAAGGAGTTCGTGGGCTCTTTAAGCAATACCGGCCTCTTCACTCCGGCCTCCGACGGCCCCAATCCGCAGCGCAAATTCAGCCGCAACAACTATGGCGACGTTTGGGTGGTGGCTACGGCGAAGGAAGAAAAAGATAAGGAAGGACGGCCGCTCATCGGCAAGTCGTATCTGGTGGTGACGGTTCCAACCTACATTAAATGGGATCAGCCCGAGGTCGGACAATGACCGCCTCCATGACGGCGAGCGCCACGCGGGTTTACCGTTTGGGCGAGTTTCACCGCTTTGACGCGGAAGGAGCGCGATTTCTTTATCTGGTCCCGGCGGGCGCCATTTTCGCCGTGGATACAGCCGTGGGAAAGCTGATCGAATGCTTGACGCCGGGCGAACTTTCGCATGATCGATTGATCGAGAATCTGGCGGCAAATGGTCTTGGGATTGAGGACTCGGAGGAGCTCATTGATGAGATGTATCACGCCAACGTGATCGTCGCCAACGACTCCGTTCCCGACCGTCCCCAGCCCCTGCCCGACGTTTTTCCCATACAGACGCTAGTGATGAATCTCACCAACCAGTGCAACTTGTCGTGCCAATACTGCTACGAGTTCGGCGCCGACAAACTGGCCACGCCGGAAGGCAAGCCGAAGTTCATGGATCTGGAGACGGCTAAGACTTCGGTGGATTTTCTGCTGTCGCAATCCGGCGACCGGCGTTCGATTCACATCACCTTCTTCGGCGGCGAAACGCTGATGAATTATCCGCTATTGAAGGAAGTGGTGGCGTACGCGAATCTGCGGGCGGGCGAGCAGGGCCGGCACGTCGATTTCAGCCTGACCACGAACGCTACGCTGCTTACGCCAACTATTATCGAATTTCTCTCCCAGAACAACATCGGCGTCACCGTGAGCATGGATGGGCCCAAGGAGATGCACGATCATCTGCGGGTCTTCGCCAACGGCAAAGGCAGCTACGACATCATCGAACCGAAGGTGCGGGCGCTCATTCAAAACCATCGCACGCGGCCGATTACAGCGCGCGTGACGCTCACTGCCGGCGTCTCCGATGTGCTTCGAATTTTCCGGCACTTGAAGCAGGATCTCGGATTTCACGAGGTCGGCTTCGCGCCGGTGACCACTTCACCAAATCAGCTGTACGCCATCAATGCAACCGGCATGGACAGCGTTTTGGATCAGTTTCACACCCTGGCGGACGAATATCTGGAATATGCGCTGCGCGGCGAATCGCACGGCTTTTCGAACGTCAGCGACACTCTCGCCGAGCTCTGCCAGGGCGTGAACAAATCGCATCCTTGCGGCGCCGGCCTGGGTCTTCTGGGCGTAGGACCCTCTGGGGACATCGCGCCGTGCCACCGTTTTGTAGATTCCGATGCCCATGCGCTGGGACACATTTCCACCGGCATCGACAAGGCCAAGCAGGCCGATTTTCTGCGCCGCGGCCACATCGATTCCAAATATGATTGCCACACGTGCTGGGCGCGCCCCCTGTGCGCCGGCGGCTGCCATCACGAAGCATTTGTGCGCTACGGAGACACGGGCCATCCCAATCTCCATTATTGCGATTGGATTCGGGACTGGACCAACACGTGCCTTGAAATTTATGGCGCGATCGCGGCCAAAAACCCGGGGTTTTTGCAGCAGTTTGCGGAAAGGAAAGCATCATGAAACACATGCGAGCGCTGAACAAGAAAGCCGGGCGCATTGACGATTACGTGGTTTCTCGCACCGAGGACGTCGTCGGGATGCAGGACCACCCCTCCACCCAGCAGCGCCCCCACGTTCCGGCGGGTTGCGCGTTGATGTTCACGCCAGGCTGGGAAGTTGACGCGGCTGGCGGAACGGCCGGGCTTTGTCAGCCCGTGGAGCGCGACATCTACGACTGTTTTGTCAGTTGCTACTGGCCAGCGCAGGTTCCCGATCATTTAAATAATGCGCCCGACTGGACAGCCAAATGCGCTACCGCCACCAAGGACTGGCGAAACCTGGATCTGGTGTTTCCATAAACATGGCCCTATCACGACTGATCGTCCTAGCCGCCACCTGCGCGGCTTTCGCGAGTTTTGCGCGCGCGGGAACTTTGTACCTGCCCGCCTATCCCGCTGCCGTTCTCGTTTTTGACGAAGAGAAGGCTCAGATCGTCGACCGCATTCCACTGGCTACCGGCACTCCGATGTCGATTCGCCTGTCGCCGGATCACAAGAAAATCTACGTCACCACCATTGATCACAATGGCATCGAGGTGATTGATGTGGCCACGCGCAAGGTGATCAATCATTTTGTGCTCAACACGCCGACCAAGCAATATCGATTCTTTACGGGCACGCCCGATCCCGAGGGCAAGCTCTATTACGCGGTCACCAAGGAAATCAGCCAGTTTCCGGAGCACTTTGAGGTCGCCAAACCCAAATACACGGTAGTCGATCTCGAGCAGCAGAAAATCGTAAAAACGGTTGACATTACCAAGGAAGAAGAGCCTCAGAACCAAGGCGACTACGGAGTAGGAGCATTGGAAGTTTCGCCCGACGGCAAGCTGTTGTACCAGTTCGGCGAAAAGATCACCATTCTTCAGGCCAGCGACTTCAAGGTGGTCGATCATATCGACCTCGCCCGGCCCGATTCTCCAGGCATGGAAAACGTGCATTTCGGGAGCGATCTGGATTTGATCAACTCACCCGGAGAGCACACCGCGATGTTTGTTTGGGCGGACCCTGTCGTTCACAACCACGTGTTCGGCCTGGCGCGTTTCGACCTGACCACGAAGCACCTCGATTTCAATCCGATTGGCCCGGCTCCGGCTGGCATGGCGGGCATTGAAGTGACGCCAGATAAGAAGTGGGCCTATACTGTGGTGTCTAACGGCATCCACGGGAATAAGCGGTGCGAGTTCTGGGCGTTCGATCTTACTAGCGATAAAATCACGCAAAAGGCCGAGGTTCCCTGCCGCACGCGATTCACGTTGGGCATTTCCACGGATGGGAAAAAGCTGTACATCTATGGAGCCGGCTTCGATATCGAAGTCTACGATGCGGCCACGCTCAAGTACGAGAAGACCTGGGATCTGAACACCGACGTCACGTATGCGGGGATTGTCGTTATACCATGAGGACCGCTCCCTAACGGTCACGGCTCAGAAAGTTCTCATCCGAGGGGACGGCGTTGCGGCTCATTGCTGCGCTTACCTGCTGAACAAGGCTGGCCTCCGGATTGATCTCCAACCGGTCGACCGTCCGCGATTGCCCGTGATCGTGTTAGGCGATCAAGCGCTAGCGCTCATACGGGATATTTTCGACCGGCCAGGGCTGTTCTCGGATGCGCCTCGCATTCGAAAGCGCATCGTGGCTTGGGGGCAGAACGCCGCGCCTGTCGCGGTCGAGCATTCGGCGATCGTCGTGTCGGAAGAGACCCTGCTCGATGCCATCCGGCCGGCTGTCATCACAACCGGCAAGAATCAGGAAGCGCCTTGGACGATTCTCGCCACTCGGCCATTGCCCGCGCCAAACGTGGAACATTGTTTTGGCTCGCGCATGGCCTCGGCGCAGCAGGTCAACCTGAAGGAAAGCTCCGATCCCAACGCTTGCTGGATCGAATCGCTCGAGCACGGCTGGTTGTTTCTGGTGCCGGGCTGGCTCCTCTCCGTGGGCGGGCCAGCGGACGCTCTACTCGCCGAGAGCCGGGTGATCGCTCCCGAGATTACGAATATTGCCGCGAGTTCGGGAGAGTTCCCGGCCTACGCGCGAATCGCCTCGCCCCTGTGCTCGCCCGGTTGGCTGGCCTGCGGCACAGCGGCGATGGCCTTCGATCCAATCTGCGGAGACGGAACCGGCCACGCCATCCGCGAAGCAATCCTCGCCTCGGCCGTGATCCGCGGACTTGCCGGCGGAGGAAGCTTAGACCAGCTGTTGGCGCATTACGAGGCGCGACTGACAGCCGGCTTCCGCCGCCATCTGATGCTGTGCCGCGAGTTTTATTTATCCGGCGGCACAGGGCCGCTGTGGAGGCGAGAACTGGACGCCATCGTTCAGGGCATCCAATGGTCCGATGCCAAGCTCGGCGCTCACGCCGGTTTCCGCTATCAATTACGAGGCTTCGAGTTGGAACCGGTGATCTGATTCGAGGCTGTCCGCTGAATTCCTTCGTCGCCGGCCGCCAGCAAGGCCGCGACCGCGTAGCCCGTGGCGGCGTCGCTCATAAACTTCTCCGGGACCGTGCCGGCTTCGTGTTTATGGTTCATCGATTCCGCGGGCCAGTAGCCCTGCGCGTTCTGGTGCGATCGCAACCACCCGAGCGCTTTCGACAAACTGGCCTGCGACGTTGCGACACCGGCCTGCTCCGTGGTGAACGCAACTAACGCGGTGGCGTAACTGTTCGCCCCAGTGGAAGCCGCGGACGGCGCCGCTTCGCGCTTCTTCCATTGCCCGAGCGATTGGATGCTCCATCCGCCGTCAGCTTCCTGCTTGCGCCAGAGTTCGTCCAGGATCGACTGCTTGTCGGCGTCCGGCAGAAGGCCCCGCAGCTTGGACGAAGCCCACAGCAGGAACAGCCGGTTATGCAAAGGTTGCGTCGTTTGCCCTTCCCGCAAATAGGCTCGGAGAGCGGCGATGTTTTCGCGGATCTCCGGACGAGCTTGATAGTCCGCCGGAGCCAGGCCTGTGGCCAACGCACCCAGCGCCGCTCCATAGAAGGCCGCGTCTTTGGTTTCCCAAGGATCCAGATCGAAATCGGACCATTGCCAGGCGCCCTTGTCCGCGCCGCTCTTGACCTGCAGCGACCACATGCGCTCGAACGCCTTTTCCCCCTCCGGGCTCAGCTTGCCACGCGGCGCATCGTCCATGGCCAGCACCAGTGAGGAAAGAACCACTTGCGCGCCATACACCTGGTCGACGATCGCGCCTTTGAGTCCTGCGAATAAGTCGTTCGCGTCCGTGCGGATCACGGTGGCCCGAATGCTGGCATCCAGGACGCCTTCGTATAACGTGGGGCCGCTCTTTTCGCCCAATGCGCGCCGTAACGCGGGCCGCGCCAACAGGTAAGTCAAACCGGTATGGCACGATACGCACGCCACGCCCGAGTGCATGGCTATCGGCCACGCCACCCATTCCTTCTGCCGGGAGTCCATGTATTGCTCGGCCAGTTCGGCGTTCCAGTCCGCGCAGAATGCAGGCGCGACTGCCAGGATCAATAGAACGGCAAAACGAATCGACATCGATTTCCTCGTTGCTGGGAGTATAGCCTGGATCGCGATCGCCGGTCCAGCGCAAACTTTGCACAACTTGCACAAGGTTAGCCTTGACACGATTGCAACAGTTGGCTATACTCAACTCCAAATTTCATCTGACCCACGTTGGTTTTGGCTTTCTAGCAGGGGCAGTGGACGCAATGCTGCGTCTCTCATTTTTGCAAGTTGAAATAGTCGTCCAACTAGTTGCAACGTAAAAGTATCCGGTTGTAAGCGTCACCTTCCAAGAGCACGCCTGTTGCAGTTTGCGGAAGGCACAACCGCCACGACGAGGTTAGCTGGAGCTCTCCGACGAGCCGCCAATATGACCGGCATAAGGTCCATCGAAAACTTTGATGGATGTTTAGTTCATAGATTTTTGTGGCTTTATTAAACGTCCACTCTTGAACCGGCACTACCGCTCGAATTCAGTAAGGAGAGATCTGATGTCCTTTGCATGCGCGCCAACATTCTCAGTTGCCTTTGTATCTCGCGATAGCCGCAGTAGTGATTTCCGATGGATGCGTTTTGTGTTCCATGTGGCGCTTGCCCTCGCTTGTGTCCTGGCTTTTTGTCAGGCAAGCTACGCTCAATCCACTTTCGGCACGGTGCTCGGAACAATCAAGGATCCCTCGGGCAGTGTGGTCGGCATGGCGACCGTCCGCCTCATGAACACCGGAACCAACGCGGAGCATTCGACGGTCACCAACTCCAGTGGAGGGTACGAGTTCGTCAACGTCGAGATCGGGAACTATAAGCTTACGGTGGAGGCGCCCGGTTTTCAGAAGACCGAGTACCAGGAGTTCGACATGGGTGCTCGAGACACCAAACGTATCGATGTGGATTTGAAGGTGGCTTCGCAAACTGAATCGGTAACCGTCGAAGCCGTGGCGGTGATCCAGACCGATGCCTCCAACGTATCGGAGAGCAAGGGAAGCCTGGAGCTGATCGACCTGCCGGTGGCCATCGCGACTCGATCGTCCGGCTCCACTAGCGCTTATTCAACACTCACGGCGCAGCCCGGGGTGCAGATCGATAATGGCGGCAATGGCGGCTCGATTATGGTCGCGGGCGCCGGACCTTCTCAGCTTTCAATCACCGTGGATGGCATCAGCTCGGTCGGACCGGGATCGCTAGGCGCGCTCAGCGAGATGTTCCCGTCATTCAACTCGATTGAGGAAATCAAAATCAGCGAGGTGCTGAATCCGGCCGAATTCGGAGGCGTGGCCGATATCACCACCATCTCCAAGTCGGGCACCAATGAGTTCCATGGCGGTGCGTTCGAGAACGTTCAGAATACCGACTTCAATGCCGCCGACACATTCAGCCACATCGTGACCGAAGACAAACTGAATGACTACGGAATATATATGGGCGGTCCTGTCATCTTCCCGAAGCTGTATAACGGCCGCAACAAGACCTTCTTCTTCGGAAGTTTTGAAAGGCTGACGTTGCCCAAATCGGAGACGTACGTCAATAGCGTTCCCACGGTTGCTATGCGGAATGGCGATCTGTCCGCCTATCTGTTGCCGGCCAACGGTGGTTCAGCCAATCTGTTGACCGGCTTTCCGAACAACCAAATTCCCGCCAGCGAGCTGAATCCGTATGCGCAAAAACTGTTGAACCTGATCTATCCGTTGCCCAACTACGGACCGGCCGGCGCCATCGCGAATAACTTTGTCGGTACGTATGCAATTCCGATCAAAAGCGCCCAGGGCGACGTGCGCCTCGATCAGAGCCTCGGCCCCAAGCATATGATCTTCGTCCGCTGGACCTACAAGAACCGCCGCATCACTCTTCCTCAGGAAGACCAATACGGCAACCCCAGCAACCCGCTGCTGGGAGGCGTCTCGACGCCGCAGATCTACAATTCTCTAGCCACGTCCTATAATTGGGTTATTTCTCCCAGCCTTGTGAACGAGCTGCGCGGCGGCTTCAGCGTGGTTCATCGTAACGTTACGTTTGGCATAACGGCTCAGCAAGCGGCCAATGATTTAGGTCTCACCGCCGGTCCCGGCGCTCTACCCGAAGCGATTCCCGCCGGCGACGATCTTCCGACCGTAAACCTCCTCGGATTCATGGGAATTCAGAGCCAGCAGAACGACTTAAATACGCATGAGGGCACCTACGAAGCCACCGATAGCTTGACCTGGACCAAAGGGAAACACACCTTCAAGTTTGGCTTTGACTGGCGGTATCTGAGCAGCCTCTTTACTCAAGTGTTCAACAACTACCGGTTGGGCGATTATACGTTTAACGGCTCGACGACGAGCGGACTGCTCGGAAGTGGCTCAGCAACGTCAATCGCTGGCCTCCTGCTCGGCTATCCCGACCTCACTACGATTTCTACCGTGATCAACCCCGACACCGACGCCTACTCGAACTCCTACGCCACTTTTGCGCAGGACGATTGGAAGGTATCGCAGTCCCTCACTATTAACTATGGTTTGCGCTGGGAATACCATCCCGCCTTCCATGACAAGAACGACAACGTTGTAAATTTCGATCCCTATTACCAGAACATTGTCGACGGCAAAAACACCGGCGCCATCATTCTCCCCAACGAAGGCGGCTTCGCGAATGTCAATCCGGGGTTTGTACAGTCCATCTATCCGACACCGCTCATCACCGCGGCGCAGGCTGGTGTTCCCAGCGCCCTGCGAGAATCTTCGAAGCGAGATTTCGCCCCCCGTATCGGCTTTGCCTGGCGTGTTTTCAACAACAACAAAACAGTCCTGCGTGGCGGGTACGGACGATTCATAGAATCGTTGCTGAGCGGAACGGCCATCAACGGTTGGTCGGTTGGATCCAGCGACGTCGGATACTTTTCCAATTCTCTCGGTAGCAACGGCAAGCCCATCTACACCTTGCCTTACGCCTTCCCCGCCGACATCGCGCAACCCGGCACGCAGTACTTCGACCTGGCCTCGGAGATCAAGTATAAAGACCCTATCGTGGAGGAATGGAACCTCACCTTGGAACAGGAGCTGGGTAAAGGCGTTGGCCTGCGCGTTTCCTACGATGGCAACCATGCCTATAACGTTCCCACGGTTTACAACCAAGATCAGGTTCAGCCAAACACTGCGGGATTTGGATCCGCCGCGACTAACGCAGCCATTCCTTTCCCGTTGATGGCGTATATTGCGACCGGGACATCTCTGCTCGGCTACGGCAATTACAACGCTGGGACCATCGACGTCCACAAACGCGCCGCAAACTTCCAATTCGAAGTCGCCTACACCTACACGCGCGATCTTACGGATATCAACGGCGTCACCGGTACCCCCGCCAGTGGGTTCGCCAACGAATTTGGCAATACGTTGAGCAATCCTTACAATCCCAGTACCGATTACGGCAACACATCTTTTGCTCGCCGCGAGCGTTTTCTGGCCTCGTTTCTCTATCAACTGCCGTTTGGAAAAGGGCGGCAATTTTTGAACAACAACGCTCTGCTGGATCGCGTGGCAGGTGGCTGGGAGCTGAGCGGCGTGATGCTATTCCAGAGCGGGCCGTTTTTGTCCGTCACGACACCCAGCGATCCTTCCGGTACAGGCTACAACCTGTATAACTTCAACGGGGGCCGCGCCGACACCGTACCCGGAGTTAGTCCTTACGCCGGCCAATCCATTGCCCAATACATTAATCCAAACGCCTTCGCTGATCCATGCGCGAATTGCGTCACGCTCGCCAACGGCGTCACAACCGCTATCGGCCGGTTCGGAGACTCGTCGTCAGGCTCTATCGTCGGGCCGGGGACACAAGCTGTTTCCCTGTCGCTGATCAAGCGCTTCACCATCAAGGAAAGGATTCGGGCGGAGGTTGGAATGCAGGTTGCAAATGCGTTCAACCATGCCAACTATGCTCCTCCGAACGTTCTAGAAGTCGGGGTCGCCGGATTCGGCCAACTTACCGCGATGCAAAGCGCGGAAGGTGCCGGACCGCGGCAGCTCCAACTCACTGGACGTATCACGTTCTAAGATGAAGAGGAAGTGAAACAATCACTAGTCCTCTGCGCGGTCGTGGTTCTTCTCGCCTCGGCCGCTTACGCTGCCCCGGAGCCGCTGATCGGAACCTGGCGTTTGGATAGCCAGGAAGTGAACGGCCAAAAGAGCGAAGCCGAGCCGCTCACGCTGAAGATTTCGCCAGCCGGCGATAAGTTGGCATTCGCGTTCTCCGTGCCCGTGAACAACGTCTATTTCGTCAGCATGACTTACACCGTCAAGCTGGACGGCAGCGAAGCGGACGTAAAGAATTCGCAGGGAGAAAAAATGGGCACCATTCAGATGACCGCCAGCGGCCCATCCCAATACAAGCTGGTATTGAAGGGGCCGAACCGCCCCGATAGTTCCGGCAAGCTCACGGTCTCAGCGGATGGCAAAACTCTGACCAGCGAGCAGGACACCGTCCCCGGCGGTCCGTCGGCTCGTTCCATGCATTCCAGGCAAATCTTTTCGCGCTACTGATGGTGCGAAGTGGCGTGGCTCCAGCGTTATTTTCATAGGCCTCAGCAACTCTGGGTTCGCCGGCTGAATTTCCAGATCCATCTTTGGGTCGGGATCATTCTCACTCTTTACATGGTCGTAATCGGAATCACAGGATCGATTCTGGTCTTTCGTCCCGAGTTGGAAAGGTTTTGTGGGCTGAAGCCTTGGCAAGATAGCCGGGCTATGGGGGCGCTCGCGGACGTGGCAACCGTCGTGGAGAATCTAAGAGCGGCTTACCAGCGCTATCGCATCGTTTCGGTGGAAACGCCTTCTGAAAACGACGCTACCTTCGTCGCAGTCCTGCAAGGGCGTCGCCAGATCACGGTGGCATGCAGGCCAACGGATGGCAAAGTTCTCGGCGAATTTCCGCGAGGATCCAACTCGCTGGAGGTAGTTGACGAACTCCACGTGAGCTTGCTGATTCGAAGCCGGGGCCAGGGTCGTATGTTGAACGGAATCGGCGCTGCGTTTCTGCTGCTGCTGAACGCCACCGGATTGGTGATTTGGTGGCCTGGAATACGAAATTGGAAGCGCGCGCTGATGGTCGACTTCCGCAGAAATTGGCGTCGGATCAACTTCGACCTGCACGTTGTTGTCGGATTCTGGACTATTCTGATCGCGTCTTTCTGGGCTGTTAGCGGCATTTATTTCGGGTGGCCCCGGCAGATCTTTCAGTTTGTGAATTCGATTTCCCCCGTGATCACCGCTCGTCCTCCAGCCATCAGCGTCACGCCTGAGAGCAGCGCTCCCGAACCCGATCTCCGCGTGTTCATCGCTCGCGCATACGCGGCTGACCCTGGCGCCACGCTAGGTGGCGTTGCCTTCCCTTATGGCCGGAGAGCCCCGCTCGGTATACTGATGCGCCGCGGCAACAGCGTCGGCCGCGAATATGTCGACACCGTATACTTCAATCCGTATAGCGGCGAGTATATTTCCACTTGGCGCTACGGAGTGAACAAAAGCCTGGGCGATTGGATCGTCTGGTCGCAGGTCCCATTGCATTTCGGCACCTATTGGGGGCTGGGCGTGAAGATCGTCTGGGCCGCCGCCGGGCTTGCCATCCCACTGTTAGCGGTAACAGGACTGCTGATGTATTGGAATCGGGCGCTGCGCAGAAAATGGAAGACGCTGCGGAGGTCACAGGCAGTCTTTGCCGAGCCGCGCGCTTGAGCAAGCGGTTCCCCGTTTCTCACAACCTTGTTCATTTTCGTGCAAGGTTTATGCTAGGCTATGGGGAACAACCCTATGCCAAAAACCAATTCAGCTAGCCGTGATATCGCAACCACGATACACCCCTACACGAATCTGAAAGCGCACGAGACCGACGGTCCGCTGGTGATCACCGAAGGCGATGGAGTTTTCGTCCGCGGTGAAGACGGCAAGATGTATCTCGAGGGACTCGCCGGGCTGTGGTGCGTCAGCCTGGGATTTTCGGAGAAGCGCTTGGCTGAAGCTGCCTACCGCCAGATGCTAAAGCTGCCTTTTTATCACACGTTTGCTCATAAAGCGACCGATATTGGTATCGAACTCGCGGAAAAACTCCTGAGTATTGCGCCGGTTCCGATGAGCAAGGTGTTTTTCGTGAACTCGGGCTCTGAAGCCAACGATACTGTCGTCAAGTTGGTCTGGTATTACAACAATGCCCTGGGACGTCCGAACAAGAAGAAGATTATCAGCCGTACCAAGGCATATCACGGCGTAACTGTGGCCAGCGCCAGCCTTACCGGGCTCGCAAACAATCATCGCGATTTCGACCTGCCCATCGACAAAATTCTGCATGTGGAGTGCCCGCATTTCTATCGCTTCGGGCTCCCGGGTGAAACCGAAGAAGCCTTTGCCAGTCGAATGGCCGATGCGCTGGAGCAACGCATCTTGAGCGAAGGTCCCGACACTGTAGCAGCGTTTATTGCCGAGCCCATCATGGGTGCCGGGGGCGTTCTGCTGCCGCCCGCGACTTATTGGGAGAAAATCCAGGCTGTTTTACGAAAATACGACGTGCTGCTCATTGCGGACGAAGTTATTTGCGGTTTCGGCCGTACCGGCGAGATGTGGGGAACCATTACCTACGGTCTGAAGCCCGACATGATCACTTGTGCCAAGGCGCTGTCATCGGGCTACATGCCGATCGGCGCGGTCATGATCTCTGAAGCAATTTACGGCGCGCTAGTGAAGCAATCCGAAAAAATCGGCGTGTTCAGTCACGGCTTTACCTATAGCGGGCATCCGGTAACATCGGCGGTCGCTCTGGAGACGCTGAACATTTACGAGAAAGACGAGATACTCTCTCACGTGCGCCGCATGGCGCCGAGAATGCAAGCCGGATTGCGGCGCGTCGCGAATCATCCCCTGGTCGGCGAGGTTCGTGGAATCGGGCTGGTCGGCGCGGTGGAACTGGTGCGCGACAAAGCTAAGAAAACCCCCTTCGATCCCGCCGAAGCCGTGGGTCCGTTTCTTGCCAAACGCGCTCATCAGCATGGGCTGATACTGCGCGCATTGGGTGATTCCATTGCCTTTTGCCCGCCGCTCATCATCAACGAAGCTGAAATCGATCTGATGTTGGGGAGATTTGCGCTGGCGCTCGACGACACCTACGCAATGGTTCGGGAACGCGGATTGATCGAGGGCGCGCTGGTCCCCGCACTCGCAAAGTAGATCGCCGTTCGCTGTCAAAAAGTAGGCGGCGTATTGATCCAGAGAATGAGCGTCTCTGTCTTTCCGGGATTGGACCAGCGATGCTGAGTCTTACTGGTGAAATAGAAACTGTCGCCCGCTCGAAGCTGGAACTCCTCGCCGGCCAGGACGATGTCCAGCCTGCCGCGCACTAAATAAAGAAACTCTTCGCCTTCGTGCGAGTAGGATTCCCCGCTGCCTGCTCCCGGGGCAACGCGAAACAGGTGCGGTTCCATCGTAATTTTCCCGGATGCCAGCAGCTCCATACGAACGCCCGGACCGCCTTCCAGACTCTTGCGATCCCGTGGCCGCACCAACGGTCCGGTGCCGTCGATGGGATTGAAGAGATCCAGAATATTGAGGCCATAATACTGCGCCAGCTTGCGCATAATGGCAATGGATGCGCCGCTCTGGGACCGTTCCAGGTTGCTGAGGAATCCGATCGACACGCCCACCGCGCTGGCCACCGTCGCGAGCGATTCTCCGCGCTGCAGACGCAGCTTGCGAAAACGCGGGCCGATGGACGACTGCTCATCCGCCGGCCCCGCGTCGCGATGATCGAGCAGCCCCTCTTGTTTCAGCTGATTCAGGATCGCGGGTGCGTTCAGCCCTTGTACCCGTCGCAAATAAATGGCGCGCCGCAGAACCCGCAAGTCGTCGTTGGTATAGAGCCGGTACTTGCTTTGGCTCCGCGCGGGGCTGGCCAGCCCCAACTTTTCCCACGATCGCACCATGGAGGCGGACACGCCCAAGCGCTCGGCCACAGCGCCAACCTTCAACGCTTCTCCGACTTTCCTCGCGGAATGCGCCGCTTCCTTCTTGCGATCCATGATTTTGGAATGTGAGTTCGAAGAAGCCTTGGACAAGGAGGTCTCTAGGTGGCCCTCGGCGGGCGGCTGATTTGATTGCCTTCTGAGTATAGCAGCCGGGCCGGCGATCCTAGCGCCGCAGCGGTTCCGGTATGGCAGCCCCGTCGGCGCGCGGATCGGAGGCCGCATAATTCGTCCCGGTCTTTGTGTTGTGCAGAATAGCCTGGCCGCGGCCCATGGTCTCCACGTATTCGCGCCCAATTCGGATCTCGTGGCCGCGCTCGGACAATTGCTGTAGTGTCTGTTCGGGCACTCGCGATTCGATATAGACGTCGCAACCCGGGGCATTGCTCTTGAAGAAGCGAGGGGCTTCCAACGCTTCCTGCAGCGTCATGCCGTAGTCGACGTAATTGGAAACGAACTGCGCATGGGCCATCGGTTGCACCGCGCCTCCCATAATGCCAAAGCCCATGTGCTCGTCGCCCTTCTCCATAAACGCCGGGATAATGGTGTGAAACGGCCGCTTGCCGCCCGCCAGCACGTTGGGATGTTTAGGATCCAGATTAAAACTCCCGCCGCGATTTTGCAGGCTGAAACCCATCCCTTCCACCGTCACCTTCGAACCGAACGCGGAATAGAGGCTTTGAATCCAACTGGCAATGTTGCCGTCTTTGTCGACCACCGTCAAATACGTCGTATTGCTGCCAACCGGATCGCCGGCCTTCACTTCGCAGTTGGCGTGGTTGGGATCGATCTGGGCGGCGCGCTTACGGGCGTACTCTTTTGAAAGAAGTTGATCCACGGGCACATCATGCACCCGGGGGTCCGCTACGTACGCGTGAACATCCGAGTACGCCAGCTTCATCGCCTCGATGCGCTTGTGCAGCTCCGGCGCGCTGAATGCGCCCAGCGGCGAGGGCAGGGAAGTCTCCATAATGTTGAGCATCTCCAGCGCCGCCATGCCCTGGCCGTTCGGTGGAAGTTCGTAGACGCGCCAGCCGCGATAGTCGATGGACAGCGGTTCCACCCACTCGGATGAATACGACGCCAGATCCTGCGCGGTCATCGTGCCTCCCAGGTGTTCCGAAGTTTTCACGATCGCGGTTGCGATTGCACCCTTGTAGAACGCCTCCGGGCCTTCGTCGGCAACCAAACGAAACGCGCGCGCCATCTCGGGATTCCTGAACAGCTCGCCCGTGCGTGGCGCCTTTCCGCCAGGAAGGAACACGCGCTTCGATTCCGCATTGGCCTCCAGGGCTTTCACAACTTCCGGCGAAGCCCACACCTCACGGGCGCCTTCATAGACTGGAAATCCCTGCTCGGCGAACGCGATTGCATCCTGGAACAGGTCCTTCCAAGGAAGCTTGCCGAAGCGGTGGTGCATTCGATACCAACCCTCGACCGCGCCGGGAACCGTTACGCTGTGAATGCCATTTTGCGGCATGCTCTTGATGTCGTGCTGAGCGAGTAATGCGGGAGAAAGTGCGCGCGGCGCGGGTCCCGACGCATTCAGACCGGTCAGTTTCCCCGTCTTCGCGTCCCAGTACATGACGAAAAGATCTCCGCCCAATCCAGTCATCATCGGCTCCGTAACGCCAAGAACCGCGTTCGCCGCGATGGCCGCATCCACGGCCGAACCGCCGCGAGCCAGGATCTGCGCTCCGGTCTGCGATGCCAGCACCTGGCTGGTGGCCGCGATTCCTTGCTGGCTAATGACGATGGAGCGGCCGTAATTCCGGCCGAGCACTTGCGGGTATAGCGTGGACATGGAGAAGACCGAGAGTCCCAGAATACTGAATACGAATCTCAAGCGTTGCCCCTCAGAACCGAATCTTCCGCCTGCGCAATCAACGCCTCTCGAATCGCCGCTCGCGAGCTGCTTTTCAACGTGCGCGCGGTCAGGCCGGTCATGTTTGCCACGGCGAAGCTCACCCCTTGAAGGTTGCGAGCCACGGGCACGCCCGGAATTGGCCGCGGATAGGGAGACGCGTGGAACATTCCGTCATGATAGCGAAAAACGTCGCGCGGGCAATCCCGATCGGGAGCCACGCCGATGACTTCCGGCAAGTTGCCGGGCAGTGCGCTGGCCGCGCTCACCACCAACAAATCCTTGTCGAGAATGCGGAGGAAGCCGTCGCGGTGCGCTGGATTCTCCGTGCCCAAGCTCAAATTCACCAGGTCCATATGGTGATCGCGGCACCACTCGAGCGCGCGAAGAATCACGCCTATATTGGCCGTCAGCCTGCGGTCAAACACCTTGACGGCGTACAGCTCGGCGTCCGGCGCTTTTTCACGAATAGCGCCCGCGACTGCGGTTCCGTGCCCCAGCCGATCGATCGCATCTGGCCTTTCGCCCGCGAGCGTGATCTCGACGGCGCCGGCGATTTGGCCCACGTGCGGATGGCCGGGATGAATGCCGCTGTCGATAATCGCGATCTTCACAGGCAGAAAACGATGTTAGCACTATGGCGGAAGCTTGTACGGTTATTGTAAGGTTGATAGGAGATTGCGAGGTGCATCGATGAATCGACGCCAATTCCTGGGCGCGGCGGGCGCCGCATCGCTGGGCATGGTATCGCGGTTGCAGGCGCAAGGTGCCGCGGCCGATCTGGTTTTGTTCAACGGAAAAATTGTCACCGTGGACGACCTTTTTTCGATTCGCCAGGCTATCGCGATCAAAGATGGGCGCATCCTCGCTGTAGGCGGCAACGAGCTTCGCAATCGGTATGCAGCCGCGCGCTCCATCGATCTTGGCGGCCGCACCGTATTGCCGGGATTCATGGACACGCACATCCACCTGGCCGGCCATTCTCGCCGCTATATTGATTTGAACGATACCACTTCGCTTGCGGAGCTGAAGCAGCAGGTCAGCGAAAAAGCCAAGGAGCTGGGGCCTGGCGAATGGATCACCGGCGCCGGCTGGGACGAATATCATTTCACCGAACAGAAGAAGCCCCTGCGCGGCGATCTGGATGCCGCGGCGCCGAACAATCCAGTGGTGCTGGTGCGCGCCGGCGGCCACAGCTCAGTGGGCAATAGCAAGGCTCTGGAAGCGGCCGACATCAACAAGGCCACGCCCGATCCACCACGCGGCCTCATCGAAAAAGACGCCGATGGCGCTCCGAACGGCGTGATCCGCGAGCGAAACGATCTCTATATGCGGTTGGTTCCTCCGGACAAACCGGCGGAGGTGCGCGACAGCTTGCTCGAAAACGTTCGAGAGCAGCTCAAGCTCGGCATCACCAGCGTCATCGAGGCTGGGTCGTCGGTTCAACCGGACGTCGCCGGCTCGTACGCGGAGTGGGAGCTTCTCTATGAAAAGCACGGCGCGGAACTGCCGCGCGCATCCGTTCAGGTCGGTTATCCATCGCCGGCGGGAGAAGCCAAGGCTGGCGCGGCGAAGCTGAAGGAGTTCGGAAAACAGACCGGCGACGGTAACGACCGGCTACGCGTGGGTTCGATCGGAGAAATGGCCGCCGATGGAGGCTTCACGGGTCCAACCGCATGGTCGCTGGTCGATTATAAAGGGCAGCCGGGATTCCGCGGCCGCGCGTTCTTCACCCCGGAGCAAATTCACGCCAACATCGAGGAGGGCCACAAGCTCGGCTGGCAGTTCGGGATTCATGCCATCGGCGACGCAGCTATCGCTATGACCGTGGATTCGCTCAACACCGTACTGCACGACTACCCGCGCAACGATCACCGGCATTATCTCTGCCACTTCACCGTGCTTCCGCCCGAACGGACCATGGATCTGATGGTGAAGGATAAGATCCTCATCGCGCAGCAGCCCAACTTCACGTACAATCTCGAGGGCCGCTATACCGAAACCCTGGAAGGCAAGCGCCTGGCCACCAACAACGCCCTGACCACTCCCATCAAGAAGGGAATCTTCATGGCGTTCGGCAGCGACAATCTCCCGATCGGCCCCATGGTCGGACTTTACGCGGCGGTCACCCGCAAGGGCGAAAGCGGCAAAGTCTACGGGCCAGGCGAGGCCGTCAGCATCAAAGATGCAATCACGATGTACACGCGCAGCGGCGCTTTCTTGACGCGCGAAGAGAAGCTCAAGGGCACACTCGAGGCCGGCAAGCTGGCGGATATGATCGTGCTACCGGAAGATCCGTTGAGCATCTCGCCGGACAAGCTGCTGGCCTTGAAAGTTGACATGACCATTGTCGGAGGCCGAATTCTCTACGATCGTTCCGAGCCGCGACCGTGAGGGAGCGATTTACGGCAGAACAGCGAGTCCGCCTGTCACGTCGTTATTGAGATCCCACGTCTTCTCCAGTTTGAACGTGGCGGTGTCATAAACCTCGATGTCAAAACCAGCCCCGTAAATGTAGAGCTTCTCACCGTTACTGGACATGCCGAGGTTGAAGCGCGTCCGGCAAGGAACTTCGGCTCTCTGAGTCACGTGATCGCTGGTCAAATCGAATTTCCAAAACTCGCAGACCCTGTTTCCGTTGGCGCCATTGGATACGATCGTGTAGGCGAACTTCTTGTCGGGCGTTACCTGCAGGCCTCGCATGCCGCTCGGGGCGGGACCGATCGGATCGTAGTCTACTTGCCGTGTTGTTAGATTTAAGCGCGCCAGACCGAACACGCGGTTGTGAACGATAGGATCGGCCGAGTTGAAGATTGACGTATGCATCCCCGGCTGGCTGATCAAATCCAAGTCGCCGCCCAGCCGAACATTCTCCATGCCGTCGAAATCCGGCGCCGCCAGGTCCAACGTGTCGACCACCTTGAAGTCTGAAGTCTGAAGAATTTTGATCTTCGGACCGAACTGGTACAGATACTTTCCATCGGGAGAAACTTCAAAGGACATGCGGTTACCCTGCTCATCCTCGGCCGGCATGCCCTCGGTTTTCACGATCTTCTGCTGCGTAAGATCGATCACCGTGTACTTGGGTTTTGCCACGTCAAAGTGCTCCGGTAGTTTGTCGATCTCCCTGGTCACGGTGTAGAAAAGTTTGCCTTCCGGGTCCACGGCGCCTCCCCGAAAGCGGTATTGCTTGGTGGCGGTGTTTAGCTCAAAATGATTGATCACCTTGCGCGTGGCGACGTCAATCACTTCGATGCCGTTGTGGTCGATGGTCGTAACGTAGATCTTCTTGTGATCCTGGGCCATACGTATCGACATGGGCGTGCCGGTAACCAGCGGAATGCGATCCACGATCTGTCCTTTGGACTCATCGAACACCAGGATTGCGTTCGGATAGGCCGGCAAATACAACGTGCCCGCGTTTGCAACCGCCGCAAAAAATGCCAGGAGCGAAAACAATCGTTTCATATATTAGACAAGGTTACGATAAATCGGAGCCTCGCCGCTGGATCATCAGAAAGCCTTGGGCACGCACATATTTGCCCATTGCAACACATCTACGTGGAACGATAAACTCGCAGCATGTCCGATCCACTGCCTGACCTGCGTGTCACTCGGCGCGAAGCCGCGCAATTGTTGGGAGCCGTGGCAGCCACCCAATTGCTCGCCGCGGAGGGCGCCGACGCGATCTGTTTCCTCACCGCAACCGAAATGGCGGAACAGATCCGCCGCAAGAAACTGAGCGCGCGCGAGACCTTGGACGCTCACCTCAAGCAAATCGCGCGAGTCAATCCTAAGGTCAATGCGATTGTTACGCTCGTGGCGGAACAGGCCATCGACCACGCCCGCAAAGCTGACGAAGCGCAAGCTCGCGGCGCGGCACTCGGGCCATTGCACGGGCTGCCCATCGCGCATAAAGATCTGGTGGAGACGGCCGGCATCCGCACTACTTTCGGCTCGCGAATTTTCAAGGACAACGTGCCGAAGCACGACGCGATCATCGTGGAGAGTATCAGAAAAGCCGGTGCAATCTGCATCGGCAAAACCAACACGCCGGAATTCGGCGCGGGCTCGCAGACTTTCAATGCGGTGTTTGGCGCCACCAGGAATCCCTACGATCTGACCAAGACCTGCGGGGGCAGTAGCGGCGGGGCTGCCGTGAGCCTGGCGTGCGGCCTGATTCCAATTGCCGACGGCAGCGACAGCGGCGGCTCTCTGCGCAATCCAGCCGCGTTTTGCAGCGTCGTCGGATTCCGCACCGCGCCCGGCCGCGTGGCGCACACCGCCAGCGGAGATGCCTGGTCCACAATCGCTGTTTCCGGCCCAATGGCGCGCAACGTTCCCGATGTAGCTCTGTTGCTCAGCGTGATGGCTGGGCCCGATCCGCGCTGTCCTATTTCGATTACCGAGCCCGGCTCGCGCTTCGCGGCCAATCTGGAACGCAACTTCAAGGGCGTTCGCGTCGCCTGGTTCAAGGACATGGGCGGGATTCCCTTCGACCCGCGAGTTCTCAGTTTGGTGAATGCACAGCGCAAGGTTTTCGAAAGCCTTGGCTGCATCGTGGAAGAAGCCGAGCCGGATTGGACCGGCGCCTACGAATCCTACGATACTTTGCGCGCCTGGGGCTACGCCACCTCGCAGTCGGAAAATATCCGGCTGCATCGCGACCTGGTGAAGGACACCATCCAATGGGAAGCCGAGCGTGGCTCCAGGCTCACCGGCGCTGACATTGCGCATGCGCATACCCTGCGCAGCAAGGCCTGGGACAACATGCGCATCTTTCAGGAGAAGTACGAATACTTCATCGCGCCCTCCACGCAGGTGCTGCCCTTCGATGTGACCCAGCCGTACCCCACCGAAATCGCGGGCGTCAAATTGCCGAACTATATCGAGTGGATGAAGACCTGCATGCTGATTTCAGCGCTCGAGAATCCGTCGATCTCGATGCCCTGCGGCTTCACCGAAGGCGGCCTGCCGGTCGGTCTGCAAATTGTCGGCCGGCATCGCGACGAGTGGAGCGTGTTGCAACTTGCTAACGCTTTCGAGCAAGCCACGCCGGGCACGCGCCGCAAGCCAGCCATCGCTTAGGATTCGTGGTTTAAGCGCCGATCCAATCGACCGGCACGAGACTGCATTGTCGGATTTCATCGTCCCCTGTGATGACGCTTCCGTTCTGGGACTGCGCGAGGGCAATCGCAAAGGCGTCGCCAAATGCGACCGGATGGGTGGCCTTGACCTTCGCGGCAGCCAGAATTCCATCCTGGTCTGGAAGCACCAGTTGAAGGGGTAGAGATGACAAGCGGCTCAGGAATTCCTCGGCTGAATCCCGACCGTGCCGCTTGAAAACAATGTAGTACACCTCGCCAACATTCATCCAACTCATGACGAGGTTGAGATTGCCGGCCTCGGCTTGCTGCAGGAACGATTCGACGGCGGGTGCGGAGGCCTGGTCAAGGAGCCAGGTAATCATCGCCCAAGCGTCAACGACCTTGGACGCGGGCGCTATCGTGGAGGATTTCGGCGGCGCGGTCATCAGTCAGATCCTTGAGAAGATTTGCGCCGTGGAACATCCCACGCATGGTGCGCCAGTGCGGGTGGTTTCGCACAAACCGTGTCATGACCAGAGCTTCGCCCTGAACGTCGATTAATACTTCTGTTCCGGCCTTTAAGTTGAGTCTCTCGCGCACAGCCTTGGGAATGGCGATATGCCCCTTCGATGAAATAGTGGCTTTAGTCATCTCTACTACTAATATCGTAGCGCGATAAAGCTGCCGAGGTTCCCGCCGGTTATGTTAGTGGCAGCAGTGCTCTTTCGCCGGGGGCGGAGGCACATCCATCGCCGGGCTGCGCTCGAAAAATCCATCCGGTCGAAATTGGAATCCGAGCATCGCAACCGGCATCACCGGCCAGTCTTCCGGACGCGGCACGTGATTATGGCCGAAGACATACCACAGCGCGATCTCGGTATCGTCCACGTTGCGATTCGCCTTGGTCCAGTTCGGCAAGCCGTCGCCGGTTGGGTGCTGATTCGGATACTCCCCGGCTGCGTACCGCTCCTTCGGATTGTAGGGAGTCACCCAGACGCTATTCGCCGTGAAACCGGCCCGGCGCATTACCGCTGCATCCGGCTGCACCAGCGGTGGGCAGTTTTCGCCCGGAACCAAACGATAGCCCACCGGCCGTCCAAGCCGATTCTTCTTGCTCGGGTTCACGACGCGCCAGAAACGTGCGCTGGCCGAATTCACTCGACGCTGCGCTTCCTTCTCTGTCGCAAGCAGGGTCTCTTCGGCTACGAACGCATTTCCATGCGGATTGTTTGGGCCGGTGGGCACGCCGAGACTGTTCACCTCGACCACCGAGTTGTTCGGACCATCCACGCTCGGCACCAGCCGGGCCGCAAAAATGTGCTGATGAAATGGCGCGTTCAACCCCGGAGCGATTTCCATGCCATACCGCGATGTCTCGCCCGGCGCTAGCGCGGTTGTGTTCATGATACCGGTCAGCTTGATTTCGCATTGAACGGATCCGTCCTGGTAAAAGTACCAATAGAATCCGTATTCGTAATTCCCGACGGTGGCAATGAAGGAAACCGACAATCGCCGCGACCTCCGAACCTCGGATTGCCCGGTGCGCCAATCCGTGTGTTTCCACAGAATGCCGAAGTCTTCCTCATGCAGGCAGACCGCGTTCTTCAGCGGAGTCACGGTGCCGTGGCTGTCCACCAGCGGAAAATCGAAGTAATGGATCACGCCCAGACAATCGCAACCCAGCGCCAGTGAGTTAGCCAGCATCCCCAGCCCGTATTCGCCGATGTCAAAGGCGTTCTTGCGATAATACTGCTCGCCCGGATCGCCGTATGGAACCACCATCTCGCAAATCGAAGCACGATACAAAATTGGCCGCTCCACGCCATCGTCGTTGTAGCTGATGGTGTGCAGCACCAAGCCTTCACGCGATGTGAAGCCCACCCGGAACTTCCATTTCTGCCACTCTACCTGGTTGCCTTCCACCGTGAAGCTGGGGCCTTCCGGCTGCACAATATCGACCGGTTTCAGATCCGTGCGCATGTTGGGAATGTACTCGCGCGCCCAATTTCCTGGCTCGGGCGGCAGCGGCGCGATCGGGTATTCCTCGATGCGGATCACCTCCATTTTGTAGAGATCCACAACCATCACCATGCTGTCCATTGGCCGCGCGTAGCCGTTGTCCCTCGGCTCCGATCGCACGAAACACAGCGCCCGCAGTCTCCGCACCCCCTTGTCTTCTGGCACTTCGGTGCCGTACATGCCAGCCGACCAAGGCTCCACCATCACCAGATCGGGGTCCGTGACGCCGCGCTTCTTCAATGCTGCTTGGAATAGAGGCGAGCGCCTGACTGCCTGCTCACACTCGCTGAATTCGTCCAGCATGACCGAAGGCTGGACACCGCTCGGAAGCGGCGTGACCAACGAAACCGACTTGCTAACCAGATCCACCACCACTTCGTGCGACGTGCGCGTGCCGCGGTTCAGGAGAATAGCCAGCGCCTTCCGTTCGAACGAGCTCCCGGGCTTGTGTTTCTCGACGAAACTCTTCGCGGGCTCGATCAAGTTGATCGACGCAATCCGAACGTCGTCGCCTAGGTGCTTTTCCCGCCCGAGGATTCGTACCACGTCTTCAAGTTCGGTGGAATACAGCGGATCCAGTGGGTGCTTCGGGTGCGGAGCCGTTACTTGCTCCGCAATGTCACCGATTTCAGTTGGTATGGCCATGTCGCCGCCTCTCTGGCTGTCTGGAATTGTGGTCGCGAAGCTGGCGCGGTTCGCTTAAATCTGATGCTAGTATAAGTGGATGGAACTTGGCAATACTTCGGTAAGGTTGGTAAACCCCGCCGCCCCGTCCGCGCCAGAGTCTCCAGCCTCCACCTCTTACGGACTGAAGTCCGGCTCACTATCGCCGAGCGAAACTTTGGCCCAATCCGTCGCTCTCATCGCACCCACCGGCGCGCCCGTGATGACCATTCCTCTCGTATTCGGGCTGGCGGGACAAGGCGTCGCAATCGCTTTTCTCATTTCCACCCTCGGCGTTCTGCTGGTGGCGCTTAACGTGAATCAATTCGCCAGGATTTCGTCCTCGCCCGGCTCTTTGTACACCTACATTACCGACCACATGCATCCGCGCTGGGGTGTTTTGGCGGGGTGGGCCTTATTGATTGCTTATGTCGGCACAGCATCGGCTGTCGGCGCTGGCGTAACGAATTACGCGAACGTCATCCTGCGGGATCGCTTCGGCGTTCAAGGTTATCCGCTTTTATTAACTGCGATGGTCATGCTGATCGCGTGCTATTTGGCCTATCGTGATGTGCAAATCTCCGCGCGGCTCATGCTGTGGCTGGAAGCGGCATCGGTGGCTCTGATTTCTGTCATCGCGTTCAGCATTATCATCAAGCACGGATGGCATCTTGACATGGGGCAGCTCACGCTCCAAGGCGTCACGCCGGAGAAGCTTCGCCTGGGACTGGTGCTCGCGATATTCAGCTCGGTGGGATTCGAAAGCGCGACGTCGCTCGGCTCGGAAGCCCGAAATCCGTTGACCAGCATCCCGCGGGCGGTGAAGTGGAGTGCGATCCTGGCCGGCGTGTTCTTCTTCTTGTGCGCGTATGCGGAAGTGTTGGGGTTTCGAGGCGAGGCACAAAGTCTGGGCGATAGTGTCGCGCCTTTGCACCTGCTCGCGCAAAAGGCCGGATTCCCCGCTTGGGTGGGTACCCTCACCGATCTTGGCGCGGTGCTGAGCTTCTTCTCCTGCTTTCTGGCGTGCATCACCGCGGCTGCCCGGGTGCTCTTTCTCATGGGACGGAATGGCGCGCTGCATTCCGTGCTGGGCGAGGCGCACCAAGCCAATCAAACTCCGCATCGCGCCGTGCTGCTGAGTTCCATCGCGGCCTTTTTGCCTGCCGGAATCATGATGCTGCAAGGGCGGAATCTGTTCGACATCTATGGACTGATCGGCACTCTCGCAACATTCGGTTTCGTCACCACGTATATTCTGGTCTCCGCGGCTGCGCCCTTGTTCCTGCGCTCGCGAGGCTGTTTGACGCCCCAGGCCGTCTGTATTTCCGTGCTGGCGATTCTCGCGATGGGAGCAGCCCTGCTGGGCAACCTTTATCCGGTTCCCGCCGCGCCGTACTCTTATTTGCCGTACCTGTATGTAGCGTTGCTCTTGATTGGTTTTGCGTGGTCCACCATTTGGATCGCGCGGGCGCCTTCATTGGTTCGGGCAATCCCTGGCAATTTAGGTGTCCTGCCGAATGAAACAGACTAAACCAATTTTATGAACTCTCGAGATCGTGAACTTGGAATGGACCGCCCCATCAAGCGGCGGGATTTCCTGAATGGCGTGGCAGTCGCAATCGGCGCATCCGTACTTGGATCAAAATCCGCAGCCGGTCAGCAGCCGCCCACGTACTATCCGCCTTCGCTCACCGGAATGCGCGGCCTCTACCCCGGATCATTCACCACCGCTCACTCGCTGCGCGATCATACTTTTTGGAACGCCCACGCCGATAAACCATCCGATACCGGTGAGCGCTACGACCTGGTGATCGTCGGCGGAGGCATCAGCGGATTGAGCGCCGCCTATTTCTACCGAAAAGCCGCGGGCGACAGCGCGCGCATTCTGATCCTGGATGTTTTAGACGATTTCGGCGGCCACGCCAAACGCAACGAGTTCGATGTCAACGGCCGCACGCTGCTGGGCTACGGCGGCACCTACGCGATCGAAAGCCCTAGCCCCTACAGCCCCATCGCAAAGAGCGTCATCGATGATTTGGGCATCGATGTAAAAGCCGACGCGCGTGTGAGGGACACCAAGCTCTATTCTTCGCTGGGCATGGGCCCTGGCGTTTTCTTCGACAAGGAAACCTTCAGCTCTGACGTGCTGCTGCCCGATCCCAAGCCGGAGAAGGACGCCGATTTTGGCGATCCCGGCACTTCTGAAACGCACTGGAAAGAGTTTCACGAAAAGGCGCCCATGTCGGCCCCGGCCAAGCAGGACATTCAACGCATCTATGAGGCCGCCAAGGATTACATGCCCGGCTTGTCGCCATCGGAAAAGAAAGCTC
>Ga0302324_100000800_pt1 | contig 79384 bp, 62 predicted proteins | sample Palsa_T0_1_FD_201949 | JGI IMG/M metagenome (GOLD analysis project Ga0302324, IMG submission 201949) | Peat permafrost microbial communities from Stordalen Mire near Abisko, Sweden - Palsa_T0_1 | ecosystem: Environmental > Terrestrial > Soil > Palsa > Peat permafrost | place: Sweden: Abisko...
CCACCAGCGCCGCCGGATCGTAGAACATGTCGCCGGCGGATTCCTTCAGCAAGCGCCCTTGTTCCAGCAGCCCGTTTTCCATCATGTCGCGCAGGCTCTGGCACTGCGAGATTTTCTGCAGGATTTCTTCGAGCGGTTCGCACCACGCGAGCGGCGTGGGTTCTGCCTCTTTCAGCACCGGACGCAGAACGTTCGCTACATCTTCCAAGCTGATGTCTTTTCGATAGAGTTCTTCCGGCGCGCACAGCGCGAAATACTGCACCAGCAGAAGATCAATCTTGTCGCGCTCCTCCGTCTTCTTGTCCTGCTTTCTCAGCTGCCGCTGCAGGAATGCGCGCAGCGATTCTTCGCTGGCATTCAGAACGTCCGGAGGCAGCTGGCGAATCTGAAAGGCGCGAAGATTCTGGTCGATGCTGTCGAGCCACTTGAGGTCGGCGTCGAAGACGTCGCGCGTGGGCCGCTCCGGTAGCGGCTCGCCGGCCGGATGCGGCAAGGGCGCCAGGTTGAACTGCGTGGCCAGCGCGGCGTACAGCGGATAAGCCAGCCGCGCCTCGCTCCATTGCGTGGGTCCGGCGGAAAGCGCTCCCGCATTTTTCGTGGTGGTGACGTTCGTCTTTAGGCTCATGGCTTCACGATCCAGTTGTCCACCTCTCCGATAAAACGCGCCGCGACTGCTTTGCACCCGTCGTGGTATCGCACCGCCACCACCGTGGCGTTGGCATCGAGCGAGCCATCGGAGTTCAGCACACGGACACGATCTTCGAACTCGAGCGGCAAACTTGAAAAAAACAAGATCTCCTGCGCGGTGCCAAACTCAATTACGGTTTGCTCCTGCAGCCGGCGCCGTCCCGCGCCGAGAGTGAGCACGCGCACCGGGATGCGCACGGGCGACGCACTCGGAAAAAGTTGAGCCAGCTTCTCCACGCACGTCGGTGCCGCTGAAACCGAGGCCACTCCTGCTTCACTGATCACGGGTCCTGATCCTTTCGCCGTCTCGGTTCCCTGGCCACTCGTCGCTTTGGTCAAGGGGCGTAATTGCGCGAGCCAACCCTGTAGAACTGATGAAGGCGGAAAACTTCCCCAGGGTGTGAAAGCACACGGACAGCCAAAGATTTGCAAACGGCTGGAATACTAAGTGATGTTATTTCTTGGCGTTGCGCTGAGTCAGTCGGAGCCCACTTCTTGCTTTCGTCTCAGTGTGCGACGTTGAGTCTCACGGGCGGGCGCCAACCAGGATGCCGGTGAAGAAGCATGGTGCATCCGCGCGGAAACGTTTCAACACGGTTCACGATGCCATGCTCACGCTTTCCTTATGCGTCGGACGCAGCGGAATGTTGTATTGCTTGAGCTTGCGGTACAGCGTCGCGCGGCTGATCCCCAGCATTTTCCCCGCCAGCGCTTTGTCGCCGCCCGCTTGTTCGAAAACGCGCAGGATGGTCATGCGCTCCAGATCGGCCAGCGCCGTGGTGGAAAGCGCCGCGGCATCCGGCCCCGCGCCGCCCGGGTCCTGCGCCGCGCGAATCGTTGAGGGAAGATCGCCCGCATCAATGGTGTGATGATCTCCCAGCGCCACCGCGCGCGCGATACTGTTCTCAAGTTCCCGCACGTTTCCGGGCCAGTCGTACTGCAGGAAACTCTTCATGGCCTCCGGCGTCACCTGAATATTTTCATCCGGCGCATAGCGGTCCAGGAAGCAGTGCACGAGTTGCGGTATGTCCGACCGCCGCTCCCGCAGACTCGGCAGATGAACGGTGACCACGTTCAGCCGGAAATAAAGGTCCTTCCGGAAAGTCCCGGCGCGGTAAGCTGCTTCCAGATCGCGGTTGGTGGCCGCAATTACGCGCACGTTAACCGGCACTTTCACATTGCTGCCCACCGGCCGCACCTCTTTCTCCTGCAGCACGCGCAGGAGTTTCGCCTGCAATTCGAGCGGCAATTCGCCGATCTCGTCCAGGAAAATCGTTCCGCCGTTGGCCGCGTGAAAAAGACCGGCCTTCGATTTCAAGGCTCCCGTGAACGATCCTTTCTCATGCCCGAAGAGTTCGCTTTCCATCAACGTCGGCACGAGCGATCCGCAATCTACAGCCACGAACGGCATCTGCGCCAGCGGCCCGCGGAAATGAATTGCACGCGCGGCCAGCTCTTTTCCCGTGCCGCTTTCTCCCGTGATCAGCACCGGCGTGCGCGTTTCCTTGAGTCGCGAAATCATGCGCATCACGTCTTCAATCTTTGCCGAGGTTCCCACAATGCCGTCGAGCTGCGTCTCCGTGTCCACGCGTTCGCGCAAGAATTGATTCTCCGTCACCAGGCGCACTTTTTCGGCCATGCGCTGCAGAAGCTGGCGCAGCCGCTCCACGCGAAACGGCTTTTCGATGTAGTCGTAGGCGCCCTGGCGCATGGCTTCCACCGCCGATTCAATCGAACCGTGTCCCGTCATGATGGCGGTCTCGGCGCGCGGCAATTGCTCGCGGATCTTGCGCAGCAAATCCGTGCCGGAAAGGCTGGGCAATCGCAAATCGGTCACCACGATGTCCGGCGGGCTTGTTTCCAGCGATTCGAGCGCGGTCTCGGCGGTCTCGGCCTCGGCGCAAATAAATCCCAGGCCCTGGCCCACCGTCATGCACAGCCGGCGGATGCTTTGCTCGTCGTCCACAATCAAAAAGCGAATTCGCGTTTCGTCTTTCATGGTTTTCCGATCGTTTTCTCTACCGCGGCCATTAGCTGTTTGACGCGGAAGGGTTTTTCAATGCAAGGCGTTCCGGCTTGCGCGAGTAATGCGATGGTCTCCGCGCTGGCCGTATCGCCGGTGATGAAAATAATTCGCGAGGCCAGCTCCGGCCGGTGTCGCTGGAGCCAGTCGTGAACGTCCGCGCCCGTAATCCCTCCGGGTGTGCGGAAGTCCGAAATCACTCCCCCAAAATCGCTTTTTGCCAGCAACTGCAATCCCTCCGCCGCCGATGCCGACGAAATCACTTCGTAACCTTGCCGCACGAGAGCCGTGCGTAAAAACGCCGCGACCGACGGCTCGTCTTCGATCAGCAGGATGCGAGTCGCGGTAGCCGCCGCACCAGAACGTGTCATGGCCGTCTGACCGCGTCGTGCGATTCCTCAGCGTCCGGTGTCACCGGCAAGAGCACCATAAACGTCGTGCCGATGCCGTCAGGATTGTTCTTGGCGGAGATTTCTCCGCGATGCGCGCGCACGATTCCGTAGCAGATGCTGAGCCCCAGGCCGGTGCCCTTGCCCACTTCCTTCGTGGTGAAAAAGGGATCGAAGATGCGGTCGGGATGCGATATGCCGGGTCCATTGTCGCGGAAGCGAATTTCCAAATGGCCGGACCGCAGCGATGTCCTGATTTCGATTTTTCCCCGGCGCCGCGTCTCGCGCACGGCATCGTAGGCGTTGTTGAGAACGTTCAGAAACACCTGCTGCAATTGGTGTGGGTCGCCGATGATTTCCGGCAGCTCCCCGGCGTACTCCGCGGTCAGCTCCACGCCGTGATTTTGGAAATCGTACGCGCGCAGTTTCAGGGTCTGCTCCAGTATGGAATTCACCTGCACCGGCTCGCGCTGCGCCGGCATCTGGCGCGAAAAGCTCAGCAGGTTCTGCACGATCATCCGCGTGCGCTGCGCTTCCTGCAGAATCACGCGCAGCTCTTCTTTGGCTTCTTCCGGCACTTGCGGATTTTCCAGCAACAAATCCGTGAACCCCACGATCGCGGCCAAAGGATTGTTCACTTCATGCGCCACGCCGGAGACGAGCTGCCCGAGCGCGGCCATTTTTTCCGTCTGCATCAATTTTGCCTGCAGGTCGGCCGCATCGGTAATGTCCGTCATCACCACCACAATGCTGTTGATACTTCCCTCTTCGTCGCGCATGGGGCTCAGGCTCACCGAGAATTGGCCGATGCTGCCGTTGCCGCGCGAGATCGGAATTTCCAGATTGTCGATCGCCGCTCCCTCCAGCGTTCGATCCAATCCCTCGACGAGCGCCGGACGCCGAGCCGCCGGAACCATATCAATCAGCAGATGGCCCAATAAATCCTGCTCGCGATAGCCTGCTTCAAAACACCGCCTGTTGGCGTAGCTCACCAGGCCCGCCGTATCGAGCACCAAAATCATGCTTTGCGTGTTGTTCAGAATGTTTTTGTTGAAATCGCGCTCGCGCCGGTAGCGTCGCTCCGCCGTGCGGCGGTCGGTGATGTCTTTGAGCACGTGAATCGTGCGCAAATCCTCTTCCGGGCCGCCGTGGATTCGCGAAGCAGAGACCAGGAACGTGCGGTCCTCCGCCTCGTGAATGAATTCCTCCTGCGCCGCGTGCGGATTGCGGCAGAACGGGCAATACCCTTCTTGCGCCGGAGATCCCAGCAGTTCTATTTTGCCGATGTCGAGGCCGATCGCTTCCGCGGGCCGCATTCCCATCAAATCCGCCAGCGCACGATTCAGCCGCAACACCCGATTCGTCGCATCGTGCACGATGATGAAATCTGAGATGGCGTCAAAATCCTGCACCCACTGTTTTCGCGATTGCTCGATGCGCGAGAAAAGTCTCACATTTTCAAGCGCGACCGACGCATGGCTGGCCAGTGCTTCCAGCAGCTGGCGTTCTGCGGGGGTTAGCTCGCGCGACAAATCCACCAGGCAGAGCACGCCCAGAAGCTCGCCTCCACTCCCGGAAAGCCGGGTGAGAACGAGTTCGTGCCAACCCAACGATTCAGCCAATCCGGCGCCCAGCATCCTTCCCGCAGGCCCGGTACGGACATCCTCTCCCGGCACGCTTGCCTGTTCGGCCAGTGTCCCGGCCAGACGATGTTGCGTCATGGCGTCCCAGCGATGGGCCGGGCCGCTCAGCCCGGCAATTTCCCATTCCGAGCCCCGCGCCAGCACCAGCACGGCTGAGCGTCCGCCCAGCATCTCGGCCGCCCGCGCCGTCAGTTGCCGCGCGAACTCCGGTGTGCCGAGCGAAGGGTTGAGTTCGAGCGTGGTGGCGGAGAATTGCGCCAGCAGGCTCTCGAAAGAGCCGTCTAGACGAGCAGTGACTTCTCGAGATCTTTTCAAAGCACGCATCAAGGATTGGGTGTTGCGCGCGCGATTTACTCTTACAACGCATGACGTTACGTTCCTTTCTCATTTTGAGTCAAGAACGCTGGTCCCGAGTGTTGCGTATCGGGCAATCGTCTCGCGTCGCAACCTGAGACGCAACTCCGCCCGCCGCCAGCGCAGTGAGACGAGTTTGCCAATGCCGCCTGCCAACGCATGAGCTTTGTTCTGCCCACAAGCCTATCCATATCAATAGGTTAGAGCCATCATTGACCTATTGCTCTGCCCTCAAAAGAAGTGTGCCCTCATGGCACCCTCCGTGCAATTTCCGGTCTTGGAGTTGTCTCTTGAAGCACCTAGTTCGGCGCCATTTCTGCGGTTGGCCAGGTCACGGGGACGAAGGCAATTGGGGGCGCCCGCCGTTGGTCAATGCCGCAGTGGCCGCGCTCAAGGAATGGCGGTTTGATGCCGCTGCTGCAGATCCAACGGAAATTATCGAATTCGATTTCGGCAATCTGAACTAGCACGACTCGGCTCGCACGGCGGGCGGAGGTCCTAACGGACGGGGGAGCGGAGGCGTTTCACATGACCATTGGAAAGAAGCTCTATCTTGGGTTCGGCGCCATTTTGGCCATTATGCTGGTCCTGTTCGTCATCAACCTCTTCACCGTGCGCCGCGAGTACGCCGCCCGGTCCAACGTGGCCGTCACGCTTTCCAACGTCCAGATCATTGAGACCGTCCGCTTCCGCATGATGGAGAACCGCCTGTTCCTGGGAAATTACCTACTCAGCGGAGATTTGCGCGACGAAGATAAAACCAACAAAGGCTTCACCGACCTGGCCACGATGTTGAAAGAATCCGAAAGCAGGGTGAGCGACCAGAATCTCCGGTCCGCGCTTTCCTCCGTCGAAGAAAACGAGCAAAGTTGGTTCGAAAATTTCGCTAAGCAGATGATCGCCAAGCGCCATCAAGTGGACGCCGGCGATGCCACCGTTTCCGATTTGCAGATTTATTATCTTCAGCACGACCCCGCTTCCTGGGTCAATAAATCCTCCGGCGTGCTGGACGACGCCGACCGCGCAGTCCGCAAGGCCTTGGACGATTCAAACGCCTCCGCCTCTGCGGCAACTTCATGGAGCACGAGCGTTACGATTATCGGCACGTTTCTCACCATCCTTCTGGGCGGATGTATTGCTTTCTACACCGCAAAATCAATCAAAGAACCCCTCTATCACCTGATTGATGTCGCCCACCGCATCGGCGAGACCGGCGACCTCGAGCAGACCATTGACGTTCACCGAAACGACGAAGTGGGAATCCTGGCGCAAAACTTCAACAAGATGATCGTGCACTTGAAAGAGATGGCCGCTGTATCCGCCTCCATTGCCGAAGGCCAGCTTTCCGTCAGCATCCAGCCGCGCTCGCAGCAGGACACCATGGCCCGCGCATTTTCGCGCATGACCCAGGGGCTTCGCGAGTTGGTTCGCCAGGTTCGTGACAGCGCCGCGCAGGTCGCCAGCGGTTCCGGGCAAATGGCCGGCGCCTCGGATGAATCAGCCAAGGTCAGCGTGCAAGCGGCTTCCGCCATTGACGAAGTCACCAGCACCATGCACGAAATGAGCATCAACGTGCAGAACGTGGTGAAAAACACGCAAGTGCAGGCTTCCAGCGTGGCCGAAACTTCCGCGTCCATCGATCAGATGGTGACCTCCATCCAGCGCGTGGCCGATACCGCCAAGCTGCTCGTGGACATTTCTCATCGTTCCCGTGAGGAGGTTCAAACCGGCATGGTCACCATGGACAAAGCCACCGAGGGCCTGAACCGCACCAGCCACGCCATTCAATCTTCGGCTGAAATCATTGACGTGCTCGGCCGCCGCGCGGACGACATTGGCAAGATCATCGAAGTGATTGACGATCTCGCCGAACAAACCAACCTGCTCGCTCTGAACGCCGCCATCGAAGCCGCACGCGCGGGAGAACACGGCTTGGGTTTTGCCGTCGTGGCCGAAGAAGTCCGCAAGCTCGCGGAGAAATCCACGCAATCCACCAAGGAAATTTCCGAGCTCATTCAGGGCATTCAGAAGGAAGCGCGGGAAGCGGTCGAGAACATGGAGAAGAGCACCACCATGGTTCAGGAAGGGCTGCTCTTGAACAAGGACCTCAGCTTCGCGCTCGAGAAGATCTCCGAGGTGGTCTCCGAAGTTTACAGATTCTCCCAGGAAATCGGCGCGGCCACCACCGAGCAATCCAGCGGCTCCTCGCAAATCGCCAAGGCTACCAACCGCCTCACCGAGATTACCCAGGAAATCAATTCTTCGGTTGAGGAGCAAGCTTCCGGAGCGCAAGCGGTCGTCCGCGCGATGGAAAAAATGCGCGAACTGGTGCAGCAGTCCACTTCGAGCTCCACGGAACTCGCCGCCGCTGCGGAACAAATGTCCAAGCTTTCCCGCGCTCTGCTCGAGTCCATGGATCGCTTCGTACTCGACGAAGGTTTTGCCGATAATCGGCGCCCTGTGGGCCGGCGCGGCGGATTTGGCTCTGAACGCCAATCGCAGGCGGAGTACGCGGAAGTGGTTCGGTCCTGAGGACACGCACTTGGGCAAAATCGACAAAGAACTCCAGGTAGTGGGCTTTCGTATCGGGCGCGAGACGTTTGGCCTGCCCATTTCGATGGTCCGCGAAATCGTGCGCGTGCCGGAAATCACTTCCGTCCCCAATGCGCCCGACTACATCGAGGGCGTCATTAATTTGCGCGGACGCATTATTCCGGTCGTGGATTTGCGCAAGCGCTTTCGCGAAATAGTAGGCGAGCCCAACAAGAAAAACAGGATCGTTGTAGTCGAACTCGAGCAGCGCCTCATCGGTTTGCTGGTGAACACCGCATCCGAAGTCCTGCGCATACCCCCGGCCGATATCGAACCGCCCCACAGCGTCTTTCAGGAAGGCGAGTTGAGTTACATCACCGGCGTGGGCAAGTATCGCGGGCGACTCGTGATCCTGCTGGACTTGAACAAGATCCTGCAGCGCGGCGAGCTGCGAAGTCTCGACGATCTCGCCGAATCCGCTGCCGCTGTACCCGCCGGCAGGGAATCCTAGGCCATGTCCGGAAGCGCGAAACCGAGGAGCGCATGTCCACAACAGTCGTAGCGCAGGTGCCACTCACCGATGCCGAATTGAAGCTTCTGCAGACCCTGGTGTACCAGGAATGCGGCATGTATTTCGACGAGCGCCGCACGCACTTCCTGCGCGACCGGCTGCAGCGCCGCTTGAAAGCTTGCCAGATGGATTCCTTCTACAATTACTATCGGCTGCTGACCAGCCGCGAAGGCAAAAAAGAGCTTGTCGCGTTGCTCGAGAATCTCACCGTTAACGAAACCAGCTTCTTCCGCATTCGCCCGCAGCTCGATCTTTTTCAGAAAGTGGTCCTCGAGGAAATTCTGAAGCGCAAGCAGGAGCGCCGCGATTGGTCCCTGCGCATCTGGAGCGCCGGTTGTTCCACCGGCCAGGAGCCCTACACCCTGGCCATGATGGTCTGCGACGCGCTGGCGTACTACTACCTGCGCAATCCGCTCCCTTTCGAGATGCCCACGCCCAAGCCGCTCATCCCTCCGCCCTGGAAGGTCGAGATTCTCGCCTCGGACATCAGCTACTCCGCGCTGCTCACCGCTCAGCAGGGCATTTATACCGAGTCGCAGATGGAAAATGTGGACTACACCTGCCGCCTGCGTTATTTCGAAAAAGCCGGCGACAAATATACCGTCAAGGCCGCGCTCAAGAGCCTGGTCCAATTCGATTTCCACAATCTAAAAACGGAATATCTCCCGCAGCGCAACGACGTCATCTTCTGCCGCAACGTCATGATCTATTTCGACGAAGCGGAACAGAAGCGGCTGATCGACAAATACCACCGATGCCTCAATGACGACGGCTATCTTTTCGTCGGCCACGCCGAAAGTCTTTTCGGACTCACCACCAAGTTCCACATGATTCACCAGAACAACGCAACCGTGTATCAGAAAATTGAAGGAGCCGTTTAGTGACGCTTTTGCCCGACGATCGTGCTTCCGAGCTCCGCGACCTCTTCTTCGAGAGCGCCGCGGAGATCCTCCAGGCCATGAACGAAGCCGGCCTGGCGCTCGAGGAGCATCCTACGGAGAAGGAAAATCTCCGCAGCGTGCGCCGTGCCGTGCATACGCTCAAGGGCGATTCGGCGGCCTGCGGTTTTCGCGAGCTCAGCGAACTCGCGCACGAGCTGGAAGACGTTCTCACTCCCGAACTCGCCCGCGAAAATGCCGGATTGATCGCCGAGGTGGTTCTCACCGCGGCAGACACCTTTCACGAAATGCTCGCCGCCTATCGCGATCATCTTCAGCCGCCGGATGGCGGCGCTCTGCGCGATCACATTAATCGTCTCCTGCGCCGGCCCGATCCCGACGAGCGGCCGGCCGCCGCCGCGCTCGAAGCCAAGTTCGAGTGGAACGAGTACGAGCGCTTGATGATCGCCGAGGCCTTCCGCCGCAACGAGACTGTTTACAACGTGGCCTTGCACTTGGATTCTGAGACGCTGCTTCCCGCTGCCGCTTTTGAACTCGCGCGCAAGGCGCTCGAGGGCGCCGGGAAAATTCTGATCCTGCGCCCGGAAAGCGCTGCGCAGGCCGCCAACACCAATCTCATCGAAGCCGCGCTTTCGAGCGACAAGCAGCCGGAATGGATCCGCAAACGCTGCCAAGTCCCTTCCGTGGTCACCCGGATCTCTATCGCCAGGGTGCCCGAGAAGCAAACGAAAGCGCGCGATCTCCTCGAAATTCTGGTCGAGTCGGAAGCTGCCGCCGTCTCCGCGGGCGTCGGCTCGGGCGCGCCGGATTCTCTCGCGTCCCACGACGACGAGCCGCACGCCTCAGGTACGCAGGCTGGCCTGGCTCACGCCGCCGCGGAAAATACTTTGCGCGTGGATGCCGACCGTATTGATGTGGTCATGAATCTCGTCGGCGAGCTCATCATCGGCAAATCCATGCTGCAGCGCACCATCGCCGAATTTGAACGCCGCTTCGCCAAGGATCCGCTGCGCGGAAAGTTTGGTGACGCGCTCGCTTTCCAGTCCCGCGTCTTGGGCGAGCTGCAAAAGTCCGTGATGAAAATCCGCATGGTCCCGGTGGAGCAGCTTTTCCGCCGCTTCCCGCGCGTCGTTCGCGACGTGGCCAAGCAGCGCAATAAAAATGTCGCGCTGGAGATCGCCGGGCAAAACACCGATCTCGATAAGGGCATTCTGGACGCGCTCGCCGAGCCCCTCGCGCACCTCGTCCGCAACGCCGCGGACCACGGCATCGAAAATCCCGCCGAGCGCCTCGCCGCCGGCAAGCCCCCGCGCGGAACGGTTCGCTTGGACGCCTATCATGAGGGCGATCAGGTCGTCATCGAAGTTTCCGACGATGGCCGCGGCCTCGACCGCGCCAGGATTCTAGCCGCCGCCATTGAACGCGGCATCATCACCGCCACCGGCGCCACGCAGCTGAATGACGCCGAAATCATGCACTTGATCTTTACCGCCGGCCTCAGCACCGCCGGCGAAATCACCGAAATCTCCGGCCGCGGCGTGGGTCTCGATGTAGTGAAAGCCGCGCTCGATAATCTGAAGGGCTCCATCGAGCTCGAAAGTGAACTCGGCCACGGTACAACTTTCAGACTAATGGTGCCGCTTACTCTTGCCAGCATTCAATCGCTCTTGTTCCGCGTTTGCGGGAAGCTCTACGCCGTTCCGCTGGCCTCCGTGGTCGAAATCACGCGCATCATGGACGCCCAAATCCATTGCGTGGACAATCACGAAGTCTTTCAATTGCGCGAGGAGGTCCTCACGCTCGTCCGCTTGGAACGTCTGGAATCCTCCGCCGCGCACGAGCGCTCCAAGCGCGTGTTTGTGATCGTCATCGCCTCCGGCACCCGCAGGTTTGGCCTAGTCGTTGACACCCTGATCGGCGAAGAAGAGCTGGTCATCAAGGCTCTCGAGGATCGCCTGGTCACTTCTCCTCTCGTCAGCGGGGCTTCGATTCTGGGCGATGGCACCGTGGTCTTGATCTTGAACATACCGGCCGTCGTGGCGCATTTGTCTCGCATCCCGGCCGTGAGGGCCATCGCATGAACGACAAAATACGCGTTCTCGTGGTGGACGATTCGGCCCTGATGCGCAAGCTGATCCCGCAGGTGCTCCACCGGGATCCTTCCATCGAAGTCGTGGGTACGGCCATGGACGGCGAGATGGGCCTGAAGAAAATCGAAGAGTTGCGCCCCCACGTGGTCACTCTCGATCTGGACATGCCGCGCATGGACGGAATCGAAATGCTGCGCCAGATCACGCGAAAGCATCACGTCCCCGTGATTGTCTTCAGCACGCAGACCGATCGCAGCGCTTCGCTCACCATGAAGGCGCTCGCTTTGGGCGCTTTCGATTTCGTGGCCAAGCCCGAAGATGCTGCCGCCGGCCGCATCGAACAGGTCGCCGCCGAGTTCGCTTTGAAAATCAAGGTCGCCGCTTCTTCCGGCGCGCCGAAACTGATCATCACTGTGCCCTCGGCGAAACGAAAGGAACGCCGGCGCGCGGCCATGCCCAACTGGCCTTCGCGCATCGTGGCCATTGGCATCTCCACCGGCGGCCCCAACGCCCTGCAATATCTTTTCTCCCAGCTGCCCGAGGATTTTCCCGGCTGCATTCTCGTCGTGCAGCACATGCCCGAGGGATTCACCGATATGTTCGCGCGGCGTCTCGATGAATGCTCCGCCATCGAAGTGAAGGAAGCGCAATCGGGCGATTTGTTGCTCGCCGGACGCGCGCTCATCTGCCCGGGCAATCGCCACATGAAAGTGCGTCGGATGGAGCACGGCAATATCGCCATCCTGGTTGACCAGCCGCGCGTGAACGGCCACCGCCCCTCCGCCGACGTCCTGTTTCAATCCGTGGCCCAGGAATTCGGCAACCGCTCCATTGGCGTGCTGATGACCGGCATGGGTGACGATGGCGCCGTCGGCTTGGGCACCCTGCGCGATGCCGGCGCCATGACCATCGCCCAGACCCCTGATACCTGCGTGGTGGACAGCATGCCTCGCGCCGCCATCTCGCGCGGCTTTGCCACCCGTGTCGTTTCCCTTTCCAATCTCGCAAGCGTTTTGCAATCCAAGTGTGCGCCGGAACGGTCCGCTGCTGACCCGGACCTAGCAGCAGCGTCCCCTGCGGATGCCGTCGCCGGCGAAGGGTCCGCCCGAAGGAGATAGTTATGAAACAGTTCGAAGCATTGACGCGGAAAAATGACAATGGAGCGGTTCGCTACCTGATCGTGGACGACTCCGTCTTCGCGCGAAAAAGTCTCGCGAAGATGATTGAGTCCTTTGGCGGCCAGGTGGCGGGTGAAGCCGGCGACGGATGCACCGCCATCACCGAATACGCTCGCACCAACCCGGACATCGTGCTCATGGATATCACCATGCCGCAGATGGAGGGCATTGAAGCCGTCGAGCGTATCGTGCACGAGCATCCCGAAGCGCGCATCGTCATGGTCTCCTCCGTCGGCTATCAGGACAACATTCTCGCCGCGCTGCAGAAGGGCGCGCGCCATTTCGTGCAGAAGCCGGTGAAGGCCGACGCGCTTTACGAAATCATCCGCTACGTGCTCAATGACGACGGCGTCACCTCGCCGGTCGGCGCCGGAAAGGAAAGCTCGCGATGAGAATGGATCTGATCCAGCCGTTCATCGGCTCGCTGGACGCCGTGCTGGCCGAGATGATGAATGTCCCGGCGAAAATCGTGGACCTCACCATGGAAGAGGAAGGCTATCGCAAGAAAGGCACCGCCGCGCTGGTCACCTTCCGCGGGCAAATTGAAGGCCGCGTGATTCTCGATATGGAGCCCAGCGCCGCCGCGCAAGTCGCCGGTTTTCTGACCGGAACCGAAGTGGATTCCAAGGCCCCCATCGTCCCGGAAACCGTGTGCGAGCTCGCCAACATGGTTATCGGCAATGCCGTCACGCAACTCAACGACGGCGGATTCCAGTTCAAAGTTTTTCCGCCGGAAATTGTCACCCAGGAGCAATCCGAAAAAGCCGGCCAGGATTCCGAGGCCACCATCCTCTGCTTCGAGACTCCCAGCGGCAACGTGTACCTGAATATCGCTATGAAATATCTGCAGCGCCGCGCTCGCGAACGCTCCCCCGTGGTGGTCGGCTAGCCGCTCGGCGAATCTACTTCGCCCGCGGACCTACTTTCCGGTATTCCACGCCGTGCCGGAACAATCCCGCCTTCGGCATTTCCTCCGAATAAATCACGTCCGCCGGAAGAAAAATATTGGCCGCGTCCGGCGCGTAGGGCACCGCCACTTGAATCACCGACTTCGGCTCATAGCGCCGCTTGCTGCGAAAGCACATGCCCACCGGCGAAATATCCTCGCACACTGCCAGCTCGTCGTCCGTTTCCGGCTGCCGGATGCACGCCGTCAGCCGCGTTCGGATTCGCAAGCGCTGGCGTTCTCTTTGTTCCCCGCTTACCGGAATCGATTCCGGCGCATCCGCGACGCGGCGGCCGCGCGCGCCTCGCAACGCGCCTTTCTTTTCGTCTTCGTGCGGTGACTGTATCCAGATGCTCGGCACGCCGCACGTCTTGCAGTGCCGCGCGATGCCTCGATTGGTCTCGAACCCGCGAAGCTCCATTTCATTCAAATACACCACCTCGCGCGCCCGGCAGTACGTGCAATCGAGCAGCATCCGCGCCACAGCCTCGGCCGAAAGCGTCATCTCCGGAAATTCGATCCCCCAAAGATCCGTCTGGCCGTCCAGGATTTCGATTCCGTAAAGGTATCCGTCCTTTTGCTGTCCGAATTGGCCGACCACGCGCACCCGCCCTTGCCGCTGCGAATCCGCCGGCGCCTTCCGCCGCACCTCAATCTGCTGATCGGTCCTCAGCTCGCGGCCGAGCACGATCACCCCGCCCGTGCGGTTGATCATCATCGTGCGGCTCGGCTCCTTGAACTCCTGGCCCTTGCCGTCCGTGCCGGATACCTCCAGCAGCAGAGTCAGCGAGACGCGATCGCTGCGACGCATTGCCGGTGATGCCATTCAACTCCTCCAGGAGAATTCGGTTTCCCACTTGCCAAGATAGCATACCCCCGCCCGCGGTTGCCCGCGGCGAGGCCGCCCGTTTCCTCAATCGGAAAAGCCGCCTCCCTTCCCGTTATGAGAACAAAGGAGTTATTCCTTCCCCGCGCCGCGCGCAAGCTCCATTGACGCCCCGATTTCCCCGTGTTACGCTTGTTTCGTTCTCGCTGCCATCAAAGCTTAAAAGCGGCAAAGGAGTCGGGACAATGGAATGGGTAACCCCTCAGCACGAAGAAATCGACTTGAACTGCGAAATTAGCTCCTACGCGAACGCCGAGCTCTAGCGCGAATGCGTGTCAAAGTCCTCGGCTCGGCAGCCGGGGGCGGTTTTCCTCAGTGGAATTGCGGTTGTTCCAATTGTACTGGCCTGCGCGCCGGCAAACTTCGCGGCGCTCCCCGCACGCAAACGCAGCTCGCCTTCTCCGTAAATCCTGATGCGTGGTTCCTCGTGAACGCTTCGCCCGACCTGCGCGCGCAGATCCTTGCCGCGCCCGAGCTCGCGCCTCCGCCAGGCTCGCGCCAGTCGCCCATCGCCGGCGTCTTTCTCCCGAGCGCTGACGTCGATTCCGTCATGGGCTTGCTTCACCTGCGCGAATCCACTCCTCTCAGTATCTTCGCCACTTCGGCGGTGCAGCGCATACTCCGAGAAGATAACTCCATGTTTCGCGTTCTCGACCGATCTTGTCCTCCCGCTAAATGGTTTGATCTGGCGATCGCGCCCGAATTTGGCTGCCCGGTCGCAGCGGATGATCCCGAGGCTTCTTCCTTCCGTTACTCGGCGATCCCCTTGGGTGGAGGTTATCCCGACTACGTGAGCGACAAACTGCGCCGCACGCTGCCTGCGAACGAAGCCGTAGTCGGTTTTCTCATCGAACACGATGGCAAGCGCCTCTTTTTCGCGCCTTCTCTTCCCGCCAGCAATCCGGAATGGAAAAAAGTGGCCGATTCCTGCGACCTCCTATTCTTGGACGGCACATTCTGGCTCGATGACGAACTCATTCGCGCCACAGGCTCCGGCAAGACCGCAGGTTCCATCGGCCATCTTCCGCTCTCCGGTGAGGACGGCTTGCTGCAACAGTTTTCCGGCGCGAGTCGCGGCCGCCGCATTCTCATTCACATCAACAACACAAATCCCATCCTGGACGAAGAGAGCCCCGAGTATCGCCGCGTCCGCGACGCAGGCTGGGAAATCGCCCACGATGGCATGGAGTTTGCCCTGTGAACGCGCGTCCCGCGGAATCCTTTCTTCCCGCAGCGGAATTCATCGCGCGCTTTCACGCTATCGGAGAGGAGCGTTATCATCACAAGCATCCTTTCCACCTCTTGATGCACGAAGGAAAACTTTCGCGCGGCCAGCTCCAGGCTTGGGCTCTCAACCGCTATTACTACCAAAGCCGCATCCCCATGAAAGACACCATCGTTCTCTCGCGCAGCGACGACACCGATTTTCGCCGCGCCTGGCGCAAGCGCATCCTCGATCACGAGGGTGACGCGACGCATCCCGGCGGCATCGAGAAGTGGCTGCGCCTGGTGGCGGCGACCGGTCTCACGCGCGAGCAGGCCCTGCGCGAAGAAGGCATTCTCCCGGCGGTGCGTTACGCCGTGGACGCCTATCTCGAACTGGTTCGCTCGCGCACGTTCCTCGAAGCGGTTGCATCCTCGTTGACCGAACTTTTCTCCGGCAAGCTCATCGCCCTGCGCATGGACGCTTTGAGAAAATATTATCCCTGGCTTTCCGGCGGCCTCGATTATTTTCAGGGCCGCCTCACGCAGGCGCCCGAAGACGCGGACTTTGCCCTGGCCTGGGTGGTCAAGCACGCTCGAACGCGCGACCAGCAGGAACTCGCGCTCGGCGCGCTGCGCGCGAAGTGCGATATCCTGTGGGCCCAGCTCGATGCGCTGTATTTTTCTTACGTGTCGCCCGGATGGCCGCCGCCGGGCGCTTTCACGCCGCGGGCGGAATAAATTATGAACCCTGAAATGCACGCGCGTCCGCGACTCGCCGCCGGTTGCCGCCTGAGCGAACCCAATCGGGATCCGCGCATGTTGCTGATGCCCGAGCGCGCGCTGCGCCTGAATGGGCCGAGCCTCGAAATCGTCCTGCGCTGCGACGGCCGGCACACCGTTCAGCAAATTATCACCGAGCTGCAGAAGATTTATTCCAAGGCCGTGCCCGAGCGCGTGGAAAAGGACATTCTTGGATATCTCACGCTGCTCCACGATCAGTGCGCCCTCGATTTCACCATCGAAGACGCCGCCGCCGCGCCAAAATGACCAGCACCATTCTCAATCCCCTCGCGCTCATCGCCGAGCTCACTCACCGTTGCCCTTTGCACTGCGTCTATTGCTCGAATCCCCTGGAGCTCAAGTCCCGCCGCGGCGAACTTTCCACCGAAGTATGGAAGCGCGTGTTGCGCGAGGCGGCTGCCGCGGGCGTCCTGCAAGTGGATTTCACCGGCGGCGAACCTCTTGCGCGCCCCGATCTCGTCGAACTCGTTCGCGCGGCTCGCGCCGCCGGACTGTACGTGAGTTTGATCACCTCCGGAGTGCCGCTCGATGAGCGCCGGCTCGCCGAACTCGTCAGCGCCGGACTCGATCACATGCAGCTTAGTTTTCAGGGCGCCCAGGAAGAAGCCGCGGCCGAAATTGCGGGAGCACGAGTGCTCGCGGAAAAACTGCAAGTGGTCAAATGGGTGCACGCGCATCGCATCGGCTTGACGCTGAACTTCGTGATTCATCGCCAGAACCTCGACCGCCTGGAAGAAATGATCGCGCTCGGAGAAGAATCCGGCGCGGGCCGCCTGGAATTCGCGCACGTGCAGTATTACGGCTGGGCTTTTGCCAATCGTGAAAATCTCCTGCCCACCCGCGAACAAGTGGACCGCTCGATTGCGCTGCTGCAGCAAGCCGAAGCGCGGCTGCGAGGAAAAGTGCGCGTCGAATACGTGGTGCCGGATTACTACGCCAAATATCCCAAGCCCTGCATGGGCGGCTGGGGACGCAAGCTCATGCTGATCACGCCGGCGGGCGACGCGCTCCCCTGCCACGCCGCGCAGGTGATTCCCGGCCTGCGTTTTCCGAACGTGAAGGACCAGCCGCTCCGCGAGATTTGGACGTCGTCCGAAGTTTTTCGGAAATTCCGCGGCGAGGAGTGGATGCCGGAGCCCTGCCGCAGCTGCGACCGTCGCGCGCAAGATTTCGGCGGGTGCCGCTGCCAGGCGTTTCTTCTCGCCGGCGATGCCGGAGTCACCGATCCGGTTTGCACGCTGTCGCCCCACCGCGCGATGGTGGACGAAATAATCGCGGCCGCAAACGCGGCCCCCGCCGAGGCCGCTGCGAAACCAGATTGGCTCTACCGGCCTAATCCCGCCTGAAGCAGCCGCGGCGCGCTGTGCGGATCAATGGCCGCTCGAGAGATCGGGCGGCGGATATTCCGGCAGCTTGGCGTTTTTCTTTTCGGTGCGTTTCACTTCGAGTTCGTCGAATAAAATAGAAGGGCAAATAACCGTGCTGGGAATGTTTCCCTCGCGGTTGCTCACCAGCGGATCGTCTCCCGCCGCGGTCAAATCGTTGCGCAGCGTGCGCGTGTCGAGTTCGTTGAACACGGCTCCGCGCACGAGCTCTTCGTGCCCATCGTCCACATAGACGCGATAGAGCAAGCGGGGATCTTGCCCGGAGAGCGTTTCGACGTAATAGCCGTAGGGCTTATTTTCCTGCTTGCACATCTCGATCAGTTTTTTCTTCAGCTCTTCGGGTGAGACCGGCTCTTTGGGCTCCACGATCAAATTTCCGATGCTGGGCATGGGCGCCTGTCCCGGGCCGCCGCGGCCGTGGCCGTTGGACTCCGGGAAATCGCGAATGGGCGTGCGGCCGAGAAGGTAATTGACCAGCATGCCGTCCTTGACCACGGAAACGGAGGCGGCGCGAACCCCCTCCTCGTCAATCTCGTAGCTGCCCACCAGAGTTTTTCCCTGGAACGTTTTCATGGTGGGATCGTCCACCACGGTTAAAAAGTCCGGAAGCACGCGCCCCTTATAATTCGAGGAGAATTTCCCGGTAGTGCGCGAGGAATCTCCGGGTTTCGGCCGGTTGCCCAAAATATTCCTGCCGATCATGCTGTCGAAGATATCGCTCGCGGCATCGTTCGAGAAAAGCACCGGGCCGCGGTAGTCCTCTTCGACCAGCGGAGCCTCGCGCAGCTGCTTGAGCGTCGCGAGCATCTTGGCCGTGTCCGCTTCGAACTTCGCGGGTGCGGGCAATTCCGCGGCAGTGCCTGCCACGTAATAGGGCGAGCGGCCGAGCTTCATCCCGTCGCTCGCCTGCGTTTCCGCGGAAAGCCCCAGATAATAGGCAGCGTAGCCCTCGCGCGTAATGGTTCCTTCGGTGTTCACGAAATACTGGTTCACCGCGCGAAAGCGGAGGATGGCGGAGAGCGACTGAATTTGCGGATCCGTGCGGAAGAGATCGGTCGTTTTCGCCAGTGTTTTTTTCCAGTCGTCCGCCGAAAAATCCAGGCGCGCGAGCGGCCCGATGGATTGCAACGCCGGAGCCTTGGCGAAGTCATCAAAGGGCTGGTCCGCGGAATACTTGCTCAGCTCCGCTTTTTTCGTGGCCAGAGCTTCGGACGCGGCTTTATAAGCGCGGTCCGTGGCGGCCCAGAGCTGGCGGCGGAGGGCGATGGCGTCGTCATCGAGCGGCGCGAACTCCACTACGCCCTGGCCCTGCTGGTAGTAGCTGTCCTGCTCGTAATCGCCGACGCGCACCACGACGCGCGCGCTTCGAATGTGAGCCCGCTGGTCCTGGCGCAGCGCGCCGAAGGCGGCCTCGGCATCGAACTCCTCGACATCGGAAATCCGGTACTCGATGTAATACGGTGCGGCGACATTCTCCATCTTGACCTGTGATTTCGAACGCTCGAGCTCCTCGAGCATGGCCTTGATGATGGGATCGGAAGACGCCGCAGCGGAGTTCGAATTTTTCTCCTGCGCCGCGGCCAGGCCCGCACAGCAGACGGCGACGAACGCGATCAGGAAAAGTGGCGTAAGAATCTTGACGCGGCTTCTGATGGCGCTCACGGCCGGTTCCCTCCAGCTGTCTTCGTTTTGGAAGCAGTCGAAGGAGCTTCGGAACCCGGCGGCGGCAGAATCGGCGGGCGTTCCGTTCCGCGCTGCCGCTTCTGCACTTCGATTTCGGAGAAGAGCATGGCCGGCGCCGCAGCAGCCACCGGGACTTGCCCCGATTCTGCGCCGCAAATGCCGTTGAACACCTGCAGCTTGTCACCGGTTACCATAATATTGTTCAGCGAAAGCAGCGGCGTGCCGACTATATCCACGCCGCGCACGAGTTCATCCGGCCGCCCGTCGGCGTAAACGCGATAGACCATCACCGGAAGTACCTGGAACGCCTGCGGCATGGAGCGTTCGGTGATGGTGAACCCGCCCTGGATGTCGTCGAAGTAGAGCCCGTAAGGCTTGCCCTGCTTTTTGATTTCCGCGATGAATTTCTGGCGCAGCTCGGCGTCCGTGACGGAGTTGGTGGAAGTCACGATCAGATTGCCTTGCCGGCCGGTGGGCATCAATCCCGGCTGCCTGCGGCCGTGTCCGTTCGAATGATCGAAATCCTTGACCGGCATGCGCGACATCAGGAAATTTTTCAGCACGCCGTTTTCCACCGCAATCACGCGCTCGGCCGGAACCCCTTCATCGTCGAAATCATACGATCCCGCGAGCTTCACGCCGTTGAGTTCGTGAAGCGTGGGGTCGTCGGCGACGCTCAAAAACGCGGGAAGCACCAGCTGATTTACTTTTTTGGTGAAGGTCTGCCCTTCGCTCTCGTCGCGCTGGCGATGCCCTTCGAGCCGGTGGCCCAGGACTTCGTGAAAAAAAACAGCCGCGGCTCGGCCCGAAAGCATGGCCGGCCCGGCGTAGGGTTCGGCAGCAGGCGCGGCGCGAAGGTCTTTCAGGTCCTCGGCGATCTTGACGACCTTGGCGGCTAGTTCGGTGTCCGACGGAAGCTCGGCCGGCGACGGCGCCTCGAAGGATTCGACGCGCATGAGTTCCATTCCGTCATCCGCGCGCGTTTCGGCCTGAATCACCAGGCGGCTGATGGCGCTGGGGCGTTCGACGGAAGCGCCGTCGCTCGTCGCGAGGTAGCTGCGGTTTTCGCTTACCTGCAGCGAAACGGCGGAGTCGTACACTTCGGGATATTTCAGGAAGCCAGCTGAAATTTTTCGCGCGCGCTCCTCCCATTCTTTCAGCTTGAGTGAAACGGGAGGGCGCGCCGCGCCGATATGGGTCTGCGGCGATTCCTCGGAAAAATCCGGCGACTTGTCTTCCTCTTCTGACTGCACCGCCTTGCTGGTTTTCACGGTAAGAAACGCGGAAGAGGCTTGCTCGTATTCGCGATCGGTGAGCTGCCACAGAACGCGGGCGATGGCGTCGGAATCGTCGTTCAAAGGCAGGAACCCGGTGGTGATACCCGTCGAGCGGCTCTTGTTGTGCGTGTTGTCGAGCGCGGCGGAGCCCACGCGCATCATCACGTCCACCTGGCGCCGCTGCGCGCTGGTGGAAAAAAGCAGGCCGCCATTCTCGGCGTAGAGCACGGCGGCGTTGGTGTCGGTCACCGCGTAGCTCAGGTAGTAGGGAGCGGGATCGGATTTGGCGAGCGCGGCCGAGGCGCGCTTGAGCTCCCGCTGCATGGTCTGCATCACGGCGTCGGACCCGGCGCTGGATGAAAATGCGGGGACCGCGCAAAAAATCAGGAGGCAACAGAGCAGAAAGCGTAAACGGAAGTGGGTCATTCGGCTATTAGACACTCGCTTGGGTCGAAAGTTAGTACGTTCGCGACCCCCCAAATTTGTTGCGATTAGAACGGATGCCGATCCTTTGTTTTCAGTAGCTTACGGCGATTTCTAATAAATGTTGTTGCGATTAGAAAATGCGTGGGAAGCTGCGTTTTGGGTGAATCTGAAGTCTGCCCGCGCCGCACATTTTTTCTGGCCGTCAATATCATGCGCGTTTATCCTAGAGATATTACATGCAAAGCGCAATAGGTTGGAGACGGTGGACGAAAGCGCGCGGCGCGCGAAATTAGTCGCCGGTCAGAGCTTTGTACTGCGCGGCGGTCAAGGGCACGACGGAGAGCCGGCCCTGGCGGACGAGGGGTGAATCGGAGAAAAGCTTGTTGGCTTTTACTTCGGCCAAAGAGACGGGCTTCGAGAGCGCGCGGCCGGCTTTGATGGTGACCTGCGGTTTTTTCGGGTCGGTGACTTTGACGGAGACGACGGTGGCGGTGCCCACGGCGGTCTTGCGGTCGCCGGTTTCGTAGATGATCAGGCGCGCGCCGGGCTCCATTCCCGCGAGATTCCTGACCGCGACGGGATTTTTCACGCCGTCCCAAAGCGTAACTTTGTCGCGCTGGAGATCGGCGAAGGAATATTCGGAAGGTTCGGTCTTCAGCAGATAATCGGACATGGCAGAGCACCTCTCGCGTGGAACGCCGCAGCTATTCTACAACGGCACGGAAGGCGATGTCCTGAAAGTACCCTGCCTGTCGAGTTTCCAAGTGCGATGCCGGTATGGGCGATGTATCTTTTGATTATCGGCTGATTATTGGGCGATTATCGGGCGAATTCTCTTGGGAGCTCGGCAGCCTTGGCAAAACTGAATTTTCTGGTCTCACTCACCACGCGGGACAACGACTACCAGCAGGAACAGGCTAGCGCGGCGGAAGAAACGGCGCTGCGGCTGGGCGTGGGCGTGCAGGTTGTTTACGCGGAAAACGATGCGATCAAGCAGGGTGCCCAGATCTTGAGCGCCATCCAAGCGCCGGAAGCCGCGCGGCCGAACGCGATTATCTTCGAGCCGGTGGGCGCGTCGGCGCTGCCCCAGGCCGCCCGGGCGGCGGCAGGAGCCGTGATCGGATGGGTGGTGATTAATCAGGAAGCGGATTACATCCGCGAACTTCGGCGCACGGCGCGCGCCGCGGTTTTTTCGGTGAGCTCGGACCATTTGGAGATTGGGCGCACGCAGGGGCAGCAATTCGCCGCGCTTCTTCCGCAGGGCGGAACGGTGCTTTATATCCAGGGCCCGTCGGACAATTCGGCCGCGCGGCAACGCACCACGGGGATGCAGGAAACCAAGCCTGCCAACATCCGCATCATCGCGCTCCGGGCGCAGTGGACGGAAGAGAGCGCGCAACGCGCGGTTGCGTCCTGGATGAAGCTTTCCACTTCGCAGAAGCAGCGGGTGGATTTGGTGGGAGCGCAGGACGACTCCATGGCGCTCGGCGCACGGAAAGCCATGCAGGAAGAACCCGATGAGGTGGTGCGCGCAAAATGGCTGAGCTTGCCGTTCACCGGATGCGACGGCCTGCCCAAAACCGGCCAGGAATATGTGCGCAAAGGTTTGCTCGCCGCCACCGTGTTCTGCCCGCCGAATACGACGCTGGCGCTGGAAATGCTGGTGGCCGCCATTCAATCGGGAAAGCAGCCGCCCGAGCTTGCGCTCACGCCGCCGTCATCTATTCCCCCGCTCGATGATTTGGTCCTTTCCGATTAGCCTCGAAGACCTTACTGCCCGCCGCGCCGTTAGCGAAAAGTCTAATTTGAAGGATGTTCAACCCCGTCGCCGTTGATGGTATTGAAATTCCAGGGTGCCGGCAGTACCCTCCAAGGCTGCGCAAGGCACTTAGGGAAGAATCCCACCCAGAACCGAAGCCATGCGTTCAGCAGCCCGGCAATCGGTTTCGACCGCGGATGCGGACGAGCGTGGCCAGACGAAGACCTTGAGGACGTGAACCATGTGGATCGTCAGGCTGGCACTGAGGCGGCCCTATACCTTCGTGGTATTGGCCATACTCATCCTGATCCTGGGGACGCTCGCAATCGTTCGCACACCCGCGGATATTTTTCCAAACATCGACATTCCTGTTGTAAGCATAATCTGGAGCTACAACGGTCTGGTGCCGGAGGACATGAGCGACCGGATCGTGAGCGTTACAGAACGCGCTCTGACGACAACCGTCGATAACATCGAGCACATCGAATCGCAGTCGCTGTACGGAGTTGCCGTTGTTAAGGTGTTCCTGCAGCCTACGGCAAACATTCAACAGGGCATTGCGCAGATTACGGCGATTTCCCAGACGCAGCTGAGGCAATTGCCCGCGGGAACGACGCCGCCCCTCATTCTGGCCTATAGCGCATCGAGCGTACCGGTCCTGCAGTTGGCGCTTTCGGGCCAAAATATGTCGGAGCAAGACCTCAACGACTATGGACTGAATTTCGTTCGCACGCAGCTCATTACGGTGCCGGGCGCGTCCGTTCCTTATCCCTATGGGGGTAAGCAACGCCAAGTGCAAGTGGACCTGAATCCGACAGCATTGCAGTCGAAGGGGTTGTCCGCACTGGACGTAGTGAACGCTATCAGCAATCAGAATCTAATCCTGCCTACCGGAACGGCCAAGATTGGCCCCACGGAATATGACGTTTCCATTCCCAACGCAGCACCTAAAACAATTGAGGATCTGAACCGTATCCCGATCAAAAACATCGGCAGCACTACGATCTACATAAAGGATGTGGCCTGGGTGCGCGATGGCTTTCCCCCGCAGACCAATATAGTAAAGGTCAACGGGCAGCGATCCGTGCTGCTGACGGTTCAAAAGGCGGGAGCTGCTTCGACACTGAACGTGATTGCGGGCATCAAAGCCCTCTTACCTCAGATTAAGACGACGGTTCCAGCCCAGCTGCAAATGGATTCCGCTGAGGCGCTGCACTTCTCCGAGGCGGATATTGATCACAACCTGGATCGGGTTGTACCGCGTGTTCCCTGAGGCGCTCGTTTCACCGGGCACTGGCGAGGAGATTCCGACGACGGCCCATGTTCAGTGGAACAAAAAGTCGAAACCTGCGGCCATCGTGCTGCAGGTTCGGCGTCGCTAAGAAAAGCGCAAGCCGTTGGTATCTTTTGTTGATCGCCGTTCTCGTCGCGCTCGCGGCGTTGCCTGCCGGCGCGCAGACGCCCGATCCGCAGCCGCCTGGCCCGCCTCCCGATCCGTTGCGTCCACCGCTCAATCCTTTTCCTGCGGAGCAGGATTGGAGTTTTCTAGCAGACTCTTCGAAGCGCACGGCTTTTTTCGATCCGGTGAAGTACATTGCGTTTGGCGACAATCCGCAAATGTATCTTTCGCTGGGATTCGAGTACCGCATCCAGTACGAGTATTTCGACAACTTCCTGTTCGGCGCCGGGCCCCAAGACCACAACGGATACGTCTTCAACCGCGTGATGCCCCATTTCGATTTCCACGCTGGGAAGTACTTCCGTCTATTTTCCGAGTTCGAGTTTGACTACGAAGACGGCAGGAATGGCGGCCCGCGCCCTCAGACCGACGAAGACCGCGGCGACGTTCATCAAGCGTTCCTCGAGATCGGCTCGCACGTCAGCAGCGCGCAGGGCATAAGTTTGCGGGCGGGACGCCAGGAAGTGGTGCTGGGCTCGGGCCGCTTGTTCGACAACAACGAAGGCCCCAACGTGAAACTGAGCTTCGACGGATTTCGCGTGATCGCGGAAGGCGCGCACGTGCGGCTGGATCTTTTCGCAGTCAAACCGGTCGATAATAATCTCGGATTTTTCGACGATGTTCCGCATCACGCGGAAAGCCTGTGGGGAAGCTATCTCACTGTTCCAGCGCCGATCGTGAGCGGTGGGCAGGCCGACGTTTATTATATCGGCGAGGACACGAAGTCGGTCACCTACAACCGAGGGAGTGCTCACGAGGTTCGCCACACCGTGGGAACCAGAGTGTTCCGTCCGATAGGGAAGGGCCTGGACTACAACTGGGAGCCTAATTTCCAGTGGGGAAGTTTCGGAGGCGATTCGATCCGCGCTTGGAGCGTGTCAACCGAAACTGGATTTACTTTCGATCGCGCGCGCTTTCATCCCCGGCCATTGTTACGCGCGGACGTTTACAGCGGCGACGGTAATCCGGCGAATCAGAGCCTTGGTACCTTCAATCCTCTTTTTCCGCGTGGCGCATACTTTAGCCCGGCAATTATGCCTTTGCTGGGTCCTCAAAACCTGATCGATGTGCATCCGGCGATTCAATTTCAACTGAAGACAAACATTACAGGAGGCTTTTCCTGGAACTGGTATTGGAGGGAATCAACGCACGACGGGATATATGCTATCGGAAGTGGAGTCTTGATTGATCCAGCAGGCGCCAGCCTCGCCCGTTACCTAGGCACGCAAGGAGATCTCGAGATTCGCTGGTCTCCCGCGCCGCACACCATCATCGCATTCAACTTTCTGGGCTTTAAGCCCGGCACTTTTTTCAACACGGTGGCGTACAACGCCGGGCCTATCGCCGCGAATATTGGTTTCACGTACCGCTTCTAGGAGAGTTTCTGCGTTCAGGACAAAGAATTGGTAGCGGTACCGGGAATCGAACCCGGGTTACCAGATTGAGAATCTGGCGTCCTAGCCCCTAGACGATACCGCCCCTGCGATGGATCGAACGTGAGCAATTTTCGCACGAGCGAATTGCGCGCGCAAGTAGGTGAGCCACAGATCTACGAGCTTGGAGAATCTGCCGCGCTGCCCTTCGAGGCTCAGGGTAAAAAGACCGCGGCGCTACATTCAAACCTTTTAGTTCGTGGATTCGAAGGCGCGGAAGCGGCGTTCGAGTTCCCATTGCTGCTGGGCTTTTTCGCTCGACTTGAGGAAATCGGCGCAGGCGGCGGATGGTTTGCCGGCGCCGAGAGCGTCGCGCTCGCAGGCCGAAGCGGAACGGGTGAAAACATCGGGCGCGCTCCAGAGGCTCGAGCCGGGCAAGAAGCTGTGTTCGAGTCCGGCGCGGACCAGCTGCTTCAAGTCCGGATAACTTAAATTGTAGGTTTCCACGGCGCGAACGTATTCGTGCGTGAGGTCGATGCGCGAGACGCCTTCGTCGTCGGTGGAAAGCGCTACCGGCACGCCGAACTTGCGATAGATGGGAAAGGGATGATCCTTGCCGCTGACGCCGAGGATCAGGTCGTTGCTGCTGAGATTGATTTCCACGAGCACGTGGCGCGCGGCCAATTCCTTCAGCAGATCGTAGGGCTGATCCTCATACAGAATATCCACGCCGTGACCGATGCGCTCGGCGTGAGCCTCGTCGAGCGCGAGGCGGATGTGGCAGCAGAGGCCGTCGGGCGGGACGAGGCCAGGGGCCAGCTCTCCGGCGTGCAAGCTGATGTGCACGCTGGGATACACGCTGTGAAGGTAGCCGACCATGCGCATGTGCAGCGCGTAGTCGGTCATAGAGGTGTGGCCGTCCTCGGGCATGACGAAGTTTATGCCCACGACGCGAGGATCGCCGGCGGCGACTTCGAAACCGAGCAGCGTCTGCGCAAAGACTTGCTCCTTGGGGAAGCCGCGCAGGACCTGATAGAGGAAACGGATCTGGACGTTGCACGCGGGAGTTGCATCCGGCCGGCCGCAATGTTCGCGCTCGTTGCGCGACGCTTCGGCATCGTCGAATTCCTTGCGGTCAATCTTAATTTCGTCGCGCAGGCCGTGCGCGAGCAAGGCCTCGCGGAATTGCGCGAGATCGTCATGCCAGCCGAGCTCTTTTGCGATCGACGCGGCGTGGCTGAAAGTGGGCGTGTGCATGAGTTCCAGATACTGCTCGTTCTGCGCGGCGGCGCGGGTGGCGACTTCGTCGAGCCATTCGCCGAGATGGCGGTGGTCGGTGCCGCCGAATTTCGCGAAGGCGGCGAAAAAGTGGTCGTGAGCGCTGATGCCGGGCGAGGGCGCAAAGCCGCGCATGGAAAAGGAATCGATGAGCGAGTCGTATAGATTTTGGTTCGTGAGCGCTTGTGCGGCAGGGGTCTTGCCTTCGCCGCACACGGGCCTCGGAGGAATGCTCCTGGTGACGGCCTCGGTCTTGAAGAAGGAAAGCGTGGCGAGATCGACGCACAAATCATCTTCGGCGCCGGCGCGTATCCAGGATTCGGCGTAAACCGCGCCGCTCAAGTGATTGTGCAGGTCGGCGCCCTTGGGCATGCGAGCCAGAAAAGCGTGGAGCTCGAGCGGATTTGTGCGGGCGGCCTCAAATGCGCGGGCGGTGCGCTCCTCCGGAGCTCGCTGCGCGGCGGGAGGGGCCGCGACCTTCTGGGCCAGCGCTTGCGATGAGAGGAAAAGCATCAGGGCAACGAAGGGCCAGCGGACATTGGCGACGCGCCGGGCAAGACCTGCGCACATTGGTTCACACCTCCCTTTCGAGGCTTTTGACCTGCCGTGTGGCTCGGACTCTACCATAAGTCCGTGTAACGACTCGCACTTGGAGCGTTGTAACCTACAATTAACATTCGTGTCACAGAGCGTTCATGTGCACCGTTTAAGGTTTCTGCTCCGCGACGACGGTGCGCTATTCCAGGTCGCGACCGGGGTGACCCTCCGGGACGGCTCAAGTTACATTTTGTAAGTCCAACCGGCGCTAGGGGGGATAAATTCCAGGGGATGCGTGCGTCAGAGTTCTGCTCGTTCGACCGTTCGAGCTTCATTCCACCAAGCGTTGCAGTTTCTTCAAACCCGCAACATGTCCATTCGGTGCAACAACCAATCTCAAGGAGGAAGGAATGCGAGTACTAGTAACATGGCTTTTGACTCTGGGCCTGGTAGTTTCCCCAGCTTTAGCCGGGACAGGACCCGGAGACGATAAGGACACGACCAAGACAAGTGACACGTCCGCCGCAGCAACCAAGAAGACGGATGCGTCAAACACTGCCAAATCCGACGCGGCGAAAGCGGCGTCCTCGACACTGGAGAATGAGCTGCAGCAGCTTCGGGAACTGCTGGAAGCGCAGTCCAAGCAGATTCAGGCGCAGAGCGATCAGCTGCGGGAACAGCAGCAGAAGATGATGGAGCTGGAAACGGAACTCAAAACCGAAACCGCGACGCGCGAAAGTTTCTCGTCCTCGGCGCCGGACAGCCGCACGGCGGGACTGGCAAACGCTTCGGCGAATCCCGTTGTTGCGGCGAGCGGCTCGCCCAATCCCGATGCCGTTCCGGGACAATCGGGTGCCGAAGCACCGAAGGCCATTTACTTCAAGGGTATTACGATTACGCCGGGCGGCTTCCTGGCGGCTGAAACGGTTTTCCGCAACAAGGCCATCGGCGCGGACGTCGACACGCCGTTTAACAGCGTCCCGTTCCCCGGGAATTCCGGAGGCCAGACGACGGAATTCAACGCCAGCGCACGGCAGTCGCGCCTCAGCATGTTGGCCGAAGGCAGACTCGCTGCCGTGAAGCTCACGGGCTACGTCGAGACCGACTTCCTCGGCGCGGGCATCACCTCGAACAACAACGAGAGCAACAGTTATGTGCTGCGTCTCCGCCAGGGCTGGGGCCAAGCCAAGTTCGACAATGGCTGGGGCTTTACCGGGGGCCAGATGTGGAGCTTAATCACCGAAACAAGAAAGGGAGTGGACAACCGCTCGGAAGCTCTGCCCCTGACCGTCGATCCACAGTACACCGTCGGATTCAGCTGGGCGCGGCAATATGGATTCCGCGTATCGAAGAGTTTCGGAGATAAATTCACAGTGGCGGCTTCGGTGGAAGAATCGGCCATCACCGCGACCGTTCACGGAAACCCGACCATCACCGATCTCAGCACCGTCAATGCGAATCAGGGCGGCGTAACTACGCCGACCATCGCTACGACGGTGTACAACAATTTCCTCATCGGCGCTCCCGGCTTGAGCGGCGGTCTTTACAATCCGACCGGAACTTACGCATTCGACAAGACGCCGGACTTCGTTTTCAAGGCCGCTGCCGATCCGGGCTGGGGACACTACGAAGTTTACGGATTGGTTTCGACCTTCCGGGATCGCGCGTACCCGTGCTACTACGCAAACGGCGGGTACAACTTCCCGGCGAACCTCCCAGGCGAGGATCCGACGAATCTTCCAACCAACATTCCAGCCACACCGTGCGCGATTGCCGGACCTGCTAACGGTTCGACAACTCCAACCGCGGGCGCGTTCAACGACTCCAGAACCGGCGGTGGAATTGGCGCAAACGCTCGCGTGCCCTTCTTCAATAAGAAGATCGAAGCGGGCATACACGCATTGGGTGGCAGCGGAATCGGCCGCTATGGCACCGCCGGCCTACCGGATACGACGGTGCGTCCCGACGGAACACTGGCACTGCTGAGAAACTATCAGGTACTCGGCACGCTCGAGTTCCATCCCACACCCAAGATGGATATTTATTTCAACGTCGGAGGGGAATACTCCAGCCGCGCGTCCTACTCCTACACCAACCTTGTTACGGGCAAATCGGGAACGGCCGGATACGGGTCACCCGCTTTCAGGAATGACGGCTGCTTCATCGAGCCGCTGCCTGTGGCAACTCCGGGCAATCCGCCGAACACTACGAGTGTCCTGGGATCGACTGGTTTCATTCCCGGGTCGCTCTCGAACTGCGCCGGAGATGCGCGGGACCTCATCGAAGGTACGATGGGATTCTGGTACCGCATCTACAGCGGAGACAAAGGCCGTATTCAGTGGGGGCCGCAGTATTCCTACCTGGTGAAGAATACCTGGTACGGAGCGGGTTCCTCCTCCGGTTCTGTGGCGTCACCGCACGGAATCGACAATATGGTCTTTACCTCGTTCCGTTACTACCTGCCCTAGGCTGTTCCCGGATGCGGGGAGGTGGCCAACACCTCCCCGCGTTCGCTCCTCCGCCCGCCGGAATACCCCAGCAGAACCAGGGTTCGCACTAGTGTGCAAATCATTGCACCTCCGCCCGCTGAGACAGCTGATACAAAACCCGAGCCAGCAGAGATTCTCTCGTCTGGAGCAGGCACGCTCTAAACCTATAAGACTCAGAGGCATGCGAACGGGTTGGTGAGCTGGGACTCGGGCTGAATCGAGCCGGGGCTCCGGGCCTGGCATCTGACGTGCATAGTCACGGCTCAAACACTAGTAAGTCAATAGGGTTTATGGGAGTAATGGGCTTACTGAGCATGGCCCAAACTGGGACAAGGGCGCGGACTGACCATTCCCGTGGAAGTTCGCAAGACAAAAACAACAGGAGAATATCGCGATGGCGATGAAACGAATGTTCGTTGCAATTACACTCATCACGCTGCTGTTTGCAGCGCCTCCGGGTGCTCGGGCATCCTGGGGCGATGACACCAAGAAGGTAGCCGCAGACGACACAAAGAAGGACGACACCGGCACGGCTGCTTCCGAAAAAAAGGCAGGCGTCGCGAGCGCTCCGAGCTCCGCAGTGGAAAGCGAGCTCGAACAATTAAGAGAAGAGCTCAACGCTCAAAAGGCCATGCTCGAAGCGCAGCAAGTTCGCATTGCGCAACTCGAAGGGCAGTTGCACGCGGCACCGGAACCGCCGTCCGTGGCGATCGCCACCGCGCCGGCAGCATCCGGTCCCGCGGCAGCTTCCAACGCATCGCAGCCGATCGCGGGGGGTGCGCTCGCTACAGCTAGTCCCGCTCCGCAATCGGGCGGAACGCAGAAGGCGGGTGAACAGGGCTCAGCGCCCTTGACCTGGAAAATTGGCAACGCGGAATTGACGCCCGGAGGGTGGGCTGACATTCTCGGAATTTTCCGCAGCAGCGACATCGGAAGTGGAACGGGCACTAGTTTTGGCGCGATACCATTCAACAACCAGGTTCCGCTGGCGGCTCTATCCGAATTTCGCGCCACGGCTCAGACCTCCCGCTTGTCCATGAAGATCGACGCCAACGTCTCCGATTCGACCAGTGTGACGGGATACGTGGAATCTGACTTCAACGGTTTCCAGCCGCCGAACGCATATACCACCACGAATAGCGGAACCTTCCGTTTGCGTTTGGCCTTCGCCGACGTCAAGCACGGAAAGTGGGAGGTTCTCGGTGGCCAGACTTGGTCGCTCTTGACTCCGAACCGTGTGGGCCTTTCGTCCATGCCGTCAGACGTTTTCACCGGATATCGGCTGGACACCAACTACTTTGCGGGACTGGTGTTCTCCCGGCAGGCCAGCTTTCGGATGATCTATCATCCGACCGATTGGTGGTCGATTGGTTTTTCTCTAGAAAATCCGCAACAGTACGCGCCCACCTCCGTTGTTTTTCCGAGCGCGTACTTCTCGGGGCAGTTCGACAACGGCAGCGGCGCTACCAACGGCACTGGCGCAGCGACCAATCCCGCGATCCCGAACTTGCATCCCGACGTAATCGTCAAAAGCGCTTTCGACTGGAAACCGGGCGGGCACGACTTTCACCTAGAGGCGGCGGGCTTGATTCGCAGCTTCAAGGTGTCCGACGACCTGGTGACGCCGAACAATACGAATGCGATTACCGAAGGCTCCGGCTCGCTGAACCTGAACTTCGAAGCGCTGCACAACGTCCACTTGATTGCCAACTCGTTTTACGGCGCGGGCAACGGCCGCTACATCGGCGCTCTTGGTCCGGATGCCATCGTCAAAGCCGACGGTTCGCTTTCGCCCATTCATTCCGGGTCGGGTATCGCCGGATTTGAATGGCAGCTCACGCCGCGCTTTGAATTCGACGGGTATTACAGCGGCGCATACTTCCAGCGCAATTTCGGAGGCGCGGTGGCCAGCTCGGCGACGCCCGCTCCCTCTTGCCTGGGCGTGTCCGGCTTCTTCTGCACCGGATTCGGATTCCCGGGCTCGGCCAGCACGAACAACAAGTCGTTCCAGGAAGCGACCGTTGGGTTCACGCATACAATCTGGGGAAGCCCCACGCACGGGAAACTGCAATTCATAACGCAGTCTTCGTGGGTGGAGCGCACACCCTGGTCCGTTCCGAGCGGGGGCCCGAGAAATGCGCACGCGTTCCTGGAGTACATCGACCTTCGCTACGTCATTCCTTAGCGCAGGCCGCAGTCGGAACAGTCGTATAGGAAATAGTGGCGGGCCGTCCGAGAGAATCGGGCGGCCCGTTACTTCTTCGGATCCAGCACCAGCCCGCCGTCTGGGGAGGGAGTTTCAAACTTGAAGCTCGGGTATTCGTGGGAGAAAGCTCGACGGGACCTGCTGGCCGGCGTAACGGTGGCCGCGATATCGCTGCCGCAGGCCATGGCCTACGCGCTGATTGCGGGGGTTGATCCGCGCTTCGGGCTGTACTCCGCGATTGTGATTACGCTGGTGGCCTCGATCTTCGGTTCGTCATCCCATCTGATCAATGGACCAACCAATGCAATTTCCCTGGTCGTTTTCAGCGCGCTGGCTTTCTTCAGCGCCGATTCGCACCTGCAAGCCTACCAAGCCATGTTTTTGCTCGGGATTATGGTGGGGTGCATACAAATACTGATCGCGGTATTCAAGCTCGGCGATTTGACGCGTTACATTTCTGAATCGGTGGTGATTGGATTCATGGCCGGCGCCGGCACGCTGGTGGCGGTCACGCAGATTGGCAACTTGACCGGGATGACCGACCGCGGCACGGGATTGCAGCACGTTCTTTACCGCATTTGGTTGACGGTGCATGGCGGCCAGGTGAATCCGCGCGCGTTGGGAATCGGACTGTCCACCATCGTGCTGGCCGTGGGGCTGAGATATCTGGTGCGCAAATATCGGCTGCCGCAATTTGACATGCTGGTGTCCTTGCTGGTGGTAGCGGGCGCGGCGGCATGGTTCGGCTGGTCCAGGCCGGGAATCGACGGCAAAACAATTATAACGACGGTGGCGAGCATCCCGCGCAATTTGCCGACGCCGCATTTGCCGCAAATACAATACTGGTGGATAAAAGAGATGTCGGGCAGCGCGCTGGCCATCGCTTTCCTGGGATTGCTCGAAGCCTTGGCCATCGCGAAATCCATCGCGAACACCACGCGGCAGAAGCTTGACTACAACCGGCAGTGCTTTGCGGAGGGTGTGGCCAACGTAACCGGCGGGTTTTTTCAATGCTTGCCGGGGTCGGGGTCGCTCACTCGATCGGCGATCAATTTCCAGGCAGGAGCGGAGACGCGCTTCTCCGGCGTATTCGCTGCGGGGACGGTGGCACTGGTGGTGGTGGCCTTGGCGCCGTACGCGCGTTACATTCCAAAGGCCGCGCTAGCCGGGCTGCTGGTAATCACCGCGGCCCGATTGGTGGATTGGAAGCGGCTGAAATATGCCATGCGGGTCTCGCGCTACGACGCGGCCTTGGTTTTGATTACGGCCTTCTCCGCGATATTCATCAGCGTGGAGTTTTCCATATTAATCGGCGTGGCGCTCTCGATTCTATTGTTCGTTCCGCGCGCCGCGCTTCTGCGGGTTTCGGAATTGACGGTCAGCAGCGATCGCGTGCTTCGCGAGCGGATGCCGAGTGACCCGGTTTGCACCTCCATGCTTCTGTACGACCTGGAAGGCGAGCTATTCTTCGGGGCAGCACCGCTGCTCGATGACCTGTTCGATACGGTGAAACGGCGGACGCAGGACGAAAAGATTCGCTTCGTGATTTTGCGCTTGAGACGCGCGCGCCATCCGGACATGGTGTCCATGGAGCGTTTCGATCATTTTCTGCGCGAGATGCAGAGAAACGGAGTCACCGTGCTGCTGTGCGGAGTTCGCTCGGGATTTGCGGGAGCCATGAAACGCCTGCATTTTGAAGACTGGCTGCCGGCGGACCGAGTTTTTCGCGAAGAGCAACAAGCGTTTTCCGCGACTCTCAAGGCTGTGCGGCATGTGTACGACCTTTTGGGGCCGAATCCTTGCGAACATTGCCGGGGGAATGATCTGGTCGGAGCCGAATACGGACAATTGTATTACCAGGTCTAGTTCTTAAAATTTGCTGAATCAGGGATTCAAGACGGTTCCGCTGCTTCCTGGTTTTCCTCCACGAGCTCGGATGGAACGATGCGCTGGAACAATCGCACGCTGAAAAACCTCTCGCGGCAGGGATCGCAGCGGTAAGCCGGAAAACCAAGCCAACGTTTCAAGGTAATGCCTATGCCGTCTTCCACGCGCTCGCGGGAAATTCTTTCGAGATTGAAATTTCCGCAGCGCGGGCAGTGGGCGTAGCGATGAAAACCGAGCGCCACGCGCTTGGCGTAAAAGCGGCGATCACAGGAGTGGCAGCGCCACGGCTTGCAGCCCATCAGGGTGAAAGTGAAATCCAGCGCGCCGTCGCGGTGAGACCGAAAGCAATTGGCGCTGCGACACTGCGGGCAGATCATTTCAACGGGTCCCCGGAGATTCCCGCAGCAGAATACCGAAAACTTCGAGCCGGAGCAAGTTTGAGAATTTCCCGTGCACGCCCCTGGCCCGTGTAAAATACGTGGCGAGGGGAATTTGCATGCCTGACTACACTGCGGCGCACGCGCGCGCGGGGATCGACGCGAAGCTTCCGGAACTCGAAACCTGGCCCAATCACTTTCCCGGCTACGAAATCACGATTCGATTTCCGGAATACACTTCAGTCTGCCCGAAGACGGGGCTTCCGGATTACGGCACGATCACGATCGAGTACGAGCCCAAGAAACTTTGCCTGGAGCTCAAGTCTCTGAAAATGTATCTGCTCGCTTACCGCGATCTTGGAATCTTTTATGAGAATGCGGTGAACCGCATGTTGCGGGATTTCGTCGCGGCCGTGCGTCCGGCGTGGTTTCGCGTGACGGGAGAATTCACGCCGCGGGGCGGCTTGACCACGACGGTCCAGGCGGCATGGCCGCGGGCCAAGGGCAGACCAGGCGACAGCGGAACGCGACGGGGATAGACTTCCGGCCAAGCGTCAGCCATAATTTCGGGCTGTGTAGAGCCGGGAGAAACGCAGGGAAGGAGATCTGCTGATGAGTTTGACGCCGAACGCGCCCGTAGAGCACACCGAGCATACCGCAGTGGTTACAGACCCGGGAGGATTGCCGCGCTGGGTGATGCTGCTTTTCGTTGTCGCATTTGCGCTGGTGGGCTACCTGCTGTATGCGGGCTACTCCGCTCGGGAGGCGTTCCACAAAGGCTTGGACGACGCGGACAAGAAGACTCAGGCGCTGGCGGCAGAGCTCGATAAAACCAACTCACGTGTCGCAGACTTGAAAGGCCAGCTCGAGGTTACCTCACAAAAGCTCGGCTTGACCCAGGATGAGCTCGCACGGGCACGAAGCCTGGCGCAGAACATCAAGAAATCGCAGCAGGAAAGCGACCAGCAACTTCGCCAGCAGATCGGGCAGGTGCAAGCGGACACTTCCACGAAGTTCGGGCAGGTGGCCACGGAACTGAACGGCACCAAGAGCGACGTGGCCGCTACGAAGGCGGACCTGGAAGCTACCAAGGGCAAGCTGCAGAGCACCATCGGCGACCTCGGGGTGCAGAGCGGCTTGATCGCGCGCAATCACGACGAGGTGGAAGAGCTCAAGCGGCTTGGCGAGCGCGACATTTTCGAATTCAATCTCAATCGAGCCTCGAAAGGCCCGGAGCACGTCGGGCCCATTCAGGTGCTCCTGCGCAAGGTGGATACCAAGAAATTCAAATACACGCTGAACGTTGTGGCCGACGACAAGAGCATCGAGAAAAAAGACAAGACCGTGGGGGAGCCGATTCAGTTTTACGTTCGGGGAGCGCGCGCGCCCTACGAGATCGTGGTGTTCGACCTGACCAAGGATCACGCCAAGGGGTATTTGAGCACGCCGAAGTCGGCGAACGCGCCACCGCCCTCGACGCCGTCCAGCGCGCCTCCCGGCAAGTAGCGCAGGGCGGCCATCAGAATCGGCGAGGGCCAAATCCGCAGAATTCATTTCGCGAAAAGATCCTGTACAAGAGGAGCGTGCGTGAACACGAAGCGAAAACCCCTTTCCGGTTCTCCATCTCGTTCGGCGCGCCGCGGCAATGGAACGAGCCGGCGCATTTCGCTTTGCGCCGCTCTGCTGGCGTTCCTTTTGTGCGGCAGCGCCGTGTCCGCGCAAACGGTTTCCATCGCCGACCGGCTGCCGGCTTCCACGGTTTTCTATATCCATTGGCGCGGTAAAGCGTTTTTGGCGGACGCGGAGAAAAAGAACCACGTGCTGCAATTGCTCGAGGATCCGGGTTTTGAACCTTTCCGCCAGGCTCTTGCGGCCGGCTTCGAGAACAACCAGAAGAAGCCTGGAAATGCGGCTGCGATTGTTTCGCTCTCCGATGTTTTGTCCTTGCTCGATAATGCTGCCGCGATGGGCGTGATGTTAACGCCGCCGGCGGCCGGCTCGGCCACCTCGGATTCCATGACCGCGGGCGCTCCTCATCACTCCGGTTTCTTTTTCGTTTACGACGCCACGGGCAAGACCGAGCTGATTCAGAAATTGAAAAAAGCCAGTCAAGGCGCGGGCAAGATGCCGCCGCAAATCACGAATTACGATTTCAATGGAACGCCGGTGGAGATTAGGAAGGACGGCACGGACGCGACCAACGTCACCTACAGCGCGCGAGCGGGAAATTATTTTGTCGTGGCCGATGAGAAGGGGTCCATTGAGGAGCTGATCGCGCGTTTTGCCGGCGCTGCGAAAGAGGCGGCATCGGTGACGCAGCTTCCCGAGTACCAGGCGATCCACTCTTATATCGGATCGGACGCGGCCGTGGAATTGTTCGCGAGGATCCCAGAGGTGGACAAACTGATGCCCGAGGAGCAGAAAGATAAGCCCGTCGGGCAGGTCGCGCGCAACATGCACTTCGAAAAGATTCACGTGCTGGGCGGCGGATTGAGCTTTGCCGGAGAGGCCATGCGGTTTCACGGCGCGATCCTGGGCGACACAAGCTCGCCAAGCCTTTTCGACCTTGCCGGAGCGAGCGAGGCCACATTCCAGACGCAGTCGATCCTGGATTCCGGGACGGACTTCAGCATGACCCGCTTTAATCTCGCGGCGACGTATCAGCTGCTTCGCGGGGCGGTGACTTCTTCCTTGACGCCGCAGCAGGCGCAAGGCGTGATGGGCGCGGAAATGATGGCGCAGAGCTTTCTGGGCATGTCCATCAGCGATACGCTGCAGCTTTTCACTGGTGAAGTCGCTTCGGAGAGTTCCTACACCGCGGACGGGACTTCGCAACAACTTTTCGCGCTGACGATTCAGAAACCGCAAGACGTGCTGCGAGTGCTGCGCGCGACGCTGGGAAAAAGAATAGCCGCGGAGGACACGGCGGGGACTACGACCTATCTGGATTTGTCGTTTCCCACCAGCGATCCGGCCACGAACGAGCAGCGCCGCACCTTCTATTACGTGGCGGTGGCGCCGCAAATGCTTTTCGTCGCGCCACGCAAAGCCATGGTGAGCGAGGCTGTCGCTCGGCTGAACGCCGGCTCGGCCACAGCCACAATCCCGCAGGGTTCGGTGCTTTCCGACGCGGAATTTATCCGCATGCGCGCGCTCTTGCCGGAAAAATTAACCGGGCTCAGCGCCGCGGACGTGACTCGGATTCCCTGGGACAAAGTCGCCGCCCGCTTCGTGCTGCAGATGGAGCAATCCGCCAAGGAATCGAAGCAGGCGACTCCTCACTCCATGGACTGGCTGAAATTGATCAAGCCCGACGTCTTCACGCACCATCTGCACACTAGCGTCAGCGGCTGGTGGAAAGATGCGAGCGGCGTTTACTTTGACTCTTACGTTCAGTAATTCGCGACTAGCGTCGCCGCACTTAATTTTGGCAGTCGTCATCGTGAGTTTGTGCCTCTCGGCGCCATCGTCTCGGGCGCAGGAAACTGCGCCTCCTACGCAGCATCCCATTCAAGCCACAACCGAAATTGTGAAAGTGGACGTAAGCGTGCTCGATAAGCGCGGAGAGTTCGTCGGCGGGCTCGAACAAAAGAACTTTCGCGTCCTGGACGGCGGCATCGATAAACCGATTCTTTTTTTCGCGCCGGTGGAGGCGCCCGCGCAAGCGCTCGTGGTGGTGGAGACCAGCCCGGCGGTATATTTGATTCACAACCAGCACCTGCAGGCCGCGTTTGCGCTGCTGGACGGGCTTGCGCCCGATGATCAGGTTGCTCTTGCCAGCTACGATCAGGCGCCGCATGCGATCCTCGCGTTTACCAGCGACAAAGGCGCGCTTGCGTCCGCTCTGGGAAAAATTCAATATACTCTCGGAGTCGGCGGATTGAATTTCTTCGATTCGATCTCGACGGTGGTGGATTGGATGGCGCCGGTCACAGGCAAGAGAGCCCTGGTCCTTCTCACCACCGGGCTCGACTCGTCGCCGCCGGAACGTTGGGATGCCCTGGTCCGAAAACTTCGCGCGCAGGACGTGGTCATTTTCGTGGTTGCGCTGGGCGGCTCGCTGCGCCAGAGCGCGAAAAAGAAAAGTGAAGCGGCCGCGCGCACGGATGAGAACCCGCTCAGTTTTGAAAAGGCGGATGCGGCCCTGCGGTCGCTCGCAACCATCACCGGAGGGCGCGTCTTCTTCCCGCAATCGGCCAAAGATTTCGTTCCCATGTACCGCGAGATCGCCGCGGAACTGCGGAACCAGTACGTGCTGGGCATCGCGCCGGAACATGACGGCGAATTCCGCGCCCTCGCGGTGCAGGTCATCGAGGCCGGCGGGAAATCGGCCGCGGCGGAGAGCAAGCGGCCGGGGCTGCGAATTTTTGCGCGCGAAGGTTATCTGGCGCCACAACCTTGAGTCGCCGAACGTCGTCTCATTTTCTGAAGTGGGCGTGCCATCGGGAGGCGGAATGAAGCAGCGGTGCGCAGTCCTTGTCGTCTTCATCCTGGCGCTAGCGGTTGCCCTCGCGGGCCCGCCGGCGCGCCCTAACGTTCAATCGGCGGGAGCGGGGCCATCGCAGAATACGGTTCCCGCACGATTTTCCTTGGGTGGCAATGCGGCGCAAATTCCGGCGCAATTTTCGGACAACTTGATTTTCCTTCCCGTGAGCCTGAATGGAGGCAAACCTTCGTTTTTTGAGCTCGATTCGAGCGGCAACCCGACTAACGCCGATCCGAGCCGTGTGCCGGCGGCGTCCGATTCAGCGGCGCTGCCTGCCGCGATTGCTAATTGCTCGCTGAATCTTCCGGGGCTCGAACTGCCCATGAACCTGCTTCCGGTTTCGCCGAGGAATGAGTTCGGAGCGCAGTTGGGCGTTGCGTATCAGGGAACGCTGGGAGCGGATTTTTTCGCGCGCGTGGTGGTGGTGGTCGATTACGCGCGGGAGACTGTGCAGCTCTACGACCCCGCCATCTACACCTACACGGGACAAGGCAAGAGTTTGCCGCTCAAGTTTGCCGGCAACATTCCGCTCGTGCGCGCAAAGTTTCTGATTCCGGGGCAGAGGGCGCTCGAAGCAGATTTCGAAGTGAACACGGCGCTCGATGCCGCCGTGATGTTCTCCAGCGCTTACACCGATGCGCACCGCATTTCGGCCGCGCATTTCAGGGCCGCTGCCGCGTCGTATCCCGCACTCGACGGCGGCGCCAAGATTTTCCTCGGCCGCCTGAAAGGTTTTCAGCTGGGGCCTTACGCGGTCGAAGATGTGGTGGCGGCATTTTCCCAGAAGGGTTTGCCGGGAGTTGACAAAAGCGTGGCGGGCTCCATCGGCGGCGGGTTCTTTCGGCGTTTCACCGTAGTTTTCGATTTTCCGCACCAGCGGATGATCGTGGATGCGAATCTGCAGATCAACAAGTTCGCCGAAGAAGATATGAGCGGGCTTTCGATCGTGGCCAAAGGCGCCGGACTGAAGACGTTCGAAATCGTGCAAGTTCAGCAGGGCACGCCGGGTGCGAACGCCGGAATTCAACCCGGAGACATTATTTCGGGAATCGACGATGAGCCCGCCGCGGACCTGACGCTCCTTTCCGTCCGCGACCTTTTCCGCCAGGTCGGCCACAAATACAAACTTCTGATCGAACGAGACGGCAAGACCAGGGAGGTTGTTGTTCAGATGCGCCGCTTAGTTTGATTCTAGCTGCGGTACGAAAGTCCAGCCCGGGAGTCAATCTTCAATTTGCGGATCGGCTGAAGCGGGTGCGGGAGAAGGAGAGGCCGGCCGGGGCAAGCGGCCAGCCTCTTGAAGGGCGCGGCGCAGTAGATATTCGATCTGGGCGTTGAGGCTTCGCAATTCGACCGCGGCCCAGCGCTCCAGCGCGTCATGCGTCGCGGGATCGAGCCGCAGTAAAAATGATTTGCGCTCCGCCATGTTCTAGCCGGTATAAAGCGAACCTGCGTTAACCACCGGCTGCGGGCTTCGCTCGCCGCACAAGACCACAAGCAAATTGCTCACCATGGCCGCGCGGCGCTCGGGGTCGAGCTCCACTACTTTGCGCTCGGACAACTGGTCGAGCGCCATCTGCACGATGCTGACCGCGCCTTCGACGATGGTCTGGCGCGCGGCGATGATTGCGGAGGCCTGTTGCCGCTGCAGCATGGCGCCCGCAATTTCGGCCGCGTAAGCCAAATGGCTGATCCGCGCTTCGACGACTTCCACTCCGGCTTTCGTGAGCCGGTCCTGAATTTCTTTTTTCAGCTGCTCCGCGGTTTCGGCAATGTGGCTGCGCAGGCTCATTTGCCCGGCCACGTGCGAATCGTATGCGTAAGAGGTGGCCAGCGTGCGCAAGGCGGATTCGCTTTGCACCTGCACGAAGTTTTCGTAGCTGTCCACTTGGAACACCGCTTCGGCGGAATCGATCACGTACCACACCACCACGGCGGCAATTTCGATCGGATTGCCCTCCAGATCGTTCACCTTGAGCTTGGAAGTTTCGAAATTCCGCACGCGCAGCGAAATCTTTCTGCGGTTGGTGAACGGATTGACCCAGAAAAATCCCTGGTTGCGCAGCGTGCCAACGTAGGTGCCGAAAAGCTGCAGCACCTGGCCTTCGTTGGGATTCACGATCAAGAGCCCCTTCAGGCAAATGATCTCGATCACAAAAGCGATGGCAGCGAGAATTGTGCCGCCCACGACCTGGTTCTGCGCGGAGCTAATGAAAAAAAAGAACGTTCCGCCAATGGCGGCAAGTAGCACCAGAATCATCAGGCCGCCGGGGAGTGAAAAGGCTGGTTTTTCTTTCATGACTTCCTCCTGCTTCATATCGCTATGATATCACTATGATTCCACATGTCAATGAATTTTCGAGCGAGCAGTTATGTGGCCTATTGTCTGTGTGTTGCAAAAACCTAGAGGGAGAAGCGCGGCGATTGCAGGTGATAAGTTTTCGGTTTAATGATTATCGGGCCAGGAGCCCAACCGATTCACGGTCGGGTCGCGCCGACAGCGTCACGCGACGCGTTTGCGGTGGTTGTCAGCATCGTGGCCAGGGCGTCGCCATAGCTGATTCCGTCTCCGACCGTGGGGACCATGTAGCTTCCTTCCCCGAGTTCGTTCCAAGCTTCGATCAGGACGAGCGGCGGAGCAGGGGCAGGTTCTGGCCGCAACGTCGGATTAGCGCTGGTCCAACTGATGGCACTTTCGACCAGCGTCGCTACGTCTTGCGGAGTCCGGCCGTACCAGAGAAGATCTCCGGTAATCGGTTCCGTTTCGTCCCACGGACGTGGATCCCAGCCGTCCATGGCGGTCGGAATGAAGGGGATGGTGCTGTCCATTACGGCTTGGCTCCAAGTCCACTCCGCGGCGTCGGCCAGAGTGGAGAACGGAAGCATTCCGTTCACGGGGGTGGGGGCAAAAGGATAGTTATAAAACGCGACCGCGTCGTAGCCATCCGTTTGCGCGATGGAGAAACCCGGAGACAGTGAATCCTGTCCGAGCGTGCCGTCGGGCACGCCGAATCCGCCTACGACATAGACACCGCCGAGGCCTTGCGTCTTGGCCGCCGCACGCAATTCCCCAAGCGCTTTTTCAACCGCTGCAGTGGAACCGAAAGTTTCGTGCATCTGTCCGACGTTGATAATAAAAAGCACGGGCTTGCCGTTGACTCGTTCGTAAGCGGGATCTTTCATGAAGCCGATCCATTCATTGACCGCCGAATTCCACGCTGCCGGACCGGCGACAAATGGCGGACCGTTCACATAGAGAATCGCGTACTTCATGCCATGGCGGTCGCTGAGTGAATGCGTGATCTGAAGAGCGGTGTTGAGGCTGCTTTTGTCGCGGCCGTGAACTTCGGCGTTGAAGTACCAGTCGAAGACAAAAAAATCAATGCCGAAGCCATGCGCCCAGGCAAGTTGCTGCTCGACCGCGCAGGAGGAATTGTCCTCCCATCCGGAGAGAGGTTGGCGGTCCTGGTAGGTTCCAAATGGTAGGCCATCGAAGTGAAAATTCGTGAGTGGTCCGGACCAGCCGTCGAAATAGTAGGCACCGAGCCGGGCGCGCGTTTGCTTGGAGGCCGGCCCAACGGTCGGAATTACACAAGGGACAACGAAGTTCAGCGAGTTCGACATGCCACCCGGCGCGGGATTCACTACGGTAACGGCATCCGGGCCCGGCATGGATAGAAAGCTCGAGGGAACGTAGGCAGTTAACAGCGTGTTGCTGACAAACGTTGTATGCAAGCTGGCGGCATTCCATTGCACCGTTGAGCCGGGCATGAAATTCGATCCCACCACGCTCAGAGTGAAGCTTTCTCCTCCTAGTGTGCTGCTATTGGGGGACAGAGCCTCGATGGTGGGAACTGGATTAGGAGGTAGGCCCGAGCCGCCGGCGCTGCTGAAACCGAATAGGCTCATACCGGCAATAACGAGAAGCAAAGATAGAGACAATCGCGCGCCCATTTCAGATACCTCGGGAATCGCTTTGGTGAGCCGGAAACATCAATAATTCTACACCGGATTATGACGGTGGGAGGGGTGCGGCTGAAATCGGAGCGGAAGCTAATGCCCGAATTTATGGAGGGTAACCGCCATCTCGTGCAAACGCGCGTCAACCTTGGCGAAAACTGTTCCGGCGGGAAATTTGCCGGAAGCATTGCGCTTTCCGGCGCTCACACCGGTAAGAATTTCGATGCCCTGCTCTAAGGTGCCCACGGGATAAATGTGAAATTGCCCTTTGGCTACGGCTTCGATCACTTCGTCATGGAGCATGAGGTCGTCCACATTTTCCGCGGGAATCAGCACGCCCTGTTTTCCGGTGAGGCCTTTCAATTTGCAGACGTCGTAAAAGCCTTCGATTTTTTGATTCACGCCGCCGATGGGCTGAATGTCCCCCTGTTGATTCACTGAGCCGGTGACGGCCAGTTCCTGGCGTATGGGCAACTCCGAAAGCGCGGAAAGCAAAGCGTAAACTTCCGTGGAGCTGGCGCTGTCGCCGTCGACTCCGGAGTACGATTGCTCGAAGCAAAGGCTCGCGGAGAGCGACAGCGGCTTGTCCTGCGCGAAAGTGCGGCGCAGGTAACCAGCGATGATCTGCACGCCTTTGTCGTGGAAGCGCCCGCTCAGATTCGACTCGCGCTCGATATTGATGAGGCCGCTCTTTCCCATGGAAGCCGAAGCAGTGATGCGCACGGGCTTCCCGAATGCGTAGCCGCCGATTTCCAGAACGCTCAAGCCGTTCACCTGCCCGACGCGTGCGCCGGTGGTATCGATGAAGAGCAGGTTTTGATCGATCATCTCGCGGATTTTTGTTTCGGTCAGGTTGTGCCGCTCTACTTTTGCGTCCAATGCCTCGCGGACGTGCGCCGCGGTGACCACCGCCTGGTTGCGGTTGCGCGCCACGTAGCACGATTCCCGCGCGAGGTCGGCCAGATCGAAAAATCGCGCGGTGATTTTTCCGCGTCGCCCGGCCAAACGCACGCCGTGCTCGAGAATTGCGGCGAACGCGGTGCGGTCAAAAGGGCAGAGATTTTCGTCGTTCGCGATTTTGCGCAGGCGTCCGGCGTAATCCCGGATGATTTCCTCGCTCCAATTCATTTCTTCGTCGAATTCGACGCGCACCTTGAAAATTTTGCGGAAATCCTCTTCGAAATCGTAAAGCAGCTCGTACATGTCGCGGTCGCCGATCAGAATGATCTTCACGTGCACGTCAATTGGTTCGGGCTTGAGCGCCGCGGTGCTGAAGGGGAAAAACACGTCGACCGGCTGAATTTCGAGTTTGCCGTGATTGAGCGTGCGCTTCAGCGTGCGCCACACGCCCGTTTCCGTGAGCGCATCGAGTGCGTACATCACCAGGTAGCCGCCGTCGGCGCGCAAGAGCGAGCCTCCGCGCAAATCCATGAAGTCGGAGCTCCAGCCGCCGCGCGTGTCGTAGCTGCGATGAATGGTGCCGAAGAGGTTCGCGTAGGTGGGAATGGTCTCGAAAATAACCGGGCACTTTTCACGTTCGCCGTGGGCCAGAATCACGTTCACGCCATACACGCGAAAGGGATCGCGGTCGGTGCGCTCCGGGCGCATGGCGCCGCCGCCCTCGGACGGCGGCTGGTCCTCTTCCCCTTCGCGCTCCTTGAAGGGATCGAGATTATCGAGAATGTGATGGCGAACTTCCTCGAGGTATTCCGAGATTTGCGTGCTCGGATATTTTTCCTTTAGCTCTTCGATGACGCCATCCACCAGCACGGAAGCGGCTTCTTGTTCGAGGTAGCTCATTTCGCTGGCAAGCTCGCGCGAAAGAGAAAGCGTTTTGCGGTAAACCACCGTGAATTCCTGGCGGAATTGGTCGTATTTGCGCTCGAGCTCTTCCGCCGCGACGCTTTCGAGCTTCCCGTCCTGAACCAGCTTGGGAATTTCCTCGATGGGAACCATGGCGCCTTCGAGCACCGGAAAAATCTCCGGCAGGGCCACTGCGCCGACCTGCATGCGTCCGAGCGCAAACTGTTCGCGCGCGATGCGGCGCGTGAAATCGTCCATCAATTCCTTTTCGCGCAACGTGAAGCGTTCGACGATGCGCGTCTTCTGCCGCTGGAAGGGCTCGCCTTCGAACACCTGCGGGATGCGCCGGCGCAGAAAATCGATTCCCGATTCCACTTCCTTCTTGAAAGCATTGGCTTGCCCGCGCGACAAAGTGAGAAGCCGCGGCCGGTCCGCGTTCTTGAAATTGTTCACGTAGCAGCGGTCCGGAGCGATCTCGCTCTGCGGATGCATTTCTTCGATCATGCGCACAATCATTCCACCGCGGCTCGTGCCGGAAAGCCCGCAGACGAAAAGATTGTAGCCCGGCGCGGTAAGCTCCACGCCCATGCGCAGGGCGCGCAGCGCGCGATCCTGGCCGGGATCGCCGGAGGAAGGCTCCACTTCCGCGGTGGTTTCAAAAGGAATGCGCGCGGGATCGCAGTGCCAGCGAAGCTTGTCCGGCGACAAACTCGGGTGCTTTGGATTTGAATTTTTCTTCATGATCTCATCCGAAGAGGGCTACTCTAGCACGCTGCCCAATCACTTCCCACCCGCTTTGCCTTTGCTGTTTCTAGCAGGAGCACCCGGAGCGTAAAGGTCCAGCATGCTTGCGCCGGTGGCAACCACGATCGGGCCGAGCACAACTCCCAGCAGCCCGAACACGCTGATCCCGCCGAGCACGCTGATGAATACCACCAGGCCGCTCATCTCCGCGCGGCCGCTGATCATCCAGGGGCGCAGGATGTTGTCCACCAGGCCCACGATCACGCTGCAGAAAATCACGAGGATAATACCGGCGACGACGTGGCCGTCCACCATCAAGCTGATCGCCGCCGGCGCCCAGATAAGCGCCGAGCCGATCACCGGGACGAAGGAGAAGAATCCCATCATCACGCCCCAGAAAATTGGCGCGCGGATTCCGGTCAGCCCGAAGGCCAGGCCTCCCAGCGCGCCGTGCGCCACGGCAGCGGCCAGACTCGAAGTCACGCTGGCGAAAATCAATTCACGCGCTTCATCGATCATGCGCTCGCGATGCAATTCCTCGAAGGGCAGCACTTCGCGCAGGCGTTCGACGAAGGATTCGCCGTCGCGAAAGAGGTAAAACATCGCCAGGATGGTCACCGACAGATGAAACAGAAATACGGCCGTGTGCCGGAGCACCGCGCCCAGGCGGGTGGCGAAATATTCCGCGGCGTGTTCGGCGTAGCGCTGCACGAGTGTGGTCAGATCCGTGGGGCTAGCGTCCGGAAAGCGCGCCTGAATCCGCAGCCAGAGATCATTTACCCAAGCGAAATGCCCACTCTGAATTTGCCTTTCCACCACCTGAACCGCTTCTACGCCCTGGCGAATGAAGGCGCCTGCAACGAGCAATGTGGGAATGATGAGTATGAGCGTGACGCCGATGGTGCAGACGATGGCAGCGAGCGTGGGGCCCCAGCGCGAGGCCAGCCGCGAGTAAGCCGGATAGAACACCACCACCAGAACAGCGGCCCAGGCCAGCGCCACGAGGAAAGGCTGGAACACGAGAAAAACCAGATATGCCAGCAGGACCACGATGCCGTAAAAAAGCGCAGTGCCCAGGCGTTTTTGCGTGCTCGATTCAGCGGTCAAGGAAGCTCTCTTTCCACATCCGGCAAGGAGACTGATAGTGTCAATCGGCGCGTTTGTCAACTCCGCCCGTGGAATTTCCTGCGATCCAGGGGGTTCCGCGTGCCCCGTGCACTCGACCCGCGCCGTGAGTGGTATAATCCGCCCAGCCTTTTCACGGGGTTTGCTATGCCCGATCCCGCTTGCCAGCATAAACGCACACAGCTGATTGCCAAGGATGACGATACGGAATACGTCGAGTGTCTCGATTGCGGCGAAATCTTTGAAGTCGGCGAATTAAAGAACGGCGCGGGCTTCGACGAATCGCTCTCCGACGCATAAGCTGCATCGGCGGGCTATGGCTTTCGCACCCTTCAAAAGACCGCTTTCTGTGCAACATCCCAGGGAGTAGAATGCGCTGCAACCTGTTCTCTCCTAGCGGGTGCGGGAGGTTCCCATGAAAAAGCCAATTTTTGCGCTTTCGGCCTTGCTGTTGGCGGCTTTCCCGGCCATCGCGCAACAAGCTCCCAAGCCCGCTGGAAATGCTCCCGCGGCTGATTACAAAATTCCTCCCGAAGCCGCGAAGCAAGCGAATCCGGTGAAGCCCACGCCCGCATCTCTCGCGCAGGGCAAAAAGCTATATGGCTTCGACTGCGAGATGTGCCACGGGAAAGACGGCGACGGCAAGGGAGATCTCGCCACCGACATGAAGCTCAAACTGCAGGATTTTCGCGATCCCGATTCCTTGAAAGAGCGCACCGACGGCGAGCTTTTCTACGTCATCAAGAACGGCAAGGGAGAGATGCCGGCCGAGGGTGATCGCTCAAAGCCGGATGCCATCTGGGACCTGGTGAATTACGTCCGCTCGATGGCCAAGAAGGACGCCGCGGCGAAACCGAAGCCGGCGCAGTAAAGCCTCGCCACGGGAAATTGGCCGCAACGCCTGCTTCTCTAATTGATTCCGAACTTTGCGATGATGCGCGCGACATCGGCGGCGGGAACGTCGTAAAGCGAGTGCTCGTCTTCCTGCTCGAGCCGCCCGCGCAGATACTCGGCGGCAATGTAACTTGCTTCGCGATCGGAGAGATTTCGCCCCGCGCGCGCGCGAAATTCCACGAATCCGGGATGCGCCAGCCCCAGCACCACTCCCTTGCCGTCCACGAAAAACTTGCAATCCATGGTGTCCGCGTGGCGAGTGGCGATTCCGTTCCAACAGTGCGAAAAGCGGCAGCGATAGACGTGGTCGGTCACTTTCGAGGGAACGTCGAACGCGCCGATGAAATCGCTCATCGCGCCTGCATTGGGGATTGTGGGGAAATCAGCTTTTGCCATGGAAGTTGCCGCGGCCCTCGCTACTTTCTCGCGCTCGCGCCCACAACGGCCGGTTGCCCTGCGTTCTGATAGCTGCGAATCGCGGCGGCCGCTCCCGCGCCGGCCGGAAGGCGGCGTCCCTGGTCCAGCAAAACCTTTTCGAGCGCGGCGAGGAAGAGCAGCACGTTGGTATTCTGGCACGAGTAGCCCATCAAGCCCACGCGCCAGATTTGTCCCTTGGTTTTGCCGATGCCGCCCGCGATTTCGATGTTGAATTCGTCGAGCAGCTGGTGGCGCACTTTGGCGTCATCGATGCCCGCGGGAATTTTTACGGCGGTCACGGTCACCAGGCGGTCGGCCGGATTCGAAACAAAGAGTTCGAGGCCCATGGCTTCAATTCCCGCAATTAGCGCCTGTTGATTGCGCTGGTGGCGTTCCCAGCGCGCTTCGAGCCCTTCTTCCAGCACGATGCGCAGCGCTTCTCGCAGGCCGTAGATAAGAGAAATGGGCGGCGTGTGATGATAGGTGCGCTCCTTGCCCCACATGGTCATGATGGGCATGAAATCGAAATACCAGGTTCCCACCGGAGTTTTGCGCGCACGGATTAAATCCTCCACGCGCGTGTTGATGGTAATCGGCGCCATGCCTGGGGGCGCGCTAATCGCTTTTTGCGAGCCGCTGAAACAGATGTCGATGCGCTCGCGATCCACGTCCAGCGGAATTCCCGCGAGCGACGCGACCGTGTCCACGATCAAGAGCGCGCCCAATTCGTCCGCCACCTTGCGGAAATGTTCGATCTTCTGCACCACCCCGGTGGACGTCTCGCCATGCGCCAGTCCGATTAACTTGATCTTCTTTCCTTTGCCCGCCCGGCGAACGTCCTCCGCATCCACGGTGCTCCCCACTGGCGCTTCCACACGAATCACCCTCGCCGGACTGCGTTCCGCGATGACGGCCATGCGCTCGGAAAACATTCCATTCACGCAGACGATGCACTCATCGCCTTGCTCCAGCGGATTCAGCACCGCCGCCTCGATGCCGCCGGAACCGGAAGCGGAAATCGGATAGGTCACGCGGTTTTGCGTTTGAAACACGCGGCGCAGCAGGATTTGGACGTCGCCCATCATCTCCGTGAACCACGGATCCATATGGCCGACGAGCGGCGTGGCCAGGGCGCGATATACGCGGGGGTCCATACAGGAAGGCCCCGGCGTCAACATCAGGCGTGTCGGCGGAAGAAGTTCGCCAATGATTTCATTCATGATTTTGTTCCTCGCAGCGATACATTCCCCTTGTCCTTCGGCGCAGGCCGCCGAAAACGGGGTTGCGGCAGGTCCCTCGGGGAACGAAAAAGAGCCCGCCAGACGCACCTAGTCTCCCTAAAAGAGCCGCCTCGGGTCAACCTCCAATATGGCCCCAATACGGGACGGGCGCGGGCTTGGAATGGTTCGGGTGTGAACCTGGCTTTCGGCGCTCCAGGTCCTTGCGTCCCGCCGTTAACCGATTGGAACAAGTGGGGGTTACCAGTTTTCGCAACTGCTTTCGGGCGCGGTTGTATGGCCTATATCCGTATGCTAGATTTTCAAATTAGCCCGAAATAATCATGACCAATGATAAATCACCGGCGGTAGAGAAGCCAAAAATCTCGCGCGTCGAAGTGTATTGGCACACGGTCACGTACAAGACCGTAGCCATCTACGTTCTTCTTTTTGTTGGAATTGTCACCGCCGCCTGCTATTTCACCTTTCCGGATTTCTCGAGCGCGATCGTAAAGCGGCTTGACGAGGCAGTGACCGCGCACGATAACGGCGTGGCCACCATTACCGCCCGGCAAGCGCGTTTCGTCAACCTCGACGGCAAAGTGCAAGTGAAAAAGGTCAACTCGGTAGAGTGGGCCAGCGCGGATTATCAGCTTACGCTGGACAAAGGCGATTTGATCCAGACCGGGTCGGAGGGCGTCGCCCGCATTGCGTTCGCCGATGGCACCACGTACACCGTGAAGGGCGACACGCTCGTAACCGTGGAAGAAAATATCGTCGAGCAGGATCACGCCTCGAGCGTCGGCGTGCATATCAGTTCTGGACAAGTGGATTTGGCTACCGGCGCGTGGGAAATTCCGGGTTCGAAAGCGGAAGTTTCCTTCGAGAATGCCGTGGCTTCGCTTCGCGCAAACAGCCGCGCTGCTGTCAGCAGTGATCCCACCACGAAAGAGCAGCAAATCACGATCGACGCCGGAAGCGCGGAACTCAATCGCGGCGGCGAACATCTGGATATCGGGCAGTGGCAGCGCGCCAGTTTCCCTACCGGTGGAGCAATCACGAGATCCGAGGTCCTTGCTCCTCCGGAATTAACGCAGCCGCTGAACCTGCAAGCAATCACCGTAGCCGACACCAAACGCGATCCCGTGCGTTTCGGGTGGAAACCCGTTACCACCGCCAAGGTTTACGAATTTCAGGTAAGCACGACCGCCATGTTCAATCACGTTGTCATGGATAAGAAAACGACCACGGAAGGCGTGGACATCGTCGGCCTGGACCCAGGCGATTATTTCTGGAGGGTTCGCGCGATTGACGCAAAGAATGCCACCAGCGATCAGAGCGATCCTTTCAAGTTCACACTCGTCATACTCGGCAAAGAGCAGGACATGTTGCTCGAAGTGGACGACACCGTCCTGCAGGGCAACGTGGTCGAAATTGTTGGACGAACGGAGCCGGGTGCGGCGCTCATCATCAACGGCGAACAGGTCGCCAGTATTGAATCCGACGGCCATTTCCGCCATTTCCTGCCCGCCATGGCGCGGGGCAGCCACGAAGTCGTCATCACCGGCCAAAACCGCCGCGGCGGTACGGCAACCAAGCGCGTACAGGTGGTTATCCCGTAGAATGGCTGGTTGGCCTGCTCGGCGTCACACGGCGCTCGAGCCCAAGCTGGGGGGAAGCAAGACGTGACGAAAAACGGCTACAACATGCGGTCGGTCTTTAGCCTGTTCTCATCCGATCTGGCTATCGACCTGGGAACCGCCAATACTCTGGTATTCGCCCGCGGCAAAGGCATCGTGGTGAACGAGCCTTCCATTGTGGCCATCAATAAAAATAGCGGCGATGTCGTCGCCGTCGGCCGCGAAGCCAAGGAAATGCTCGGCCGCACGCCGGGAAACGTGGTGGCCATCAAGCCCATGAAAGATGGAGTGATCGCCGATTTTAAGGTGACCGAAAAAATGCTCACCTACTTCATCCAAAAGGCGCACAACCGCCGCGTTCTGGTGCATCCGCGAATTGTGATTGGCGTTCCCAGCGAAATCACCCCGGTGGAAAAGCGCGCGGTGCAGGATTCCGCCTATCGCGCGCGTGCCAGCGAAGTCTATCTGGTGGAGCAAGCCATGGCCGCGGCCATCGGCGCGGGCCTGCCCATCGAAGAGCCTTCCGGAAACATGGTCGTGGATATCGGCGGCGGCACTACGGATATCGCGGTGATCTCCATGAGCGGCATCGTCTATTCGCGCTCGGTGCGCGTGGCCGGCAATGAAATGGACGAAGCGGTGATGCACTACTTGAAGCGCAAATACAACCTGCTCGTGGGCGAACGCACCGCCGAGCAAATTAAAATCGAAATCGGCTCGGCTTACCCGCTCGAAAAACCGCTGACGCTCGAAGTGAAAGGGCGCAACCTCATCGAGGGCGTGCCGCGAACGGTCACCATCGACGACAGCGAAATCCGGGAAGCTCTCTCCGAGTGCATCTCCACAATTTTGAACGCCATCCGCGTGGCCCTCGAGCGCACGCCCCCCGAGCTTTCCGCCGACATCAGCGACCGCGGTATCGTGCTGACCGGCGGCGGCGCGCTGATCAAAAATCTCGATAAGCGGATTCGCGAGGAGACCGGCCTTCCGGTTTCCATCGCCGATGATCCGCTTGCTTCCGTGGTGCTGGGCACCGGAAAAATGCTGAGCGATTTCCGGCTGCTGCGCCTGGTTTCCATTGATTGATGGAGTTTTTAATGACGGGCAAGATCCTGGGCTCCGTGGTTCTCAATTTCCGGCATCCGGCTTCGAGCGTCTGAAATGATAGACACCTTTTCCCGCCATCGTCCCCTGGCCTTGCTGGCCGGCGTCGTTCTGGCCCAGGTGCTCCTGCTCGCGTTTCAAATCAAGCGCGAAAACAACGTGCGCTTGGTGCGCTATTGGGCGGTGGAAATCCTGACGCCGCTGGAACGCGCCGGAACCTGGATGTTTTCGAGCGTCGGAGGCGTCTGGCGCGGTTACTTCGCGCTGCGGGACACGCGCGCGGAGAACGAACGCTTGCGCAGCGAAGTCGAAAAACTGCGTTTGCGCAATAACGAACTCGAAAGCCAGACCGCCGAGTCGCAGCGTTTGTCCGCGCTCCTGAGTTTTCACGACACGCATCCCGAAGCCTCCATGCTCGCGGCCCAGGTAATCGGCGCGAGCGCCGACCCCACTTCCCACACTCTTTTCATCAATCGCGGCGAGCGCGATCGCCTGCGCCGCAACATGGGCGTGATTACGCCCGATGGCGTGGTGGGAAAAATCGTGGAAGTTTTTCCTTCCACCGCGCAAGTGCTGCTGATTAACGACAAGGACAGCGGGGTGGGAGCGCTCTTCGCCGCATCGCGCACCCACGGCGTGGTGAAAGGCAGCGGAGATCCCGAGCCGCATATGGACTATGTGGTGAACGAGGAAAAACTGCAGGGCGGCGAAGCCATCGTCACCTCGGGCGAAGACAGAATCTTCCCCAAGGATTTGCTGATCGGCACCGTGGATAACACTGCGCCGGGATACCCCTTCCAGTCCATTCGTGTAAAGCCCGCGGCGCGGCTCGACCGCCTAGAAGACGTGATCGTCCTGCTTTCGCAGCAGGACCTCTTGCCCAAAAAAACTGAAGAGGCTGCCGCGCCCGTTCCCGGAATTGTAACGCCTCCCATTGCGCCCAAGCCCGCCGCGCTTCCCGCGCAAGCTAGCCCTGCGGCTGCGGCGAGCAAAGCTCCGGTGGGCCAGTCGCCCGCTCCTCATAATTGAGATGGCTTACATGCTCAACGTCGGGGCGCATTCCGAGCCGAATATCGAAGTCCACAAGTATTACGGTGGCACGATTCTCGGCACCTGTTTGCTCGCCCTGGTTTTCCAGGCGTTCCTGCACAAATATGGCCGCTGGGCCGAGCTGATTGATTTGCCTTTGCTGGTGACGATTTACTTCGGGGTTAGCCGCCGCAATCCGGTGACGGGATTATTTCTGGGGGGAACCATCGGCATTCTGCAGGACGCGCTCAGCCACGACAATCCCATCGGCATGTACGGCATTGCCAAAACGATTGTCGGTTATCTGGCTTCATCCATCGGCGCGAGAATCGATACCGAACATCCGCTCAGCCGCTTCGGCCTGGTGTTTCTCTTCTTCCACTTTCACCAGGCCATACTCGTGCTCACCCAGCGCGTGCTTCTAAACCATCCCGCGCCGTTTTTCACGCTGCAATTATTGCTGGATTCCGTGGTGACCGCCGCGTTCGGGGTTGTGCTCTTCGCGCTTCTCGATCGCCTGCGCAAGCGATCGTAACTCACATTTCTACATGCTGTAGGCCGCGCTCGACACCGGGCTGTTCAGGTATCCCGTCGCCGTGGCCATGGCTTTCACCGTCGCCGAAGCAGCCAGCGTGAACGGAGCGGTATACTTCACCGTGCTGCCCTCGCCCGGTGACGGTGTGCTTCCATCAGTCGTGTAGTAAATCGCCGCGCCGGATATCGCGTCCGAAAGAGTAATCTTTTGCGTCCCTGAAATTTTCCCGCCCGCCGGACTGAACGTCGGCGCCGTGGCCTTCTGCAAAGTGTAGGACACGGCGGCCACCGGCCCATTTACATATCCTGGCGCAGTCGCCATGGCTTTCACCGTTGCCGAAGCCGCCAGCGTAAACGGAACGCTATACTTCACCGTGGTGCCCTCGCCCGGCGATGGTGTGCTTCCGTCAATCGTGTAATACATCACGGCGCCGGGAGTGGCATCCAAAATCTTGATCGTTTGCGTGGTGGCAATCTTTCCGGCAGCAGGGCTGAAGGTCGGCACCACCGCTCGCTGCAGGGTGAAGGCTGCTTCTGCGATGTTGCTCTGCGCGTAGCCGCCGGCGATGGCGATGGCCTTCACGCTGGTCGAGGCCGCAAGCGTGAAGGGCCCGCTATACTTCACCGTGGTGCCCACGCCCGGCGAGGGTGTGCTCAAGTCCGTGGTGTAATAGAAAACTGCTCCCGGAGTCGTGTCCGAAATGGAAATTGTTTGCGTGGTGGCAATGGTTCCTTTGGCCGGGGTGTACTTCGGCGTGGCGGCTTCTTGCAACGTGTAGGTCGCCGTGGCCACCGCGCTATTGGTATCACCCGCGAGCGTCGCGATTGCGTTCAACGTAGTCGTGGCGGTCAAGGTGAGCGGCGGATTGTACTGTTGCGTAGTGCCCATCCCCGGCGCGGGTGTGCTGCCGTCGGTGGTGTAATAAATCGTGGCTCCGCTTGTGGCATCGGTAATCGAGACCGGAATCGAGTTCGCGAAGGTCTTGGATGCGGGCGTAATCACCGGCGTTTTCACCGTAACCGTAGGTGGCGTGGAAGCGAAGGTCCAGGTTTCGATTTTTTGGCTGGCCGTCTCGCCTCCGCTCCCGCCTGTAAATCCGGCATAGGCCGTGTTTCCGCCGATGGCGGTGGGAATATCAACAGCCCAGCTCTTTGTGAACGTCGCATTCACGGACTGGTCGGTAATGGTCATGGTCAGGGTCGTGCCGTCGTAGGTGATGTGCACGGCCATGGTGTCGCCGTTATTCAGAATCACACCCGAAGAGGTCATGTCCACGGCGGGAATGGTCGGTGAGGCTCCGCCGGTGTAAAGCCCGGTCGAATCGTCTCCCTCGCCGTCGTTGTTGTAGATGTCGTACTTCACGGCAATGCTGTTCGGGATTCCGCCGCTGCCGCCTGGCGTATCCGGGCCGTACCCCAGGCCGCCGCCGTCTGGTCCCAAAGCCGTGGCGCCCGCCGAGGAATTCTGAAGCGTGAACGTGATGCCGTCGGCCATTGCATCCGAGAGTTGGAAGGTGAAATCGGTGGTGAAATCCCGAATATCGATGGGCGTGGTGTAAAACGCGCTGCCCGCTTCGTTGGTGCCTCCGTTGGTGAGTTGCAGGCGGCTATCGTCCAGGTCGGTCGAACCGTTGAATTGCATTCCCGCCGGATTCGAAAATCCCAACCCGTAGTTGATCGTCGTGGCGTCCGAATTGATGGTGTAGGTGGCGGTGATCACCGGGCTGTCGCTGAGTCCCGGCGAAGAGGCGAGCGCCATGATCGTGGTTGTCGAGCTTACCGGAATGGGCGTGGTGCCGTACTGCGGCGAGCTATGCGTCGGTGGCTGACCATTCGTCGTGTAATAGATCGTCGCTCCGCTCGTGGTATCCGACAGAATCACGTTTTGCCCCGAGGTGTAAGTTCCCGCTGCGGGCGACACGCTGGGCGGCGCCGTCTGCGAAGCGATGGTGTAGGTAGCGGTCGAAACCGTGCTTTGCAGGTAGCCGCTCGCGATGGCGATGGCGTTGATTGTGGTGGTGGTGGCCACTGTGATGGGAGTGGTGTAAAGCGAGGAGTCCGTCGAAGGCGTGCTTCCGTCAATGGTGAAATAAATCGCGGCACTGGGCGTCGTGCTGCTCAGCTGCACCGGAGTACTTGAGCCATAGGAGCCGCCGACCGGATTGAATGCGGGCGCGACGGTTTGCGGCTCGGAAGCCAGCAGCCCGAAAACATCCACTTCCTGCTGCGCGCCTACATAAACTTTTCCGTTGGTGACCACCGGCACAACGAACTTTACCGCCGGTCCCAGCGTGTCGCGCCCCGAGGTGAGGTTCGATCCATACAGAAGGCTCGAAACGTTGTTGGCGTTATACGCGCGCAAGATCGCGGGCCCGCTCGAAGTGTACGCGTCCGTTTCCACCGCCCACACGATCCCGTTCGTCGTGCCGCTCGACGAGATCGCCGGAGTCGCGCCTGGGAAGCCGTTTGTTTCGCCCGACTGGTAAACGGGCGATGCGGAAAGCATTCCGTTGGCCAGCGAGTACTGCGACAAATGTCCGCCGTTGGCCCACATATAAACGTTCTCGTTCCAATAGGCCGGCATGGACCACAGCCCGCCGTCTCCCGTCACCGTTTGGATAATTTCCGGATTGCTCGAGCAGCCGTTGCAATAGTGGCTTCCGTCGTTCGTCAGCTTGTCGCGATCCACTACATAGATTTGTCCCTGCTTGCCGCACTGTATGAGAATGTCCGGATAAGGACCGGTCTGAGTGGGTACCACCAGCACGCCGCCGGATCCCACGTCTTCGTCGGATCCATCCAGGCTGCCCTGGTTGTAAGGAGTGAAGTAATCGTTGGGCAGCGGCACGCCATTCGCCAGGCCGAAGCGCACGATGCTGTCGCCGTAATCAATGGTCGTGCTCGGCGGAGGCGCGGGCGTGGTAACCGTGTCGTCTCCGTTCCCGGTGGCCACGTATGCGTTCCCGGAGGAATCCATCGCGATTCCCGAACCCGCCCCCCAGATCCCGTTTCCTTTTCCGTTCGGCGAAGTGCACCACACCCCTGTCTGCGCGAGCGTTGTCGCGTTGTAAGCCAGAATCCATCCGTGCCATGGCCCGTTATCGCCATGCGACGAAAATCCGATGTAGACGTATCCGTTGTAAAATAGAAGCCCGGGACGTTGATTGGCCCACTGCGGGTTAAACGGCACGGTCGAACCATTCCCATCCGGCGCGGTTCCGGGCACCGACGCACTCAACACCACCGGCCCGCCAAACTTTTCCGCTCCCGTGGTGATGTCCAGCGCGTGCAGCCGGTAAATTATGTTGCCGCTCTCCACGGTATTCACTACCACGTACAGAGTGCCGTTGCCGCTTTCGGCGCTGGTGTCAATCGCCGGGGTGCCGGTAATTCCCATTTCTGGGTTGATATCTTGCGTGTTGCCCACGTCGCTCGGCAAGACGGTCCTCGCGCCGTTGATCAGGAAATCGTCGTACCACAACTGCGTTCCGTTGTCGGCGTCAAACGCGTAAAGGAAGTCGTGCTCCGTCGCCACATACACCACGTTGTGCGGCCCTTGTCCTGGGATAGTGACGTTCGGAACGTAGAGCGGCTGGGCGTACACGTACCCCTGCACCGAGAGCTTGAACGGCAGTTTTCCGAATGTCGTCGAATTCACATTCGTTGGCGTCAGGATGGTCTCGGAGGTGTTCTGCCCCGTGCGCGCGGTGTCGTAGTGATGCGTCAGGATGGGCGTCTGGGCTTGCGCGCCGAGCGTTCCGGCGAGTAATGCCGCCACCCCCAGAAATGCGCAGCGCTGCGCTAAAGCCTTGAGTGTTGTCGTCATTGTTCAGTCGAGTACCAGGACTCCAACCCCTGTCTAAGCAAATGAATCGGTGGGGAATAATCTGCAGTTTTATGACCCTAATCGCGCAAGAATTGAAAGTCCATTTGGCGACTCAAAATGCTGAAAATAAGCATGTTACTCAACCCTGGCTGGCTCCAGCAGTCCGCGCCTCCGGCCCTCGTGCAATTCGTTTGTCATTTGATGGAAAAACCCGCGCTACAACGGATATGCAAATTCCACTCTTGGCCCACACACGCGCTCGATACTTACGGCGTAATCGTCAGCTTCTGCGTCTCTTTCGGCCGCCCCACCGTCGCGCCGCTTACCTGTATCACCAAGTCCGTATCGGGCTTCCTCACTTCCAGGTTCGGAACCGTCTCTTCCGTCAGACCCGCCGAGACCAAAAAATAAGGCGGGAGTGTGCTCAAATTTCCCGCGGGCGTCACCTCCAGTTTCACCCAGGTGCCTGAGGGCGGCGCGGGCGCTTCGAGCGTGATGGTCAGCTCCACGGAATCGTGCCCTTTCACACTGGTGATGTTCTGGCCCTCGCGCGTGAACTCCACGCGCTTCACCGGAACGCGCTTGTACACATTTACCATGTTTTTCTTCACGTACACGCGGTCTCCCGGCGGATCTCCCGAGCAATGCACGGTGAGTTTGGTAGTCACAACTTGCCTTCCAGTCCGAGTAAATGCGTGTGCATCATCCCAAAACAGATACACGCCATTCAGCACCACCGGTGGGGTCGTCTTCTGAATCACTTTCAACTCGACGTTCGTAGCCGGCCGGTGCTCCCCCGTGCCGTCATTCCAATCAATGGCGCCTTCAAAACGATCAGCGTAAGAGCAAGGATTCGTCATGTGACCGATGGGAGCGTGCCACTGAGCCTGCTGGTAGGAAATTCCCGCTTCGTAGTCCTTCACCGTCAGAAACATGTAGTCGTTTGCCGCGGTGGCAATCCTCGGACGCGTGACGAGGAAGCAGATCCAGACCAGCGCCATCCCTGCAACGCACGTTGGTAAAAGAATTCGCCGCACGATTCGTTTCTCGCCGAAAGGTTAACTCAGACAGTGAGGAATAACCAGCAACGCGACCCGGAATCCGGCGGCTCGTAACGAAAGTTGTGCTGAATCGAACAGTACTGCTTTCTCTCGTGTGACATCATCGGCGAATGTCCAAGAAAAAAGCCAAGAAGGAAACGTACCGGGCGCTACTCGCCAACGTAAAAGAAGAAATGGCCGAGCCCCGCCTCGCCGAATCGGTCCAATTAGAGAACGCGAAACACCGCGCCGTAGCGGTCAAGGGAGCTGCCAAGACATGATCCTTCTGTTAGTTATCGCGGTAGCGGTTATCATAGCGCTCGTGGGAAGCTTGCCAACCTGGCCGCACAGCAAGAACTGGGGCTATTACCCCGCCAGCGGAATAAGCCTGCTCATCCTCGTCATTCTGGCCTTGTACTTTACGGGCCATCTGCGCATTCGCTGACAAGTCCAGCCTGCACCTATCTCCACCTTCGACACTTGCCTCCCTGCCGCCGTTCTCGATGCTCTTCTACCGGGCTGGAACAAGATGTGGCACACTTGTGAATCACAAACCTCGGACCAGAGAGGGGATTCATGGCGGGTGCGGGCAAGATTGGTATTCTCACGGGCGGGGGAGACGTCCCAGGACTCAATTCCGTAATCAAGTCGGTGGTCTATCGCGGCACCGAGATGGGCCGCTCCGTGATCGGCATTCGCCGCGGCTGGGAAGGTTTAACCCACCTCGATCCTTCGCTCGAAGCCGACACGCACTACGTGCGGCCACTCACGCGCGACAACACCCGCGCCATCGACCGCAGTGGCGGCACGGTGCTACACACCTCGCGCACCAATCCCGCGCGCGTCAAGAAGAACAATCTGCCTGCGCACATGTCCAAGTCCGAGCTCGAAAAGCTTTCGACCGATGGAAAGACGTACGATTTCACGCCGGTCGTGCTCCGGAATCTCGAGCGCCTGGGCATCGATTGCCTGGTGGTCATCGGCGGCGACGACACCTTGGGCTTCGCCTCCACGCTGCACGGCACCGGATTTCCGCTGATCGGCATCCCCAAGACCATGGACAATGACGTGCGCGGAACGGAGTACTGCGTCGGATTCTCGACCGCCATCACCCGCGCGAAAGAGCTGGTCACCCGCCAGCGCACCACGCTCGGCTCGCACGAACGCATCGGCATTTTCCGCATCTTCGGGCGCGATGCCGGTTTCACCGCGCTCTGCACCGCCTACGTCACTTCCGCGCGCTGCCTGATCCCCGAATATCCGTTCGATCTCGATTTGCTCATCAACCTGTTGGTGGAAGACCGCCGCAATAATGCCAGCGGCTATTCCTTCGTGATCGCTTCAGAAGGGGCGGTGTGGACCGGGCAGAAAGCGGAAGAATACGGCGAAGCCGACGCCTACGGCCATCGCAAGAAGGTGGACATCGGCCAGGCGCTCTCGGAAATTATCCGCCAGCGCACTGGCATCGAGACCATGACCAGCGACCTGACTTACGATCTCCGCAGCGGCGATCCCGACGCCATCGATCAAGTCGTGGCCACCACCTTCGCCAATATCGCCCTGGACATGATCGGCGGCAACATCTTCGGCAGAATGGTCGCCGTTTACGAAGGCCGTTACGCGCACGCGCCCTTGCCCGATGCCCAGCTCGGCCCGCGTACCGTGGACGTTCCCAAACTTTACAACACCAAACGCTACCGCCCGCATTACAGCGGGAAGCTCGGCGATCCGCTCTTTCTCATCTCCGCGTAAGCCCTACGCGCGCGGAACGGAACATATGTGCCAACTTTTGCGTTTAATCGACGGAGGTGGTCCATGCGATTGCAGCGCCTGATGGAATTCCTGGTTATCACCACCTGCACTCTCTGCGGCCCGCTCGCCGGTTCCACTGGTCCCGACGACCGCCCGATCACCGACCCGAAGTCGATTGTCTCCGCTTCAAATCCCGCGGCGCGGCCGGTGCCCATCGACGATCTTTATTACACGCGAAGTGCTTTCGGCGCCGCCTGGTCGCCCGACGGGCGCGAAATCGCTTTCACCACAGACATGTCCGGGCGGCCCAATCTCTGGAAAGTGCGCGCTTCAGGCGCATGGCCCGTTCAACTCTCGCAGTCCGACGACCGCCAGTACAACGCCACCTGGTCGCCCGACGGGAAATGGATCGTGTATCAGCAGGATCGCGGCGGCGACGAGCTCTGGGATCTCTACGCCATTCCGAGCGACGGCGGCGAAGCGGTCAACCTAACCAACACGCCCGAGATTCGCGAACAGGATCCGCGCTGGTCCCATGACGGCAATACCATTGCGTTCGGTTATAAAACGAAAGACGGAGCTCAGTACGACATCGCCCTGCTCGATTGGAGCACTCACAAAGTCCGCAAGTTGACGAACGAGCAGGAGCCTGGTTATGCCTGGACCACCGTGGCCTGGAGCAACGACGACAAAACCATTTACGCCGGCCGCGTGAATCCGCTCTTCACCGACGCGGATGTTTACCGCATCGATGTCGCCACCGGAAAGCTCGAGAATCTCACCGCGCACCAGGGCACCATTCGTTACGTCGGCTCGGCGCTTTCCCCCGACGGCCGCACCATTCTGCTCAGCTCCGACGCCAAGGGCGGTTACATGAACGTCGCCTTGCTCGATGTCGCCGGCAAAAAAATCACCTGGGTCACCGACATCAAATGGGAAGCTTTTTCCAACAGTTTTTCCCCCGACGGAAAGCACTTCTCCTACACCGTGAATGCGGATGGCCTGATCGATACCTATATCGCCGACACCTCAACCAACCGCGGGGAGAAAGTGGACCTGCCGCACGGTCTGAACTATTTTTCAGGCAATCCCAACGAGTTCGCTCCGCAAGGCGACCGCGTGATCATTTCTCACGAGGCCTCCAATCAGCCCGGAGATCTTTGGGTTTACGATCTCGCCAGCCGCCGCGCCAGCCAGCTGACCTTTTCCGCAATTGCCAGCTTGCTCGCCACGCCGCTTCCGCCCTCGCAAATCGTGCATTACAAAACTTTCGACGGGAAAACCATCAGCGCGCTTCTCTGGATGCCATTCAATCTGAAGCGCGATGGCAGCAATCCCGCAATCGTGCTCCCGCACGGCGGCCCCACCGGCCAGATGGTGGATTACTGGAACACGGACGCCGCCGCGCTCACTTCCCGCGGATACATCTGCATCGCTCCGAATCCGCGCGGGTCCACGGGCTACGGACTCGATTTTCAGAAGGCTAATTTTCAGGATTTGGGCGGCGGCGACCTGAAGGACGAAATCGCCGGAGTGGATTTCCTCAAGGCCACCGGCTACGTCGACCCGAAAAAAATCGGCATCACCGGCGGGTCTTACGGTGGCTATATGACGCTCATGGCCATTGGCAAGACCCCCGACATCTGGGCCGCAGCCGTCGAGGAGTACGGGATTATCAACTGGTTGACCATGGCCAAAAGTTCAGACCCTTCGCTCAACGAATACCTGAAAGGCCTGCTCGGAGATCCCGTCACCAACCGCAAGATCTACGAAGACGATTCGCCCATCACTTTCATTCGTAACGAGAAAGCGCCCTTGCTCGTGCTGCAGGGCGATAACGATCCGCGCGTGCCCAAGGAAGAAGCCCAGCAGGTTGTTGACATCCTAAAGAAGGAAGGCCGCGTGGTGGACGTTCACTATTACCCGAATGAGGGTCACGGTTTCGTGAAACGCGAGAACCAGATCGACTCCATCCGCCGCACCATCGCCTGGTTCGATCTTTACTTAATGGCCAAGACCACCGCGCAAGACGGGCAAGCGGCGAAACCTCCGCAGTGAAATTCGAGCGGAAGCGGCAAAGGAAAACTGCGAGTTTCCTTAGCGCCTGCCGCCACCGCCGGAAGAAGATCGTTCTGGCCGGAAAGCCTGCCACTCGCGGATTTGGTCGGACACTTCCGCCTTCTCGCGTTCGTCCGTCGCTGCTTCCCAGCGCCGCCGAAGCTCTTCCAGGCGCGCTTCTACAAATCCGGCTCGCCCTGATTTTGGTTCTGCTTTGTCGCGTCCACCGTATCCCATGTTCGATCGCTCCTCTTTGGATTTATGAATATCGTTGCTGATCCCACGGTCTTCAAAGCGGGGATTATGCTCCTCTATTGTACCCTGTCGCGGCCTTTTTGGTCCCGGCGAACACGATATGGCCGAGCCGTTTACCCGGCCGCTGCGTTGAAGGCGTGTTTCACTCGCGGAATCAAGAGGTACGCCAGCATCCAGGCGGCCGTTGACGCCAGAAGCAAATGAAAAACAACGGAAGGAAATGGTGGCAGCACGCGATATCCCTTGATCGCGAAGAGGCTGAGTATCGTGCATGCAATTCCCACGGCCATGGATGCGATCGACGCGACCCAGGCCCATTCGCGCAATTGCAACACGCCTATCGCCAGACACACGGCAACACCGCTGAGAATCAACAGGGAAAATCCTCCCGCCAATCCCATTCCGGCTATGGCCGCGGACGTCGGCTCTCCCGCATCACCGCCCGTCATACCCATCACGCCGACAAAGAAGAAAGCGAAGGATCCGGCCGCCAGGATTGCCGCGCCGAGAAACGTCAGAACTGCAATGATGGTCACACCGCTGGGGCGTTTCACGTTCTCACCTCATCTCGCGCACCGATTCACGATATTGGAATCGTGGTTGTTCCATCATCCGCCCGGTCGAGAGGCAGAACTGTGCCGTACCGCACACTCCGTCATATAGCCTGCGCGCGTCCTATTGCAGTTTGGCGTATTCGGATTTAGCGGCGATGAGGATGGGGATGTCCGGGTCGGCGTCTTTCCAGAGCGCGAGAAAATCTTTGTAGGCGGCGAGCGCCCGGACGCGGGCGGCATCGGCATCCGCGCCCCGCGAGGTTTTCGCTTGCAGAGCGTTGGCGCGAGCGACTCCCAGATGCCCGAGCGCCCCGGTCCAGCAATTCCACACGATGCCGCCATGGTCCAGAATCTTCTGAAACTCGGCGGCGGCAGCGCTGCCTTGTCCAGTTGCCAAGTAGGCCTCTCCGCGCACATACGCCGGATAGAGGCAGGAAATATTGGCGAGGAACTGAACCAGCCCCAATTCCTGCGGTGGCGTCGCGGCTTGCAGAGCATTCACAGCCGCGGCAGGATTCTTTTTGTTCATCGCCACTTGCGCGCGAATCGCAGGCAGCCAGAGCGACTGCATCTGTGTGTCCAGCGGGAAGCGTTTCTCCAAATCTTGAGCCAAAGGCTCGGCTCGGGCCGTGTCGCCAGCCAAGGCAACTGCGAGCGCGGCTTCAACTTCAACGCCCTGACTTGCGGGATACAGCTTCAAAGCCTCCGCCGCTTTCTGCCGAGCTTCTGTAGGATTGCCGTAGGCGGCTTCTCGCTGCGCCGCAATGGCCTGCCAGATCGCTCCATTTTCCTTGCTGTCCGCCCGGATGGCGGAATCCACCGCCCGCTTGGTCAGTTCCCGCGCGCTCGCGAGATGGCCCGCGTAAGCCTCGGTGTCGGACCCGAGCGCCAGTCCAAAGTTCGCAGAATCGGGCTTGCCGGCAAACCACTGCTGCTCTTCCGCCATGGCCGCAGAATCCGAACCAAGAAACGCGAGAGCGTAGAGGGCGTCGTGAAATATAAAATTATCCAGTTTTCGCGCCTGAGCCTCGTGGATGGCCTGTCGCGTCTCGTCGAAGCGCTGCAACGCGATGGTGAAGTTGGCGAGATTGGCGTAGCCACCCACCCGATCCGGCACAAGTCGAATGGTTTGCTTCGTGGCATCCACAGCCTTCTCATACACCCCTAGCTCTGCGTACACGATGCCCAAATTGCCATACCCTGCATAATTCCGCGGGTAGCTTTCAATTGTCTTTTGATACGTCTCAGCCGCTTTGTCCAATTCTCCGGTTACATTTTGATAGTAGTTGGCTTCGATGGTCAGTTTTTCCCACTCGCTGGCATGTTCCCGTAATTGGAACGCTTTGGTGAAATACTCGCTGGCCCGTCCAAGCTCGCCGAGACTGTAGTAGTCGTTGGCGACCGACAGGTAGCCCATGACAAAATTCGGATCAAGCTCGATGGCATGCTGATGGTAGGGAAGCGACGCGGCGTAGCCTTTCTCGTCGCCGGCTTTTATGCCGCGACCGAGCTCCTGCAGAGCTTCGAGCGAGGAGGTCGTGGCCTGTACCAGCGGAACATCCAGCTTTTGCACCGTAGCTAGTGATTCGCCCAGCTCGCCGCGCAGTTTCGATGCCGCCTGTCCCAGCGTGTCCAGCACCTTTTCCTTGGACGTCGCCGTCACCTGTTGCTCGGCCAGCGTGTCGCCGCTCCAGCAATTCACCGCCTTCAACCCCAGCACGTATTCGCTGCCCAGGCTGCCGATTGTCCCGGCAATATAGGCCTTGCTGCCCGCGCGCTGGCAAACCTCGCGGGCCACTCCCGGCGTGAGTTTCGTGTCTGTCGCTCGTGTCATCAACTTCAAATTTTTCGCCACTTCGCTGCCGGAGAGCACATTCAAGAAAGGCGATTGCCGCAGGGAAATCGTGAGAGCCGTTTTCAGCGTGTCGTCGAAGATTGCGTCGCCCGTGGTGTTGGTGAAGTCGCCGAGCACGATGGTGTCTTTCTCGGTGAGGGCCTGCGCCCGTCGCGCAAAATAAAGCCACGCGGCCAGGGCTAGGCCGATGGCCACTACCGCAACCGCGGGAACCAGAACTTTCCAGAGTGTTCTGGCCCCTGAAGGAACGGCGCGAACCTTTCCGCCACTCGCTGTTGGAATTCCGCCCGAGTCCGCATCGCGCTTCAGAAGCTGCAAGTCGCTGCGCATCTCCGCCGCTGATTGGTAGCGGCGGTCTTTGTCTTTTTCTAAGGCCTTGCTGATGATGGCTTCCAGCTTGGACGGCACGCCAGGATTCAGCCGCGCCGGAGCAACCGGCGTGCGATTCAGAATGGCATCGTAAACTTCTGCCGAGGTGCTTCCCGAAAAAGTTTGTTTCCCCGTCGCCATTTCATAGAGCACCAAACCGAAAGAAAAAATATCCGTGCGCGCGTCCAGTTCTCTGCCGCGCGCCTGCTCCGGCGACATATAGGGAATTGTGCCCATGGGAGTGCCGGGCGTGCTTAACTGCATCGTCTCCTGATTCAGCGTCGTGTCGGCATCCGCTCCCGCCTTTGCTTGCAGCTTGGCCAGACCAAAATCCAAAATCTTTGCATGGCTGCGCTTGGTGACAAAAATGTTGGCAGGCTTGATGTCGCGGTGAACGATGCCTTCGGCGTGCGCGGCGTCCAGAGCGTCCGCAATCTCGATGGCCAAGGTCAAAATCGCTTCCGTTTCCATCGGCCGCCCGGCGATGCGATGCTTCAGAGTCACTCCATCCAGAAATTCCATGGCGATAAATGCTTCGCCGTGCTGGTCGTCAATTTCGTAGATGGTGCAGATGTTCGGATGATTGAGTGCCGAAGCCGCCTTAGCTTCGCGCTCGAAGCGGCTGAGAGTTTGCGGGTCTTTGGCTACGTCGTTGGGAAGAAACTTGAGGGCTGCAAAGCGCCCGAGCTTCACATCCTCCGCTTTGTACACCACACCCATGCCACCGCCGCCGAGTTTTTCGACGATGCGGTAATGCGAAACGGTTTTGCCGATGAGCAGGTCCCCGGTGGGCACGTCCGGAACATCTTAGGGTGCGTCAGGAATCAAGTCAACGAAGACGGGCTTCTCTCCTCGTGTCAGCGTCATGCCATCCAGAAATTCCATGGCGATAAACACTAAGTCTGGACTCTCAGACCTTGCATCTCGGCTATCCAGGCGCGGGTCGATACATTGACGCGACGGTAAGTGGGCCTCGCGTCCGAAGGGGCTGACTGATGCGGTACGGCTGGTTAGACGACGCGAGATTTCCATTCTGGCGAAGCGCAATGGCAAAGTTGTCGAGCAAGAATCTCTGGAATTGAGCAGCGATGGAAGAGCCATTACCTACTCTTGGTGGAATCCAGATCGACCAACTGACAAGGGTAAGTTTGTCTACGAAAGAAAGTAAATGCAGTCCCCACGCCCGGACATTTGAAGTGCGCCCGTCAACGCACGCACACCCTTCTGCACGCCTACAAAGAGCGGTCTTTTACTTGTCGAAAGTGAGCCCAACCGCCTACGAGGTCCGTTAACCGAAAACGAACCCGCGCCCCAAATTAAGAGCCGCGGCAAATCTGAATCAAGTTAAGATTTGGCTTCCCTCTAGAGGTGCGCGCTTGCCCAGCCCGCAGGACGAGATGGAGGCCCTAAGAGCGCAGGTTGCCGCGCTCACCGCACGCGTCTACCAACTCGAGCAGAAAACCGGCATCGAACCGCCATCCCGCCCGTCGCAACCAAGCGAGCCCGCGGTTGCTGCGCCGCCATCCCAGGCAGCTCCCCCGCCCCTGGACGGCACCATGCTTACTCCTCCCCAGCCGCGCCCCGCCTCCGGGTCGCATCCGCCGGGCGAAATTCCGACGCCGCATCGCCCGCCGACTCCGCTTTCCGCTCCTTCGAGCGCCGATGCCGGCTTCGAAAAACAGATTGGGCAGTACTGGCTCAACCGCATCGGCATTGTCGCCATTCTGGTCGGCGTCTCTTACTTTCTGAAATACGCCTTCGAAAACAATTGGATTGGTCCCGCCGGCCGGGTTGCTATCGGTTTGCTCGCGGGCATCGGGCTGCTCGTGTGGAGCGAGCGCTTCCGCACGCGCGGCCACCAGCTCTTCTCCTATTCGCTCAAGGCCATCGGAATTGGCACGCTCTATCTTTCGTTGTGGGGCGCCTATCAGGTCTATCACCTGATTCCCGCTTCCGCCGCGTTTGCGGCCATGATTCTCGTGACCGCCGCCACCATCACGCTGGCGTTGACCCAGGACGCCGAATTGCTCGCCACCTTCGCCCTGGCCGGCGGCTTCTCCACTCCGATCTTGCTCTCTACCGGACAAAATCACGAAGTCGTGCTATTCGCTTACGTCGCTCTGCTGGACTTGGCCATTCTGGCCATGGCCGTGGTCAAGCCCTGGCGCCGTCTCTTGTGGGGCAGCGCCGCTGGCACGCTTATTTTGTTCGTCGGCTGGTACAGCGATTACTACTCGCGCGATCAGCGCCCGCTCACCGTGCTTTTTGCTTCCTTGTTTGCCGCCATCTTCGCCGCGATTCCGCTCGTGACGCCCTACGACCGCTCCAAGCGCTATGACGGCCCTTCCATCACGCTCACCGTGATTCCGCTTTTGAACGCCGCGATCTATTTCCTCGGCCTGTGGATCATGTATGAGCCAAAAACCGCCGCGCTCACCTGGTACGCGCTCGCGCTCGCGGCCATTTATCTCGGCATCGCCAGCTTATTCTCGCGCCGCTTTCCGCAGCACGACACGAAATTCATTAGTCTTCTGCACGTGGCCATCGCCGTGGCCTTCATCACCATCGCCATTCCGCTGAAGCTTGACGCGCACTGGATCACCATCGGCTGGCTGATCGAGTCCGCCGTACTGCTCTGGGTCGGCGTCGCGACGCAAACTAAATTCCTGCGCTATCTCGCCGTCACCGCCCTCGCCTTGGGGATTTTCCGTCTGCTGCTCCTCGACAACTTCCGCACGGAATATCTCCTCTTCAACGCGCGCTTTGCCACCTATTTGGTCGCTATCGCCGTCCTCGGCGGAATCGTGATTTTCGGCCAGCGCTATGCCACCGAGGCGGAAAAGCCGCTGCTCAACCTCGCTCTGGTCATGCTGAATTTGCTGGCCTTGATCGCTTTGACTCGCGAAGCCGCCGATTATTTCGACCGCCAACTATTTTCTTATCCCCGCGGCAGGCTCGGAAACGCCGCCAATATGCAAATCCGCCTTGCGCGCGATTTCAGCTACTCGGCCATCTGGCTGATCTACGGCGCGTGCCTGATGGCTGTGGGATTCTGGAAGAGGTCCGCATTCACGCGCTGGCAGGCGCTTTTCTTGATGGCGGTGACCATCGTGAAGGTTTTTCTGTACGATACCTCGCAGCTCGAGCAGGGCTATCGCATCCTAAGCTTCGTCGCGCTCGGCATCGTCCTGCTTGCCATATCCTTCATCTACCAGCGCGATTGGCTGAAACTTTCCTCGCCCTCGGCGAAGCCAGCCGCGCCTCGCCATTCCTGACGCCGCACTCGTCTTTCGATAACCTAGCGGTCGCCCACGTAGAGGCTCGGAAATTCCTGTTGTAGATGCTTGACCTTGGGAAGATCGAACATCGCAATGTAAGGGTTGTCCGGATGATGCGCGGCGTAGTCCTGGTGATAGTCTTCCGCCTGATAGAAAGCCTCGAACGGAACGATCTGCGTCACGATCGGCCCCGAAAACACCTTGGCTCCATTCAGTTGCTCCACGTACGCCTGCGCAATCCGCTTCTGATCCTGGTTTGAAAAAAATATAATCGAGCGATACTGCGTGCCGCTGTCGGGCCCCTGCCGATTGAGTTCCGTGGGGTCGTGCGCCACCGAGAAAAATACTTTCAGCAATTGCCCCAGCGTAACCTTCGACGGATCGTAAACAATCTCCACAGATTCGGCGTGCCCGGTCGTGCCGCTGCTCACCTGCTCGTAATCGGGATTCTTCACCGTTCCGCCGGAGTAGCCCGAAGTCGCTCGCGTAACGCCTTTTACGTGCTCGAACACGGCTTGAATGCCCCAAAAACACCCACCGCTGACGACCACCGTGGCCTCGCCTTTCTGCGCCGCGAGCGTCTCGTCCACGGCCGGATCCGGAATCACTGTGGCCGCGCTCGCTCCGCTGTGGCGCATCCACACAAAAAGAGCCAGCACCGCGACGATCACCGTCAAAATCGGCGTTCTTGAATTTTTCATGTCGCGATCTCCTCAAAATTCTACGAAGCTTTGGCGAATCTCATCGCCACCGAGTTCATGCAATAGCGCAATCCGGTAGGAGGCGGCCCGTCGTCGAACACGTGTCCCAGGTGCGCCTCGCATCGCCGGCAGGAAACCGCCGTGCGCGTAATTCCAAAACTCCTGTCCGCCGTCTCCAGAACATTCTCTTTCGCAATGGGCGCCCAAAAACTCGGCCAGCCCGTTCCGGACTCGAACTTGGTGCCGGCATCGAACAAGGCCGTGTCGCAGCAAATGCAGCGGAAAACACCTTTCGCGTGATTGTTCGGATCATCGTTGGTGTAGGGGCGTTCGGTCCCCTCGTGCCGCGTGATTTCAAATGAATCCGCCGAAAGCTGCTTCCGCCACTCGTCATCCGTCTTTACAACTTGGGGAACCGTCACTGTGTCTTTGCGTTCGCCCGCGTCGGTAAACTCCGCGATCTTGACCGTCTTCGGGGGCCCGGCCGGCGCAGCCTCCGCATGCAGCGGTTCGCGCTTCTGAAAATAGGACCAGCCAAGTCCGGCGAGCGCCGCCCCCGCAATCGCGAAAAACACGCGTCGCCCAATCGTTCCGGAGCCCTCTTCTTCGCTCTTATTCAAGGAAAGCACAGCAGCCCTCGCCTTTTGATTTCGTCCGGGCATACGCAGACGCTCGGATCATTGATCGCACGCTTCTAGTACGCTCTTTATCGTGCTTTTGGATTGGAACTCTGCCGCCGTCTTTTCGTTGCTAACCTGCTTATTTTACATTCAAATAGCGTCCAGGCGCCGCTCGGATGTATAACCTATCGGAGTGGGGCAATTCATGAACTCGACTTATCGAATGCTGGCCTCGGCACTTCTGTTAGCCGCCGCCGCGGTCCCCTATTTCAAATACCAACGCCAGATCCAGCCGCCCGCTTCCGCCGGGCAGCATTATTTCGTTGTGGACGAAACCATCTGGCTCCACGCTCGCCCGGATTTAAGCGGCCTGCGCATCTATTCCGCGGCGGAAAAAGAAGTCCCTTACGCCCTGCAAATCGAATCGGGCGGCTCCCAAATCGAACAGAAAGAATTCCGCGTTTTGCAGCCCGCTACGGTCGCAGGCAAAACGCAATTTCTCCTGGACATGTCCGGCGTCGCCGAATACGACCGCGTTGACCTCAAGCTTTCCGCGAAAAACTTCGTCGCGCACGCTCGCGTTGAAGGCCAGGACGACCCCCACGGGGCCGCTTGGGCCGCTCTGGGCACCACCACTCTTTACGATTTGTCCGATGAAAAGCTCGGCCACAACAGCACGCTCCAGATTCCCATCAGCACCTACAAATACCTGCGCGTCACCACCGACAGTTCGGTAAAACCCTCCGACGTGCACAGCGGCACCGCCGGAATCACCCGCGCGAGCAAGGCCGTGTGGCGAACCATCGGATCCACCCTGCAACAATCGCAGCTGGGCAAAGACACCGTCGTCACTTTCTCCCTTCCGGAAAATGTTCCGGTCGAGCGCCTCGTCTTCGAAATTGATCCCGCCCAGCCGAATTTCCAGCGCGCCGTCGAATTGCAGGGTGACAACGGCCAGTATCTCGGCTCCGGCGAAGTCCGCCGCATTCACATGCTGCGCAACGGCCAGAAGATTGACGTCGACGACGCCTCCGCCCAAATCAGCGCGGCCGGCCAGCACACGCTCAAAGCCATCATCCACAATGGAGACGACCAGCCGCTCAAAATCACCGGCGCAACCTTGCAGCAATACGAACGCCGCATTTATTTCGACGCCGCGCCCGGCGCCGCGTACACCGTCTACTACGGCGACGAAAAGCTCGAACCCCCCGTGTACGATTACGCCAAACTCTTCCAGCGCGATGCCGCCGCCACGCAAGCCGATTTGGGCGCCGAACAACTGAACGCCGCCTACACCGGGCGCCCCGACGAACGCCCCTGGTCCGAGCGCCATCCCGCCGTCTTGTGGGCCGCCATCCTCGCCGCCGTCCTGGTCCTCGGCGCCCTCGCTCTAAAATCCATCCGCAAAGCCGGCTGATTCCCCCGACGGGAGTTCGCGTGGAAACACGTACTATTGACAAAGTTCCTCTTATACAAGACTCTTACATGTAAGAGGATGATGCATGATTCGAACTGAGCTCAAACGCGGCACCGCGGAACTGGCCATCTTGAGCGTCCTTGAAAATGGCCCGCTCCACGGCTATGAAATCGGCCGCCGCATCGAATACCAATCCGGCGGCGCCTTGCAGTATTCGCTCGCCGCGCTGTATCCGCTTTTGTATCGCATGGAAAATCGGGGTTGGCTGCACGCCGAGTGGGGCAAGGGTGAGAACGGCAAGCGCCGCCGCTCCTATCGCCTTCTTCCGCGTGGCCGCAAAATGCTTAAGCCCATGCGCGCCGAATGGGCCGATCTTTTCCGCGCCCTCCGTCGCGTCGCCAAGGTGACCCATGCCTGATTGGCGCGCCTACGTGCGGGAACATCTTGGTTCGCTTCGCCGCTCGCCGGCTGAAGAAGAGGAAGCGGTCGCCGAACTCGCCGCGCACCTCGAAGATTTTCACGCGGCCCTGCTCGCGAGTGGCACGCCCGAAGCCGAAGCCTTTTCGCGGACTTGCGCGCGAGCCGGAAACTGGAAGCAATTACGCAGCGAAATCATTGCAGCGAAACAGGAGGGAACCATGCGCGATCGCATCCGCCAAATCTGGCTGCCCGGTCTGGTAACTTTCATGTCTGCCTACTTCGTGTTGATTCTTCTGCAGCGCCTCGGCGCGCGCCCGCTCTATTCGCATCCCGGCGAGCCCGTCGGAGTCATCTTTTATCTGCCTTGGCTCTTCCTCTTGCCTTTGGTCGGCGTCATGGCCGGATATTTGTCCCGCCGCGCGCAGGGGGAGGGCTGGCGCGTATATCTAGCGTCCTGCGTTCCCGTGCTCGCGCTTGCGGCGCTTTTCCTCGTGCTCTTCCGGTTAGTTTTATCGTGGATAAGCAGGTCCCGCCGCAGACGAAAGTAGCCACCCTCGTGGCGCTGATGTTTGGTTGGGTCCTCCTGCCCGGCATCGCACTTTGCGCGGGAGTCGCTTTGCAAGGCCTGCGAAATCGTCCACCAGCCGGCCGCTAAATCAAAAAAGTTCGCGCACTGCGCGAATCGCTTGGTTCGAGCCGCCTCCAATGGCAAAATGTTCCCGCACGCAATCCCCACTGCAAGTTTCGATTTTCCGGAGGCATCGTGGCGGAACATCTATTGAACGGCGGTCTGGCCGTTCTGGGCGCCGGCAAGATGGGCGGCATTTTGATCGAAGCATTTCTGAAGCATCAGCTCATCGCGCCGCAGCAGATTTTCGCCACCGTGCGCCAGAGCAGCTCCGAGCGCCGCACCATCTCGAGCGCCCAGATCGCGCCGGGCAGCAACAATCGCGCTGCCGCGGAAAAGGCGGACGTGATTCTGATTTGCCTCAAGCCGCTCTCCGTCGGCCCCGTGCTCGACGAAATTCGCGACGCTCTCAATCCCGGCAAGCTCGTCATCTCGATTGCGGCCTCCGTCCCCACCGCCTATTTTGAGTCGCGGCTCGGCGCGAACGTTCCCGTAATCCGCGCCATGCCCAACACTCCTTCCATGGTCGGCGAAGGCATCACCGCCATCTGCAAGGGCAAATATGCGACGCCCGAGCATCTCGAAATTGCACGCAAGCTTTTTGACGCCGTGGGCAAAACCGTGGTCGTGGATGAAAAGCACATGGACGCCATCACCGGCCTGTCCGGCAGCGGCCCTGCGTTTCTCTACATCATTTTGGAAGCGCTGGCCGAAGGCGGCGTGAAAATGGGATTGTCCCGCGAGCTCGCCACTCTGCTCGCCGCGCAAACCATGCTCGGAGCGGCCAAGGTCGTCCTTGAAACAGGCCATCACCCGGCCCTGCTCAAAGACACCGTCACCACCCCCGCCGGATGCACCATCGACGGCATCCTCGAACTCGAAGAAGGCAAGTTGCGCGTGACGCTGATCAAAGCTGTGGTAAAAGCTTCCCAGCGCGCCAAAGAACTAATGTTCACCGACAGCTCGTCTTAAACCATTCGGTTTCGTAGCGGCGACCGCTTGCCCTGAGCGCCTTGGCGAAGGGTCAGGTAGGCGCCTTTGATTTTCATTTCGCGGGTTTTGACCTTCGCTTCTACGCTTTCTTTTCCAGTAACACTATGGACATGCCCAACTTGCGGCCCTCACTCCCAGGTGCTAGCTTAAATAGCACTTCGAGCCTTGTCTGCGCTCGAGTGTGCAAGCGCAAGAGGGCCAGGTAAGACCCGCCGCGCAGGAGTTCTATTGTCGCCGTGGAGTGGTAATGATCAGAAAGTCCCCCAGGGTCGTCTGGCGCTGGTGTCCTACGTCTTCGTAGTTATCGTTGTTCTCTTGATGGTCGGCTTCTGGAAGCTTCAGGTCGTTCAGTCCGGACATTTTGTCGACCTCGCCGAGCGTAATCAAATTCGCTCCATCCCGATTATCGCGCCGCGCGGTCCCATGCTCGACCGCGAGGGCCGCGTCCTGGTGGACAGCTATCCTTCTTTCAGCATTCTTCTCATGCGCGACGATCCCAAGGCGCTCGAAAAAGTACTTCCGCAGATTGAAGACGGACTGGGCATCGAGGCCTCCGACCTCCAGCAGCAACTCGACGCCGCCAAGACCGAGCCGAAATTTCTTCCTGTCATCATCAAGCCCGCGGCCACTCAGGCGGACATCGCTTTCGTCGAATCGCATCGCGCCGATCTGCCCGTTCTCGAATTAATGATGGTCCAGCGCCGCCGTTACCCGCATGACTCCATGCTCGCGAGCGCCATCGGCTACGTGGGTGAAGTCTCGCCGCAACAGCTCGAAGATAGCGACGGCCACTATCGCCCGGGCGACCTCGTCGGCAAGGCCGGACTCGAACGCGAATATAACGAACAGCTCGAAGGCAAAGACGGCGAGCGCCGCGTGGTCGTGAACAGCATCGGCAAAGTGATGCGTACGCTCGACAACGTCGAAGCCATCCCGGGCAAGCCCGTTCAGCTCACTATTGATTACGATTTGCAGGCCATCGCGGAAACCGACATGGCCGATAAGCAAGGCGCGGTAGTCGCTTTGGACGCGCGCACCGGCGAAGTTCTCGCCATGGTCAGCCGCCCCACATTCGATCCCAACGATTTCGCCGTGCGCATCCAGCAGCAGGAGTGGGCCAAGCTGAACACCGATAAACAAACGCCGCTGCTCAATCGCGCCATCCAGGCACAGCTCGCTCCCGGCTCCGTCTTTAAAATCGTCATGGCCACCGCCATGCTCGAATCGAAAGCGGTGCCCGAAAGCTACAGCGTCTATTGCCCGGGTTACGCCAGCTTCTATGGACGCACGTTCCACTGCTGGAAACCCCAGGGACATGGAGAAGTAAGTCTCCACAAAGCCATCGTGGATTCCTGCGACGTTTTTTTCTACAACATCGGACAGAGGCTCGGCATCGACAAAATTTCCTACTACGCCATGGGCCTTGGTCTCGGCAGGCGCACGGGAATAGATTTGCCGAGCGAAGAGCCGGGACTCATGCCCACCGAAGAATGGGTCGAGCGCGTTTATCACCACAAATGGTATGCCGGCGAAACTATTTCGGTGGCCGTGGGCCAGGGCGCCATTACCGTTACGCCCATCCAACTCGCTCGCATGGCCGCTGCTGTCGCTAGCGGGGGCACGCTCGTGCAACCTCACTTGCTCAAGAACATGACCACCGCGAAAACCGCTCAGTTTCCGCTCTCGGACAACACCGTCGAACAAGTCACCCAGGGCCTCTTCGGCGTGGTCAACGAAGGCGGGGGCACGGGATATCACCTGAGGCTGGCTAACATTGACTTGTGCGGAAAGTCCGGCACCGCGCAACTGATGAGCTACGACGCCGCCAATCGCCTCGGCAACAAAAAAATGGACGGCTGGTTTGTCGGCTTCGCTCCCCGCCGCAATCCCGAAATTGTAATCGCCGCTATCGTGCAGGACACCATGGAGCACGGCGGAGAAGCGGCCGGGCCGGTCGTTCGCGACATCGTGAAAGCCTTTTACGATAAGAAAACAGCGCACACGCAGCAGCAAGCCTCCCTGACTGCGCCCGCGCAACCCGGTCCCCCGCAGCCGTTGGTCGCCACGGTCGGAGCGCGCCGTCCATGAAAGACCGCCCGCACACGCAGGACTTTGATTGGGTTTTGCTTGCCATCGTCGCCGCCATCACCGGCTTGGGCCTCATGGAAATTTATTCTTCCACCCACGCCAGCGCCATGGCCGGATTGCAATGGAAGCAGTTGATGTGGCTCGGTCTCGGTGTCGTGGGCATGTTCATTATTTCGCGCATCGATTACCACACCTTGATGGACCAGGCGCCCGCGCTCTACGCCTTTGGCGTTGCCACGTTACTCATCGTTCTCGCCATCGGCAAATCGCAGTTCGGGGCCAGGCGCTGGGTTTCCCTCGGCGGCGGGCCCAATTTCCAGGTCTCCGAGTTCATGAAGCTGATCATCATCATCGTGTTGGCGCGTTTCTTCGCCGAGGTCCGTACCGATCACCTGTCCATCCGGGACCTCGTGAAGGTTGCCCTCCTCACCGGTATTCCTGTAGGATTGATTCTGATACAGCCGGATCTCGGAACGGCCATGGTGCTCGTTCCCGTCGCCGCGGTCGGCGCATTTCTTGCTGGCATCGAATGGAAGCATGCAGCCGTCGGTTTGGTCTTGATCGCGCTTTTGATTCCGGTCGGCTGGAACATGCGCCACCATTTGAAGCCGTACCAGCAGCAGCGCATCGAGACGTTCCTCCACCCCGAGGAAAATCCGCGCAGCGCCGGCTATCAGGTTTTGCAGTCCGAGATTGCTGTGGGCTCCGGGGGATTTTGGGGCAAAGGTTTCGGCAAAGGCAGCCAGAACCAATTGGGCTTTGTGCCCGTCCGCTATTCGGACTTCATTCTGGCCGCGCTCGCCGAGGAGCAGGGTTTCATCGGAGTTTGTCTGGTTTTGTTGTTGTACTTGGGCTTGATTCTGCGCCTGGTGGATAACGCGCAGAAAGCGAAAGATCGTGCCGGAATGTTTATCGTGATGGGCGTGACCGCGATCTTGGGTTTTCATGTTCTGGTCAACGCTTCCATGGTCATCGGTTACATGCCGGTCACCGGAATTCCCTTGCCGCTGATGAGCTACGGAGGCTCCGCGACGGCTTTTGTCTTTTTGGCTTTGGGCCTGGTGATGAACGTCCGCATGCGGCGTTTCGTCAATTGAGCCCGCAAGCCACGGTTCTAACAGCTCCGAAAGTTCGGGGCTCGTTTTTGGATTTTAATTTTGATTTAGGAATGCATCGGGTGAGGAAAGACAATCCGCACAATTTGATCGATCTCCCGAGCGCTGGGTCTTGGCTCTCCTCTGCCGCCGCCCGCCGCTCCGCCGGCCGAACTGCGCGCGCGGGATTTGCGCGCTCCGCCGCTCCGATGCACCAGGAGTCTTTAAATGTCGAAGGAAATGGTGATATCGGCGAACCCCCACGAGACGCGGGTCGCCATTTTGGAAGAAGGACAGCTTTGTGAGTATTACGTCGAACGCGAAAAAGAATTTGCGCTAGTCGGAAGCATCTACAAGGGCCGAGTGACACGCGTGCTGCCCGGCATGCAATCGGCTTTCGTGGAGATCGGCCTCGATAGCGACGCCTTCCTGTACGTCAGCGACTTCCTCGAAGATATTGAGGAGTTCGACCACATCGTCACGACCGTCGAGGACAAAGTCCAGAAGATGGAGGCGCAGGGCGGGCAGGTTTTTGCCGCCACGGGCGCCACGGCTCCCGCCATAGAGCCCACGGACGTGGAGGCGGGCCCGGTGCCGATGAGTGAAGCGATGATCTCGGAGCCGATGCCGGCGGCGAGCGTTCCGCTCGCTCCGCCGGTGATTGCGCGCGAACCAAGCAGAGCTCCCACGCACGATCGTCCTCGCTTCGACAATCGTCCGCACGGCGGACAAGGAGGCGGCGACCGCGGCGGGCGCAATTTCCGCGGACGCGGCGGACGTGGACGCAACAATCGCCGAGGAGGCCCTCCTCGCGGAGGCGACGCCCGCTACGGCCGCGAACTTCCCTCGTCGAAATACGCGCCGTCTCGCTCGTTTGAGAGCGGCCCGAGCGATGCTCCGGCAGGCGAAGGGCACATCTCCGTTGTGCTGCCGGGAGAGTCTCTGGCGAAGTTCAGAGAAAAGACTCCCGGAACTATTTCCGGTTCTGCGCCGGCGACGCAAGTATCGGATTTCGCCGCGCCCGCGGAAACTCTAGCGCCGCCGGAATCGCAAACGCACGAAACCGCCGCGCCGGAAACTGCAGCGCACGAACCTGCCGTTCACGATTCCGCACAGAATTTTGCGCCGGCGTCCACGCCCGCGGCGTTCCCGCCGCGCCCGTCGTTTGGTTCGGGTTTGGAGCCTCTGCCGGGCGAGAGGCTTTCGAAGTGGAAGACGCACCAGCATCTGCCGCCGGAAGAAGTCGAGCGAGCGGACGCGCTTCCCGTTCCCGACGCGGTTCGCTTCGCTCCCTTGTCTCCGCTCGTGCCCCTGGAGCACACGGAAAGCGAAGAGCAGCCCTCAAGCCATGCGCACGACTCGAACGAAGCACACACCTCGGGCAAAGCGCACACCTCGAACGAAGCGGACGATTCGCACGACTCGCGTGATTCACACGGTGCGTACAATTCGAATTCCGAAAGCGACACCCAGTCGGGCTATGAAATGCGCGATACGGAAGCTCCGATCGACGTACGCCTGACTCCTGACCTGAGCGAGGATGAAGCGAGCGCGCTCGCCGAACATATCGCCGACGCGCAGGACGAAGAAGCTGCGCGCATCGTGACGGATCGAGCGTTTTCCGCGGACGCGGACCACGAGACTTCACATGAGATCGGTCATGAAGCGGGTCGTGAACTGAGTGAAGATGCGGCGGAAGACTCCGCAGCCCACTCGGATCATTCCGAGGGCGACTTTACGTCGCACGAAACAGGGAGCGAAGACGCCGAGCTCGAGGAGGAAGAAGCCGACGCGGAAACCGAAGGAATGATCGCGCCGCCCGGCGAGAGCGAGCATGCCGAGGAACACGCTCAGCAGCTCGAAGCCGAGGCATCCGCGGACAACGTGACGCCCATCTCCGGCGAAAATCCGCAGCCCGCGGGACAGCCTTTCCAGGCGCGTGTACGCAACGATTTCCGTTCGCGCATGCAGCACCCCGCGCGTCGCGGCGGCCAACGAGATCGCGGACGCCGCGACGACCGCGGCCGGCGCCCTCAGCACAGCCAGGGCCATCACCGTCCGCAGCCGCCCCGCCGTACGCAGCTGATTGCGGACATGCTGAAGCAGGGCCAGGAAATCATCGTTCAGATTGCGAAAGAGCCGCTGGGCAAGAAAGGCGCGCGCATCACGAGCCACATCGCGCTGCCCGGACGGTTTCTCGTTTACATGCCCACGCTCGATCACACCGGCGTGTCGCGCAAGATCGCTTCGGCAGAAGACCGCTCGCGCCTCCGCCACCTGGTGAATGACGCCAAGGGTGCGGCGGGCGGCGGCTTCATCGTGCGCACGGCAGCCGCAAGCGCCACGCCAGAAGAAGTTCGCGCGGACGTGGAATTCCTAACGCGCACCTGGACGGAAATCAGGACGCGCTCGGAGCAGCGCAAGGCGCCGTCGCTGCTGCACCGCGACCTGAACCTGGTGGAGCGCATTCTGCGCGATTACATCACGCCGGATTTCGGCGCCATCTGGGTGGACACCGAAGAGGAGTTCACCAAGGTGGTGGACTTCATGAGCCGGTTCCAGCCGCAACTGGTGAACCGCGTAAAGCTCTATACCAAGGAGACGCCGGTATTCGAAGAGTTCGGCATCCAGCAGGAAATTGACAAGGGGCTGCGTCCGAAAGTGTGGTTGAAGTCGGGCGGGTACATCGTCATCAATCACACGGAAGCACTAGTGGCCATCGACGTCAACACCGGGAAATTCGTGGGCAAGGGCTCGAACCGGCTGGAAGACACCATCGTGCGCACCAACCTGGAAGCGGTGAAGGAAATCGTCCGGCAGATGCGCCTGCGCGATCTGGGCGGGATCATCATCATCGACTTCATTGACATGGAAGAGCGGCGCAATCGCGAAAAGGTGATGGCGGTGCTGGAAGACGCTTTGCGGGCGGACCGCGCGCCTTCGAAAGTGCTGCGCTTCAACGAATTTGGCCTCGTGGCCATTACGCGCAAGCGCACGAAACAGGCGCTTGAGCGCACGCTGTGCCAGCCTTGCCCGTATTGCACCGGCTCGGGCATGGTGAAATCCATTCCCACGCTATGCTACGAAATCCAGACGGAAGCGCGGAAGATGGCGCCGGAAGTCGATTCCGGAAGCCTCACGC
>Ga0302324_100000801_pt1 | contig 79344 bp, 65 predicted proteins | sample Palsa_T0_1_FD_201949 | JGI IMG/M metagenome (GOLD analysis project Ga0302324, IMG submission 201949) | Peat permafrost microbial communities from Stordalen Mire near Abisko, Sweden - Palsa_T0_1 | ecosystem: Environmental > Terrestrial > Soil > Palsa > Peat permafrost | place: Sweden: Abisko...
GCGCGGAATTTCGACTGTAGGCAAGGTGGCAGTACACAAAATTATCGGCCGCAAAAAGTGCCGCGGAATTCAACTACATACAGTGTGGGGATTGGATTGCAGGGCCGGCGAGTTAAGCCTTTCCGCCGGCCGCAGGGCGAATTCCGCCGGCGGAGAGCCACAACAAGATGGCATCGAAAATTTTATACGCTCTGCTTTGAACAGTATGCGAAAAGTTGCCCGGCTACACATTTGCTTAGGGTCACGACTTGCCACACGATATGATATGCAAATTTCTCAGCAAAGAACCTCAACGAGAATCGCCGATGGCACGGAGTTGGAACCGTTGCTCGACGAAGTCGAGTTTTCGAGAATCACCGGGCGCTCGGTCGCAAGTGCGCGGCGTGATCGACTCTTGGGGCGCGGCTGCCCCCATATCAAGCTCGGAGCACTCGTGCGCTATCGTCCATCAGACGTTCGCGACTACATTGAGCGAAACCGTAAAAGCACAGCGTGACTCTCGATGGAACCGCGAGCGGAACGCAGAGATTACGGGGACTTCGGTACAACAGCGTTGGCGTTTTCCCCGCGAGCCCATTTTCATTTCCAGAACAAAAAGACGCCGCTTCACCGGCGTCTTTTCATTTATCTCAACGACAGGAACCAAAGTGGATACGAACAACAACAGTCTACCATCTCCGTCCAAAGACGGACGCACAACTAACCAGTCTTCAGGCGTGTTCATAGCCCAACCTGGAGCACCGCCTAGTTTACCGGGCATCCAGGTCAATGCGCGCGAACTTCCAATGCTGATCGACGACTGCATCGATGCGCTCTTGGGATCGAATGATCCGCCGCGTTTGTTCATCTATGGGGGTGCGCTTGCGGCGGTTGGTCACGATGATGATGGTCGTCCTTCAATCGTTCCCATGGACAGACCATTGTTAGCTGACCACCTGGGCCAACGGGGCCGATTCTTCGTGAGAAAAGGCAACCGCGAGCATGCCTATGAGAGCCCTGCCATCCCACCAAGGCATGCCGTTGACGGCGTCCTTGCTCGCGTGCGGGAAAGCGGCGCTGCCCTTGGGTTCCCGGTGCTCAACGGAGTGACAGACGTACCGGTGTTCCGCCAGGATGGCACTCTCTTGACTCAGCCCGGATACGACACTCAAACAGGACTGATTCTTCACCACAGGCCGGATCTTCCGGTGCTCGATATTCCAGCCAAGCCGCTTGGTCCGCTCGGCGGGATCATAACAACGATACCGATCGACGATATTATTGGCGATTTCCCGTTCGTGGATGCAGCCTCCCGCGCGAATGCATTCGCGAAGTTGTTGACGCCCTTTGTCCGGCCAATGATTTCTGGAAGCGTACCGCTTGCGCTGACTACGGCACCGAGGGCGGGTACTGGAAAGGGTTTGTTGGACGATGTGGTGTCGATGCTCGCCACCGGCTCGGAAATGCCCAAGAGAACACTTCCCGAGGATGACAACGAACTCAGGAAGACTCTAACGTCAATTTTAATGGCTGAAGACCGGCTGGTGGTCTTCGATAACATTCGTGATGGCACAAGTCTCAACAGTGCAGTCCTAGCCTCGTGTCTAACGTGTAGGATCTGGCAGGACCGCCCACTGGGCACAAACTCGACGCCGAACTTGCCCCAAAAGGTGTTTTTCTCGGCTAACGGCAACAATGTTGTACTCGGTGGTGACATGCCGAGGCGCGTTTTTCTCATCAAACTAGACGCGATGGAGTCGCGCCCTTGGGAGCGCGATGGCTTCAGGCATAAGCAGCTGCTCCAATACGTCAGAGAACACCGTGGCAAGCTTGTCACCGCAATTCTGACGATGGTATCGCAATGGATTCTCGCGGGGCGGCCACCGGCACCGAAGTCAACGCCGGTCTTGGGGAGCTTCGAACAATGGTGCACAATAGTTGGCGGCATTCTGCACTACTGGGGCATTGAAGGTTTCCTTGGGAACAGCAGGGAAGTCTATGAGGAGTCAGATCCCAACGAGCAGCAGTGGCAAGAGTTCCTTTCTACGCTCTATCGAGTCTTTGATGGGGGGGAATTCACGTCGAAAGAAGTTGTTTCGCAGGGCGCCCAAATCGTGCTCCCGGATAACGTCAATGGTAGCGACAACGAATCGAAAGCTAGGTCTTTGGGAATTCTGTTTGGGCAGAAGGTCGGCCGACCCTACGGCCAGGATTGCATCCGAGTCACGAAGGCTGAGCGGGCAGGCGGCGGTTCGAAAAGGTCGGGCGGTATTCAGGTTTGGCGAATCGAGATCGGGCGAGACTCCTGAGGGTCTGCGGATCAACCACCCAATGACCACCGGCCCAAACCACCTGACTATATTCTATTATTCTCAATGTTTTATGTGCTGAAGGTGGTTATGGTGGTCAGTTATTCGCTTATAAGGATCAAAACGGACATCGAAAGTAGAGAGGGATGAAGACGACCCCTTCAACCCAAACCCCCTCCGAATTTGCCCGTACTGGTCGCGCCGCTGCTGAAGGTCAACGGCCACTTCGTGGCCGTTCCACACCCCAGCCGCTGGCGCAAGACCGGCGGCGGCGCGCCGTGGGGTGCAGCGAGCTTTCAACACGCCGACGCTATGCTCACATTTGATTCGGTCGTCGGGTTACGCCGAAGGCAGAGGACCGAACGAACAACCGTGCTATGCGGGGTGAGGAAATACTCTTAACCAATGAAGATTTGCCGCAATCCAATGCTCGGCACATTCGAAGCGGTCAAGCAGTGGCACCACCGGTACGCACAAGACAGCATGTTCAAGGCGAACACCCGGCCTGCGATCTCCGCCGATTGGCCTTTGCTGGCCGCGATACCAAGTCAGTTCACCTTTCGAGCGGGCCAGTGCGCTCGGGTTAGCATACCCCCGGACTTTTGCCGTCGCTCGAAGTCGTTCATCGGCATCGGCGCTCAATCGGATCGTTCGTCTTGCCATTTTGCCTCCTACCTTGAAAGGGAATGGCGGAGGCATTCCGGGACACAATTAAGAAGAGAAAAGTAGTGCGTCGGACGATTGGCAGACATTTTGACGATCGTCGGACGCAGGCAACTGCCCTGCCATGAACCAAGTACGAGAGAACATCAAGCGACGCGTCAGACAATCCTTTATGTTCCACTAAGCGTTTTTGGTTGCCTCGGAGCCGTTTTTTGGGGTGGCCATTGTTGCAATCTGTTGCAATTTGTTCACAAACTGTTGCACCTCGCCTCTCGAAGCCAAAACGGTTGCAGATTGTTCACAAACTGTTTGCAGACTGTTGCACATCGAAGAAAAACGGAATGTGACCGTCCCGACCCCGTTTCGCCATTTCCTTTATCAAGTGAGGGAGCAAATGCAGACTCCGCAGTGCTCAGCCGTTGTACTTTTTCCGCGCTGTCAGGCGAGGGCGGTTTATAACCCCTTGCTCCAGCAAAATGTGTGTCCCGAAGTGCCTCTGCCGTTCCCTTACAAATAGAGGGGCACTCCACGCGCAGAGGTGAAATCATGGTCAATCTTATGACAGAGAACGAAGTATCGAAACGGCTCAACGTCAGCGTTGCGTCGTTGCGAAGGTGGCGGCTACTGAAGCGCGGACCGGCGTTCTTGAAGGTCGGATCTTTGGTGCGTTATCAGCCGGACGATCTAGACGCTTGGCTCGCCTCGCTGCCGACCGGCGGGACGGCCATCCACAAGCAACTGGCCTCGGGACCGGCGGCGCGTCAAGCTGATTTCACCAAATAGAATTCTTGCATTAACCTAGCGTAAGGTTTATAATGCCTCGAATGGAACCAGTAAACGAAGCCGCGAGTCTGATGGGCAAACGCAGCGCCGAAGCCCGCGCCAAGAGATGGGGCAGACGGGAGTTCGTCAAGCGGATGCGGGAGTGGGGCAAACTGGGCGGGAGGCCAAAGGGCAGTGGGAAGAAGAAGGCGACAGATACGAAGAAAGGCGGTAAGTGATGGTCGTATACAAGCAGCGCAACAGCAATAATTGGTCGTACCGCTTCATGTGGCAAGGTGCGCTGATCCGACGAAGTACAAAGCAATCGAACAAGCGGGTTGCCGAGCAGATGGCAGCAGCGCACAAAACCTCACTTGCAAAGGGTGAGGTCGGCATCCGCGAGAAGAAACTAGTGCCGACGTTGAAGGACTTCGCGGAGAATGACTTTTTGCCATTCGTCCGAACGAATTTTTCCGCAAAGCTCAAGACGATCGCCTATTACGAAAACGGCGTAAACCGCCTGCTGTCTTTTGATCGTCTTGCTAACGAACGTCTCGACGCCCTTACTAGCGACAGAGTGGCCGAGTATATCTCGAAGCGGCAACAATCAAAGGGCAAGCGGGGAAACCTGTTGCAGGTGGCGAGCCTCAATCGTGAGTTGCAGGTGTTGCGGCGCATGTTTCATTTGGCCGAGGAGTGGGGAAGGGTCGACCGCACTTTGCCGAAAATCAAGATGCTGGCCGGTGAACAGCATCGGGAGCGTGTATTGACCGCAGCGGAAGAGGAGCTTTACTTCAAAGGTGCTTCAACGGAGGCTATGGAAGCGTACGCCGATGCGGCCCTGTTGCGAGATGTCGCCATTATCCTGCTCGATTGCGGACTTCGCCCAGAGGAGTGCTTTAGGCTCCGACGTGAAAACGTGCTTGATAGCAAGCTCGAAATTCACTATGGGAAAACTGATAATGCGCGTCGCCGCATTCCAATGACGCCACGCGTCAGGGCCACTCTCGACATGCGCTTGTCGAAAGCTAGTGGTGGCTCATGGGCATTCCCAGCTCAGACCAAGAGCGGACACATCGAGCCGTCATCGCTTAAGAAACAGCACGTCAAAGCGATTGCTGAGGCCACGCGGATTCTAAGGGAAGAGAGCAAGAGAAAAGACGGTCAACTTGCCCCCTTCGAACTCTACACGCTCCGGCATACATGCTTGACCCGCTGGGCCCCGTACATGGACCCATGGACGCTCGCCTACCTTGCTGGGCACCGCGACATGAACATCACCAAGCGGTACGTCCACCCTCAAGAGCAGACGATCCGTTCGGCCATGGATCGAGCGCAAGCGGCCGATGGTAGGCATACTTTTGGACATACTGTACAACCGGTGGATTTGGAGATGTTGCCGGTGGCCGGTCCAAACATCTGATTTGAGGGAATTTGAATGGTGCGCCCGGCATGACTCGAACATGCGACCTTCTGGTTCGTAGCCAGACGCTCTATCCAACTGAGCTACGGGCGCGCGATGTCCATTATAGCAAGCGCGCCTTCGAAACGATCTTTCCCGCGCGGTCGAGCGCCAGTTTCTGATCGCGCCATACCACCGTGTGTCCAAACAAGCCCGCCGCCCATACCGCTGCGCCGCATAGGTCGCGCAGCGGAATCGCATAGCAATATTTCCAAACGTCCGCGCTTTGAAGTAAGAGCCCACAGGCGAAGGCCATGGCGAGTCGAATCGCCAGCAGCGGCAGCGCGATCCACCAGAGCCCGAAAAGCGTCGCGAGCGCGGCCCACAGGCTGGCATATGTAACCGGCAAACCGGCGTAGCCGGCGCCACCGGATAAGCGGATCGTTCTGGCCCAGCGGACTTGATGGCGCCAGGCGCCGAGCCACGATCCCGATGCCAGGCGCGTGCTCACGACGACCTGGGAAATTATGTTGCGCAGACCCAGCGCGTGCAATCTGTTCCCCAGTTGATAATCGTCCGCGATGTAATCCGCGATCGCAGTAAACCCGCCCATGCGATCCAGATCCGCTCGGCGGAACGCGAGAGTGGAGCCGAGACCGAAATCGGAAACGCCGCACAAGCGTGCCACCAGAGTGCTAGGCGCGAAGTCGGTTGCAATGGCGAGAGCTTCGAAGCGGCTGGGCCAATCGTGCGCTTCGGCTCGATACAAACACGTAACAAGTCCCACGTTCAAGTCGGAAAGTGGACTGGTCACGTCGCCGATATAACCGGCCGGCACGCTGATGTCGCTGTCATTGACGATCAGAATCGGGTGACGCGCTGCGCGCGCGAGATCGATGAGCGATCCAACTTTCAGGTTGGGAGGGGACGTAGTCGAGATCACAAGACGGATGGGCAGCGCTGGGAATTCACGCATCAGCCGCTCCACTTCCGCGCGCGCCGGGTCGTCCGCGCGCCGGATTCCAAAGAGAATTTCGAACTCCGGATACTGCTGCAGCGCGTGAGTGCGAATGGCGTCGTAGAAGCCCGCGTCCTTCCCGTAGACCGGTTTCAGAATGGATACCGGGGGCGCTTTGGGATTGGGGGCTAGGGATTCGGGGCGGTGGTACAGCACGGCGATAATCGCCAATAGTTGATAGATCCCGGCGGCACTGGCAATTACGATGACGGCGATATGGATTCCAGTCACATCGCCAGCAGCGCCACTCCGCAAGCCACTGAGAGCGCGCCGGCCCATCTGAGAGCCGTTACTTTTTCGCGCAGCACCAGCCGGGCGAGTACCGTCTCCAGCGCAACGCTCGCGGCCGTAACCGGGACTGCGAAGCTTAGATCGGCCACCGAGAGCAGCTTCATGAAGGCGAAGAACGAGATCGCCATGAAGAACACGGCCAGCACCAGCGGACCGCGCTGCGCCAGCCTGCCCAGCATCCCGGCCAGCCGTCCGGGACGCAAGTCCTCGGCCGCGACCACGTGCCGCTTCATCTCGAAGCTTTGCAGCAGGTCGGCCAGCACGGTGGACCCGACAATGATCGCAACCATGCTCCACTTCATAGAGCCCGTTTCATCGTTCCGGCTCCTGTTTGGTAGTGTTCGCCGCAGTGAGCCCGACGAAAATAATTCCCATTACGATGAAGAGGGTTCCCAGCCAGCGTTGCCAGGTAAGCTGTTCGCCGAAAAACACCTTGCCCAGAACGGCGCTGAGCACATAGGCGATGGATGTTACGGGCAGCACGTAGCTCAGGTCCGCCCAGCCGAGCAGCATCATTCGAGAGAGCAGCCACAGAATCAGCAGCGTGGTTCCCAGCAGCACCCAAGGCGTGAAGATCAAGCGGATGTAGGCCAGGGGCGAAAGACCCAGATCCACGGCCTGGTGTTTCAGGCCCCACGACATCGAGAAGTTTCCGAGCACATTGGTCGAGACCACAAACGCCGTCAAAAGCTTGGTCTTCAGGTCTATCCGTCCAGCTGCGGATTGGGGATTGGGGATCGGCAGATCCACCACGGCTTGGCCGCCAGCCATTTTACGACGCGCCGCCCTCGGCTCCCCGCAGCGCCGCGGAAGCTTCTTTCTGTTCTCTGACGAACTTCTTGCGCCCTTTGCTGACGAACAGGTATTCGCGCGCTTCCTTGTAGAGGCGCGGGACATCGTTGTTGCGAATCGCGCTCGAGACCACGCGCCATACAGCCTTGGGGCGGAAATAATATTCCGAATAGAAGCGCTCCACCCATTCCACCAGCTCGCCGCGATCGAAACCGGGATAAACGGCGTTGGGAAGCTGGTGGCCGCCGGTGTCGGTCATGCCTTCGATGCTCACCAGGCCGTTAGCCTTGGCGTGCTCGTAGAATTCCGTGCCGGGGTACGCATGGCCGAGCGAAACCTGGATGGTCTCCACGTCCAGCTTCTTGGCGAACTCGATGGTTTTGCGCAGCGTCTGGCGCGTTTCGCCGGGAAGCCCCACGATGAAGTCGCCGTGAATGATCAGCCCCAGCTTGTGGCAGTTCTCGGTGAAGCGCTGCGCCATGTCGATGGTGGCGCCCTTCTTGATGTTCTTCAGAATCTGCTCGTCGCCCGATTCATAGCCCACGATCAGCAAGCGGCAGCCGGCGTCCTTCATCGCCTTCAACGTGTCATAGTCGGTGGTGACGCGCGAAGTGCAGCTCCAGGTAAAGTTCAGCGGCCCCAGCTTATTTGAAAGCTCGATCGCGCGCGCCTTGCGATAGTTGAACGTGTCGTCGTCGAAGAAGATCTCTTTGAGGCCGGGAAAATTCTCGAGCGTGTACTTGCACTCGGCCGCCACGTCGTCCGACGATCGCAAGCGCCAGCGGTGCCCGGAATGCGTCTGCGGCCACAGGCAGAAGGTACACATGGCCGGGCAGCCGCGAGTGGTGTAAAACGAAACGAACGGGTTCAGCAGAAACGGAACGTTGTAGCGGCGGAAGTCCAGGTCGCGCTTGTAGACTTTGGTCACCCAGGGAAGCTCATCCAGATTCTCGATGACGCCGCCTTCGGGATTGTGCACTACCTCGCCATCTTTCCAATAGCTGACGCCGGGAATTCCGGAAAGGGGAGCGCCCTTGGCGTACTGCACGATCTGATGATCGAATTCGCGGCGCACCACGAAATCGATGGCTCTGGAAGCTCGCAGCGATTTCTCCGGCTCAATGGTTACCGGCGGTCCGACGAAACCCACCTTCATCTTCGGGTTTACGTCCTTCATCATTTCGGCGATCCGCACGTCGACGTTGAATCCGGGGCTGGAGGTAAACAGCACCAGCAGCTCGAAATCGCTCGCCATGGCAACCGTCTGCTGGATGCTGAACTTGTGCGGCGGGCCGTCCACCAATTTGCTGTCTTCGAGCATCCCGGCCGGATAAGCCAGCCACACTGGATACCAGTAGGACTCGATTTCGCGCGAAGCCGGCCAGCGCGAACCAGCGCCGCCATCGAAGCCCTCAAAGGAGGGCGGATTCAGAAATAGCGTTCTCATGAGCCCTTTCAGTTTAGCGGTGTTTATCGGCTAACGACAACAAACAACAACTCTTGGGGAGATTATTCCCGTTAAGACGCCACTTTATCGGCCTGAAGCGCTTCGCTTGCGAAACATGGAACCTATTGCTGATCGCCGGCGCCAGTGTCGACCACCGCATCGGCATCCTCGGCGCCCTGGCCGCTCTGCGCCGCGTCTTTGGAGAACGTCAGATAGTTGATGTTCAGTTCCACGTTCCCGAAGAAGCGCGTCTCCACCCGGCTCTCGGTGCGCTGTGGGACAGACACTCCGTTCTGGAGCTCATACAGCCGCACGAACTGCATTTTCTTCAACATAAAGGAGGGCGACTTCACGAACGAACCAGCTTCCCGCACCGGCATGTAGGTGTCTGCGTCCAGCCACAACTCGCCTTTGAACAGGCCGACCTTCTTTTCGCGCGGATTCACGTGCAAAACATAGATCGTGCGGCCGTTCCAATCGTAAGTGCCTTTGTATTTGAACTTGTAGTTATCGCGATTGATGGCGACGTCGGATTGGCCTTTGGCGGCTTCCACCTCGGCCTTTAGATAGTTTGCGATCACTTCGGTTTTCACCACGTTGTCACCGCTAAACCCAAGGGCTTTATAGGTGATCTTTCCCAGTTTGGAGATGCTGCGCAGGGCGTGCAACTTTCCTTGCTTCTTGAACTTGGGAACCGCGGCGTCGATGTCGATTTCTTCGGTGCCTCCGCGCAAGGCCCTTTGTTGGGTTTGCGTGGCCTGGAGATAACGGGTCACCATTTGCTCCTCCGGCATGGGAGGCGCTTTTGGCTCGCAAAAAGCGACGGATGAACCAATAGTTGCAGCGAGAACAGCCGTGAGAAATGGCTTCAAAACGCTCCTCTGATCACCTGAAGTAGTACACCTAGCACTAGTAAGACTTATTTGTCTAATGTAGCAGTTAGGATTCCTTAACACAACTACCCCGCTAGGTTAGATTCCGCCGGAAGGGTTCAGGATGCCCCAAAAGAGTGATTGGATTGTGAGCTTTAAATGGCTAAAGTTAGCGGGCTAGAATTGGATGGGCTGCTGGAGCGTGAAGGTCAGCCGGGTCTCGGAGGGAATCTTCACCTGCTGGCCTTTAGTCAGGATCTCCGTCCCGCCGCCCACTGCCGCGCCCGAAGCTGCTCCGATGGCCGCGCCCCTTCCTCCGCCGGCCAGCGCGCCAATAATGGCCCCGAGCGCTGTGGCGCCGCCAACTACCTTGGCCGTGCGCGCACCGCGTGAACTGCTGGCGCGAGAAACGTCGCCCGTGGTTGTATCGATCATCTGTCCGTTGATCGTGATGTCGGTCAAGGCAAGAGTCAGGACGGTTTTTCCCTCGAACTTGCCGGATTGCTTGTCCTCCACCAGCTTGGCGATGGCGTCGGCGCCGCGGGGAATCACCGTTTGACCGTTCACCAGGACCGGTTCATCCACGCTTGCGCGAAAGGTCTGGCCCAGATGGGCGACGCTGGAATCCACTTTTTCAATCATACGCACGGTAATCGCGGTTCCGACCGGAATCTGGATGCCGGCAACGGGCGTGGGAGCAGGCGGCGGCTGTTGAGCGAAGCCCTGGGATCGGCTTTGGTTTTGATCGGGCGGCGGAGCTTGGGGTGGTGGCGGCGTCGGCGCAGGAGGCGCCGGTGTGGCATTTCCACCGAACTCGAGATCGCCTACATCCTCCACGTTGAAGGTGTCCACGCGATCGCCGATCGCCATGCGGATGTGACGGGCGTCGCCGCCTAAATACTGGCCGTTGATGACTCTCCCGTCACGAAGAGTGAGGGTGTCGGCGGAACAGAGGCATACTACCACCGCGCCAATTGTTGTCAGACGAAGTAACATAGATCCTCCCGCACCAATATAAAGCACAGGCGTGTGAAGGTACAACGCTGCATACCGACGCCCGGCCTTCGGGACATTGGACGACTTCAGCAGCCCGCTGGTTGCGGTTGGGCTGGCGCTAAGAGCCGCGCCGCGTCAACCCGTCCAGCAATCCCCCTACCAGGCGCCTGCCGCGCTCCAAAGCATCCTCATAGGCCAGGCGGCGCTCCGCGCGGGAGTAGGCTTTACCCAGCCGGTAGTAGCGTTCCAGCGACAACCCGACCACGCGAGTGCCGGCGTACGCAATAGCGGCTTTCGGCGCCAGGCCGCCGCCCCAGGGAATTTTGCCCACCAGTTCGCGAGCCAGCGCACGCCATCCGAATGCGCCCAGAATAATGGAGGCGATCTCGCCGCGCTGTTCCTGATAGCCGATGTCGCGGTCGTTGGCGGCTGCCAGCAGGAATGCCAGCCGGATCTGGTTGGCGGTGAGAAATGCGGTGTCGGACGCGAACTCACCGACGGCCCAGGGCAGGGAAATGAAGGGCAGGATGTCCGGCAACGCGGTGGCCAGCGAGAACAGAGCGTTCTCCTTGGCGATCTTCTTCACCATACGCCGCGAAACCTCCTCGCGAAATGGAAGAACGTGCAGGGCGAGCGGGACCGCGAGGTCCGGACGGCTCCGAAGTATCCCGTGTACGGTAGCGTGGGGCTGCGCGGGGTCGAATCCAAAGACGCCCGATACGCCGGTTTCCATTTCGTGCGCCGGGTCGAAGTAGATTTCCAGGTCGCCCTTTGCCCTGGGGCCCTCGCCTTCCGATCCGCGATAGACTAAACGGCGAACCTGGGCGCGTTTGGCCGCCGAGAGGCCCGGCGGCACCAGGTAGTCTTCCATATCGCGGTATTGCCGCTCGCTATCGGCGTACAGCAGCAGACGCAGCGGCCGTTCGGTATGCTTGCGGATATCTTCCGGATCCAGATTGCGGATCGCGTCCTTTACGTGCTCGAAAACTTGGATCGACATCAGGCTCCCTAAACCACGGTCAGGAGCGGTACATCACTTTCAGCTCCTTCCGCCATTCTAATCCTACCCCTACACGCTCGACGGGGATCTGTGGCGAGAGGTAGCGTAAGACGCGCTCGTTGGAGGGATGAAAATCGAGCGCCGGCGAAACCAGGAGCAAGCGTGGAGGCTCGCGCAGGAGCTCGCGGCCGGGGAAATATCCGTTAGCCTGAAACTCGTTGCGTTCCACGTGCCACTGGACGCGCATCCAGTAGTCCAGCGCCTGCAGCGGAAGGTGAACGTCTTCGGAAGCTTTCAGCTCGATCACCGCCAGCCGCCCGCGATGATCGACGGCCAGCAGATCCAGCACGCCACGGTCCGCGGCGGCGAACGCGGGTACCTGACCATAGATGGGCTCAAGCAACAGGCTGGCGTCGATTTCTCGAATGTGGCTGCGTACCTGCGATTCGAGCCAGGCTTCAGGGTTCCGGCGATAAAGAGGATTCCTGCGGTCGGCTGCGCCGGGAGATCGCAGCCGCGACAACTTAGAGGCGCGCTTTTTGCCGGCCGCGGACAGCAGCTGGGAGCCCGCGCTGCGGGCGAATTCAAGTCCGTGGACTCGATAGCTCAGTTCTCCGTTGCCTTGCTCGATGGTTTCTACATCCGGCATTTGGACCAGAGGGAAATCGAGCGTCCGCCGGCGGTGTGCTTCCAGATGCGTGTCGAGATTGCCGTAGTCGCCCAGATCGACGCGTTCCTCGAAGCCTTCCTCATCGAAAACGAAAGCGCAATATTCGGCGGCCGCCGGATTGAGGAACAACAAGCGCAAGCAGGTAGCTTTCGCGCGAGCTGCCGGAAGATAGAGAATCAGGCCCCGGACAGCGAGCGATGGCTCGCGCCGGCGCAGGTAGTCCAGCCAGATCAGGCCGAAGGTAAGGACCCCATCCGGATGAGTTGCCTCCGGCGAAGCGCCGATGGCCGCCCACGCCGACGCGCCTTGCCTCAGCAGCGCGCGTGGATACGCCGGAGATAGGGTGTGTTCGAGATCGGCTTCGGTGGTCAGCTCGGCAAGCTTGCAAACTGGAAATCGACGGTGCAGAAACCGGCGGAACTGCTCACGGAACCCGAGCCGGGCGCTGCGGAGCGGGACGTTGTCGCGCAGGGCTTTTTGGCGATCTATCAATTCGAGCGTACCTGGGAATTTCCCGAAGCGGGCCACTTTCAGCGCCAGCTTGCCGCGTGTTTCGCGCTCTATGGCTACCACCGTCCGCACCAGGTTGCGCCGATGGTCCCAGGCCTGCAGCCGGGCGCACCCGCCGCGCGCCTCCAGCACGAAATTTTCGGGAGTAATGGTGAGCCACTCCTCGCCGGGCTCGCACAGCACGGGATCCTGGCTGGTTTCGAGAAAACGGCCTATTACCCTCAAGATTTCGGCCTGGAGGATTTCCGTACTGTCACCGGCGGCGCCTTCTGTCACTCGTGCCCTTGCGCTAACCTAAGGTTCGACAGTTGCTGAAACAAAAATTAGACCAAGTGGAAAACCGCATGCAAGCGGCGGCGGCGCGCGCCGGACGGAAGCGTTCCGATATCCTGCTGATTGCGGTGACCAAGAAATTCCCGGCCGCGACGATTCGCGAGACCTACGCACTCGGCCTGCGCGACTTCGGCGAAAACTACCTGCAGGAGTTCGAGACCAAGCGGCTGGAATTGGCCGATTGCCCCGGCGCGCGCTACCACTTCATCGGCCATTTACAATCCAACAAAGCCAAGAAAGCCGCGGAAATATTCGACGTCGTTCACACCGTGGACTCGGCCAAACTCGCGCGGCGGCTGGACGCCGAGTCGGGAGGGGCTTCTCTTGAGGTGCTAATTGAAGTAAAATTATCCACCGAGCCAGCTAAAGCCGGCGCTGCACCAGGGGAGGTGCCGGCGCTGGTAGAAGCGATTCGAGGGTGCCCGCATTTGCGGTTGTTGGGGTTGATGACTATGCCGCCTTGGTCGGATGAAGCGGAGCAATCGCGTCCGTACTTCGCGCGCTTGCGCGAACTGGCCGTCCAAAACGGCCTGCAGCATCTATCCATGGGAATGTCGCACGATCTTGAAGTGGCCATTGAGGAGGGCGCGACCATGGTGCGGGTGGGGACGGCATTGTTTGGTCCGCGCAGGAAAAATTGATAGTCGGATTTTTTTCGCCTCTGCCGCCGGCGCGCTCCGGGGTAGCCGACTATTCCGCTGAACTGCTGCGCGCGCTGGAGGGTCATCCAGGGGTCCCGCTGGGCTCGATAAAAGTCAACGCCAACGCCGCCGCCGGGATCGATGTTCCGCTCTATCATCTGGGCAATAACCGGTTACACGGCGAAATTTATCGAAAGGCGCTGAAGGCGCCGGGCATTGCCGTGCTGCACGACGCGGTGCTGCATCATTTTTTCCTGGGTGGCGAGAACGAACGCGAATATATCGCCGAATTCGTCTATAACTATGGCCACTGGAGCGAAGATCTGGCGCGCGAGCTATGGCGCAGGCGCGCCCGTTCGGCCGCCGATCCGGAATACTTCCGCTATCCGATGATCAAGCGCGTTGTGGAGCGGTCGCAGGCCGTGATCGTGCACAACCCGCGCGCGGCGGCTCTGGTGCATGAGCACGTGCGGGGAGTGACGGTGCACGAAATCCCGCATCTGTTTGCGCTGCCCGCCAATCTTCCGGCGCCATCGGAAGCGATTCGCTGGCGCGCCGGGCTAGGCGTTGCGTCGCAAACGTTTCTGGTGGGCGTATTCGGACATCTGCGCGAATCGAAGCGCTTGCTGGCGCTGCTCAGGGCCTTTCGCCGGGCGCGCCGCGCGGCCGATATCGTCCTCCTGGTGGCGGGCGACTTCGTTTCCTCCGACCTGGCTCGCGCGGCCGAGCCGCTGCTGTGCAACGAAGCCGGCATTGTGCGGATCGGCTATCTGGACGGGCGCGAATTCTGGCTGTGCGCGTCGGCGGTGGACGCCTGCCTCAACTTGCGTTATCCCATGGCGGGTGAAACTTCGGGGATCGCGATCCGGCTGATGGGCCTGGGCAAGACGGTCCTGGTGAGCGCCGGTGAAGAGACCTCGCGCTTCCCGGAAGCGGCCTGCGTGCGCGTAGACCCCGGGCAAGCCGAAGAAGAAATGCTGGCTGAATACCTGGTGTGGCTGGCGCGCTGCCCCGGCGATTCGCGCGCTATCGGCCAACGCGCGGCCGACCACATCCGGGAACATCACGCGCCCGCTCGCGTGGCCGGGCTTTACTGGCGCGCGCTGACGGACTGCTACCATGAAGGTAAATCATAGTAGATGGTTGCCGAGTCGCGGCCGTAGCAAGCGGTCTTAGGACGTTGAGCAAAATTACTGCAGCTTTATGGGTGTGCGCGGCACTATTGAACGCTGCGCCGCCGCCAGCGGCTTACGCCAAGCTGCTCCACCTGCGCGTCGCGGTGCGGGACAACGTGGAGCTGGACGCCAACGTCTTCTACCCAGTTGGTAACGGTGCCGGTACTGGACGATTCCCGACTGTTCTGGTGCGAACTCCTTACGGTAAAGGAGGCGACCTTCCAGTGGGCTACCAGTCCTTTATCAATCACGGCTACGCGGTGGTGCTGGAAGACGTGCGGGGGCGCTATGCATCGGGCGGCGTGTTCGATGTCTTGAACCAGGAGGGCCCGGACGGCTACGACACGTTGAACTGGATAGCGGCGCAGCCCTGGTCGGACGGCAAGGTGGGAATGATCGGCGGCTCGTACCTCGGGATTGCGCAGTGGCGCGTGGCGCTGTTGAACAATCCGCATCTGAAGGCCATCTTTCCGGTGGTATCGGGATCCGACGAATATTTCGACCGCTATTATTCGGCGGGCGGAGCTTTGAAGCTGGGCCATCGCTTGTTGTGGATGTCGGACAACCTCACTTCCCCTGGAATCGCAAAGCCGAAGTTTACCGATTACATTTACCACCTTCCGCTGCGGACCGCGGATCGCTCGGCTACGCGCCGGACGCAGGGCTTTTATCAGACTATTTTGAATCATCCGGCGTACGATGCGTTTTGGAAAAATCTGAGCATTCGCGAAAATATCGAGCGCGTGCGCGTGCCCGTGTTTTCGGTCGGCGGATGGTACGACAATTTCGCCGAAAGCGATTTGGAAGCTTTCGCCGCCTTGCACAGGCTGTATGGCCGGCTGGATGACAAACACCGCATCATGATTGGCCCTTGGGCGCACAACATGTCGACGCCATTTCTGGGCGTGAGCTTTGGTGACGATTCGTCGTCGCCCATCCGCAGCTATCAGATCGCATGGTTCGATCATTGGCTGAAAGGCGCTCCCCTGAAGGACAGCAGCGCAGACGCCCCGCGTTTTTCGCCGGAGAAGTGGCACGCGGTGCGGGCGGAGGTGGATGAGGCGCCGGTCCACATCTTTGTGATGGGCGTGAATCGCTGGCGCGACGAACCGGATTGGCCGCTGGCGCGGGCTAAGAGCGCGGCGTTGTATTTGGCGAGTGAGCGGGCGGCCAACGGCTTAAGCGGCGACGGTGTCCTGCAATGGAAGCCGCAGCGGGCGAAGACGCCCGATACGTCCGCCAATTCGTTCGCCGCCGATTCGTTTACCTATGACCCGCGCAATCCGGCGCCCACCCTGGGTGGCGCGGTATGCTGCGATCCGAAGACTTTTCCCTGGGGGCCCATCGATCAGCGTCCCGTGGAGCAGCGCAAGGACGTGCTGGTGTACACCAGCGCACCGCTGAAGCAGGATCTGGAAGTGACCGGACCGATTCGCGTAATACTTTATGCGTCCACGTCGGCTCCCGACACCGACTTCACGGCCAAGCTGGTGGATGTTTTCCCCAATGGCGAAGCGCGCAATCTCACCGATGGCATACTGCGCATCCGGTACCGGCGCGGCTTAGAACAGCCCGAACTGGTTGAGCCGGGGAAGATCTATCCACTGGCGATTGACGCCGGCGTGACGAGTAACGTGTTTCTTGTGGGGCACTCCATCCGCGTCGAGATTTCGAGCAGCAACTTCCCGCGCTTCGATCGCAATCCGAACACCGGCCGCCCGTTCGCCGATGAAACCGTGCTGAAGAAGGCGCGGCAAATGGTCTATCATTCCAGGCAATACCCATCACACCTGCTGCTGCCGGTGATCCCCGAGAACGAGGCGCGGCTGCAGGGGCCGGAATTGACTTCGGCGAGCGCGGCGCGGTATGGTGCGAAGAGAAGTGCTGTGTTGTCGGGCAAGCCCCGCATTGAATCCGGCGCGGTAGCCAAGTGGTAAGGCAGAGGTCTGCAAAACCTTTATTCGGCGGTTCGATCCCGCCCCGCGCCTCCAAGAACTTAGTTTATTTTTCTGTTACTTAGGCCTTCCCGGTGCTTCCCGCTCGATCCCCCGATTTCCCGGTTTTCAGCGGTCCCGACCGGACCAAAACCGGACCAATGTTTCGCCTCAGAAATGTTTCTTGCCTCGAACAGCTCCATCTCGCGGTCCTGTGATTCCTGCCGGACGTGGACATACTTCATGACGCTGCGGAGGTCCGCGCGACCTAGGATTGCCGCAAGAGTAGCAACTTCCATTCCGGATTCAGCCGCACGAGTGGCCAAGCAGCACGACCCGAGCTCGCCTGCCAAAAGGGGCTGGCTCCGCGCACGACGCGCCATCGACTCCAGCCGCTCGCGCTCTTCATCGGTCAACATCAAAGGCTGTTTGAGCCGTCCGCCGCTGGGCCGGGCTCGGAAGTCCACTGTGAGCATTGAGCAGTGGCCATGTCCGTTTGTGAGCGTTCACACAGACTGGAAATAGCCGCTTTTCGAGAGGCAGCCCGGTGTCAAGCCGGTTGACGCCAGTCGACAGCGGCTCTACTATCAAATTATCAAACGGGCGTACTCCTTTTTATGAAATGCTGCCCCATGTGGGTTCTTACCCCGCTTTACAGGTGTGCCAGCCAAGGCTATTCTCCTATTGCATAATCGCTGCTGCATTTACTGCATCTATCCGCACCGGTGGCAGGGGGGTGTGAAGTGATTCAGGCCCTTGTCGACTTCTCCCTCGCCAATCGCTTTCTGATTCTCACAGCCGCGGTTCTGTTATTGATCTGGGGAGCCATTTCTTTCCACAACCTGCCCGTTGAGGCTTACCCCGACGTCGCCAACAACTACGTCACGATCATCACGCAGTGGCCGGGGCGGGCTGCGGAGGAAGTGGAGCAGCAAGTGTCGATTCCCATCGAGATCGTAATGAACGGGATTCCTCACCTTCAGAATCTGCGCTCCGTATCGCTGGCCGGGCTTTCGAGCGTCACTATGATTTTCGACGACGGCTCCATTAACGATTGGAATCGCGCGAAAGTTGTCGAGCGTCTCACGCAAGTGGTGCTGCCCCAGGGATTGCAACCGCAGATTGGGACGGACTGGAGTCCAGTAGGCCAGATCTACTTCTTCACCTTGCGCAGCGCCAATCCCAAGTACGACGTCATGGAACTGAAGTCGCTTGAGGACTGGGTGGTCGAGAAGGCATTCAAGTCCGTACCCAACGTGGTCGACGTGGCTAGCTTCGGAGGCCCGACGCGTGAATACCAAGTTCGCGTGGACCCCAACAAGCTGATCTCCTATGGGCTGAGCATCGCCCAGGTGGAGCAGCAGCTCGCCAGCAACAACGTAAATGGGGGCGGCAATTTCATTCAAGCCGGTTCCCAGCAGATCAACGTGCGCGCGGTCGGCTTGGTCTCCGATGTTAGCGATATTGCAAATACCGTGCTCACCACCAAGAACGGCACGCCGTTGCGCATTCGCGACATAGCCGTGGTGCAGCAGGGAGCCAAGGTACGGCTGGGGCAGTTCGCGCGGGCGCGGCACATGTCCAACGGAAAGATCGTCGATAACGACGACGTGGTCTCCGGAATCGTGCTGCTGCGCAAGGGAGCTGAGTCCGACTCGACGTTGGTGGCCGTCCACAAGAAGGTGGACGAGTTGAACCACGGCATTCTTCCGCCGGGCGTTCAGGTGGTCCCCTTCCTCGACCGCAGCGACCTGGTTCATCTGACCACGCACACTGTGCTGCACAACCTGATCGAAGGAATCATTCTAGTCTCGCTCATCCTGTTCGTCTTTCTTGGAAATATCCGCGGCGCGCTGATCGTCACCCTGACCATTCCCTTCTCGCTTCTGTTTGCCTCCATCTGTCTTCAGATTGCCGGCATTCCCGCCAACCTGCTGTCTCTGGGAGCGCTCGATTTCGGGATGATCGTGGAGGGCGCGGTGGTTATGATCGAGAATATCGTGCGTCTGCTGTCGCACCCCAAGCAGGAAGGGGACGAGACGGTCAACCAAAAAATCAGAAGAGCGGCGCACGAGGTCCAGCGGCCCGTATTCTATTCCATCGGCATCATCATCACTGCGTATCTGCCGATTTTCACCTTGCAATCGGTGGAAGGGCGCTTGTTCAAGCCGATGGCCTGGACCGTGGCGTTTGCACTGCTGGGAGCCCTCATCTACTCGATGCTGATCGCCCCCGTCATCGCCGCCGTCGTGTTTCCCAAGGGCACCAAAGAGTGGCACAACCCGCTCATGGGCCTGCTTACGCGAATGTACGCTAAAGCCCTGGGAACGGCGATCCGCTGGCGCTGGGCCACGGCTGGCACCGCGGTGCTGATTCTTGCCGGAACGGTCGTGCTAAGTCTTCGGATCGGATCTGAGTTTCTACCGCACTTGGACGAGGGAGCCATCTGGGTGCGTGGCACTCTGGCGCCCTCCACCGGCCAGAGAGAGGGGATCGCTCTAGCGAACCGGGCCCGGATTGTGCTGTGCTCCTTTCCGGAAGTGCCTCAATGCACCAGCCAAGTAGGCCGGCCCGACGACGGTACCGACACCACCGGCTTCTTCAACACTGAATACTTTGTGGATCTGAAGCCTAAGGAGCAATGGCGGCCGGTCTTTCGGCAAAACTAGCGGGGAGCGCGTGTCCCTGGCGCAACTCACCGACCGGGAGACCGTTGACGGCGCGTCGGAAATTTATCGGGAAGGAAGCCAGCGCTATGTCGCCATCAAGTATGGGGTACGGGGGCGCGACCTCGGCAGCACCGTGGAAGAGGCGATCCGGAAGGTGAGCGCGCAGGTCAAGCTGCCGGAGGGATATACCATCAATTGGGCCGGCGAGTATGCCAGCCAGCAGCGCGCCCAGCGCCGCCTGTTGCTCATTATTCCGCTGACGCTGCTCCTCATCTTCTTCATTCTCTACACCATGTTCAGTTCAATGAAGTGGGCGGGCCTGGTTCTGATGAACGTTGCCATGGCTCCGGTAGGAGGGCTGCTGGCGCTGCTTTGGACCGGGACCAATTTCAGCGTGTCGTCTGGCGTAGGATTTCTGGCGCTGTTCGGAGTATCGGTGCAAACCGGCGTCATCATGCTGGAATACATAAATCAGTTGCGTTCACGCGGCCATTCGGTCCTGGACGCGGCCGAGAATGGCGCAGTGCTGCGTTTCCGGCCCATCTTTATGACCATGTTGGTGGCATCGCTGGGTTTGGTGCCGGCAGCCACATCGCACGGCATCGGCTCGGATTCGCAGCGGCCTTTTGCCATCGTGATCGTTGGCGGTCTCATGGCAGTGCTGGTGATGAGCATTTTTCTTCTGCCCGCGCTCTATGTTTGGTTTGCCCGCGATAACGATAGCCTTCCGGCGCACGGCGCAGTGGAATAATCCAAAAACACAGCGAATACGTTCAGTTTATGGGCCTCAAGCACTCGGGCGGAGCGATTAGATTAGAACGGTATTCGGAAATGCGGTTAACGGTCTTCTGGGTGCCGTAGGCGCGTTTCCATCACCAAATGGATCGACCTGCAAAAGAACGAGGTCGTGCCGCTCTCAAGAAGGGGGCGTCGCCGCTCGTACCGTCTACGCGACTGGCTCGTTCGGCAACGCCTTCGAATACAGCATCGTGCGGCCGATGGCTAAATTTGCCGATTTTCGATTCACCCGGTGGCAGCGGCGCGGAACGATACCCGGTAGACGGAAAAGGCGCGCGTTTACGCCCAAAACGAACAGCTATGCCCCGTTGGCGCGACCGCTGAGTAGCTTGAGAATCTTTCCCGTGTCCACGCCTTTGTCCACCACGACGCTGAAGAAGGGGAACATCATCTCCTCCCAAGTCATGTCGCCGTAGTAGACGGTCTTATTCGGATCGGGATTGAACTTGTTATTAGCGGAATTATCGTAATGCGCCGTGACGATGAGCTTGGTGCCTTTCGGAATCCGGATCGGTTGGTCGAGATTGTAGGCCAGTTGCCAATTGAAGTCATAATGCGGAACGCTCAAAATCGTTTTCGTTGTGCCGTCGGGGAACTCCAGCCGATAGGTCATGTCTTTGCCGCGCGCGTGCATGTGGGGAAACATGTACACCAGCTCAACATCCTGCTGGAATATGGCTTCGGCCGGCGGGCTGGACCAGTTGCCATCGTTGGGCGGGATCGCGAAGTGTTTCGGATCGCTGGGTGCCGATATGCCGAAACTGACGTAACGCCGCTCGGGACCATCCTTCGACACCGTGAAACCGACCAGCGGCCGATCGGTGGTCTCTTTTCCGTTGGGAGTGTAGTGCACCTGGAACACCATATCGGTCCCGGCCTTCACCAGCTTGCCTGCGCTGAAGATGCGATAGTCTTGCGTGAACTGGCCGGGCACATAGCAGCCTTCAATGCCGTTGGCGCCGTCCGTCACCGAGTCAGGTATTCCACGCCCATTGATACCGGCGTCGGCTTCCACCGCGCTGCCATTCTCATCACGCTTGCGGTCGTGCCAGTAGGGCACGTTGTACTTGACATCCGGCGTATGAGGCTTGAAGAAGACGCAAATGTGGTGCGTGACCGAGGGCTCGCTAGGACGAATTTGCATCGATGTAATCCAGGTGTCCTCGGTGATTCCGCTCGGTACCGTGATGTAGGACCACTCGATGACGTTATTCTTGGGATGCGCGGGAACCACGGTCTCGGGGCCCTTGACGATAAGATCGGGCTGGATCTCCCAGCCGTCAGCCGGCCACGCGACCGGCGACGGCGCGTCCTTGGCGTCGCCCTCCGCGGCCCCGCTGTCGGCCCACTTGGCGATGGTCTCGATATCGCTCAGCTTCAAGGAGCGATCGTTAATGAAATGTCCGTATTGCGGATCGGCGAACCAGGGCGGCATTTTCTTCGAGAGCACCGCGACCTTCATCGCCTTGGCCCAGGGCCGCACCTCCGCGTAAGTGAGGAACGACATCGGGGCCACTTGGCCTGGCCGATGGCAGCCCTGGCAGTTTTTCTGCAGGATGGGTAGTACGTCTTTGTTGTAAGTTACCGGTGTAGGTGACGTGGTATCGGCGGCCAGCGCCATTCCTCCGAATACAATTCCGATAATCCAGGCTCGCATGATTATCCCCCGTTTCTCTGTCCTTAAGGAAATCATAACGCACACTTGCCGCCGCGCGGCTTTCGACTTACGGTCACGGATACTCAGCCGAGACCTGTGTGTAGCCAATAAACATCTTCGAAGCTCAATGGGCACTGCGGGACAGCGAATGAGCGAATCGAGCCGAGTATGCAACTTACCCAGCCAAATCGGCGCGGCTCGTCCACGAGCATTGGCGTGCGGCACGACAGATCCGTGGGTCCATGAGATCTGTGGGCTGAACCAGCCCCGAAGCCCGTTTTGCCAGGGCGCTTGAATACTGGTGCGTTTGGGCTGGAGGCCTGTCGCTTGCAGGAAGTCAATCACATCGCCCTTGAATATCGAGTCGTGGTCCAGCATGACATATCGATAGTGACCAGCCTCGGACAACGCTTCACGTAGTTGTTGCGCGACCCAATCGGAGGTCGGATGGCGAGTGACGTTGAAGTGCAGGACCTTTCGCCGCCGGTGCTGGATCACGAAGAAGCAGTACAGGAGTTGGAAAGTCAGCGTTGGCAACGAAGATATCTGGAGACCGTGCGTTCGGAGACATCGAAGCCGAGCTTCCGAAGTTCCCTGCGGATCTTCGGCGCTCCCCAGTCGGAGTTTTCGGCCGCCATAGTCCGGATGAGAGCCCGAACCGCTTCGCTTACCTTCGGCCTGGCCGCAGCAGGGCCGAGATCGCCAGCGCCAGTGCGGGCGAAAGCCCGCCCGATGCCATCCGATCACGTATCCGGTTTCACGAGGACCAAAACATCCGGCCATCGCGGCCAGATTCTCCGCAGAGTGGCCTAGAAGAGGAGGTCGAGGTGGTTCAGGGAAGGGCGCCGACGTTTGCGTGTGAGTACGGCGATCTGCTGGCGCGGCGCGAGGACCTCAAGTGACGTATCGAGGCGGCTTTGGAAGAAAGACGCGGATGGCGGTGAGAACTGCAGGGATCAAAGAGAGCACGAATCAACGTTGTAACAGGGGGCAATGTCTTCTCGCGGTGCGGTTCTGCGAGATCGCAAAGCTGCACATTTTTGTAGCTCAGCAGCATTTTGACTACACGCAGGGGACTAGGTGATCGGGAACAATCGCTCAAGCACGCTCGGTTTCCGTGAGCTCTCCCCAGGCTCCTTGGGCATGACGTTAAATATCTCCACGCCCGCGTGATAGTTCCCGCCGGGCAGTTCCTTGCAGTGGCGCACGATGCCGAATGCTTCATTCGAGGCGGTTTCTATCGCGACAGTCTCTTTCAATTTTAGGGGAGTGGGGATCTCCAATCCCATGCCTTGCCTCGACAGATCAACGACAAGGGCGTTTGTTTGGTAACCCAAACTGTCGGCAAGTATGCTCACCTCCTGAGTGACCGGAAATCGTTCGTCGAGGCGCCGGTCTGCTGCCTTCCGGTTCTCCATGACAATGCAAGTCTCATACGTGCTGCCAGTCCGGCGACAAGAAATTATCTCCCCGTTGCGGCACTCAGAGCCGAATTCGACGGAAACGGAGATCCCTACCTTCAAAGGCTGCTTGATCGCCATCGAGAGCGCCTGAGCCTTGATCTCCTGTATGACCCCAACCAATTTGAGATTGGATGTTTTTATCAAGACGCCAACGCCGCGGCCGAATGGCGAAGGCGCGCCTTGTTCCTCTGCGTGATCCAGTACTCTCCCCGCGCCGGTGTTTCGCGCTGCGTTGTCCGCCAATTCGTAGCAAGCCTGCATGCCTTGCTTTGGAGCACACAAAAGGCCATTTTTCTGCCGCTTGCGCTGATCTCGTCCATCTTACTGAATCAATTGCAGCTTCGATATATTAGCTTTCTGTTCGCATAAGGCGAGCACCCTACGCTGCACTAAGGTGATCGAACTATCTCACTGCGTAAATTCGCAACGCAGGTGAGGAATTTGAAGCAGGCCTGTCCGCCGAAAAGCGAACTAATTTCGCCTATCCTACTGTTTCATCTGACGCGCAATCGGAATGCGGGCTGCAGCCGGTGACTTCCGCGCCTATTGGCCGTGAGCCTTCCGGGTTTGCGCCCGCCCGAATCGAGAGCACATGATTCACAAATCTTTATTTGGCGGTCCGATCCCGCCGCGCGCCTCCAACAAAACAAACCGCAACTAAGTGAGGGTGAACGTGCCGCCACACTGGCATCGGGACGCCGAGTACGCCATCTCGACGGATGGCATGAAGATGTTCGGCGTCCTCGATCTTGAGAATCTATTGGAGGCGGAGGGCCGTTAAAACTTTAGTCGGACAATCTCGATGCGAAGAACAAGGGCGCGGAAAATTTCACGCTTTGTGGCCAAGTCTGCGTCATTCAATCCGTAATAGCTCAGACTTGATCTAACAGTCTCCGGTAATCGCTCCTTTCTCTTCCGAATGGCGCCGATCCCCCTCCCAATCATCCTGCCAAGAGGTGAGCGTTGCATGATGGCAAGCCAATGGGTCTGTCAAAACGCCCGCACGAGCGGCTCCGTTGTACAATCGCGGAAGCCATTCTGTCCTGATTTAATTAGCTGTACTGGAAGGGGAGCCAGTTGAGGCTTTGTCCGTCGTGCTCGGCAGTTCCACCCCAAGACAGCGAGTTCTGCAACAAATGCGGCGCAGCGCTGGACGGAGCAGCAAGCGTTGCCACCAGGACCCAACACCAGCCGCGTAGTTCGATTCCCTCTTCTTCCAAGAGCATGGACGAGGGCCGCTTCCCACCAGGAACCCTGCTCGCGCAACGCTATCGGATCGTGAGTTTGTTGGGCCGCGGCGGCATGGGCGAGGTCTACCGAGCCAACGATCTGCTGCTAGGCCAGACGGTGGCCCTTAAGTTCCTTCCTCTCCAATGGACATCCGATGAGCCCTCACTCGCACGGTTCCGCAACGAGGTGCGCATCGCGCGGCAGATCTCGCATCCCAATGTCTGCCGCGTGTACGACATTGGCGCAGCCGAGGGCTCCACCTATCTATCGATGGAATACGTGGACGGCGAGGATCTGGCCTCGCTGCTGCGTCGTATCGGGCGGCTGCCGCAGGACAAGGCGCTGGAAATCGCCCGCCAGCTCTGCGCCGGCGTGGCCGCAGCGCACGACAAAGGCGTCATACACCGCGATCTGAAGCCGGGCAACATCATGCTCGACGGGCAAGGCCAGTCGCGCATCACCGACTTCGGTCTGGCGGGCGTGGCTGGCGAACTAAAGGACATTCGCAGCGGAACACCGGGGTACCTTGCGCCCGAGCAGCTATCCGGCCGGGAGGTAACGGCGCGCAGTGACATTTACGCACTGGGCGTGGTTCTGCACGAGGTTTTCACCGGGAAGCGCCCTTCCGCGGATTCGACCCATCCGGACTTGGCCCCCGAGGTGGATCGCGTGATCCGCCGCTGTCTGGCCGAAGAACCGGCCAAGCGCCCCGCATCGGCGCTGCAAGTTGCGGCCGCGCTGCCGGGAGGCGATCCGCTGGCCGCTGCGCTGGCCGCAGGTGAAACGCCGTCGCCCGAGATGGTCGCCGCCGCTGGAGAACACCAGGGCCTGCGCCCCGCAATCTCGTGGGCGTGCCTCGCTGGCGTCATAGTGTCAGTCGCCGTTGCGATTTTGTTGAGTGCCCAAACAATGCTCTACCGGCGCGTGCCGCTCGACGTGCCGCCAGAAGTGCTTGCCCAGCGCGCGCGGGATATTCTGCAGAGTGCCGGGTATTCCGAACCTCCGACGGATACGGCGATGGGATTCTACCAGGGGAACGCGTTTCTGCGCTATATCGCGGAGCACGACAAATCGAAGTCGCGCTGGGACCACCTCGATACCGGGGCATTCGTGTTTTGGTACCGTGGCAGTCCCCGGCCACTCGAGGTTCGTTTTTCATTTTCTCTTCGCGTGCGCCCTACGGGGGATTCGTGTGGACGGACGCCCCCCCGTTGGATGTCTCCGGGATGACGCTAGTCAGACTCAATCCTCTGGGCCGCCTGACGCAGCTCATCGCAGTTCCTCCGCAAGTTGAGAAGCCGATGAGCTCCGCGCTCTCACTCAACTGGGCGCCGTTATTCTCCGCCGCCGGGCTCGATGCGGCCAAATGGCCGCCAGCCCAGCCGACCTGGACGCCCCCTGTATATAGCGACGCGCGGGCGGCGTGGACAGGATCGCTGGCCGAGCGCCCTGACATCCCGATGCGGATCGAAGCCGCGGCCTATCGAGGCAAGCCCGTCTACTTCGAGTTGATCGGCCCCTGGACCCGCCCCGAACGCATGCAGCCCTATCAGCCGACCACCGGCGAGCGGGTAGCTCTGGCGATTCTCAGTGTTTTGTTGCTTTCCGTCGTGGCCGGTGGCGCCCTGCTCGCACGGCGAAACCTTCGCCTTGGCCGGGGGGATCGGCGCGGGGCTTCCCGTTTAGCCGCTGTAATTTTGGCGACCGTTGCGGTGGCTTACTCTGTTATGCATCACGTCCCTAACTTTGGCGAACTTAGTCTCTTCCTGGAGGCGTGGTCGGGCGGTCTGGCCTGGTCTTGTTTCTTGTGGGTTCTCTACATTGCCTTGGAACCCTATGTGCGCCGCCGCTGGCCGGCCACGCTGGTCTCCTGGAGCCGCTTGCTGGCGGGAGGCTTTCGGGATCCGCTGGTAGGACGCGACGTGCTTGCCGGCTGTCTTTTAGGGGCGTTTTCAACCGTTTTTGACAGACTGGCGTGGTTTGTCCCCGCATGGCTCGGCTTTCCTCCGGCGCAGCCACAATCGGGTCCACAATCGGGTCCTCAATTGGAGTTACTGGGCGCGCGCACCATGGTTGCCGATCTAACTCAGATCTTGATCGGTGCACCTTTCTTTTGGCTTGCCTTCCTGTTTGTCCTGGTACTTCTCCGGGGCTTGCTGCGAAAGGAGTGGGCCGCCGCCGTGGCAATAGTAATCTTGGTCGCGGTGATCGCAGTAGCAGGAATCCCGTCTGATGCCGCTGGCTTGGTTACACCGGTGATTTTTCTCAGTCTGTCTGTCTTTCTACTAATGCGCTTCGGCTTGCTGGCGATGCTGGCTAATTACGTCATTCACAGTCTTCTGACGGACTTTCCCCTCACCACCCAAGCATCTGCCTGGTATGCGGGCATCAGTCTGGCCGGGATTCTGTTGATAGCCACGATCGCGTTCTACGGTTTCTACACCTCCTTCGGAGGCCGGCCCATTGTTGGAGCTGCTGCTTTCGAGGATTAAGATCTCCGCCCAGGGCCGCATGGCCCTTGACGCGAGGTGTACATCCGTAATAAACTCCTGTAGGCTACCAAAAGGTCACCCGATGGACAATGAGAAGTCAGATGTCCTGCATGGCTCCCTCGGACTTATGGTGCTTCGGACCTTGGATACCTTGGGCCCGCAGCACGGGTGGGGAATCGCGCGCCGCATCGAGCAGATCAGCGGGGACGCGCTGGCGCTGAATCAGGGCACACTCTACCCGTCGTTGCTGCGGCTCGAACAAATGGGATGGGTCGCTTCGAAATGGGGCACGTCCGACAATAATCGCCGCGCGAAATTCTACTCCATCACGCGGGCCGGCAAGAAGCAGCTGGCCGCTGAGGCCAAGAATTGGGAGAGGATCTCCGATATTCTCGGCCGTTTTCTCAAACCATCAAAAGAATCCGTATGACAGCCATCCGCGTATTTGTTAGGCGGCTCTCCGGTCTCTTTCGAATGGGGCGTTTGGAACGCGACATGCTGGAGCGGGACATGGATGAAGAATTCGATTTTCACCTCGAAAACGAAGTCGCCGAAAACGTCCGCCGAGGAATGAGCCCGGACCAGGCGTTGGCAGCCGCGCGGCGCAGCTTTGGCGGCGTGGCTCAGACAAAGGAGGCCTACCGCGAAGCTCACTCGCTGCCGTTTTTGCAGGTGCTATGGCAGGATCTGCGCTTCGGTTTCCGCATGCTCCGGCGTAATCCGGGCTTTTCGATTCTCGCCATCCTTTGTCTGACTATCGGAATTGGCGCAACCACTGCGGTGTTCAGTTGGATCGAAGGAGTTCTGCTTCGTCCGTTTCCGGGAGTAGCCCACCAGGAGCGAATGATGGCCGTGGCCGGAACCTATCGCGGCGTTTCCGGCGCGCCTGGGGACTCCACCGATTTATCCTGGCCGGATTTCCAGGACTTTCAGAAGAACTGCAGGCTTTCCGAGGCTTTCATCGTGGATCGGATCACCGGGGTTACGCTAGCCATCGGCGACCGGGCCGATCGTACGACAGGGAGCATTGTATCGGCCAACTATTTCGATGCGCTAGGAGTCCGTCCTATTCTGGGGCGAGGGTTCGAACCCGCCGAAAATTCCGGCCGTAATGCTCATCCCGTGGTTGTAATCAGCTATCAGATGTGGAAAGAGCGTTTCCATGGCGATCCGGCGATCATCGGCAGAGCGCAGATGCTCAACGGTATGCCGCACACTATAATCGGCGTTGCGCCGGAAGGCTTCTATGGAACTTTCGTCGGCTGGGCGATGCAGTTCTGGGTCCCTGTATCCATGCAGGAACGATTCACTCGAGATGGATACCAACTCGAAGACCGCGGTGCGCCCTGGATTGAGGGTTTCGTGCGGCTCAAGCCGGGCGTAACTGGGGAGCAAGCGCAGGCCGAGATATCCGCAGTGGCCAGGCGATTGGAGAACGATTATCCGGCGACCAACCGCGGCCGAGGTGTGAGATTGTTCCCCTTGTGGAAGACTCCCTTCAACAACGCGGGCACCCTGTTCCCAACGCTCTCCGTCGCGCTGGCGGTGGTGTGCTTCGTGCTCCTGATCGCCTGCGCGAATGTCGGAAACCTCCTGCTGGTAAAAGCATTCGGGCGGCGGCATGAGATGACGGTGCGGCTTGCGATCGGCGCCGGACGCGGACGGCTGCTGAAACAACTGCTCACGGAGGGACTGATCCTGTCGGCAATCGCGGCGGCGTGTGGGCTCCTGGCCGCAAACTGGTGTCGCAACCTGCTCCCGCTGCTGCTCCCGTCGCGAGGTGGTGTCACGATGAGACTGCCGGGTGAGATCGATTGGCGCGTGCTGGTGATGAGTACGGGTATTTGCCTGATCTCGGCGGTCTTTTTCGGGCTGGTGCCCGCTTTGCAAAGCAGCAAGATCGACCTGGTCTCTGCGCTGAAGGCGGAATCGGGCGGGGTGGTGGGCGGAAGCCGGCGAGCGGTGTTGCGCGGGGGCCTCATCGTTGTGCAGGTATCGTTGAGTTTCGTTCTGCTGGTGGGCGCGGGGCTCCTGCTCAAGAGCCTGGGCGCGATTCAAAACACGAGCCCCGGGTTCACCACGCATGGGGTGCTGACCACCTGGGTGGATTTGACGGCCGCTGGGTACGATACCGGGCGCGCCAGGAATTTTCAGGATGCGCTGACGGATCGGCTGCGATCGCTTGGAGGCGTGCAATCGGTCGCGTTTGCTCGAGTGACGCCTTTCGGTTATATCGGTTATTCTTCTGCTCCCATCGCAGTCGACGGTTATGTAACCGCCCCGGACGAGGATCCTACGGTGGATTACAACGAGGTCGGTCCTGCGTATTTCGCTACCATGGGCATCCCTTTGCTAGAGGGCCGCGAGTTCACACGCGCGGACAATGAGACCGCGCAACTGGTGGCGGTGGTGAACCAGGATATGGCAACCAAATACTGGCGCGGGCGCAGTCCGGTGGGCAGCCGCCTGCAAGTGAAAGGACGTTGGATGCAGGTGGTGGGCATCGCAAAAATGTCAAAGTACCGGCACTTGGCGGAGGCGCGGAAACCATTCTTCTATGTAGCCATGCGCCAGAATATCAATGGCCTGAATCTGAACATCCGAACATCGCTCTCGGCCGAAGCCGTGACCAAAGCTTTGGTCCGCGAGATCCATGAGCTGGACGCGAATCTTGCGCCGGGCGAAGTGATCGATATGCAAGAGCAGGTTGACCGGACGACGGCCGTGCAGCGCGTCGCGGTGACGATGCTGGGCGTATTTGGCGGATTAGCGTTGCTGCTCGCCGCCATCGGATTGTTCGGAGTAATGTCGTACATGGTTTCGCAGAGGACCCGGGAGTTGGGGCTGCGGATGGCTCTGGGCGCCGGCACCTCGAATCTTTTGGGGCTGGTACTGTCCCACGGACTCGCGTTGACAGCGGGTGGTGTTGTGCTTGGCGCCGCCGCCGCATTGAGCTTGACGCGCCTGATGGGAAACCTGCTCTACAACGTGAGCCCGCGAGATCCACTAGCGTTCGGATCGGCGTTCGTGGTGATGGCGATCGCAGCGCTGGCGGCTTGTTTCCTGCCGGCGTGGCGTGCAGCGCGCACTGACCCGGTCCGCGCTTTGCGGGAGTGAATGCCCTGGCATCCCGCTGCCATTCGTGGGAACATCGTCCTTAAGCACTGGAAGGAGTCGGCAATATGCTTCGAAGAGTCGAGGCTCTCGGTGTTCTCATCGCGGCTGTGGCGGCGATTGCGGTCCAGTCGCCCGTGGCAAATGCGCAAACCGCCGGACCCGCTGCCTGGCAGAGCGATCTCAAGCCTATTGCGCCCGCGGATTGGAATTACGACTTCGCCGCCCACTTGCTGGAACGCGCCGGCTTCGGTGGAACTCCGGACGAGATTCAGGCGCTCGCAAAAATGACGCCCGCGCAGGCAGTGGCCCGCCTGGTTCGCTTTGAAGGCGCCGACGCCAGCCATCTGCCGCCCTTCGATCACTCCGGAATTCGCGACCCGGGGCTGGAGCCCTTTCCTGCCAGCCGTCCCGCGGTTACCGATCAAGCCAAACAGACCGGCGAAGCGCTGGGCATCCAAGTGAAGCCCGAGGGCAGCCGGCGGCTGCAACCGGTGGTCAACGAATTCTTCTATTGGCTGCGCGCCAGCGCGCTCGAAACCAACCGCGTCTGCTATTGGTGGGCGAATCGGATGCTCACCAGTCCGCAGCCGCTGCGCGAGAAGATGGCGCTGTTCTGGCACGGACACTTCGCCGTGAACGAAGCCAAAGTTCGCGATTATCGCAAGCTTCTGGATCAATTGGAGCTGTTTCAGAATCAGGGAACCGGCAACTTCCGCGACTTGATGGTGGCCGTGGCGCAAGACCCTGCCATGCTGACGTTCCTGGATGCGGGCGTCAACGTGAAAGGCGCGGCGAACGAAAACTTCGCGCGCGAAATCATGGAGATGTTCACCATGGGCGTGGGCCATTACACGGAGAAGGATATTCGCGAAGCCGCGCGCGCCTTCACCGGATGGAATTACGTGGATCTGAAATTCGTCGTCAACCAAGACCAGCACGACGACGACGAAAAGACGTTTCTGGGCAAGACCGGCCGTTTCGATGGCGTCAACTTGATCGACATTATCCTGCAGCAGCCGGCCACGGCCGATTTCATCGCGGGCAAGATCTATCGTTATTTTGTGCGCGAGGACCTTTCGCCCGAGCTGCAGAAGCAATTGGGCTCCGTGCTGCGCGACCACGACTATCAGATCGCGCCGCTGCTCGAAACAATCTTCCTGTCGCGCGATTTTTACAGTCCGGCCTCGGTGGGCACCGAGATCAAGGGTCCGGTGGAGTTGGCCGTCTCAACTTTTCGCAAACTCGGCCTCGAAAATGTTCCCGGCGTCCCGGATTTCAACCTGGCAACCGGCGCGCTGGGTCAGCGGCTGTTTGCTCCGCCCACGGTGGCGGGTTGGGCCGGAGGCAAAAGCTGGATCACGCCGGGTCTGCTGCTGGAGCGCGCCAATTTCGGCCGCGATATTCTATTTCCCGATATCAATTTTCTTCCGCCCGATCGCTTCGCCGCCGATCCCGAAATTCGTCACGTTGCCGATCGTATTCGTCAGGGCATGGACATCAGCGCCGCGACCAAACCGGATGGCAAGAGCGGCGACCTTGCGGAATCGAACATGGCCGCCGACCGCGACGAGGATTTCAATACGCGCTACGGCAGTTTCCGCGGCTGGCAGATGGCCATCGAACGGGTGAAACCGATACCGCGCGCAACGGCCCAGATCAACCTATCGCGCATGGTGCTGGACCAGCACCTGAAGGACACTACGCAAGTTGTGGACTATATGATTCACCGCTTCATGCGCGTGCCGCCGGGCGAGGAGGCGCGTCAAAAGATGATCGCGTTCCTAACCAAGGAATTGGGCACGACGGATATTTCCGTCGCGCAAACTTATCTGGAAGATCCATTGCGGCTGGTTCTGCACCTCATCATGAGCCAGCCCGAGTATCAGTTGGGTTAATGGCCTCAGTTGGGTTAATGGCCTCAGTTGGGTTAATGGCCGAGGAGAAAAGTCGATGAAGAATCATTTTTCGTTTTCCGCAGCCAGCCGGCGCGATCTGCTGCGCCTCGGCCTGTACGGTGTCGGGGTGAGCGCGGCCGCGCTTCCCATGCCGCTCTTTGCACAGGCGGCTGCCCAGCTGGCCGGGCAAGCCAAATCGAGCGGCAAAATCCTGGTGGTGCTCGAACTTTCCGGCGGCAACGATGGCCTCAACACGCTGGTTCCCTATGGCGACGACGCGTATTATCATCACCGCCCGAACATCGGAATTCCGCGCAAGGAAGTGCGGCCCATCGACGATCATTTTGGATTCAGCCGTGGCATGGCCGGTTTCGAACGCCTGTACAAGAGCGGCAAGCTGGCCATCGTTCACGGCTGCGGGTACGAGAATCCGTCGTTCTCGCACTTCACGTCGATGGCCTACTGGCACACCGCCGCGCCCAACAGCGGCGAGCAATACGGATGGGTGGGCCGCCTGGCGGACGCTATGGCGCCTGAAGCGCCTCCCAACTTTCTGGTGAACATCGACACGCGGCAATCGCTGGCCGTTCGCAGCCGCCGCCACGTGCCAGTGGTTTTTGACGATCCTAACAAGTTTTCACAGGAGGTTTTCTATGACGAGCGGGAGGCGCTGCCATCCGCTAACGTCAATTCACAGATCGCCAACCCGTCGCGGCGATTCCTTTTGGACACTGCGCAGAGCGCGAAGCAAGCCTCGGCCCTGGTACGTGAAGCGTGGTCGAAATATCATTCGCCGGTGGATTACGGCGTGGCGGGACTCGATCTGCCCAAGGTGGCGGCGCTGATCGATGCGGGAATGCCTACCCGCCTTTACTACACCGCGTATCGTAACAACGCTTTCGACACGCATGTTTTCCAGAACGACACGCACCGGCGCTTATTGACGTACGCTTCCGATGCAGTGGCGGCGTTTCTGCAGGATTTAGAACGGATCGGACGCGCCGACGACGTAGTGGTGATGGTGTTCTCGGAGTTCGGGCGGCGGGTCCCCGAAAACGTCAACCTTGGGACTGACCACGGCGCCGCCAATCTGATGTTCGTCGCGGGAAAACAAGTGAAGGGCGGTCAATACGGAACGATCCCGAGCCTAAGCAAGTTGGACGCGGGCGATAACCTGGTCTTCACTACTGATTTCCGGCGAGTGTACGCGACCATGATCGCGGGATGGCTGGGCTTAAAGGATACGCGCCCACTGCTCAACGGCGACTTCCAGCCCTTCGACATGTTCCAGCGCGCCTAGGTTCTGAGCAGTTCCAACAACGCGGACGAAACCGCTTCCGGCTTTTCACGCGGCAGGAAATGCCCGGCGCCTGGAATCACGCGGCGCGCCACCAGGGCAGGGAACACGGTACGCTCGGCCGGCGTTACATCGGACCCTGGACGCACCAGCGGATCAGTGGCGCCGTACAGCAGGATCGAAGGCGCGGCGATTTTCGGACGCTGCGCGAGTCGCCGCTCCATCTCTTTGAACCGTTCTTCTCCCGGCGCGTTTCCATTCCGGTGTCGATAGGAGTGAATCACCAAGTCTACAAAATCGGGATTGTCGAACGACGGCGCGGTGCGATTATATTCTTCGTCGCTGAAGCGCCAACCAGGCGACCACGTCTGCCACAAGAACTTGCACAAAGCGCGCCGATTGGCCGCCAGTCCCGCTCGCCCGCGTTCCGTATTGAAATACCACTGATACCAAAGTTCGCGCTCCACGTCAGGCGACGCGGGTTGTTGCGGAGCGAAAACGTTCTGGATGGTATATCCACCGATGATCACCATCGCGCGCACGCGCTCGGGATGCAAGGCCGCCGCAATGGCCGCCGCGCGTCCGCCCCAATCGTAACCGGCCAGCGCCATTTGCTTGAGCCCAAGAGCGTCGGCAAAATCAATTAGATCCTGGCCGATCGCCGCTTGCTCGGCCATACGCGGCGCGGACGCATCGCGAAACCGCGTGGGCCCGTATCCGCGCAGGTAAGGCGTCAGGACGCGGTATCCAGCCTTCGCGAGAGGAGGCCCGACATTGTCGAAAGCCCGGACATCGTCGGGAAAGCCGTGCAGCAGAACGATGGGAAAGCCCTGCGGCTTGCCGCTCTCTTCGTAGGCGACATTGAGAACCGGAGTTTGAATCGATCGGGGAGTTGATTGCGCCTGAGCCATGCCGGCGGCGGTTGCCAGAAGGAAGCTTCTGCGATCCACGTTTAGCGCGGGTCCATGGGTTGCAGATAGAAGTTATTGGGATCTCGCAGGATGATCGCGTGCGTACTTGGCGGGAGCGTGACCGGCACGCCGCCGGTGGTGATCGCCGAAAATCCTCCGGCCTTTAACGACTCGGTGAGCGCTGCGATGTTGCGCACGAAAAGGCGAAGCATCCCACGGCCTGGTTCGGGAAATGGAATATTCAATCCCTCAGCGCCTTTGGCCGCAGTCAGCCGAATCCGTACCGAAGAGCTTGGCACGGCGAGCCACTCCCCATCCGCTTGGAACCCGAGCGCGCCGGTGTAGAGCGCCATCGTCTTGCTAATGTCGCTGACACTGACGCTCAGGTCCGCTCCCGGGCTTTCGGATCGTTCCATTTCAACGGTGAATCCGTCCGGGTCGTGCAGAATTAGCTTCGCGGCGCTCGCGTCTGGCTTGCGAAGAATCAGCGTGACGGCTCCCGGGTCCGCAATGGTTTGGTGCTTCGGCTCTCGCGCCTCGCCCCACTGGAGCAGTTCGATCCCCATGGCAGATCCGGGAATCTTCAATACCGCCGCGCGGAATTGCTTGCCCGGCACGCCATATAGATTCGCGACCGCTGGATTGTCCGTGAACTTGTGCTCGCCCGGCGGCCCGTTGATCTCCAGGCCCAGCTCGCCATGATAGAACGCGAGCGACTGATCCAGGTCCGAGACCATGTGCAGGAACGGCCCCACGCCGACCACAGGGCTGTTCGTCTGCCCAAACATCAGGCAGGCGGAAGAAAACCCGATCAGCAGCCGGGCGGCGAAACTTGTCATGTGAACTATTATGCGGCCCGCGGAATAAATTGCAAAGCCGATTCGTTGATGCAGTAACGCAGATTGGTCGGCTCGGGTCCGTCGTTGAACACGTGCCCGAGGTGCGCATCGCAGCGGGCGCAATGGACTTCGGTGCGCTTCACCAGCAGGCTGAAGTCCGAGCGCGTGCGGATATTTTCCTCGGCGATGGGCGCCCAAAAACTGGGCCAGCCGGTGCCCGAATCGAATTTGGTGTCTGCGCTGAACACGGCGGCGCTGCAGCAGATGCAGCGAAAAAGCCCCTCCCAATGGATCTGATAATACGTCCCGCTGAATGCCGTGTCGGTTCCCTGCTGGCGCGTCACATAGTATTGTTCGGCGCTGAGCTGTTTGTGCCAATCGCTATTGGAGCGGACGACCTTCTTCACGCGCGCCGGTCCCAGTTTCCGGCCCGCATCGCCAAACTGCACGATGTTTACTTCTTCATTCGGATTGCCCGCCGCAGCGCTGTCGCCGGAATCGCGGCCTTTGCGCCATGCCAGGCCGACGATTGCGGCCAATGCAAATGGCGCGATCAGCAGAGCTCGCCGCCGTGTGAACTCCGTTTTATGGGTTTCGACCTGGAGCGTTTCGAACACCGAATTTCATTCTCTCACTGACGGCTTTCGTTCAGAACTTCGTGCACCTTGTTGAGTAGCTCCGGCCCGGTGAAGGGCTGCGGGAAAATCTCAACCCTCTCCAATTCCGCGCGATTCTGAATCCGGTCGTCCGCCAGCAGCCCCGCCACCATCAGAATGCGCATGCTCGAGCAGCGCGACTGCAGGTACGTGGCCGCCTGAGAACCCGAAATGGTTTCAACGTACGGCGCGATGATCAACAGGTCCGGCGCAGTTTCGTTGATACGGTCCACCGCGCCGCCCAGGTCGCCGGTCGCTACCACCAGGTATCCGGCGCGCTCCAGCAGCTCCTTGATCACCAGCCGTACCAGCGGCTCAGAGATAAGGACCAAAATAGTCGATTGCAGGGGAGGCTTGTCCGGCATGAACGCTCCTGCCTTAGTGTAAACAAAAAAGTCGGCCCAACTTCTGCGATATCAGCTTTATGTATGCAAGCCAAGGCTTTGCGGCCCGCCCCCTTGCATGCAAGGCCATTTTCTGACATTATTTATACACACTGCTCCGGCGGCAGTGGGAGGCGTTGACTTGTCCAGGGGAGACATTGTTTGTCTGGCTGCTTTCGCGGTTGTCATCTCTGCTCGCATCCAGGCTGCACCTTCGCCCCAGGCGCAATCCAATGCCCCGTCCGTTAGCGCGGAACGCGCGCTGGTGGACAAATATTGCGTCACCTGCCACAGCGATAAGCTGAAGACCGGCGGTCTTTCGCTGCAGTCCGCGGACCTGACGAATCTTCCAGCGGGCGCTGAAACCTGGGAAAAAGTCATTCATAAAGTGAGGCTGGGCGCGATGCCTCCGCAGGGCATGCCGAGGCCGGATCAAGCCGCCATGGAAAGCTTCGCGTCCTGGCTCGAAACATCCATCGATCGGGCGGCGGCCGCCAATCCGAACCCCGGACGCGCGACCCTGCACCGGCTGAACCGGACCGAGTACGCCAACGCGGTTCGCGATGTGCTTGCCCTGGACGTAGATCCCGCGCCGTTGCTCCCGGCCGACGATGAAAGCTACGGCTTCGACGACATCGCCGACGTTCTGCGAACTTCGCCGTCTTTGCTGGAGCGCTACATGGCGGCGTCGTGGGACCTGAGCCGTCTCGCGGTGGGCGATCCGAACATCGGAGCCGACACGGCCACCTATCGCGCCAAGCCCGATCTTTCGCAAAACGGCCGCATGGACGGCTTGCCGCTCGGAACGCGCGGCGGATTGTCGATTCGCCATTACTTCCCGCTGGATGGCGTATACGTGATGCGAGTGCGTTTGTGGAGAGCGACCACCGACGTGATTAAGGGGCTCGAAGAACCGCACCAGGTGGAAATCAGCGTGGACGGCCAGCGCATCAAGCTGGTCACCATCGGCGGCAAGGACGATGTCGAGCTCAGCTACACCAATTCTGGATTATCGGTGGCGCAAATCGACGCTCGTCTTACCGTTCGCGTTCCGGTGAAGGCGGGGCCGCGCACCGTGGTAGCCACTTTCATGGCCGAGGGTGAGCCGCAGGACGACAATATCCTGCAGCCGTTCGAGCGCGCCAACCTGGACCCGCTGGATTACCGGGGCCTCCCGGCCGTAGACCGCGTGAGCATCACCGGTCCGCTGAACTCAACCGGCCCCGGCGATACGCCCAGCCGCAAACTGATCTTCGTTTGCCATCCAGCCAGCCGCGCGGATGAGCTGCCTTGTGCCAGGAAGATTGTCGGAGCGCTGGCGCGGCGTGCGTACCGGCGCCCGGTATCGGATAACGATGTCGAGACGCTGCTCAGCTTCTACCAAAAAGGGCGCAACGAAGGCGGCACGTTCGATGCGGGCATCGAAGCCGCCATCCAGCTTATCCTTGCGAGTCCCGAATTCCTGTTCCGTTTCGAACCCGATCCTCCCACGCTGGCGGCCGGCGCCATTTACCGTATCAGCGATCTGGAGCTGGCCTCGCGGCTTTCATTTTTCTTGTGGAGTACCGGTCCGGACGACCAGTTGTTGAATCTGGCCACGCTGGGCAAATTGAAAGATCCGGCGGTGCTCGAGCAACAAGTGAAGCGCATGCTGGCCGATCCGAAATCGAAATCTCTAGTGGACAATTTCGCCGACCAGTGGCTGTACCTGCGGAACCTGAAAAACATCAATCCCGATTTTGAAACCTTTCCGGACTTCGACGACAATCTGCGCCAGGCCATGCGGCACGAGACGGATCTGTTCTTCGGCAACCTCATCCGGGAAGACCACAGCGTCTTCGACCTTCTGAATGCGGACTACACCTTCATCAACGAGCGGCTGGCCAGGCATTATGGCATTCCGAATGTCTATGGAACCGACTTCCGCCGCGTGCCCATCGCGGACGAACGGCGCAGGGGGCTGCTGGGACAAGCCAGCATTTTGACCATTACCTCGTACGCCACCCGAACTTCGCCGGTGCAGCGCGGCAAGTGGATATTGACCAATCTGATCGGCATGCCCCCCGATCCGCCGCCGCCCAATGTTCCGGCGTTGAAAGAGCACGCCGACGCGGGCCAGGTTACTTCCTTGCGCGAGCGCATGGAAGAGCACCGCAAGAATCCGGCTTGCGCGGGCTGCCACAAAGTAATGGATCCCATCGGCTTTTCGCTTGAAAACTTCGACGCCGTCGGCCAATGGAGAACCACCGATGAAGGCGCCAGGATAGACCCGGCGGGCGTCATGTTCAACGGCGTGAAGATAGACGGACCGGCGGCGCTGCGCGAATTCCTGCTGGCTAAGCCCGAGATATTCGCCGGCGTATTCACCCAGAAGCTGATGATCTACGCGCTGGGCCGCGGAGTGCAATATTACGACATGCCGGCGGTGCGAGCCATCGTACGCGGCGCGGGCCGCAATGACTACCGGCTGTCGTCAATTGTTTTAGGGATTGTGAAGAGCTTGCCGTTCCAGATGAAAGTGAAGAGCGCGGACGAAGAGGACCGCGGCGCCACCGCCAGCGCTGCGCGATAACTCATGCCGGAGTAATTTTTGATATTCTTAGCGCACGTTTGACAGAGGAGATTGGGAGCATGATCATCACCAAGAAGCATCTTCCCCGCCGCGCGTTTCTGCGCGGTGTGGGCGTCACCCTGGCCCTGCCGTTGCTCGATTCGATGGTCCCGGCCCAGACCCCGCTTTCGAAAACCGCCGCGAATCCTCGTGTCCGTCTGGCCTATTGCTATGTCCCCCACGGCGGCGTGATGAGCAACTGGACTCCCGCGGCCGAAGGCTCCGATTTCGAGTTCTCCCGCACCTTGATGCCGCTCCAGCCTTTCCGCGACCAGGTGGTGGTGGTGAGCAATCTCGCGCATAAACTGGCCGGCCCGCAAGGCCCCGGCGATAGCGGGGGCGACCATGGACGATCCCCCTCAGTCTTCTTGAACGGCGTCCATCCTAAGCGCACCGAAGGCGAGGACGTTCGCGCGGGCACCACGGTGGATCAGCTGGCCGCCATGCACATCGGCCAGGACACGCCGCTGCCTTCGCTCGAGATGGCCACCGAGGACATGACCGGGCTGATCGGCGCCTGCGACATCGGCTTCAGCTGCACCTACACCAACACCATCTCCTGGCGCACGCCCACCACCCCGCTGCCCATGGAAATCAACCCGCGCGTGGTTTTCGATCGCTTGTTCGGCGACGGCTCCAACCCGGCCGAGCGCTTGGCCCGCATTGAGCGTGAGCACAGCATCCTGGATGCCATTACCGCGCAGGTCAGCCATTTGCAGCGCGGCCTGGGAGCCAATGATCGCAACCGCGTGGCCGAATATCTGGATAACGTGCGCGAGATCGAGCGCCGCATCCAGCTCATTGAGGCCCGGAACAGCCAAAGCGTCAGCGTGAAAGTCCCGGCCACGCCCATCGGAATCCCCGACGATCACGTGGTGCATTCCAAGCTCATGCTGGAACTGATGGCGCTGGCCTTTCAGGCCGACATCACGCGCGTTTCCAGCTTCATGCTGGCGCGCGAAGTGAGTTACCGCACGTTCCCGCAAATCGGCGTGCCCGATCCATTCCACCCCACTTCGCACCACCAGGATAATCCCGAGAAACTCGAAAAGCTGACCAAGATCAACACCTATCACGTCAGCCTGGCCGCCTACCTGATGGACAAGCTGAAGTCCATTCCCGACGGCGACGGAACGCTGCTGGATCATTCTCTCATTCTGTATGGCAGCTCCATGAGCAACAGCAACATGCACAATCACTCGCCGCTGCCGGTGTTTTTGGCCGGCGGAGCCTGCGGACGCTTGAAGGGCGGCCGTCACATCAAGTATCCCGACGACACGCCGATGGCCAACCTGCTCGCCACCTCGCTGGTGAAAGTGGGTTTGACCGAGGAGCACATCGGCGACAGCACCGGCATCCTGTCGGAGGTTTAAGGAGAGCGCCATGCGAATTGAACGCTTAGTGAGATGTTCACTGGCGGGGCTGCTGTCAATGGCCGCCTATGCCGCCACCAACGGCAACACCGCGCTGGTGGACGCAGTGAAGAATCAAGACGCCGAGTCTGTCCGCGCTCTTCTGAAACAACACGTGGATGTGAACGCCCCCGAAGCCGACGGCACTACCGCGCTGCACTGGGCCGCGCACTGGGGCGATCTGCAGACCGTGGATGCGCTGCTGGGCGAGGGCGCGAACGCGGCCGCCCTCAACCGTTACGGCGCCACGCCGTTGTCCGAAGCAGTGCGCATCGGAAGCGGGGCGCTGATCGAGAAGTTGCTCAAGGCCGGCGCGGACCCCAATACCTTTACCACGTCGCAGGGCGAGACCGTGTTGATGAAGGCAGCGCGCGAAGGCAACCTGGAAGCCGTGAAGGTTTTGCTGGAGCATGGCGGAGAAGTGAACGCCAAGGAAAACTTCCGGGGGCAGACCGCCCTTATGTGGGCAGCGGCCGAGGGGCACGCCGCCATCATCGGCCTGCTGGCCGCCAACGGCGCGGAACTCAATGTGCGCTCCTATGACCGCGACGCCACTATCCCGAAGATGCCTGCGGGCACTCCCGCTGCGCCGGTCGCGCGGGGCGGCCTAACCGCGCTGTTATTCGCGGTCCGTCAAGGTCAAACGGATGCCGTGAAAGCTCTGCTGGACGCCAAGGCCGACATCAACGCCGTGGATTCGGATGGAAACAACGCGCTGATCTTGGCCATTTTGAACACCCACTATGACTTGACGCAAATGCTGATCGAACGGGGCGCGGATGTCAACGTGGCTGCCAAGAACGGCCGGACCGCGCTCTACAGCGCGGTGGAGATGCACGATGTCGATTGGTCGCCGCGTCCGCCCCGCAAGGAAGCCGACCAGACCACCAGTATGGACATCATTCATGCGCTGTTGGATCATAAGGCCAACGTCAATGCCCAGCTCACCGCTCCGGCGCCGATAGAGAAGCACGCGCAGGACTTGGGCGACAAGACCATGGGCGCGGGCACCACGCCCTTTACGCGCGCCGCTCGCAGCGCCGACGTGGAGCTGATGCACCTGTTGCTGGACAAGGGCGCCGATCCGAAACTGGTGGGCAAGGACAATCAGACGGCGCTATTGGTGGCCGCCGGAGTCAGCTACAACGACCATATTCGCGGAACCGAAGAAAAAGCGCTGGAAGCGGTGAAGCTGTGCGAATCGCTCGGCCTGGATGTGAATGTCGTCACCGATAAAGGCGACACGGCGTTGCACGGAGCCGCTCTGCGCGGCGCCGATTCCATCAGCAAGTACCTGCTTGCGAAGGGCCTCAACGTGAACGCTCGCAACAAGCGCGGATTCACGCCGCTCGATTTCGCCGTGGGCAAGGGCGGGCCCACCGGCACGCTCAACCCGAGTCATGACACCACGGCCGCCATCCTCCGCCAAGCCGGTGGTGAGCCCGGCCAGGAAATCAAAGAGACCGCCAAGGCCGAATAGGGCCGCGGTCAGCGGTGGTGCGGGAATAGCTGCGGCAGGCTGTCGATTATGCCCTGCGTCAGTTCGCGCGGGAAAGCCTGAAAGCCTTTCAAAAGGCGGGACGGATTGATGATGCCGCCCGTTTCGCGCGCGAGGGAAAGCACCTCCAGTTCCACGTACACGCCATTGTCGGACTGCTGCAGCCGCCAATACATATTGAGACGCCACAAATCGCCGGCTGCATCTTCGGGTGAGCGCTCCTGGTCGTATTTCTTTTTGTTCCTGGGATGCTCCACCTCGCCGATATGCGTGGAACGGCAGGCGATGTAGAGCCTGGTTGGGTCCAGCAGCGTATACTTCGCGGTCAGGTTCACGTTCAATACCACCGTGCTGATCTGCGCTTTGTAGAAACGGACCAGTGCATCGAACTGCTCACCGTTGTGCTTGATGAGCTTGGAATCGATGACCTCCTGTTTGAAAAAAGTTTTGTAGTCGGCAAAGTTCAGCGCCACGTCGCGCACGCGATCGAGCGTTATGCCTTCCAGATACACCACACCCAGCCAATGCTGGATCACGCCGTCCGGAACCTCGATCGCTTGACCCTGATCGAGCGTCTGCAGCGGCGCGATGACGCTCTGGCTCAGCCAGACCAGCGACTTCTCTTTGGGATGATGGTCCAGCCACAGGAAGTTTTCAAAGCCCTGATTTTTGGCGAAGCCGTCTTCGGTGAGCTTCACGTAGCGATCGAAAGCGGCGGCGGTCTCCGGTTTTAGCTCGGCCGCTGGAAGGCCGGAGAGCGCGCCCGCGAGCAGCGGCAGGTAACGAAATCGGATCACTCTTCCAATATAAGCGGCTCTCGCAGGCAAAAAGGCCGCATCTTCGTTTTAGCGGCGGCATCCAAAGGTACATGCAGAAACTGGAAGGTAAAGTGGCAGTCATCACCGGAGGCAGTACCGGCATTGGGCTGGCTACGGCTCAACGCTTCGTCTGCGAAGGAGCTCACGTATTTATCACCGGCCGGCGCCAAAGCGAATTGGACGCGGCGGTTCAACAGATTGGCAAGAACGTTACGGGCATTCAGGGTGACGCGTCGAATCTGGCGGACCTGGACCGGCTCTATGCCGTCGTCAAAGAGCAGAAAGGTCACATCGACGTTCTGTTCGCCAACGCCGGGGTGGCCGAATACGCCCCGCTCGGCTCCATCTCGGAACAGCACTTCGACAAGATTTTCGATATCAACGTCAAAGGCGTGGTCTTTACGGTGCAAAAGGCGCTGCCCTTGTTTCGGGATGGCGGCTCCATCATTCTGAACGCTTCCGTGGTTTCGCTGAAGGGCTTTCCCGCGTTCAGTATTTACAGCGCCACCAAAGCCGCGGTACGATCGTTCGCACGCACCTGGACCACCGATTTGAAGGGCCGCAAGATCCGCGTAAACGTGGTTAGCCCCGGCCCAATCGATACTCCCATCTACGAGACACACAGTGAGAGCAAAGAGGACGCGGAGAAGACCAAGGCGCAGTTCGCATCCTTCGTTCCCATGGGCCGGATGGGCCAGGCGGACGAAATCGCGAAAGCGGCCTTGTTTCTGGGCTCGGACGACAGCAGCTTTATCACTGGCATTGAGCTGTTCGTTGACGGTGGATTGGGTCAGGTCTAGTATTACGCGTTCCGGATCGGAGCACACATGCAGATCGATCAAGCGAAACTGGAGCAGTTTCTGGGACAAGTAGTCGGGGAACTGGGCGCGGCGATGAACGCCGCGCTCGTCCTGATCGGCGAAAAGCTGGGACTGTACAAAGCCATGGCCGGAGCGGGGCCGATGACTCCCGCCGAGCTTGCCAAGAAGACCGGCACGGACGAGCGGTACGTCCGCGAATGGCTTTCCGCCCAGGCGGCGGGAGGCTATGTGGCTTACCATCCCGACAGGCAAGCGTTTGAACTTCCCGACGAACAGGCGTTCGCGCTGGCGGTGGAAGACAGCCCGGCGTATCTTCCGGGTGCTTTCCATATTGTCAGCTCGATGATGAAGGACGAGCCGAAGCTGGTGGAAGCGTTCCGCACCGGCGATGGGGTGGGCTGGGACGAACACGATGTCTCGTTATTTGAAGGCACCGAGAAGTTCTTCCGGCCCAACTACGCGGCGAATCTGATGAGTTCCTGGATCCCGTCGCTGGACGGCGTCGAAGAAAAGCTGAAACGCGGCGCGCGGGTGGCCGACGTCGGCTGCGGGCACGGAGCTTCCACCATTTTGATGGCGCAGGCGTACCCGAATTCGCAGTTCGTCGGATTCGACTATCACGGTCCGTCGGTGGGCTGGGCGCGCCGGGCGGCAGCCAAGGCGGGAGCGAAGAATGCGGCCTTTGAGGTGGCCACGGCCAAGGACTTCCATGGAGCGAAGTACGATCTGGTGGCCTTCTTCGATTGCCTGCACGATATGGGCGATCCGGTGGGCGCCGCCAGCCACGTGCGCGAGATGCTGAATCCAAATGGAGCTTGGATGATCGTGGAGCCGTTTGCCAACGACAAGCTCGAGGACAACCTCAATCCGGCCGGACGCCTGTTCTATTCGGCCTCCACCATGATCTGCACCCCGGCATCGCGAGCGCAGGAGGTGGGGTTGTGCCTGGGCGCGCAAGCGGGCGAGGCTCGCATGCGCAAAGTGGTAATGGACGGAGGATTTACCAGGTTCCGCCGCGCGGCCCAGACGCCGTTCAATCTGGTGTACGAGGCCAAGGCGTGAAGACTCTTGATCCTGGATCTCCGGCAGCCGTAGCGGGAGTTGATGGCGCGATCAGAACTGGGTGATTCTGCCAGGACCAACGCATGACCTCTTCCAGGTCAGCTAGCGCTGGTTCTGTGTAGAAAACTTGGAAATCCACTGTGGGACTAGCTTGCGAACCTCTTCGCTCGAGATCACCTGACCCTGATCAGCGGCTCGGATGCCGCGCTCAATCGCGGCAGCGGCACGCATGTCTACCTCAACTTCTTCGCCGCCAGGAACCATCGGATCGGTTTGAGCTTTTGCCACTAGTCCCAATGTAACGCCCCGGTTGCCGTCCATGCAAACGACCGTCGGTCACGCCCATCGGAATTTCAGAGCCGTGTATTAAGTCTCTACCAGAACTTGCCGCCGGGCATCCAGGTGCGCGAGAAGTAGTCGCCCAGGGTCAGCGCCAGCAGAATCGCCATCCAGAAGAACCCGGCGAACACGAACAGCTTGGTCAGCGGGCTGTCGGTCCTGACGTGCATGAAGAACCAGATCACCAGCGTCATTTTGAAGGCGGCGATCCCAAGCGCAACGATGACGTTGAGCTGTCCCAGGTCAATCTGCGCCACGTAATACGTGACGAAGGTGAGGATGGTCAGCGTGAGCCAGATGAGAACGTAGGTGCGAACGGGAGTGACTGGATGCATATCAGATAAGCTTCTTGGTGTGTCCGATCAAATAGAGCAGCGGAAACAGGAAGATCCACACAATGTCGACGAAGTGCCAATAAAGGCCGGACACTTCCACCGGCGTGTAGTAACTGGGGCCGAAGCTCCCTTTTCTCGCCATCATGAGAATCGTGGTCATGATCCCGAGGCCCACCAGCATGTGGACGGCGTGGAACCCGGTCATGAAGAAGTAAAAGCAAAACAGAATCTGGGCCTGATGGGCGAACTGCGGCGGAGCGAGCGGGCCGTCCCAAACCCAGTGGCCGGGAAACAGCGGAACTTTGCCGTCCACCCAGTGTTCGTGATATTCGAAACCCTTGATCACCAGGAACGCGGCGCCAAAAATCATGGTGAAAATCAGCATCAATTGCAGGAGTTTTTGCTGGCCGAGATGAGCGGCCCGTACCGCCAGCGCCATGGTCAAGCTGCTCACGATCAGAACCGCGGTATTGGCCGCGCCGAACGCCGGGTTCATAAAGTTGCTGGTGGCGGCGAAGGCTTCCGGGTACATGGTGCGGTACACGGTATAGGCGCCGAATATCCCGCCGAAGAACATAATTTCAGTCAGCAGGAACACCCACATTCCAAAGGTGGCCGAATCGAACTGCTGGCCCATGTCGTCGAAATGATGACGTAGTTGCGGCGGATGATCAGTCGCTACCGCGTGCGTGTCAGCCAACGTGCGCCTCCTCGTGTTTTGCGTATGCGTAGGCTTCTTCGGTGACGATCGGGGTCACATCAAAATTGAAGGTTGTCGGCGGCGACTGAGTGGTCCATTCCAGTCCCTTAGCGCCCCAGGGATTGTTGCCGGCATCCTTACCATAGCGTAGCGACCACAGCAGGTAGATCAGCGGGATCAGGAAGCCAAGACCCAGCACGGACGCGCCCGCCGTGGACATCACGTTGAGCACCTGGAACTCCGGCGCATAGGCGTGATAGCGGCGCGGCTGCCCGAGATAGCCGAGAATGAACTGGGGGAAGAAGGTCAGATTGAATCCGACGAACACCAGCAGCGCGGAGAATTTGCCCCACCCGTCCGGGTACATTTTGCCGGTGATTTTCGGCCACCAGAAATGCAGTGCGCCCAGGTAGGCCAGCACCATGCCTCCCACCATCACGTAGTGGAAATGCGCCACCACGAAATAGGTGTCGGTGAGATGGACGTCCATGCCCAGCGTGCCGAGGAACAGCCCCGTCAATCCGCCGATGGTGAACAGGCCGATGAAGCCGAAGGCATACAGCATCGGGGTTTCGTAGCTGATGGAGCCGCGGAACATGGTTGCGGTCCAGTTGAAAACTTTTATGGCGGAAGGGACCGCGACCACCATCGTCAAAAACGAGAAGTACAGTCCGGCGTACATCGACATGCCGGTGACGAACATGTGATGGCCCCAGACCAGGAAGCCGATGATCGCGATACCCAGGCTGGATCCGGCGATGAATGAATATCCGAAAATGCCCTTGCGCGAGAAGCAGGTGACCAGCTCGCTGATGACGCCCATGCCGGGAAGAATCATGATGTAGACGGCCGGATGGGAGTAGAACCAGAACATGTGCTGGAACAGAATAGGATCGCCGCCGATGGCGGGATCGAAAATACCGATGTGGAAAGCCCGCTCCAAGCCGACCAGCGCAAGCGTGATGGCCACCACCGGCGTGCCCAGCACCTGGATCAGCGCAGTGGCGTAGTTGGCCCAAACGAAGAGCGGCAAGCGGCCCCACGTCATCCCTGGCGCGCGCATCTTGTGCACCGTAACGATAAAATTCAAACCCGTCAGAATCGACGAGAAGCCCGCGATGAATACGCCCACGGCGGCCGTAATGACGAAGGTGTTCGAATACGTTGTGCTGAACGGAGTGTAGAAGGTCCAGCCGGTGTCCACGCCGCCCATGACGATGGCGGCCAGCGCGAAGAGCGCGCCGACGATGTAAATGTACCAGCTCAGCAGGTTGATGCGCGGGAACGCCAGATCCTTGGCGCCGATCATCATGGGCACCAGGAAATTTCCGAAGGTGGCCGGAATGGACGGGATCAGGAAAAAGAAGATCATCGTCACGCCGTGCATGGTGAAAATCTTGTTGTAAGTGTCCGAATTCACCAGATCGCCTTGCGGAGTCAGCAGCTCCAGGCGGATGAGCATGGCGAAGACGCCGCCCAAGGCGAACATTACACTGATGGAGATCAAATAGAGCACGGCGATGCGTTTGTGGTCTGTGGTGAACAGCCACGACTTCCAGCCGTACTCGGCGTTCAGATAATTTACGGTTTCGGTAGTTTGAGGTTCTTGTAAAGCTGTGCTCATTGTTTACCGCCATCTGGCTGGGTGGAGCGCCGCGCCACGGTTGCGGGTCGCGCGAGGATTGCCGGTTGCGCGGACGCGGCGGGCGCGCCCGGCGCGTTGCCGATCGCCAGCGATTTGATATAGACCACTAACTGCAGGATGCCTTCCTCGGTGATCTGGCCTTGGAAGCTCGGCATCACATTGGGACGGTAGCCGGTGACCAATTTTGCATTGGGATTCAAAATCGATTCGCGAATATAAGCGTCGTCGGCCGGCACGGGTTGTCCGCCGGCCAGTTGGACGCGCGAGCCGTACACGCCGCGCAGCATCGGGCCGCGGCCCTGGCGGTCCAGCAGGTGACAACCGGAGCAACCCAACTGTTCGAACAGACGCTCGCCCTGCTGGGCCATGGTCCCGCTGGATCCGCCGCCGGCCAGCCAGTTCTGATAATCGGCCGGAGTCATTACGGTAACCCATCCCACCATGCCGGAGTGTTCGGTTCCGCAATACTCGGCGCAGAACAGATGATAACGGCCGGGCTTGTCGGCGGTGAACCACATGGTGTCGTAATGCCCCGGCACAACGTCGTGCTTGATGCGGAGCGCCGGGATGAAGAAACTGTGGATGACGTCTTCGGAAGCCAGCGTGACCTTGACAGGACGGCCTGTGGGAACGTGCAGTTCGTTGATCTCGCGCTGGCCTCCCGGATACTGGATCTTCCACATCCATTGCTTGCCCACCGAGTAAACATCAATGGCGTCGGGCGGAGGAACGGCGTTCAGGAAGTAGATCTTGGCCCCCCACCAGAAGAAGGTGAGCATCACCAGGAAGGGGACGATGGACCAGCCGATTTCCAGCCGCAAAGATCCGTGGATGGGCTGCGGCACTTCATCGCCGCGGCGGCGGTACTTGATCGCAAAGACGAAAATCACCGCGAAGATGAGCAGCGACATCACCACGCTGACCAGAGTCAGGTAGATGTACAAATGATCGATATCGACGGCGACCGCGGAAGCGGCTTCAGGCCAGAGAGGAATCTGCATAGGCTAAGCGGACCTCCGGGCGTCGAGGTGCGAATGGCGGTCTCGGCGGAGCATGATGAACACAAACGCCCCCAGAGCCAGGATGGTGGCCGTGCCTAGCGCCCGGGTGACCTGAGTGATGACCATTCCGTATTTTCCGGTAGTGGGATCGTAGTGATAGCAGAACAACAGCACCTGGTCGGCGGGCGAACCAATTTTGTTGGCCGATGCTTCCACCAAGCCGAGACGGAAATCGCGCGGCTTGTAGTCGATTCCATAGAAGTAGCGGGCGATCTTGCCTTCCGGCGTCAGGACAAAAATACCGCTGGCGTGTGCGAACTGTTTGCTGATGGGGTCGTACTTATAGTGGAACCCCACGGTGTCGGCCAGGCTGTGGATGGACGCTTCATCGCCGGTCAGGAAATGCCACCCGGCTTTGGCGTCCCCCCGGGCGCCCGTGCTCTGATACTTCTCGATGTAGTTGGCTTTTTTCGCGGTCGCGAGTTGCCAGCTCTCTTTGGGATTGAAGCTGACCGTGACCACTTGGTAATCGGTACCCACGTTTAAGGAGGTCTGCTCCATGGCGTGGCTCAGGCCGTTCAGGATGAGGTCGCACAGGCCGGGACAATCGTAATACACCAGCGCCAGCACCACTGGTTTCTCGCGGAAATACTGGCCCAGCCGAACCGCTTGCCCGGTCTCGTCTTTGAACGCCAGTTCCAGGGGAATCTGAGCGTTCAGGTTCTGGTCGATGCCGACGCCCTGCACCATCAGGGGCAGGCTGGCGGCCGGAATGCCCATCTGCTGCGCGGGCACGGCGCCTGGCAGCGCGGCAATCATCAGACCGGCGATCAAAAGTCTACTGCTGCTCATTTTTGATCCCCTGTTGCCCCTTGGCTATTGGCTTTAGGCGCCACGGCCGCCGCTGGTTTGGCTACTGCCGGCTTACGCCCGGCCAGAATGTCATCGAGATAATTGTGGGAGGGCAGGCCCTTAGTAGCGAGCATATCGATGGCGCGGTCGATCGGCACGCGAACCACGCCGTTCTGCTTGTCCACCCAGGCGTAACTATTCAGGATGTGATCCTCCTGTGTCCGCAGGCGCTGCAGTTGTTCGTAGGGCGCCACTTCGATACGCGGCTCCGGAGGAATTACCGGCCGCGAAAGTCTTTCGGATTCGGCGGTGCCGGTGGTGTCGTAGAAATAGCGGAAGATGCCTACCACCAGCACGAAGACCAAGAACGTCGTGACCGCCAGAAAAGCCAGCGACACCACGATGAGCCGTACGCTGACTTCGCTCTGCTCGTGGCCGGCTCCGTTCGGGCTGTGATGTACCGTGTGTTCCATGTTTGTATCGATAGCGCTCAGTGTCTGTGTCCGTGCGTTGTGACGAGCAGCGAATAAGTGTCGCGTGGATCGCGCGACGCCAGCAACGGCCTAGCCTTCAGATTCCTGATGAAAAAAGCCAGCCAGATGCCGCCCAAAGCGATCAGGGCGGCCACATCGGTCCAATAAACTTCCAGTCCGCGCTGGCGAAACGCCGGTATAACAATCCAGAATAAATCCAGGATCTTCATCATGATGATCCACACCGCCAGGGTGCGCAGCCGGCTCGGATTCTTCTTGACGAAACGCAGCAGGAGCAGGAAGAATGGAACGAAGAAATGGAAGATCGCGATGGTCCACGCGATATAGCCCCATCCCCCGCTGAAGCGGCGAACGTACCAGGGAATTTCGTCCGGCAGATTCTCGGCCCAGATAATCAGGAACTGCGCGAACGACATATAGGCCCAGAGCATAGTGAAGGCCAGCATCAGGTTGCCGAGGTCGTGGTAATGCTGGCGCGTCAGGAAGCTGGCGAACGGCTCGCGTTTCGAGAGCAGCACCAACACCGCTACCAGGAACGAAAACGTCAGCAGCACTTCGCCCACCGTGAACATCCAGCCGTAAATGGTCGAGTACCAGTCCGGTTCCAGCGACATGATCCAGTCAATGAACGCTAATGTGGTGGTCAGCACGAAAACCAGCAACGCGGGAGCGCTACGCGCCTTGATTCGTTTAAAGAGCGCCGGGTCGCCCGTGCGATCATGCTCATTGGCCATCCTCAAAATGCGGAAGCCGGAGAACAGCCAGATGGCAAAATACAACAGAGTTCGAATGATGAACCAGGTAGGATTCAGGTAAGCGGCCTTGTGGCCGGTTGCAAAATGCTCGGCGCGATAGCCCGCGTCCGTCCACTTATACAGCGTGCCGAGCGCGAAGAAAAGCGGGATGGCGAACAACAAAACCAGCGGCAGGGTCTGGAGGCCGGATTCCACCAGGCGCCGAACCGCCACGCCCCAGTTCCCTCCCACCACGTTATGCAGGAAAAAGACGCCCAGGCAGCCCAGAGCCAGGCCGGCCCAGAAAATGTAAGCGAACAGATAGGATTGCCAGAAATGCGCGGGATCCATGAAGAGCCCGATCAGGCTGATCACCAGCGCCAAGAGGCCGACGAACAAGGCGCTCCGCTGCACGCGCTCCATTTGAGGGCGGAGGGTATCGCTGGGGGTCATTGGGGATTTACTCCTTGCGGACCGGCGGGCGCGCCGGAGTTTCCGGCTGCGCGCGGCGGCGGCTCCACCGTCAGAGTCTGGAGCTGCCCAGGCGGTACGTCGGACTGAGTGGCGGACTCGCTCAACTGCAACGCGCGAATGTAGGCCACCACCCGCCAGCGGTCATCCGATTCCAGGCGTGAGGCGTAGCTTGGCATGGCGCCGAACCCATTGGTGGCCACATCAAAGAAATGTCCCACCGGAGCATGCATCAGTCTATCCGAGTAATACGAGGGAGGCTGCCGGAAGCCCCGCAAAACCACCATGCCGTTGCCGTCCCCCAGGCGGCCATGGCAGGGCGTGCAATAGATGTTGAAGCGGGTCTGGCCGCGTTCGATATCCGCCTTGGCGATGGGGATTGGAAACTGGTCGATGTCTTCGCCGTCGATCTTGCCTGTGTAGCGTGCTTCGTCGATGCGCAGGTGCCCGCGCGCCACGGTTCCTTCCACTTGCGGCCGGGCGGAGCGTTGGTCGGCGAAGAACTCGCTTACCGCGAGCGGCTTGTAACGCGGTTCATTCTGCATATCCTGGCGGCAGGCAGTGAGCGGGAGGAGAGCAAGCGCGCACACGCCGATAGAAGCACATTGACTCGATAGTGAGCCGCGCACGTGAGTAAGCGGTCGGATTCCGGCTCCCTGACGGTCGCGGCTCTGTTTACTTTTCAACGTCGGCCACCTCTTCGGGGTTGAGTTGTTCAAGAAACGCCCTGGTCTTCGCCAGGTCGAACTTGGGATCGGATGCCTCGATGCACAGGAAAAACCGGTCGACGGACGCGCGGGAAAAATTCTGCACGTTGAACACCGGATGATAGGGCATCGGCAGCTTGTTCAGCGCCAACATGCCGACCACAGCGCTTAGCGCGGCCAGCAGGACCGTACACTCGAAGGTGATCGGAATATAAGCGGGCCAGCTGTTGAAAGGCCGTCCCGCAACGTTGTGCGGATAAGCGATTACCGAGATCCACCACAACAGCGAAAAGCCGCCGATGGCGCCGCACAGACCGAAGAACAAGACGATGGGCGCCACCCAGTTGCGGCGGAAACCCACCGCTTCGGCCAAGCCGTCGATGGGCATCGGCGTATAAGCGTCCATGTTGCGATAACCCGCGGCGTAGGCGCGATTCGCGGCTTCGAGCAGCTGCTCGGGATCTTCAAACTGCGCCATGACCCCGTACTTTCCGTGACGATCCGCAAAAGTTTCCGTCATTGCTTATTTCCGTTTCACCGGGATCAGTCTCCGTGCGCCGGCGCGGGCGCTGGACCATCGTCTGCGATATTCGGCGCCAGATGATGCAGCACTTCGCGCACTTCAAAGATCGAGATCGACGGTAGCACACGAACGAACAGAATCATGAGCACCAGGAAGAATCCGAGAGTTCCGACGTAAACCGCCCAATCCCACTGAGTCGGATAATACATGCCCCAGGAGGAGGGCAAAAAGTCGCGGGCCAGGCTGGTGATGACGATAATGAAGCGCTCCAGCCACATGCCGATGTTCACCACGATGGATACACAGAACAGCGCCGGGATGCTTTGCCGCACCTTCGCGGACCACAGGGATTGGGGAATCAGAATATTGCAGAGAATCAGGCTCCAGAAAAAGTATCGATACGGGCCGGTGGCGCGGTTCAGGTACATGAACATTTCGTGCGGGTTGCCGCTGTACCACGACATGAACGCTTCCATGCAGTAGCCGTAACCGACGATCAGGCCCGTGCCCAGCATCAGCTTGCCCATGCAGTCCATATGGCGCATGGTGATGATATCTTCCAGATGAAACCATTTTCTGGCGGGAACCGCGAGCGTCACCACCATGGCGAAGCCGGAATAGATGGCGCCGGCCACGAAGTAGGGCGGAAAAATCGTGGTGTGCCAGCCGGGCAGCAGGCTGATGGCAAAGTCGAAGCTGACCACCGTGTGAACGGAAACCACCAGCGGCGTCGCCAGGCCACCCAGCAATAGATACGCCATCTGATAGCGCGCCCAATGTTTCGCCGATCCGCGCCAGCCCATGCCGAGCATCCCGAACACCAGCTTCTGCCACTCTTTCTTGGCGCGATCCCGCATAGTCGCCAGATCCGGCACCAGGCCGATGAACCAGAAAATCAGCGATACGGTGAGGTAAGTGGAAACCGCGAAGACGTCCCAGATGAGCGGGCTGCGCGGATTGGGCCACAGCCACATCGAATTGGGGTAGGGAAGCAGCCAATACGGCAGCCAGGGACGGCCCAGGTGCAGGATCGGGAACATGCCGGCCTGCGCGACAGCGAACAGCGTCATGGCTTCCGAAAATCGATTGATCGAAGTACGCCAGTCCTGTTTCAGCAGCAGCAGAATCGCCGATATGAGCGTGCCCGCGTGGCCGATACCGATCCACCAGACGAAGTTGACGATCGCAAAGCCCCACGCCACCGGGACCACGATGCCCCAAACTCCGACGCCCTTATAGAACAGCCAGCACGCGCCCGCGAGCAGGCCCTGCATGGCGACAAAGGCCAAAAACAGGCTGATAAACCATTGTTTCGGGGTGGTCTGGATCGGCTTGAAGACCACGCCGGCGATTTTGTCGGTGACGGTTGCGTAGGTGAATCCCGGCGCAATGATCTTGTCCGGGCCGGGGTCGATTACTGGCGGCTCTAGTTCGTCGGTGGTTTCAAAGCGGCTAGGCATTGCCGATCTCCGGATTGGGGTTGCGCAGGCGTCCCAGATAGGTGGTTCGGGGCCGCACGTTCAGGTCTTCGAGCAGGCTGTAGTTGCGGGCCTGCGCTTTGAGCTGCGCCACGCGGCTCTTGGGATCGTTAATGTCTCCGAAAACAATGGCCTGGGTGGGACAAGCCTGAGCGCAGGCCGGGGTGATTTCGCCGTCGGCGATGCGCCGGTTCTGCTTCTCGGATTCGATCTTAACCGCGTTAATGCGCTGTATGCAGTAGGTGCATTTTTCCATCACGCCGCGGCTGCGCACCGTCACGTTCGGATTGCGCAGGCCGTACAGGCTGGGCGTGCCCCAATCGGAGTACAGCAGGAAGTTGAAGCGCCGCACTTTGTAGGGGCAGTTGTTGGAGCAATAGCGGGTGCCCACGCAGCGGTTGTAAACCATCTGATTGATGCCGTCGCCGCTGTGCACCGTCGCCGCCACCGGACATACCAGCTCGCAAGGCGCGTTCTCGCACTGCATGCACGGCACCGGCTGGTAATAAAGCTCGGGATTGTCCCAATTGCCTTTGAAGTAGCGATCCACGCGCAGCCAGTTCATGTGCCGCCCGCGGGTTACTTCGATCTTGCCCACCACCGCGATATTGTTCTCGGACTGGCAGGCCATCATGCACGAGCCGCATCCCACGCAGGAGTTCAGGTCGATGGTCATGCCCCACTTGTAGCCTTGATAGCGATAGTCCGGATACAGGGTGAGCTTCGATGGAACGGGCCGGTCGTCTTCCTTTTGATCGGCGAACTGCGGTGTCTTCTTGTACTCGTCGAGACTGGCGATGCGAATCGGCTCGCCCTCTTCCATGGTCTGGGTGTGCTGCGTGGTTGCGAACTCGTGGCCGCTGCCCACTTTGTTCAACTCCAGGCCATAATCATTCCAGGGCGAAGACGAAGTGCGCAGCAAATACGCGTTGAAACCCACTTCATTGCCGACGTGGCCGGCGAACGTTCTGCCAAAACCGAGATGCACGGTAGCGCTGTTATTGGCGTGGCCCGGCTGGATCCAGATGGGCCCGGTAACGGTTCGCCCTTGGTACTTCAGCTCGGCCACATCGCCGATATTGAGATTTTTCTGCTGGGAGGTAGTGGGGCTGATCCAGATGGCATTGTCCCAGGTCATCTTGTTCTGGGGCTTGGGCAGCTCTTGCAGCCAGCCATTGTTCGAGAAAGATCCGTCCCAGATGGTGGGGTCCGGGCGGAAAATAATCTCCATGCCCTGCGCTGCTTTGGGCTGCGATGCGGGCGGCATTTTGGCCGTCACGTTGAGCGCTGGTAGCTTCGTATTGGGCACCACGCCGTCGTGCAGGGCCTGCTGCCAGAAGATATCGAAGTTGGAAACTTTAGCCTGACCCTGCCAGTAGGCCTGCACCAGATCGTGATCCGACTTGTCGGGCTGGCCGCCCAGCGTTGCAATCACCTCCAGCGCCGTCTTGCCGCCATACAGCGGGGCAATCAGCGGCTGAACGAAACTGACGGTGCCGTCGAACCCGCGCACGTCGCCCCAGGATTCCAGATAGTGCGCTTCCGGAACCTGCCAGATACACTGCCTGGCGGTCTCGTCGGCATACAGGCCAAGATAAGCTTTCCAATAGACCTTTCTGAGCGCTCCGGCGAAGTTCAAGTCCGCGGGAGCGCTGTAGACCGGATTGCCGCCCAGGATGAACAGCGTCTCCACCTTGCCGGCATTCATGTCGGCCACCAGCTGGCGCAGCGAGTTCTGCTGATCGGAGGGATTTCCTTCGATGGAATCCGTGTAGCTGACGGTTTTGCCGACGTTCCCGAGCGCCTGGTTCATGGCGTGCGCCAGCGCGTGAACGGCAGGCGGCTGGTAATCGCCCGCCACCACCAGACAAGTTCCTTTGTGGGCCTGCAGATCCTTTGCGATGGCCGCTACTTCTTTGTTCTTTCCGCTGGCCTGTCCGCCCAAACCGAGAGCAGCCGCCAGATCCCAGGCCCAGCCTTCGATTTCACTTGCCGGGAGCACGAAGTGGTGATCCGCCATGCTGGCGGTGGGAGAAGGCGAAGGCTCCACTACGTACAGCCGGTTGAGCACTGTTTCGCCAGGCGGCTTTCCTTCGGCCTGCACCTGAGCCGGCAAAACGACGGGACCGCGATTCTCCGTCGCATATCCCGCCGATTGGTTCGATCGAGGCGCCGCCGGGCCGTCCTGGTAGCCTTCCTGCCAGTCTTCCTTGGGTTGCGGTGTATGCGTTACGTTGCTCGCCACCCGGCGTTTATCCGCAAACTGCCGGGCGTGACGAAGGTTGCCGGGACCGCAGGCCAGAAAATCGGCGTCGAGAGAAACAATGACGTCCGCCTGGCCGAAGTCGTAAATGGTATTGACAGGACGGCCGAACGCCAGCATCGCGCCTTGGTAAGCGCTGTGGCGCCCACCCACCTCATATTGATGCCATTTGGCGCCCGGAAATTCCTTCAAGATCGCGTTGATCCCGGCCGTAAGCGTCGGAGACGTCACCGTCTCTGTGAGGATGCGAAGGCCGTCGCCATTTTTTACCGCTGCCGCTTCGCGCCGAACCGCGACCGCGCCCTGGAAGGCAACCCAGGAGTCTATGAAACCCTGCCTGGTGACGGCCTGCGCGCGATCCGGATCGTACATCGTCAGGATGGATGCCTGTTGGAAATAGTCCGAAGCGCCCAGGCTGCCAGGATGGTCTGGGTTTCCTTCGATTTTGGTGGGCCGTCCAAGGTAGCTGGTGACCAGTAAGCCGGTGCCTACGCCACCCATCTGCATCGCTGTCGCGAAATAGAGGGGCACGCCGGGAACGAACTCTTCCGGCTGGCGAACATAGGGGACGATCACTTCTTTGGGTTGCTTGGTGCAAGCCGTTACGCCTGCAAACGCCAGCGAGGCGGCAGCCAGCTTCAAGAAATTGCGGCGGTGGTCTGCGTCCAGCCAGTTCGGCGTCCGGTCGGCGAGTTCATCGTCGAGGAATGCCTGAAACTCTTTGGTCTCCGCCAGCTCTTCGAGGCTCTTCCAGTATAAAGGTCCCTGGGCTGATTCCAGCCGAGCCCGAATCTTGTCTAGGTCAAGAACGGGTTTATCCATTTCGGTGGCAACTCATCGTCGGTGGCAACTCATCGGTGGCAAGTGTAACAGTCCGTCAAACTTTGTATGTGGTTTTCCTGAACCAGCTGGCGGCCCAATTCTTCCTGATTGGACGGCGCTTCATAAGCCATGTTGAACACCTGGTCGCGCGGGCGAACGTACTTCTCGGGATTGCGGTGACAGTTGATGCACCAGTTCATGTAAAGCGTATTTTCCTTGTACATCAGGGGCATCTGATCCACGCGGCCATGGCAGGTGGCGCACCCGACGCCCTTGTTGATATGGATGCTGTGGTTGAAGTATACGAAATCCGGCAGGTCGTGTATACGGGTCCACTGCAGCGATTCGCCCGTGCGGTAACTGACGCGCACCGGCTCCAGGATCTCGGCGTTCGACCAGATCTGCGAATGACAACTCATGCAGATCTCTGTGGCCGGAATGCCTGCGAATGACGAAGTCTCTACCGACGTGTGGCAATAGCGGCAGTCGATCCCGTCATCGCTGACATGGTGCTTGTGGCTGAAAGGTACGGGTTGGTCCTTCACCACCTTGGTATCCGTGATGTAACTGCCACGGTCCATGGCATAAGCGAAGGTGATCAATCCGCCGGCTGCCAGAACGGCGCTGGCAATGCTTATTTTTGAGATGCTATTCGCGCTTCGGTGGAAAAGCTGGGCCATCCAGTTCGTCCTGTGTGACCCACCATGGTAAATCAGCTTGCGCTAGAATTGCAAAAAATATTATGCGACGAGTTTGAATGTTATGCGGCTTACTATTTAAGCTGTGTTGCGGTCTGCGCTTAAGCCGCGAAGCGTTTGTTCACTGCCCGGCGTGCTCGCAGTAAGCGGATGCGAACGGCAGTCTCTGTCCAGCCGTGGGCGCGGGCAATCTCCTGGACTTTGTATCCTTCCAGGTAGTGGCGCGTCAGGACCAAGCGATCATTCTCTTTGCAGGTCTTGAGAATCCGCCGGACATCGATGGCGGCCAGATTGACCCTGGGAGGCGTGGTAAGTTCTGGAAGCGTCTGCAAGAACGGTTCGCGGCGCATGTAGCTCCGATGGATGTTCAGAGCGATGCTGTTCATCCAGGTGAGCACCATGCTTTGATCGCGTAATTGGCTGCGGCGTTCCCAGCCCTTCACCCAGGCGGCTTGCGCCGTCTCCTGCGCGGAATCGTATGACAAGCCGCGCGAGACCAAGAAACGCACTGTCAGGTTGTAGCCCTTCTTATACGCGGCCCCGTACCACTCTTCTTCTCGTGTCATATTTGCCGTAAACTCCCTGAGGACATTTGCCTTCTCCGCGCTAGAGGCAGTTTCAGGGCCACGCGGCACGGGCTTTGGCGCGTCTACGCAAGTTGTCTGTAATCAGATGGCTGGGAGACGTCCTGGTGCAGGGATTGGCTGGCTGGTCACCGCGCAAGAATTTTCTAAACGAGCAAAATTTTCCTGAAACCTTTAGGGCACAATGAAAACCATGTAATCTTCGTCGACATATTGGCCCAGGGAGCCATCGCCCACCTTCAGCGCGGCGCGCTCATGTCCAAAGACAGTGAAGCCAAGAGAAGAATAGAGGCGCTTCGCCGCCAATTGATGGTCGCCCACAGTGAGGATGATTTGCTCGATCCCCGCCAAGGACGTGGCGCGACGCAAAACTTCGGTCATCAAGCGCCGCGAGATACCTTGTCCGCGATGTTCCCGGTGGACAAAAACTCCCCAGATCCGGGCCTTGTGCCGTTGCTTGTGGCGTGTGTTGCGTCCGAAACCTACGGTGCCAATCAGCTTGCCGCCTTCGAAAGCGCCCAGCACGTAGTTGTCGTCGCTTGCGGCGGACAAGCGCTTTCGAAAGAGTTCCAGCGGTATCGCGCGATGCTCCTCCGCGGACTCGCCGAAAGCGCGCGGCTCCTGTTCGAGAGCTTCCAGGCGCAGGCGCCAGAAGGCTTCGGCATCTTGCGCGCCCAGGGTACGAATATCTATAGTCGTTGTTTGGGCAAGCATTATTTGGGCCGCTCCACCATTATCGTTATCCTGGCCGCGGTTCTCTTACCGTGTGCCCTGGCGCAAACCGCGCCAGATCCCGCCGAGCAGAAAAAGATCCTGGCCGATGCCACCGACTATGCCGTCAACCACGAGCGCAACCTGCCGAACTTCCTCTGTATCCAGACCACCCGGCGCTTCCAGGATTATCCAAGCCGCGACTTGCAGGGCCGCGACGAATGGCGTCCTCTCGACATTATCGTAGAGCGGCTGGCTTATTTTGAACACCGCGAGGACTACAAGGTTATCGAGATCAATGGAATTGCTTCCGGCCTCGAGCACGAAAAGCTGGGCGGCGCCTCATCTTCGGGCGAGTTCGGGTCCGTGATGAAAGGCATTTTCGCGCCGGAGACCGCGACGGATTTCGCCTGGCAAACCTGGTTTACGCTGCGCGGCCGTAAGATGCACGTCTACGCGTACCAAGTGGCGGCCGCGAACTCGGACTACCATGTCGTGGTGCCGGAACAGAAGAAGGATCTGGTCACGGCCTATCACGGCCTTATCTTCGTCGACGACCGCAAGCATTTCATACACCGCATCACGCTGCACGCCGACGGAATCCCGCCGGCGTTTCCGATTCAGGACATCAGCCTGATGCTGGACTACGAGTACACCCGCATCGGCGATGCCGATTACCTGCTTCCGTTGACGTTCGAGCTTCGTTCGCGGGAGGGCAATGTCCGCATCAAGAATGACGTGGATTACGACCAGTACCGGAAGTTCACGGCGGATTCGAGTGTCAGCTTTGGCGGTGCGGACGCGCCTACCGAGCAGTCTCCAAAGAAGTAGTGTGGCGCGAGTCCTAACGTGCCGTGTCCGCACTCCTGCGGACACTTTGAACAACGGACCAGGCATTCACACGAGTGTGAATGCGGCACCCAAGAGTGGGTGCGCCACAACTAAACAAACGCCGTGGTCTTGATGCCCGAAATCTCGAATTGCTTCCGGCAGCGCATGTTTTTGCACATCACTTTGTCATCGAGCAGCACCATATAGCTCGCGGCCTTCTTGAATTTGGCTCGGTCGCGCTCGTCGGCGTGGCCCGGCAGCCGCTCTACTTTGCTCCGCAGCAGCCAGCGCAGGTCGTACGTCTCGGAGCCCCGGCAGTAGGGGCAGTGCAGCATCGCAGGCTTCTTGGTTTCGGATTCCTTGTAAAACGCTCGTTCGTCCATGGAGTTGTTCCGATCTTAATCCTAGTACACACCATCATCGGAGTACACACTATGATCGGATGATGAAGATCGCGCTGGACGCGACTCCTTTGACGGTCCCCAGCGGCGGGGTGCGCCGCTACACCGAGGAGCTGACCCGCGCGCTCTGCGATAGCTTTCCCGGCGATCAGTTCTGGCTGCTGTCCGATCAAAAGCTCGTCCTTCCATTTAATCGCGCCAACCTGAATACGGGCCAAGGTCCGCGCAACATGCTGGAACGGCGCTGGTGGTCCTGGGGACTGCAGGGCGAAATCTCGCGCCTCGGGATCGACGTCTTTCATGGGACCGATTTCGCGGTGCCTTACCTGCCGCTGCGTCCAAGCGTGATGACGCTGCACGATCTTTCCCCGTGGCTGAATCCGGCCTGGCACTCCCAGTCCACTCGCGTGCGCAGTCGCACTCCCATGCTGCTGCGCTTGGGCTTGGCCACCATGGTGATCACGCCATCGGAGGCCATCCGCCGCGCGGCCATCGAACGTTTTCATCTGCAGCACGATCGAGTGATTGCGGTGCCTCTGGCAGCCGCCGCAGCTTTTCGGCCTACGCCGCCCGGTGACAGCTCTCCGCCATACCTGTTGTATGTCGGCACGCTGGAGCCCAGAAAAAATATCGGTTTCATTCTGGATCTGTGGCGGGAGCTGCGCCGCGAGCATCCCATCCAGCTGGTTCTGGCGGGCCGGCGCCGCGCGGACTTTCCCGAAATTCCCGCTGAGCCCGGTTTGCGAATTGCCGGTCTTACGCCGGATGAAGATCTGCCCGCTTTGTATTCGGGCGCCATCGCTTGCCTGTATCCGTCTTACTATGAAGGGTTCGGTTTGCCCGTCCTCGAAGCCATGCAGTGTGGGGCTGTGGTGATCGCTTCACGCGATGCCGCCGTCATGGAAGTGGCCGGCGAGGGCGCCATTCTGCTCGACCTTCGGGACCGCGCACTGTGGATGGAGACGTTGCGGCTGGCCGTCGAGCAGCCCGAAGAGATGCGTGGACTGCGGGAAAGGGCTCTAGCCAGAGCCGGGGAATTTTTTTGGACCAAAACAGCGCGACTCACAAGAGCTGTCTATGAGCAGGCCATCCAACGCTTCCGCAACTAAACCGAGAGCGTTATTCCTGGCGGCCGAGGCGCCCTATCCCACCATCGGAGGAGGTCCCATCCGCGCCGCTTCCGTGCTCGAATATCTGGCGGTGCGATTTTCCGTCCACGCGATCTTTTTCCGCGAACCGGGAGCGCCCCACCCCGCGGCCGCCATTCCTCCCGGTAAGTTGGATCGCGTAGATGTCGTCGACCTGCCGTTTCATTCCAAGCGTTTTTTGCCGCGCCTTCTGCGAAATGCTTCCCGGCTGGTTAGGAATCGCGCACCCTTGATGGATCGCTTCTCGGGCTTCGAAGCTCAGATTGAGCGCTTTGTCTCGGGGCAAAATTACGAAGCCGCATTCATCGAACAGTTCTGGTGCGCGCCCTATATCCAAAACCTGCGTCCAGGAGCCAGGCGCGTATTCGTGGATCTGCACAATGTTGAATCGTCATGGCATCGCCGCATGGCTGCATCCGAAAGCGGTTTGTTTCGCTGGAGCCACCGACGATTTGCGCGAGCGGCGCTGGAGCTGGAGCGTTACTGGCTGCCCAGGTTCGATGCCGTTCTTACCACCTCGTGCAGCGACGCAAAATTGGTGCAGGCCAGTGCCGGCGGCGTCAGGATAACGGTCTATCCCAACGCGCTCCCGCTGATGGTTCCACCGCCCCGATCAGATCGCCAGGAGATCGTTTTCAGCGGCAATCTCGAATATGCGCCGAACATCTCGGCGGTCCAATTCTTTCATCGCGACGTCTGGCCCGCGCTGCAGTCGCGCTGGCCCAAGTTGAGGTGGAAGATTTTAGGCAAAAATCCAGGACGTTTGATTCGCGATCTGGCCGCTCGCGATCCGAGCATCCAGGTCACCGGGTTTGTGGAGGACGCCGTGGCTGTCATTGCGCAATCGCAAGTGGCTATCGTGCCCCTTCTTGCGGGCAGCGGAACGCGCATCAAAATCCTGGAGGCCTGGGCCGCCGGTACTCCGGTGGTGTCCACAACGCTCGGAGCCGAGGGCCTGGAATTTCACGATCGTGAACACCTCATCTTGGCCGACGACGCGGAGAGCTTCACGGCAGCCGTTTCCGACCTGCTGGCATTGCCCGTGGATCGGGAACGCATCGGCGCGGCCGGCCGCAGGCTTTATGAGGAGCGGTACACTTGGCAAACCGCCTGGAAAGCGCTGGCCGCGGCTCTCGACGCTGACGTGCTCCAGGAATGATTTAAGTATTGCGCGGCCACCCGTAACGCAAACCCGAGCGCGCCGTCTAACTCCAGGAAAGTCCGCGCCCAACAAGTTCCACCCGCAGAATCGGCGGCGACTTTGCGCAGAAATCCATGTAACATAGAGCTAGCGTCCTGTGAACGTTTGGTGAACGGCCCGTTGAAAACGGGAAACCCTCTATACTGGAGAAGGTCATGCGTTTTTCGGTAGACGCTCACGCAATTGGACAGCACTTAACGGGGAACGAAACATACATCAGAAATCTTTTGAATTGTTTCGAAGTGCTGGATCGTGAAGCGGATTTTGTAACGTACATTTCGCGCCAAGAGGCCATCGCCGATGTGCCCGGGCGATTTCAGAAGAAGCGGGTGTCGGCTAACCCTTTTGTGCGGCTTGGCTTCGATCTGCCGCGCCGTGTGGCGCTGGATCGTCCCAGCCTGCTGCACGTGCAGTACACCGCGCCGCTGGTGTGTTCGGCGCCCATCGTGGTCAGCGTTCACGACGTCAGCTTTCTGGAACATCCCGAATACTTTACATCCTTTCGCGCTATGCAGCTGCGTTTGACCGTTCGACGCACTGTAAAAGCCGCTTCCTGCGTCCTGACGCCCAGCGAATTCTCTAAACGGCGAATCCTGGATGCTTACCAGCTTTCCGACGACAAGGTTGTGGTGCTGCCTATCGGCGTCAGCTCCGTATTTCACCCGGTAACTCGCGAATCCGCGCAACGCAGCATGCGGTCGGCATTGTCGCCTAACGGGCCCGTCCCTTTTATCCTGACCGTCGGCGACCTTCAGCCCCGCAAGAACCACTTGGGATTGATCCGCGCCTTTGAGGAGCTGATTCGCGCCCATCCGCAGCTGCCGCATCACTTGTTGATGGTGGGCAAAGAACAAACCTGGTACGCGCCTACCGTGCACGCGGCCGCCAGGAAATCGCAACTGGCCGATCGTATTCATTTCACCGGTTTCGTGGACGACGAAGAGTTGCGCCGCTTGTATGGCGCCTGCGACCTGTTCGTCTATCCATCGTTCTATGAAGGCTTTGGATTGCCCATCCTGGAGGCCATGGCGTGCGGGCGCGCCGTGGCCTGCTCCAACACGTCGGCCATGCCGGAAGTGGCCGATTCAGCGGCGTTGCTCTTCGATCCCGGCTCCCAGCGGGATCTTGTGTTTGCCATGCGCGATCTGTTGCTGAATCCGGAACTGCGCCATCGCATGGAGCGCCTGGGAGTGCAGCGCGCGGCGATGTTCAGCTGGACCAGCAGCGCGGCCAAGACGCTGGATCGCTACTACGCCGTGGCCGGGGGCGCTTCGCAAGTCCCGGCTGCCGTCCGCAAATCGAGTTCGGTGGTTCGCCGATAAATGCGATGAAGCACCTCTTTGCAGAAATCGCTTCTCCATTCCTACTCTCGGCTCTGGCGCTCTTTGCGGCGCCCGTGGCCAAATCCACGCTTCCCAATGAGACCCTCCACTTCAGCGTCAACTGGCCGAGCGGCTTGAGTTTGGGCGAAGCCACGCTGAGCGCTTCCAGTTCGCGCGAGGCCGACGGGCCCGAGCGCATGCATTTCGCATTCGAGCTGGACGCCAACGTCCCTGGATTCGCGGTGAGCGACAGATTTCGCTCCGCTGCGTCTGGAAGCTTTTGCTCGGTGGAGTTTCAGAAGACCACTTCACATGGATCCAAGAAAGTGGACGACACCGAAGCGTTCGATCTGAACACCGGCACGGTCACGCGTGGATCCGGCGCCGGGAAGTCCGAAATGAGCGCCAACACCTGCGGGAAGGACGCTCTGGCGTTTCTGTATTTCGTCCGCCAGGAGTTGAGCCAGGGCCGCATGCCGCCGCGCCAGACGGTGTTTTTCGGCGCAGCTTACGAGGTTCGGCTGGAGCTGGCCGGCACGGAGAACGTGAAGATCGGGAACAAGCCGGTGGATACCGATCATGTGAAGGCCTCCGTCGACGGCCCTTCGTCCAGCATCCGTTTCGATCTGTATTTCCTCGAAGACCGCGCCCGCACCCTGGCGCTGGTACGCGTTCCCTTGTCCCTCGGCACGTTTTCGATGGAGCTGGCGAAGTAGCCCCCGATCCACTCGTGGCAATCAAGGTAGCCTTCTTTTCGCCGCTTCCACCCGCGCGCAGTGGCATTGCCGATTATTCCGCCGCGCTCCTGGACGAATTGAAAAAGCTGGTGGACGTGGAGGTGTTCGCATCCAAGCCGGTCTCTTTCAATCCTGGAAATTTCGATGTCGCGCTGTACCAGGTGGGCAACAACGCTTATCACGATTTTTGTTATGAAGCGGCGCTGGATCACCCCGGCGTGGTGGTGGTTCACGAAGCCAACCTGCACCACCTGATCGCCGACATCACCATCAAGCGCGGCGATTGGGACGCGTACATGCGCGCCGTCCAGCAGGAAGGCAGCGCCGACGACCTGGCGTTTGCAGAGCGAGTGCGGAGGCTGGAAGTAGGACCGGACTACGAAGGCGTGCCCATGCTGCGCCAGTTGCTCAGCCGGTCCAAGGCGGCCATCGTGCACAGCGGCTGCGTGGAGTCTGAATTGCGCGGCGCCGGATTCTCGGGCGCGGTGGCGCGCATCCCGCATGGCGCCTGGATTCCCGACGCCAACCGCTCGGACTTCCGCGAACGTTTGGGGCTGGACGAGACCACGCCGCTCATCGGCATCTTCGGTTTCCTGAAGCCGTATAAGCGCATTGCCGAATCCTTGCGGGCCTTCCGCAGGCTGGTGCGCGTGCAGCCCTCGGCCAAAATGATCCTGGTGGGCGATCCGCACGCCGAATTGCGGCTGGATTCGCTGATCCGGTCGCTCGATCTGGGTTCGCACGTGCGCGTCCTTGGATTTCGGCCGATCGAGGAATTTGTCGGCTATCTGGCGGCCTGCGACATCGTCCTCAATCTGCGTTATCCGACCGTGGGCGAGAATTCGGGCACCCTGATGCGCGCGCTCGGCCTCGGCAAAGCGGTGGTGGTCTCAGAGGTCGGATCTTTCAGCGAGCTTCCGGAAACCGTCTGTTTGAAAGCGCCGGTGGACGCGACGGAAGAGGATTATCTTTTTGAATATCTCAATCTGCTGGTGAGCCGTCCTGAGGTGCGCAGGGCGCTGGGCGCTCGGGCGCGCGAATGGGTGGAGACGGAGTGTACCTGGCCGAAAGTTGCGCGCCGCTACGCGGATTTCTTGGAACGAATCGCGGGCGATGGATCGTCGCCTGCCGGAGCAGCCCAAACTGAAACGGAAACCGCGCAGTCCGCACCGGCCGTCACGGCGGCGTCCATTCACGTAGAGCCGGAATATATTGTTTCCTGGGCGCCGGATGAAGCCGCGAAGGGCTACGTCGAAACGCACCTCAGCCGTTTCGAAAAGACCCTCGCGATCACGCCGCCGGGCGGCCCCGGCGACCGGATTCTTGAGATGGGCGCCTACCTGCAAATTACACCAGCGCTTGAAGCGCGCCTTGGTTACGGGGAAGTGCGGGGCTGCTACTACGGCCCGGCTGGCAAGATCGATCAGCGCAGCGTGCGGTCCATCGAGGGCGAACTGTTTCATTGCGCCTTGGAGCTCTTCGATGCGGAGAAAGACCGCTTTCCTTACGACGACGGCTATTTCTCCACCGTTCTGTGCTGCGAGCTGGTGGAGCATCTCACCGAGGATCCCATGCACATGATGGCGGAGATCAACCGGGTGCTGCGGCCCGGCGGGCGCCTGGTGCTGACCACTCCCAATATTGGTTCCTTGCGCGCGATCGCGGCGATTCTCGCGGGCTATCATCCCGGATTCTTCCCCGCCTACGTGCGCCCGCGCGTGGAAGGCGAGCAGCCTGAGGCGCGGCACAACCGCGAGTACACGGCACGCGAAATAGCGCTTCTGTTCTATTACTCCGGCTTCGAAACCACCCTGCTTGAAACCGGGCCTTTCCGCGACGAACCGAAACCGGAACACGAGTGGGTGAAGCATTTGCTTGCGCGCTACGAACAACCCGCGGATCTGCGCGGCGACGGGATCTATGCGGTGGGCCGCAAGAGTGGCCCGGTGCGCGAGCGGTACCCGGCCTGGTTATACCAATGAGGCCGTATCAATGAGCGGCGCGGAATATTCCAACGCCCGCGTGTGCGCCCGCGGTTCTGTACTCGAAGTCTCGCTAGATATCAAAAACAGGACGCGCGAGACGTGGACGCCCGAGACTTTTTCACTCGGCTGGCAGTTCTTCGATCCGCAATCCAACCTGTTTATCCAGGAAGGCGCGTGGACGCCCGTAGCCGGGAATATTGCGCCGGGCGCGGCTGCAAAGTTCGAAATCTCGATCCCTTTTCCCCCGGAAGCTGGCGCGTACGAAATCTATGTTTCGCACATTCAGCCGTCCTGTGGCTGGGCCTTCGCGCGCGGCCAGGCGTTCCTGAGGATTCTGGTGAATGCCCTCGCCGAAGGCGATAACAGCCGGATTGTCGAAGTCGATAACAGCAGGATTGCCGAAGGCGATAACAGCCAGATTCATGTCCTGGCGCAGGAGATCGCCACCGTGCGGTGGCTGCGCTGGAGGCGCTTCTGGACCGCTCTCCCGATGCTCTTCGCGAGCCCGCTGCGAACCATCGCTCAAAACCATCGGCTGATCCGATCCATGGCGCGCCGCGATATTCTGGCGCGCTATCGCGGGTCGTTTGGCGACGTCTTTTGGACGGTTCTCAATCCGCTGCTGCTCATGGCGACGTACTTTTTCGTCTTCGGCATCGTCCTGCGCACCAGGTTCGGAGCCGACCAGAGCCGCACCGGTTTCGCGCTCTATTTTCTGGCCGGGATGCTGCCCTGGCTCGCATTTTCGGAACCCGTGGGACGCGCCGCCTCGGTGATTCTGGAGCACCGCAATTTCGTCAAGAAGCTGGTGTTTCCTCTCGACACCCTGCCGGTGAATCAAGTGGTTTCCGGTTTGGTTACCGAGCTTTTCGGCGCGGCTGTCTTCGTCGCCGGACTGCTCGTCATGCGCCATACCGTCCCGGCCGCGGTGCTTTGGCTGCCCGTGTTGCTGGTGCCTCAGTTGCTGTTCACGCTGGGCATCTGCTGGTTTCTCGCGGCGCTTGGCGTGTACATGCGCGACCTTGGCCAGATCATGGCCTTGGTTCTGACGCTGTGGTTTTTTATCACGCCCATTTGCTACCCGGAATCGACCAATCTATCGCCCGCGATCGCCGCCGTAATGCGCCAGAATCCGCTCTACGTGCTGGTGCGCGGCTATCGCGCGGTGTTCCTGGAAGGACACGCGCCGGAGTTTCTGCCGGTGCTGAAATTGTGGGCCATCGCGCTGGCGTTGTTCTTTCTGGGGCACGTCTGGTTCTACCGCCTGCGGAAGAGCTTCGCGGACGTTATTTAATGTTCGCTGTACTAAGGTGGTGAACACAGGCGAAACCGGAACCCGCTCGCGCCGCGTCGAATCCATGAGCGGAGGTCCAGGCGAAACATGCCCAAGGTGGTGGGGGAAGCGCAAGGCAGGATCAGCGGGCGGATCATCATCGAGCAGCTCATCCGCAACATGGAACTGGGGCAGTTCGAGATGGGCTACAGCATCCTGGCGCCCTGCATTTTCAGCCTCTACTTGCACCCCGACGACTACACCCGGCTCACCGGCGTGTTTGACCTGGTCCGCGACGACGCCAAGAAAGCGCTGGCTGGCCGCTTGGCGCAACTGAATGCCAGGCCGCTCGGGGGCATGCCCTTGGGATTGGGCGCGTTGCGCGGCGCCAAGGACCGCAAGCCCTACAAGATCGCGTGCAAAGATTGGGCCTTCGAGTTTTTTCCCGACTCGGAGGGCGTCGTGCCCCTGGGCGATGTCGAGATTCATTCGGAGCTGAACGAAACGCCGCAGCCGGGCTATCACGGGACCAAGACGACGCTGCTCGACCGCGAACCGAGCGTCCGCGAGCCAAGCGTCGGTGGCATCACCGGGCGGGCCGGCGCGATCACTGACCGGGCGGGTGGCCCGAGGCCTGAAACCCGGCAATCGCGCGATGGGGTGGGCGATCGCGTGTACGCCGAGATCCATTATGAAGACGACTCGGGTCCGCAGCTTTTCCTGATGACGCAGGACCACATCAGCGTGGGCCGTGGCGGCGACGGTGCCGAGGTCAGCCTGGCGCTTTACACCAACGACGAAGTTTCGCGCGAGCACCTGCGCCTCCGCCTCGATTCGGCGCGCCAGCGTTTCCTGATCGTCGACCTGAGCATGAACGGCACCTGGCTGAATGGCAAGCGGCTGGCGCGCGGCGTGGAGGAGACCCTGCCCGCCAAGGCGCAGATCGGCGTGGCGGAAGTGATCACGCTTCAGTTTGAGGCTCGCCAGTCTTGAGCACCATGATGATCCGTATCCCCTACATCGCGCACATTCCGTTTGTGCTGCTGTTCCTCGGATTCGCACTCTGCTTTGTCCTGACGCAGGCGTTATCGCGACGGCGCTAGATCATGGCGAAGACTCTCGATGGCCAATCCGGATACGCCTGGCAATCGGCGACTTCCAGCGACCCAGGACGAATGCGCGCCGAGAATCAGGATCGAGCGTACGCGGACGACGAGCTCGGGGTTTTTCTCGTCGTGGACGGCCTCGGCGGGCACGCTGCGGGTGAGAAGGCCGCCGAAACGGCCGTCGAAGCGATTCGCGCGGAGATGCAGCAGCCCGCTGGCGACGCCGACGCGCGTCATCGAATTCGCCAGGCCATAACGGTCGCCAATAATCGAATTTTTGAATACGCCGACGCGAACGAAACATGGCGCGGCATGGCGTGCGTGCTGACGCTGGCCGTCATCGCGGACGACAAGGTGATTGTAGGCCACGTCGGCGACTCGCGCCTTTACCTGACCTGGAACGGAGCCATCCGAAAGCTGACGCCGGACCACTCGCCGGTGGGCGAGCGCGAAGACGCGGGCGAGCTGACTGAGGCCGAGGCGATGGCGCATCCCAGGCGGCACGAGGTGTTTCGCGACGTAGGATCGCGCTGGCGGAAGCCGGATGAAGAGGATTTCATCGAGGTGAAGGAATTTCTATTCAAGCCGGATGCCGCGATCCTGCTGTGCAGCGACGGCTTGAGCGACCTGCTGACCTCGGCCGAAATACTGGAGGTTATCGAGCGCTACGATGGCGATCCCGCGCAGGTGGCCGAGCAGCTGGTGGAGGCCGCAAACCTGGCCGGAGGCAACGACAATATCACCGCTATCTTCGTGGCAGGCAGCGAATTCCTGGGCAATGCGTCGCCTGCCGCGGCTGAGGCCCGGGCCCGCAATGCGATCACCAAAGCGCGCGATGTTCTGGATGCCGGACCGGGCGCCGGGGAGGGCGCGGGAGGCCGTTCTAAGGTGGCGCGAGCCCTCACCACGCGAGTGGCTTTCCTGATTTACGGGTTTGTGCTAGGGGTGGTCCTGGCGCTGGCTATGCGTTGGCCGAAACCGTAAAACGCGCCGCGCGTCAATGTGTACGATCGGCCTTTACGAATCGTCCTACGATCAACCTGTGCATGGGACCCGGCAATTCGGCGCCTACGAGGTGATCCGCAAGCTCGCGCGCGGTATGACCGACGTGTATCTGGCCTTCGATACCCGCGCCAACCGCCACGCCGTATTAAAAATCGTTGAGGAATCGCCCGACGCGCTGACGCAATTAATTCTCGAAGCAGAGCGCCGGGGAGCCGACCTGCAAAAGCAATTGCACGACGCCGATTCGCGCGTGATCGAGGTTTACGATTACGGGCACCTGGACGGATTCTTTTTCGTCTCCATGCAGTACATCGAGGGCCGCACGGTGGCCGAGATCCTGAAGCAGGAGGGCCGCATCGAACCGGCGCGTGCGGCACGATTCGCGGTTGAGATCCTGAGCCAGCTCGACAAGCTGCATTCCTTTCAAGCCACCATCGATGGGCAGCGGCGATCGGTGGTGCATGGGGACATCAAGCCGTCGAACATTCAGATCGGAACCAACGACGAAGTGCGGCTGCTGGATTTTGGCATCGCGAAGGCGCTGACGTTCACGCATAGCCGCACGCATCTGGGCTTGGGCAGCCCCAGCTATTGCTCGCCGGAACGATTGAATCGCGGACAAGTGGACCGCCACGCCGATCTGTGGGCGGTGGGCGTTACGTTGTACGAAATGGTGGCGGGCGTGCCGCCCTATCAGGCGCAGGACACCCGCAAGCTGGAAGCGCTGATCCAGTCGCGCCGCCCGCCGCGCGCGCTGCCGGAGAGCTGCCCAGCCGCCATGACCGCGATTCTGCACAAGGCGCTGGCGGGCGATCTGCACCAGCGCTACGTCTCAGCGTCGGCGTTCGAGAACGACGTGACGCTGTTCTTGCAAGGCAGGCCGACGGTCGCCGAAATGGAGCGGCGTGTTTCCTGGAAAAGTAATCCCACCGTGGAGAAGCAGCGGCTGCCGCACATACCCCTGCGCGTGTCCAGTATGGCGGAAACGGTTCGGCGCAGCGTGCTCAAGCTAACGCCGCCGCGCGTCCAAAAACTAGCTTCAGCCATGAGCATTCTGGTGGCGCTGCTGTGGGGACTGCTGGCCGGCCTGGTGGTGTGCGTGCCGCTGGGCTACTACTATCGATTCTCGCGCGAGAGCAGCGTCCTGCGCGGCAACTTGGACTATTCGCGCGCCAGCATCGGCGAGATCAACCGGGATTGGGATCTGTTGCAGCGCGTTCAAAGGCAGAATGCGTTCCTGGGTGGGATGTCCCCGGCGATTCGTCTTGCGGCCAACGTGCGCGCGGCCTTGCTGCAAGCGGGCAATGAAGTAATCGAAAGCTATCGCAATAGTTCCGATCCGCGCATCCAGGATTTCGACTGGCCCAAGGCGGAAGTGTGTTTCACGCACCTGATCGAAATGGATCGCGGCGATCGCGCCGCACAAGGCAAGCTGGCGTTGTGCCACGGATATGAGAACATCGATCACTCCGAACAGGCCGCGCAGGCTGATTTCGAAAGTGCCCTTCCGCTCATGCCGCGCTCGCCCGATCCACACCTAGGCCTCGCGCGCATCGACGTTTATTCCCTGAAGAACATCGGCAAGGCGATGGCGGAATTGAATGAGGCGCAGCGCTTGGGGTTTGAACCGGGTCCGCGCGAAATTGAGGAGGAAGCCGACGGCTATCGCTTGCGGGCCACGGCGGAGTTGAACCAGGCGCGCAGCACTGGTCCGAATAACCGTGCGGCGGAAGAGCGCTACCTGCGGCTGGCCCAGCGCGACTTCGATCGTGCGCGTCAATTGTACGAGCCGATCGAAGGCTTCTCGAACGTCAGCGTCGCGCTGCGACAGGTGGATGACGACGATCGCGCGCGCCAGGGGTTGGCCGATGCGCTGAATAAGAAACCCAAACCGGTGAAGCGGCCGCGCTACGCCGCGCGGAGGACGCATTGGCAGTAACCAAGAGCTGGGAATCGAAAGTCATTTCCACGGGCGCAAGAGGCGCGATAGCGCCCGGAAGAATTGCCTGGCGCGAGTTCTTGTGGCTGGCGTGTTCTACGATTCTGGTGGCTGCGGGATTGTTGATGGTCTATTCCGCGAAGACGCAAACCTTTCCAGAGTCGTCGGCGGCGCTCGGGCGCGGCGAATTGCTGGACTTGAATCGTGTGAGCAAGCCCGAGGAATTGCTCCCGTTCTTGCGGATCTTCCAGGATGACGCCGAGCGGGAAGCGGTGGCGAACAAGATTTTCGACTATATCGCCGCGCATCGGCCGCTTCCAAACGTCGGCGCTCTGGCGCGCTTGCGATCGGCCCCGCGCGTGCCTCTATTGCCGCTCGCGAAAGTGAAGCCGGCTTTGGTAGTGCGCACGCCCGCCGAATTTCAACAGCAATTCCTGATCTGGATCGCGCTCTATCTGGCTGCTTTTCACGTCGTGTTTCTCATCTGGCGATGGAGCGCGCTGCGCGGCGACTTCGCCATCCTGCCCGCCATTCATCTGCTCACCGGCATCGGCCTGATTCTCGCGGTGAGCCTGCGCGATCCCTTGCGCGACACGCTCGAATTCAGCAAATTCGCCTGGGGCGTGGCGCTGGGCTGTCTGCTGTTGCTGCTGCCGTCGCTGCGCGCCTTCAACTACCAGCGTTTCTTTCTTAATCAGAGCTTCGGAGCATGGTGCTACACGCCGCTATTCGGCGCGCTCGCGCTGTTTGCTTTATTGATGCGATTCGGGTCGGGCCCTGGCGGCAATGACGCCAAGGTGAATCTCGGCCCGTTCCAGCCTGTGGAAGCGATCAAGATCCTGCTGGTGTTTTTCCTGGCCGGATATTTCACGCGCAATTGGGAGCGGTTGCGCGACCTGCGCGAAAAACGCCTGGTTCCGCGCTCCTTGCGCTGGATTGGGCTGTCGCCCTTTTCGCACGTTTTGCCGGTGATGTGCGCGGTGGCATTAGCGCTGGGGTTCTTCTTCCTGTTGAAGGATCTCGGTCCCGCGTTGGTCACCGGATTCCTTTTCCTCGCGATGTTTGCAATAGCTCGCGGGCGAGCGGGACTGGCCGTGCTCGGCATTGTGCTGTTGGTGGGCGGCGTGATGGTGGGTTATCACTTTGGAAAGCCCACAACCGTTGTGGATCGCATCGACATGTGGCTGTCGCCTTGGGACAACGACGTGCACGGCGGCAATCAACTGGCGCATTCGCTGTGGGCGTTCTCCACCGGGGGCGCCTTAGGATCGGGACCCGGATGGGGCGATCCGGAAATGATTCCAGCCGGGCACACCGACCTGGTGCTGCCGGCGGTCGGCGAAGAGTGGGGATTTTGCGGCGTTGCAACCGTTCTGTTACTGCTCGGATTCTTAGTGTGGCGAGGAATGCGAATCGCGTTGCGATCGCCGAATGAGTACGGAATGTTCCTCGCGCTGGGGTTGTCCGCGCTTATCGCGTTCGAAATGCTGCTGATTTCGGGCGGCGTGCTGGGCGCGATTCCTTTATCGGGCGTGGTGTCGCCATTCCTGAGTTTCGGCAATACCGCAATGCTGGCGAATTTTTTGATCTTTGGGATTCTGGTGGCGATTTCGAATCAGGGCAGGGAAGCGGCGATCGAACAACCGTTCCGCAACTCGGTGCTGCGGCTGAATTGGATACTGGGCGCCGCCGCGGCGACGCTACTCGGATTCGCCGCGTATTATCAGATGGTACGGGATCAGGACCTGCTCGGGCGGGAGGCCAAGGTCTTTGAAGACGACGGTGTCAAACGGCCGCAGCGCAATCCGCGGCTTAATTCGCTGGCTCGTGAAATCCGGCGCGGGAACATTTTCGATCGAAATGGCGTTTTGCTTGCAACCAGCGACTGGAGCGAGTTGGAGCGGCATCGCAATCAGTACTCCAAGCTGGGTGTGTCGATTGATACCGCCTGCTCCCGGCTCGATAACCGGCACTATCCGTTTGGCTCGCTGACCGCGCACCTCATAGGCGATCTGCGCACCGGCGAGAACTTCCACGCCACCAATGCATCGCTGATCGAACATGATTCGAACATGAAGTTGCAGGGCTTTGCGGATTATCGCGAGCTGGCGCCACTGATCCGTTATCGCCACCAGCCGGGCAATCCCGAGATCGCGAAGTTGCTGGCGCGGGATCGCAACGTGACGGCCTCCATCGACATCCGGTTGCAGATGCGCGCGGCCAAGGCGCTGGACGATCAGCTGGCGAAAGCGCACAAAGACAAGGGCGCCATCGTGGTGCTAGATCCTAACAGCGGCGATGTGCTGGCTTTGGTGAGCGCGCCCGCGCCCGACACCAAATCGGCGGCCACGCCCGAAGAGTTGTTCGACCGCGCGCGCTACGGCCAGTATCCGCCGGGTTCGACATTCAAGCTGGTCACCGCGATGGCCGCGCTGCGGTTGGATCCGGCGCTCGAAAATAAAAGCTTCAGTTGCCGGCGTCTTCCCGACGGCCGCGTGGGCGCGATCATCGATGGATGGCGCAAGCCGATCCGCGACGACGTGGGCGATTCGGCGCACGGAACGCTGACCATGCATCGCGCTATCGCCGTTTCGTGCAACGCCTATTTCGCGCAGCTCGGCGTGTTTTCGGTGGGCGCCAAGCAGTTGAGCGACACGGCCAAGCTGCTCGACATCCCCGCCGGAAGTGTTCCCGATATTCAAGCCGCCATGCCGTTCGCGGCATATGGACAGGGGCCGGTACTGGTCACACCATTTAAGATGGCGCGCGTGGCAGCCACCATCGCCGCGAATGGATCCATGCCGGAAGGCCGCTGGGTGATCGATCCCAGCAATACCCGGACTGCGCCGCCGAAACAGATTCTCGCGTCCGATCTGGCGTCGTTTCTCGGAAGTGCGATGCGATCCGTAGTGGTGGAAGGTACGGGGCGGCGGGCCATGAAAAACGAAGCCGTGAGCGTCGCCGGAAAAACCGGTACGGCGCAATTAGACCAGGGCATGCCGCACTCCTGGTTCGCCGGGTTTGCGCCCTATGACGGCGATCGCGGCAAAAGCATCGCATTCGCGGTTGTCGTCGAGCACGGAGGTTACGGCGGAACGACGGCGGCTCCCATCGCGCGCGCGATTGTGGATGCCGCTCAGGAACTCGGGTTGCTGGGCGGCGGCCAATGAAGATTTCGGAGCTCATTGAGCGGCTCGGACGAACGGTGTTCGAAGCGCCCTTCGGGGCTACGGCGCAGGCGATGGGCGAGTCGCCCGAAGTGGCCGAGATCCGCATCGCGGTGCTGGACGAGGTAAGGAAGAAGATCCAGCGCGCCGGCGGGCACGTTCTTTTCCCCTACAATGTCGTGCGCATTCAAATCCGCGCCGCGGCTGGCGAGGGCGCGGTTTTCGAGCGGGATTTCTTCCGCCGGTTCTTCGATGAAGAAGTTCGAAAGGGATTGACCAAAGAGGTCTGCCGTTTTCCCGAAGATTTGCGGGTTGAGGTTCACGCCACCACTGACGAACAGCAATGGTTGCGAGTGGAGATGATGGCAGTTGAGATTGCGCCGCCCCCCAAAGAAATCCCGCGCGCACGCCGGACGGCCAGGCTAGTGGTGGCCGCCGGAACCGCCAACAAAACCGAGATCCCGCTGCTCAAAGCCCGCACCAATATCGGCCGTTTGGCCGACGTCTACAAATCGGAAGGACTCTCGCGCCGTAACGACCTGGCGTTCGCCGAAGACAACCCTATCAATCGCACCGTATCGCGCGAGCACGCCCACGTCGTTCACGACAAGAAAACCGGCGAGTATCGATTGTTCAACGATCGCTGGTACAAGCGCGGCAACAAGGCCGAGAACAACTGCGGCCTGTGGATCGTGCGCGATGGCATGGGGCAAGAAGTCCATCGCGATACCCGGGGAACGCGGCTGCTTCCAGGGGATGAGATTCACATGGGGAAGGCCGTCCTTAAGTTTCAGATCAAGTGAGTTCTGACGTAACCCGCGCGGCGTGTATGTTTCAGCGAGACTATTCATGCCGATACTATTCCCGCCTATGCGCGCACATACGCCAATAGGGCGGTCATTTGATCGAGAGAGTTTTGCCCGCCGTTTGGGCACTCTAATCCTGCATGAAAACTTTCCTTCAGGTAATTTCCCTTGGGCTGCTTGTAAATGCCGCCTTCGTCTACGCTGGAACCGGTGCCGTTACCATCACGCTCTCCACTAGTCCCGCGGCCGTCAACTGCGGCTCTTCCAACTGGGTCAACAATGTCGTGGTGTCCGTGGTTCCTGGTGGAGAAGGAAAGGTCTACGTCGGCCAATCGTCTCAAAACACGGCGACTGGCGCGGGCATCGCGCAAATTCTGTTTCCGAACGCCGGCGCGCACAGCGAGCAATTCGCGCTGTCCGATCCCTCCGGGAACGACACCATCAACCTTTGCAACCTTTACGTGGCAGGCGAGATCCCGGGCGAGATCGCCCTGGCCAGCTGGAACTACAGGAATGGAACATCAACTGGAAATGAAATGGTCCTGGTTCAAGCGCAGGCTTATCTGGGTCCCACACCAAGCAGCGCGCCGATTGGATGTTCGGGTGTGACAGGCCCGTTCGTTCCCATCGGTCCCGCAGGTTTGTTGACGGATCCAGCGCTTACAGACACGGATCCCTCTTATTACTTCAGCAAAATTCGCGTGCAGGTGATCCCTGGGCAGGAGGGCAAGATGCAACTCGTATGGTGCAATGGAACGGCCGGCGGAAATTTTCATGTCTTATATCCCAACAGCGGGACGATTTCGCAACACAGCGCATGGTCTGAGGGCTGGGACTTGCAGGACCCTAGCGGCCAAAACGGGCTTTCCATGTATGATGGCGCTCTCTCCGGCCAGCCTTTCCACGGGTGGGGCTTTGTGCCTGAAATCGGCACGGAGGGAATGCAGGTGGCCTTGTGGCAACTGCAAACTAACGGCAGCGTGGTGGATCCCTCCAGCGTCTATTCGTTCTCGGGAACCAATGGCACGCCGCCCGCCACTTTGAGCGCTACTGCATCGCGGCTGCGCTTTCGGGTAGAGCCCGGTTACTGCGGGAAGTTTTATTTCGGCAACAGTTCCCTGAATCCGGCGATGGGAAGCGATCTTTATAAGACCTTGTTTCCCAATTGCCTGGGAGGGTGGAGCGAGGAATTTATCGCCGTCCCGGATTCTAGCGTAAATGTTCCGGTTACGCTGAACATCGCCCAAGAGTTTTCCACCGACGCGGTTAGCTCGGAAGCATTATACGTGGCGCCTTATGGAGGGTCGGGCTCCGCCAGTTCACAATCTGTTGGCGGTGGCACCACGGTGCTCTCCACTTCGCCGACAGCGATGGGAAGCGGCTTCGTGCATAGGATCACGATCTCGGTGACGCCCGGGCAGGAGGGGCAGGTCTACATCGGCACCTCGAAAATGAGCACGGACCTCGGCGGCGTGGTTGCGATTCTCTATCCAAATACAATCGGACGCTGGTCGGAACAATTCGACCTGATCGATCCCCAGGGCGACGGAATCGATCTGAGCGCGCTTTATATCATGGGCGAAATTTCCGGCGAATACGTCCAGGTGGTGACTGAGACTTCCGGGATCACGCCGGCCACTCCGTTGAGTGTGTACCTGGCCAGCGCGATTTCCTTTCCCGGCTCCTGTACAGGTAGCACGTACACTTATGCGGTTCCGCTCACCGGCTGTCCAGGCAGTACGCCGGTTTCGGTGGTGCGCATTCAAGTTATTCCTGGGCTGGACCCGGCGGTATTCGTTGGGACTTCGGCGATGTTGTCCGATACGGAGCCGGATGCAACGCTGAGCGGCACGGCGAAAATCCTGTACCCGAACTGGGGCGATTACGACGTTCATGAAGGATTCTCGGAAACGTTCACGCTGGCCTGCCAGGATGGAACAAACTGTTTGACGAGCGATGCATTTTCGTTGTGGCCGGAGTACGCGTATCATCCGGTGCTGGTGGCGCTTTGGCAGCATTGAGTATTATAAGATGAAGGTCAGGGATCTGATCCGCATGCTCGAATCCGCCGGCTGGCGACTGAAGACGACTAAAGGTAGCCACCGTCAGTTTCGGCATCCGACGAAAGGAATGGTCGTCACTGTTCCGGGACAACCGTGCCGGTTGGAACCTTGAAGGCGATTCTCCGTACCGCGGGCCTGGAGAAGAAAGAGGAACAATGATGAAGTACACGGTCATCTACGAAAAAGGGCCGACATCTTGGGGAGCCTACGTTCCCGATCTTCCTGGGGTTATTGCAGTAGGTGACTCGCGCGACGAGGTGGAGCGCCTGATCCAGGAAGCCGTCGAATTTCATCTTGAGGGCATGCGTGACGAAGGCATTTCGATTCCTCCACCGTCGAGTTTTGCAGGGGTCGTGGAGGTCGCCGCTGCCACCTGAACTTGTCGGCCAAGCCTAAAGCCGTCGCGTCGGCCCAACGCAGCGCACTAATGCGTCATGGCGTAAACGATATAGTTCACGCCGATGCGAATCCCCAAGGCTGAGTATTTCTCGGGATACTTGGGATTGTCGGCGTGTTCCCACGAATCGCCCAGATCCATGTCGTGGCAGATGGCCACCATGATCCGGCCCTTGTCGTCGTAGATGCCGCGCCAATGCGGCTCGAAACCGTCCTTCTCAGCCACGCGGTGCGTGTAAACGAACTGCTCGCCGGGCACCTGATAGCGGTCGTCCAGATCGAAAATGGTATGGAAGATGGCGCTGCCGTTTTCAATATCCACGATAGGCCGGTCGGGAAATACGCGGTTCATCCCGGAGATGAAAATATTCCATTCGTCGGTGCCGTGGAAATCGTCGCACATGAAGAACCCGCCGCGCAGTAGGAAATCGCGCAGCTTGGCGCACTGAGCGTCGGTCATATCCCAGTGCCCCACTTCCACCCCATACAGCCAGGGCCAGTTGTAAACTTCGTCGCCATCGCGTAAATCCACCGGCTCTTCCACCGATCGCGCCTGGATGCGCGTGAGCCGGCGGACGGCCTCGGAAAGATGACGGTCCGAACGCGGATAGTCGATGGTCCAATCCGTTCGTCCGTCCCACCAGTCGGCATGATATGGGCGCGGATATTCGCCGGCGTAAAAGCGGTGCTGGGACGGGTACATCAGGCGCGCGAAGGTCCATTCGCCGGGAACCCGCCAGTCGGCCGGGATCGGAAAGTCTTCGTATTCGTAGCCCGGATATTCGCGGAAGGGGCGCTGGCCGAACGCCGCGCAGATCAGAATGGAAGCGGCGGCGCAGGCTGCCGGAAAACGCAAGCGGACGAAGTGGAGCATCGATGCGGTTAGTTCCAGGATGCCATACTCGGTTGCTTGCCGAACTTTTCGCTGAGTGCTCCGTCTAAAGATGCTAGTCCGGAGGCGAGCTTTGACGGGACTGATGCAAGACCTGCGCTACGGCGTGCGAACTTTGAGCAAGAGTCCCAGCTTACCGTGGTGTCGCTGCTGACTGTCCTGAACCACCTGACCCAAGTCAGCATGCCGCGCGGCAGCAACACCCAAACCCGCACGTTCAACTACAACAGCGGAACGACAGTCCTCGGTTTCTTGCAGAGCGCCAGCAACCCGGAGAACGGAACCGTCACTT